>PVBE012506483.1_pt1 | contig 161889 bp, 166 predicted proteins | sample 1631181 | NCBI WGS metagenome assembly PVBE01 (sample SAMN08397723, study PRJNA350692) | Marine metagenome, whole genome shotgun sequencing project. | isolation source: water | place: Pacific Ocean | collected 2012-04 | reverse complement strand
GGGGGGGGGGGGGGGGGGGAAGGGCGCTACGTCGCCGCGATGTCGTCGATCGCCTCTGCCAGTTCTTGTAGCTGAGACACGACCTGGATCAGCGTGGGGAGGTCTTCTCGATCGAGAATCGTTTGAGTTTGCTCGCCGGCCGCCACGTCGTACTCGTGCCGGTGGAACTCGTCCTCCGCGTACGAGTTGTCGTAGCGGAGGAGATTTGCACCGCCCCGAATGTAGCCGGGATAGCGATATGAGTACCCGTGAAGCTCATCAACACCGCGTCTGATCGGACGCACGTCGAGATACTTGTCACCTGAATGTCGGTGCCGAGTGAGCACGCGATTTCGCGGCTGAGGTGTACCACCGCACTCCGCCCGGCGTCGACATAGCGGATGAACTCGGTCCGATCTTCAACCACAAAGTCGTGCTGCTCAAGCGCCGATCGATGGACGAGGACGTAGTTCTCTAGCGTGTTCCAGCCGTGTCGTTCTCCCGATTGTTCTGAATCCGATCGAGAACCGCCGCGTCCTGAAGCCGGTTTGAAACGTCCGCCGTCTCGTTCATTCGCCCGTCTTGCACGGCCGAGCGCATCAGTGTCGTGGTCATCTCATAGCGTCGCTCAAATTTCTCGACCCGCTGGGCGAGAGTCAGCACGAGGCTAGTAACTTTCTTCTCAGAGAGAGGCCGGACACCGTTGCTGTGCTCGTTGTGGTCTCTAGCAAGCATCTGAGTCACCGTCCTTCCGGCTCGTAGTCGACCGTATACCGTAGAACGTATGTACGTACATATGTCACTAGTGCTGCTCATCCACAACAGACTCCGCGATGCGGATCACCTGCAACCGCAGCTCGCGATGCTCCACCGACGCCAGCTCCGGGTCGCCCGCGAGCAGCGCCTCCGCCTCCCGCCGCGTCGCATCGACCAGCGGCGCGTCCAGCAGCGAGGCGATCCGCAGCGTCGGCACCCCCGACTGCTTCACCCCGAACAGCTCACCCGCGCCCCGCAGTTCGAGGTCGGCCTCCGCCAGCTTGAACCCGTCCGATGTGCGCTCCACCGTCGATAGCCGCTCCTCCGCTTCCGGCCCCGGGTCGTCCGCGAGCAAAAAACACAGCGAGGGATGCTCGCCCCGACCGACGCGGCCGCGGAACTGGTGCAGCTGCGCCAGCCCGAAGCGATCCGCGCCCTCGATCAGCATCACCGTCGCGTTCGGGATATCGATGCCCACCTCCACCACCGCCGTCGAGACCAGGATCGCCGCCTCGCCCGAAGCGAAGCGCTGCATCGCCGCGTCCTTCTTCTTGCCCGACATCCGCCCGTGCAGCAGCTCGATGCGGCCGGCCAGCTGCGGGTACTGCTCCGTGCGCAGCCGCTCGTACTCCTCCGTGGCGGCGCGCGAGAGCACCGTCTCCGAGCCCTCGACCAGCGGACAGATCACGAACGCCTGTCGGCCGGCGTCGATCTCCTCCCGCGCCGCGTCGAAGGCGATGCCGCGCTGATCGGGCGGCAGCCAGCGAGTCGTGATCGGCGTGCGGCCCGGCGGCATCTCATTGATCACCGTCAGGTCCAGGTCGCCGTAGATCGTCAGCGCCAGCGTCCGCGGGATCGGCGTCGCCGTCATCACCAGCAGGTGAGGGCTGCCGTCCGCGCCCTTGCTCTTCAGCGCTGACCGCTGCATCACGCCGAAGCGGTGCTGCTCATCGACCACCCCCAGCCCAAGCCGCTGGTACTCCACTCCCTCCTCGATCAGCGCGTGCGTGCCCACGATGATCTGAGCGCCGCCGTGCGCGATCGCGCTCAGCGCGTCGCGTCGCTCCTTCGCCTTCGTCGATCCCGTCAGCAGCACCGCGCGCAGCGGCAGCGGCAGGTACGGCACCGGCAGCACACCGTTCAGCGGCGGCTCCACATTGCCGGAGCCCCCGCTCCCTCCGGATAAGAGTGCGCAGATCGTGCGGAAGTGCTGTTCCGCCAGCACCTCCGTCGGCGCCATCATCACCGCCTGCCGCCCGCTCGCCACCGTCGCCAGCATCGCCGCCAGCGCGACCACCGTCTTGCCCGACCCAACATCGCCCTCCATCAGCCGCGCCATCGGCACCGTGCGTGCCATATCGCCCTGCACATCGCCCAGCGCCCGACGTTGCGCCGAAGTCAGCTCGAACGGCAGCGACGCGATGAACTCGTCCGACGCCGTGCGGTCATCGATCGACGGCGCGTCGCTCTCCGCCTGCCACTCCTGCTTGCGACGCACCACGCCGAGCTGGATCGCCAGCAACTCGTCGAACGCCAGCCGCTTGCGCGCGACCGCCAGCGACTCCGCGCTGTCCGGGTAGTGAATCTGCCGCGTCGCCTCTGCGATGCCCATCAACCCGTGGCGCTCGCGCAGCTCCTCCGGCAACGGCTCCGGCAGCCGGTCGGCGAACGCCGCAAGCTGATTCGCGATCAACTCGCGCACCGTGCGCTGCGCCAGCCGCTCCGTCAGCCGATACACCGGCACCAGCCGCCCGGTATGGGTGCCGCCGTCCTTGTCCGGCGTGAGCAGTTCGTACTCGGGGTTTTGGAACGTCGCGTGCCCGCGGTAGGCGCGCACTTGCCCCGCGATCGCGATCTCCGCGCCCTCGCGCATCGATCGGGCCAGGTACGGCTGGTTGAACCAGACGACCCGGATGCGCGACCCCGCCTCGTCCGTCACCTGCACCTCCGTCGACCGCATCCGCCCGCCGCGCCCCATACGGATCTCGCGAGCCACATCGATCGTCCCGCGGATCGTCTGTTCGACGCCCGCGACAAGCTCCGAGATCGGCACCGTCAGCGAGAAATCGTTGTGCCGACGCGGGTAGTGCCGGATCGCATCGCCGACCGTCACCAACTCCAGCTTCTCCAGCTTGTCGAAGGTTGGCCCGCGCAACTTCGTCCGCGCCTGCCGCAACGGCACATCCAGCGCTGCCGCGCCGGGCGGAATCTTCGAGGGTGGCGCGACCGCACTCGATGTGCTTGCCCGCTTCGCCTGCGGCTTCCCCAGCGGATTGCCCTGTGCCTTTGCGCTCGCAGGCCGACGCGTCGGCGCCTTCTTCCGCCGTTTGCCGCCACCCGATGCGGGCGCCTTGGTATCCGCGGCGATCGTCGCCAGCGCCCGACGCACCCAGCGCCGCCGGCCCTCGCTGTCCAGTTCGCGATACCCCCGAGGTGGCAGCGCGGCCACCATCCGCAGCAATGGCGACCGCGGTGCCTCGCCGCGTGCCTGCTCGACCAGCAGCCCGTCGAGCCCGCCCTCCAGGGCGTCCACCACCCCGCCCTCCAGCTCCTGCTGCAGGACCTCCTTCAACCGACCGAGGTCGGCGGTCACCCGTCCGAGGAGGGGGAGGAAACCACTGCGAATGCCAGCGTGCGAGGCCCGGCGTGGACGCCGATCGCCGGCCCCATCTGGCCGTTCACCACCGTCGCGTCCGGCGAAGCACTCTTCAGCCGGTCGAGCAGCGCGTCGACGCCGTCCCGCGAGCTGGTGTGCATCATCGTCATGTACTCGAACGGTGCCTGCTCCGCAGCGAGCTTGAGGCTCACCTCAAGCGCCTTCGCCTGCGTGCGCCCGCGTGCGAGCTGTGCCACCTCGCCGTCGACGAACGAGAGCACCGGCTTCACCTTCAGCATCGTCCCGATCACCGCGCTCGCTCGACCCAGCCGGCCCCCGCGCCGCAGGTACTCGAGGGTGTCCAGCACGATGTACACGTGCGTCCGCCCAAACTGCGTCTCGACGACGGCGGCGGCCTCATCCAGCGAAGCCCCATCAGCGATCGCGTCCGCCGCACGCAGCACCCCGATCCCGACCGCCAACGAGGCCATCTGCGAGTCGACGTGCACGATCCGTGCATCCAGCCCCTGCGCGCCCTGGCGCGCCGAATCCAGCGTCCCACTCAGCTTCCCCGAGACGTGAATCGAGAGAATCTCCGTCGCACCGTCGGCGATCAGCCGTTCGTACGCCTCGCGGAAGAGCGCGGGCGGTGGCTGCGAGGTTGTCGGCAGTTCCGCTGCGCGGGCCAGCCGCTCGTAGAACTCGCTCGCGGTGATATCGACGCCATCGCGAAACTGCTCGTCGCCGAACAGCACCGTCAGCGGCACCACCTCGATGCGACGCTCGGCAGCGAGGCCCGCAGGCAGGTCGGCGGTGGAGTCGGTAACGACGCGAACAGTCACGCGCCGAGTCTACCCGACGCCGTTACTCGACGCCCAGAATGTACGGGTAATGTGGCTGCCCACCGGGCACCACCTCCAGCTCCAGGCCCGCGTGCGCCTCCGCGATCAGCGAGCTCACCCGCTCCTCCGCGTCCGCGGGGGCGTCCGCGCCGAGGTACAGCGTCGCCAGCTCCGCGCCTTCGGCGACCCTACCGAGGCCCGCGAGCAGCGCCTCCTCCAGCGAGTCCGCCCGCGCCACCAGCGTGCCGTCGACCAGCACGATCGCATCGCCATCAGCCACCGCTATCCCGTCCGCGCTCGTGTCGCGCACGGAGCGAGTGACCGAGACGCAGCGCACGCCCTCGATCGCCTCCCGCATCCCTCCCGCGACCGCCTCCGCATCGCCGTCGGGCGCGTACGCTATCGCCGCGCCGAAGCCGGCCGCCACCGACCGCGTGGGGATCACGGTGACGAGGCCGGGTTCTTCCGCCGCCGCCTGCTCGGCCGCCATGGTCACGTTCGGGTCGTTCGGCAGCAGGAACACGTGGTCGCGCCCGGCCTTCCGTGCCGCGCCCAGCAACTCACCTGCGCTCGGATTCGCCGTCGGCCCGCCGTCCACCACCTGCGTCGCCCCCAGTTCGCGGAAGGCGGCGGCGATGCCACGCCCCTGCGAGACCGCAACGAGGCCCAGCGAGGGCAGTTCCTCGATGGCCATATCCTCATGCGCTGACGCCCACTCGTCGTGCTGCGCCTGCATGTTCTCGACCTTCACGTTCGCCAGGTCGCCCACGGCCGCACCCGCGGAGATCGCCGGGCCCGGGTCCTCCATATGCACGTGGATGTGCAGCGCGTCCTCGTAGCCGGCGACGATCAGCGACTCGCCGCCCGCCGCCTCGATCGTCGCGTGCAGCGACTCGCGGTCCAGCCCGCTGCCCGTCACCACGAACTCGGTGCAGTAGCCGTGGCCCTCGTGCTCGACGCCCGTCATCTCGATCGCCCCCGCAGGCACCGCGACGGGTTCAGGGAACTCTTCGCCCAGGTAGCCGTAGCGCATTCCGGCAAGCAATACAGCGACGCCCATGCCACCGGCATCGACGACCCCAGCTTCGGCGAGGCGGGGGAGCAACGTCGGCGTCCGCTCCAGGCTCTCGACTGACTCCGCCACCGCCGCGTCCAACACGTCGCCCAGGGACGCCTCGGAACCGGTCGCCGCCGCCGTCTCCGCCGCCTCGCGCATCACCGTCAGCATCGTCCCCTCGACTGGCTCGACCACCGCGCCATACGCGCTCGTCGCGGCGGCTGTCAGCCCCTCGCGCAGCAGCGTCGCGTCAACCTCCTGCGCCTCAAGCAGCGGCTCTGCCAGACCGCGCAGAATCTGCGACAGGATCACACCGCTGTTGCCACGGGCGCCGAGCAGCGCCCCTCGTGCGGCGGCCTCCAGATACGGCCCGACCGCTGGCCCCTCCACCTGCTCGCAGGCATCCAGCGCAGCGCGTAGCGTCAGCACCATATTCGTGCCCGTGTCGCCATCGGGCACCGGGTAGACATTGATCGCGTTCACAGCCTCGCGGTTGCGTTCCAGCCAGCGTTCGGCCGTACGCAGCACATGGCGAAAGCGCATCGCATCCAGTGTGGCGGGCGGTTCCATCAGATTCGGCCCCCTCACGGTAGCGAGACTCGGATAGACGCAGAATCGAGCCGGGTGCTAGCCTTGGCTGCGGCGTACTCTACACGACCACCCGAACGACAGACGGAGATTAGGCCATGGCCTCCGGCAAGTGCGACGTTTGTGACAAGCGGACCAAGTTCGGCCGCAACATCCGCCACCAGACGCGTGGCTCCAAGTGGGTGCGCAAAGCCCCCCGCACTAGCCGCTTCTTCAAGCCCAACGTCCACAAGAAGCGCATGCTCATCGACGGCAAGATGAAGCGCATCAACATCTGCACCCGCTGCCTCCGCACCACGATGAAGATCTCCGCCTAGTAGGGGCCCAGCGGGCCTCTGCCCGGACACCGCGAGCACACGCCTACACCGCGCCACTGCACGCCGTACTGCCACGAGCCGCTCACCATGAGCCCGTCGAAGGGTGTGGACGGTCAACGAGTCGAACCCACCATTCCCGCCACCTCCATTCCAGATCGATCGGGGGTGTGGGGGGCGGAGCCCGCGAATCTAATGGGCGGGTGGGTGGGTTTTATCCCTCTGGTCTCAGGCCGCAGCACATGCAGCGAGCCAAACAAGCACCAGCCGAGGCCAAAGCCCCCTCCAACTACGAGCGGGGCCCCAGCCCCCGGCGCAACTCCGCGAGCGCCTCCTGAGGCGTCTCGTTCGGGTTGAACACCGCCGACCCGGCCACCAACAAATCCGCGCCAGCAGCGACGCAATCGGCAGTGTTGTGTGCCTTCACCCCACCATCCACCTCGAGAGCAACATCGAGCCCGCCGGCGTCGACCAGCGAACGCAGCTCACGCACCTTCGACAGATACTCAGGCTGCATCGCCTGCCCACCCTTGCCGGGCACAATCAGCATCACAATCACCTCATCTAGCGAAGCCAGCAGCGGCGCCACAGCGTCCACCTCGATGCCGGGACTGAGCGCCACACCCACCTCGCACCCGGCAGCGCGCGCGAGATCTAACGTCGAGGCGACATCGGCCACCGTCTCCAAGTGGAACACCACCCGCTGCGCACCGGCCTCGGCCAGCGCCGCGAAGTGAGCGGCCGGATTGGCGACCATCATGTGCACCTCGATCGGCAGACTACTCGCAGCGTGGATCGCCTCCACGACCGGCGGCCCGAACGTCAGCTGCGGCACGTAATGCCCGTCCATCATGTCCAGGTGCCAGAGATCCGCCCCGCCTTCCTCGGCAGCTCGAGCGACCTCGGTCAACCGCCCGAAATCGGCAGTCAAAATCGAAGGCGCAATACGCACGGCGCGCTGATCGCTCACGGAGTGCCTCCCGACCGTCCAGAGTCGAGCAACTGTAGCTCCGTCTGCTCATCCCCGCCCGCTCCTCTTCGACCAACTCCAGATCGAGGGGTGTGGGGGTCTCCCCCACAAACTACCCGGGTGGGTGGGTGGGCTTTATTCCCAACGGTCTCAGTCCACAGACGCTCCGCTCCGACGCGGGACGAGCGCAGTCGATGCCTCATTGCGCCCTCCCAACTCGCTCAGAGCGAAGCTTGCCGCGCGCATCAGTCAGCTGCACAGCCACCGCCTCCGGCGCCGTCCCCCCAGGCGCAGACCGAGCGGCCAGCGCACTCGCGAGATCAATGTCGAGCACATCCTCCTCGAACTCTGGATGCGCATCGCGGTAGTCATACACAGTCAGATCCTCGAACGTCTTGCCCTCGCGCTCACACAACGCCACCAGCCGGCCGACGGCTGCGTGCGCCTCGCGGAAAGGCACCCCGCGCTTCGCCAGGTAATCCGCCACATCAGTCGCCAGCGCAAAGTTGGAGACCGCCATCTCCGCCCCGCGCTCGGCGTCGAACTCCAGCGTCGGCAACATCGCGCTCGTCACCGCGAACGAGACCAGCAGCGTGTCCACGCTATCGAACAGCGACTCCTTGTCCTCCTGCATGTCCTTGTTGTACGCCAGCGGCTGCCCCTTGATCAGCGTCAGCACCTGCACCAGATTGCCGATCGCGCGCGCGCTCTTGCCCCGCGCTAGCTCTGCCACATCCGGATTCTTCTTCTGCGGCATGATGCTCGACCCCGTCGAAAACGCATCATCGAGCTGGGCGAAGCCGAATTCCGCGCTCGACCACAACACCACCTCCTCCGCCATCCGCGAGAGATGCACCATCGCCAGCGCCGCCGCCGAGTGGAAATCGACCACGAAATCCCGGTCCGAGACCGCATCCAGCGAGTTGCCTGCCACCGCCTCGAACCCCAGATCGGCCGCCACCGCGTCGCGGTCGATCGGATACGTCACACCGGCCAGTGCCCCCGCGCCCAGCGGCAACACATTTGCCCGGGCCCGCGCCTGCGTGAAGCGCTCCGTGTCGCGTGCGAACATCGCCTCATACGCCAGCAGGTGATGCGAGAGCAGAATCGGCTGCGCACGCTGCAGGTGCGTATAGCCCGAGAACACCGTCCTGTGTTCACGCTCCGCGAGATCGATCAGCGCCTCGCGCATCGACCGCATCCGCGCCGCCGCCTCATCGCAGGCGGAACGCACGAACAACCGCATGTCCGTCGCCACCTGGTCATTGCGCGACCGCGCCGTGTGCAGCCGCCCGGCCGCCTCCCCGATCCGCTCGGCCAGTGCGCCCTCGATATTCAGGTGGATGTCCTCGCGGTCGACGCGGAACAGAAACGTCCCCGCATCGATCTCGTCTCGGATCGCCTCCAGCCCGTTGACGATCGAATCGCGATCGGCCGTGCTGATGATCTTCTGCTTCGCCAGCATCCGAGCGTGCGCGATCGACCCCGCGATGTCCTCGCGATAGAGGCGGCGGTCGAAATCGATCGAAGCGTTGTACGCCTCGACCAGCTCGTCCATCGCCCCCTCGAAGCGCCCGCCCCACAGCTTCTGCTCCGAGCCATCATCGAGACCCCCGACGAGATCGCTGCCATCGCCCCCTGAGACCTCGTCGAGCGCCGCGAGATACTCCCGACGGCCCACCCCATGCGGAAGCGCAGGGCGGTGCCCATTCTCAAAGTCCGAAATCGCGGAAACCGCTGCCCCCAGCACAGAGCTCAGCTCACGCTGAGTAACGCCAAGCCGCTTGCGCCGCACCGCCAGGTCGAGATTGTCAGCAGAATTCGAGGCCACAGGACATCCAATCAAGAAGAAATTCTTCTCGAAATATCGCCCCACAGATTCAACCAGTCAACCCAGAGGAACTTCTGCCCACCCGATGTACTGCAACTACCGGTCATGCGAGAGCCGGAAACCACCGAGCTCGCGCCGTCGCAAATACCCCCACATCGCCAGCAAAGCGGCCCGCCGCATCGCAATCCCACGATGCTCCCGCATCACCAGCTCGACCGGCGTGATGAACGCCGAGTACACATGCGTCTGCCGTGGCGCCCAGCGCCATAACTCCGCCACCCAGATCAGCCCGACGTGTGCGAACCACGTACGGTTCGGAGTGCTGAAGAGCAGCAACCCGCCCGGCGCGAGCACGCGCACCGTCTTCCGCAGCACGGCATTCCGATCATCGACGTGCTCAAGCACCTCCGAGCAGACGACAGCGTCGAACGCTCCATCCGCGAACGGCAGGCGCGCAGCGAGGCGTCGAGGCCGGTGACGACGTAGCCCTCGGCGGCGATCGCCTCAGCGACCAGTGCGCCGCCGCAGCCGAGGTCGAGCACGCGCGAGGCGTCGTGTCGCTCTCGCCTCAGTGCCTCGATGAAGTAGCCGACGCGTACCGGGTTGACCTCATGCAGCGCGGCGACGAGCCGCGCTCGTCCCACCACTCGGTGCCCAGCCGGTCGTACCAGCGGTTGTCGATTGGCACCGCCGGGCCGCTACTCCACCTCAGGGGCGGCGAGGCGTTCGAGGCCGTCCGGGGTGTCGAGCAGCTGGATGTTCGCCTGTACCTGCACGGGCAGGCCCCAGAGCTTGATGAAACCCTGCGCGGCGGCCTGGTCGAATTCGTCGCCGTCGCCGTAGGTGGCGAGAGCGTGGCTGTAGAGGCTGCGATCCGCGCGCCGGCCCATGGCCGTCGCAGTTCCGCGCCAGAGCCGCATGCGCACATCTCCGGTGACGTGGCGCTGTGTCGACTGCACGTAGGCAGCGAGGTCCTGATGGTGCGCCGTGAACCAGAGGCCGTTGTAGATCAGGTCGGCGTATTCCTGCGCGACGCGCTCCTTCATGCGCAGCTGGTGCTTGGAGAGGGTCATCGCCTCCAGCGCGCGGTGGGCCTCCAGCAGCGTGATCGCGGCCGGGGCCTCGTAGATCTCGCGCGACTTGATGCCGACGAGGCGGTTTTCGACCATGTCGATGCGCCCGATGCCATGCTCGCCAGAGAGCTGCGAGAGGCGGTCGACGAGGGCGACGGGGCCGAGCGATTCGCCATCGAGAGCGACCGGAATGCCCTGCTCGAAGGAGATCTCGATCTCGACAGGCTGATCCGGCGTCTGCTCGATCGGACGCGTCCACTCGAAGACGTCCTCGGGTGGTGCGGCCCACGGGTCTTCGAGGATGCCGCACTCCACCGAGCGCCCCCAGAGGTTCTCGTCGGTCGAGTACGGGGAGGCGGTGGTGTTGGTGATCGGGATCTTGAACCTAGCCGCATACTCGATTGCATCGTCACGGGTCATCAGGTTCTCGCGCGCAGTGCCCACGATCTTGATGTCTGGCGCGAGCGCATTGATGGCGACATCGAACCGCACCTGGTCGTTGCCTTTGCCGGTGCAGCCGTGCGCGATCGCGATCGCGCCGACGGAGCGGGCGTGGTCGACGAGCAGTTTCGCCATCAGCGGGCGGCCGAGGGCGGTAGCGAGCGGGTACTGACCCTCGTAGACGGCGTTGGCCGCGAGAGCCGGGAAGGCGAAGAAGCGCAGGAAGTCCTCGCGCGCGTCGATCAACTCGACCGCCTTCGCGCCGGCGGCGAACCCGCGCTCACGGGCGGCGTCGACGTCCGGCAGGTTTCCGAGGTCGATCGTGACGCAGACGACGTCGTAGCCGTACTCCTCCTGAAGCCACTTCGTCGCGACGGAGGTGTCGAGTCCTCCGGAGTAGGCGAGGACGACTGATTCAGCCATGGGGATTCTCCATTTGCTTGTCCGGCGACTAGCCTGGGTGGCGGCATCCAAGGATAACCGCGCGCAGATTCGCGGTCTTGAGGCGGGAGCCCCGAGACCGCGTGTGGTCGCGCCTTACGAGGTGACTGCGCTCAACGAGCCTTCGATGATCGCGACGGCGCGGTCGATCTCGTCCTCGGTGACCGTGAGTGCGGGCATGAAGCGAATCGCGTTCGGTCGCACCGCATTGACGAACAGCCCACGCTCTAGCGCCTCGAGCGCGACGGCGCCGGCGATCTCCTTGCTCAGTTCGAGCGCGCGCAACAGGCCTTTGCCCCGCTGCCCCGACACCACCTCGTTGCGGTCCGCGAGGCTCTCGAGGCGCTGTGCGAGCTGCTCGCTGCGCGCGACGACGTTGTCCATCACGCCACCATCGATCAGCTGCTGCATGACGTAGGTGCCAGCAGCGGTCGCGAGCGGGTTACCGCCGAAGGTGGTGCCGTGGTCGCCCGGCTCGAAGACCGATGCGGCCTCCTTCGCGAGCAGACAGCCGATCGGGACGCCGCCGCCGAGGCCCTTCGCCAGCGTCATGATGTCCGGCTCGACGCCGGTCTGCTCGTACGCCCACAGCGTGCCGGTGCGGCCGACGCCGGTCTGCACCTCGTCGAGGATCAGCAGCAGATCATGCTCATCGCACCAGGCGCGCACGGCTCGCAGGTAGCCGTCATCGGGAACGTTCACGCCACCTTCGCCCTGCACGGCCTCCAGCAGCACCGCGACGGTCTTCCCGTTCGTCGCCGCCTTGATCGCGTCGAGGTCGTCGTAGTCGACGAAGACGAAGCCGGGGAGTGGTGGGCCAAAGCCCTCGCGGTAGGCGGAGGTACCCGTGGCGGAGACGGTCGCCATCGTGCGGCCGTGGAACGAGTTGTTGGTGGAGATGATCTCGAACGCGCCGCCGCGGTGCAGGTTGCCCCACTTGCGGGCGAGCTTGATCGCCCCCTCATTCGCCTCCGCGCCGGAATTGACGAAGAATGCGCGGTCGAAGCAGGAGTTCGCGACCAGCAGCTCCGCCAGTTCAATCTGCGGTACGGAGTAGAAGACGTTGGAGACGTGGACGAGCGTGTTCGCTTGCTCCGCGATCACCTTCGCTAGCCCAGGGTTGGCGTGCCCGAGCGAGGTGGAGGCGATACCGGCGATGAAGTCGAGGTACTCCCTGCCGTTCTCGTCCCAGACGCGTGTGCCCTCGCCCTTGACCAGGGTCACCGGCAGGCGCCGGGCGGTCTGCATGTGGATCTGTGCTTCACGTTCCTGAATGTTGCTCACGGTCTGATCCTTCGCACTGAGTGTTCGTGTAGTTCCTGGTGGCCGGAGGCGGGTCGGCGGAGAGCGCTTATTCGCTCTGCTGCCGGATCGCGTCCAGCAGCGTACGCAAGCGGTCGAGCTCGGCGTCGGCGGCATCGGCCGCAGCTTCGGCCTGAGTGATCAAGTCACCGAGGCTGCCCGCAGGTACGTTACCGGCGGGCGCCGGGGTCGGTGTTGGCGCTGGCGTCTGTGAGCCGCCGGGACCGAGGAAGGCGTCCGCTCCGGAGAGCGAAGATGCGCGCAGGCCGAGCACGACGTCGAGTGACGCCTGGAACGTCGTCTCCATCGCGATGTTGTTCCCGTTAGCCACGATCACGCGCTTAAGCTCGGGCAGCTTGCCGGTCTCCGCCTGCAGATAGATCGGTTCGACGAAGATGAACGACTCGCCGACCGGGATCATCAGCAGGTTCCCGCGGATCACCTCGGAGCCGGCCTGGTCCCAGAGCGTGAGCTGCTGCGAGATGCCCGGATCCTGGTCGATGCGGGCCTCGATTTGTGCCGGGCCGAAGACCAGGGCGTCGGTCGGGAAGCGGTAGGCGCGGAGCTTGCCCAGGTTTGCGTCGTCCGAGCGGCCTGCGAGCCAGGCGACGGTGTTCTGCTTGTTGCGCGGCGTGAACGGGAGGATCAGGACGAACTCCGCCTCGCTCTCGCCGGGCAGCGTCATGATTACGTAGTAGGGCTCAACCGACTGCTCAGCCTGACGGAACTTCTCGGTCGGGATGTTCCAGAGGTCCTCGTTCAGGAAGAACGTGTTTGCATCATTGATGTGGTAGCGGAGGTAGAGTTCGGACTGGAGGCGGAAGAGGTCCTCCGGGTAGCGCAGGTGCGAGCGTAGCTCCGCCGACATGCGGTCGATCGGGGTGAAGAGGTCGGGGAAGATCTTTGCCCACGTCTGCACGACCGAGTCCTGCTCGTCGATCAGGTAGAACGTCATGTCCCCGGTGCGGGCATCGACTGTGATCTTCACGCTGTTGCGGATGTAGTTGATCGAGCCTGATGGCTGCGAGTACGGGAAGTTGCTGGCCGTGGTGTAGGCGTCCTGGATCCACAGCAGCTGGCCGCCGTCGACGACGAGGTACGGGTCGGAATCGAGCGAGAGGAAGGGTGCGACCTCGCTGATGCGTTCGTTCAGCGAGCGGTTCATTAGCAGCTTGGAGCCTGAACCGATCTGGCCGGAGATCAGCAGGTTGGTGTCGCCGAGATCCCATGCCAGTGCGAAGCGCCGGAGGATGTTCGAGAGCTTGATGCCAGCATCGCCCTCGTAGTTCGTCGCCTTGAAGAGCGTGCCCTCCGGATAGTCGAACTCGGGTTCGTTCGTGTTAACGATCACGTAGTGCGTCGTGAGTTCGCCGAAGTAGATGCGTGCGCCGCTCTCGGAGATCGGGATCTCCTCGCCGACCGGCGGGATGTCGCGGGTGATAAACCTCGGGAGGCCCTCCTCGACGACCTCGTTTACGGGCGCGATCACGGCCCCATAGCCGTGGGTGCGCTTCAGCCGGTCATTGGTCCAGTTGCGATCGGCTGCTCGCCGAATGTCGAGTTCCCGGGCAGAGAGCATCACCTGCGTCGTGACGCCCTCGATCTCGTAGCGGTCGATGTCGACGTCGTTGAAGAAGTAGAGCGGTCGGATCGACTGCACCTGGTTGAAGGTGTCGCGAGAGGGGCGCGCGTCGAGCAGTCGGACGTTGCGGATCGTGTCGGGATTCGCCTCGATCTCCTCGATTGAGACTTCGGCCTCGGCCGCGAAGTCGCGGGCGTCGATGTTGTCGATGCCGTAGGCGAGCTGGGTGAACTCGATGTTGCGTTCGATGAACGCTCGCTCGCGGTCGAGCTGGTTCGGGTCGACGACGGTGCGCTGGACGATCGAGGGGTAAATCGCGCCACCGGCGAGTCCGGCGATTGCCCACAGGCCGATCGCGAAGATCGGTAGCCGGTAGCTGCTCTGCGAGAGGAACGCGTTAGCGATCGCCGCCACGCCGGCGAACGTGCCGAGCACGATCAAGATGTAGCGCACCGGGAGGCGAGCGTTGATGTCCGTGTAGGTTGCGCCGGCGACGAGGCCGCCGGGTGCGAAGACGAGGTCGAAACGGCCGAGGAAGGTGCCGACCGTGATCACGAGCAAGATCAGGCCACCGAGGATCGAGAGGTGGATGCGCATCCCTCGATTGATGTTCAGTTCGAAGCGCTGCAGTGAGAGCGAGAGGCCGTAGACCGCACCGGCACCGGCGGTGGAGACGATCAGCATCCATAGCACGTAGGCCTGGAGGAAGTGAAAGGCCGGGAGCTCAAAGAGGTAGAAGGAGATGTCCTGGTTGAAGACGGGGTCCTCGCGACCGAAGGGGACCGCGTTGCGCCACGAGAGGATGGTCTCCCACGCGGCACCGGAGACGGAGCCGAAGATCACGCCCATGAAGACGGTGCCGGCGATCAGCGCGATCGTCACGGTGCGGCGAATCGCCTGCGGGTCGACCTCCTCGATGAACGACTCCTCGACGCCCTCAGGGGCGAGCCGTCGTGCGAGCCAGATGTTCGCGCCGATCACGACCACGCTGAGCACGGCGCCAGTGAAGAAGAGTGAGATCTTCCAGATCAGGATCGTGCGGAAGACGTCCAGGTAGGCGACCGAGTCGAACCAGAGCCAGTCGACGTAGAGAGACTTGCCGACGTTGGCGACGACGAAGAGTACGAGTAGCGCCGCGCCGAGTCCGATCCAGCGCAGTGCGATCGGTGATCGGAACTGGCCGCCCCCGCCGACCTGGAATGGGTTGGTCGGCTGGCCGTTGTCCTCGCGGAGGTCGAAGAATCCCAGAGTGCTAACCCCCTACGCGCGTGCCGACTTGCTCGCCATCGATGATGCGCCGCAGTGTTCCGGACAGGCGGCCGTTCGCGATTCGAGCGACCGTCCCGAGTTCCGCAGCCCGCAAGCAGGCTTCAACCTTCGGGATCATACCACCGGCGAGCGTCCCAGCCTGTCTGAGCGAATCCGTTTGCTGAGCGTCGATCTCCGCGATCACGCGTCCCTCAGCGTCCATCAGCCCGTCGACGTCGGTGAGGAAGATGAGCTGTTCCGCCTCGACCGCGCGCGCGACCTCGCCGGCCACTGTGTCGGCGTTGATGTTCAGCGGCTGACCGGGGGACTCGATGCCAATCGGTGCGACGACGGGGATTGCCCCGGAATCGGCGACGGCCTCCAGCAGCGCGCCGTCCACCCCGGTGATGCGGCCGACGAAGCCCAGCCGCTCGTCGTAGCGTTCGGCGCTGATGGTGACGCCATCTACACCGCAGAGGCCGACCGCCCGGCCGCCGAGCGCGCCGATGCTCGCGACCAGCTCTGTGTTCACGACACCGCGCAGCACGGCGATCACCACGCGTAACGCCTCTTCGTTCGTCGAGCGTAGGCCATCGACGAACTCCGACTCGACGCCGAGTCGGGCCAGCCAGTCGGTGATCAACGCGCCGCCGCCATGGACGGCGATCGGGGGCCGCCCGGCCTGCTGGAGGGCGACGAGATCCTCCAGCGAGGTGTCCTCCGCGCCGAGGGTGGAGCCACCGATTTTGACGACGATCGGGCCGCTCATCGGGCTACGTCGTGTAGTCGGCGTTGATGTGCACGTACTCGGTGGTGAGGTCGCAGCCCCACGCCGTCGCCGCACCGTCGCCTCGTCCGAGGTCGATGCGGAGCTGCACCTCGTCGCTGTCCATCGCGGTGGCGAGTTGCACGAGATCGGCGTCGGTCGGTGCGCCGTCTTGGAACGTGCGCTCGCCGGCGATCGTGATGGTGATTGTCTGCTCGACAACCTCCGCACCAGACCGCCCGATCGCCATCAGCAGGCGTCCCCAGTTCGGGTCGCGGCCCGTGATCATCGTCTTCACGAGCAGTGACGAGCTGACGGTGCGAGCGACGAGCCGGGCGTCATCCACCGTCGCGGCCCCCTCGACGACCACTTCGATCAGGGTCTGCGCGCCCTCGCCGTCGCGTGCGAGGTCACGTGCGAGCGCGATAGCGACGGCCTCCAGCGCCTCGTGTAGTGCCTCGGCTGCGGGGTGGGCGGCATCGATCGCCTCGCCGCCTGCGAGGCCATTGGCGAACAGCAGCATCGTGTCTGAGGTGGAGGTGTCCATGTCGATGTCGACCATGTTGATCGAGACGTCGGCGACAGCCTTCAGCGTCCCACGCAGCCAGTCGAGGTCGACGGGTGCGTCGGTCGTGAGGAAGCAGAAGCAGGTCGCCATGTCCGGGTGGATCATGCCGGAGCCCTTGGCGGTACCGCCGACCGTGTAGCTGCGGCCATCGACGGTGACGCGGACGGCGCGGTGCTTGGCGACGGTGTCGGTCGTCATGATCGCGCGGCTGAACTCCGTGCCACCTTCGGCGCTCAGTTCGATTGAGGGGATGCCCGACTCGACCAAATCCATCGGCAGCGGCCAGCCGATCACGCCGGTTGAGCCGACGAGGACGAGCTCGGCCTCGACGCCCGCCTGCTGCGCCGCCAGTTCCGTCATGCGCAGGGCGTCTCGCATGCCTTGCTCGCCGGTCGCGGTGTTGGAGATGCCCGAGTTCGTGACGAGCGCCTGCGCGACCCCGTTTGAGGTGCGTTCGCGCGTGAGCGTGACGGAGGGGCCGGTGATCGCGTTCTGGGTGAAGACACCGGCGACCGTGCACGCTGCTTCGGATGCGAGGATGCCGATGTCGAAGCGCGGCTCTTCACCGTAGGTCTTGATGCCGGCGTAGGTTGCGCCCGCCCGCCAGCCGGCGGGGGAGGTCACGCCGCCGCCTTCGATCCACTCGATCTCGGCCGCCACTATCGCGCTCCGTAATTTGTCACGTTGCAGGGTTGCCGAGTATAGGCGAGCACCCGCCGAGGGACTACGACGGCACTCTGTCGAAACGACCGGGAAACTTTTTGGCGGTATGGTGCGGCCATGAGCGAAGCGCTGCCAATCATCCGGCCCGCGACCGAGGCCGATCTCGAGGCGATCAACGACATCTACAACGATGAGGTGCTGCATCGTGTCGCCTCGTGGGACTACGAGGTGTGGAGCATCGATCGACGCCGTCAGTGGCTTGCCGATCACCAGCAGGATGCGACGACCCCGGTCTTCGTCGCGGATGTAGCCGGCGAGGTCGCCGGGATGTCGTACCTCTCGTGGTACCGCCCGCGGCCGGGCTACACCTTTACGCGGGAGAACACGGTCTACATCGACGCGCGCTTCCAGCGCCGGGGCATTGGTACGCTGCTGCTCGGCGCGCTGATCGAGGCGGCGGAGGCCAGCGATCTGCGCACGCTGATCGCGGTGATCGAGGGCTCGAACGAGGCGAGCATCGCGCTGCATGGGCGGTTCGGCTTCGAGCAAGCGGGGCTGCTGCGTGAGGTTGGTTTCAAGTTCGGTGGCTGGCTGGATTCGGTGTACATGCAGCTTCGGCTTCCCCCACTCGGCGACGGGTGAGTCTCGGGTCGGGGTTCGCGGCAGCTTCGGGGAGCGGCGCTTTGGGAATAAAGCCCGCCCACCCGCCCAGAGATTTATGGGGGCTCTGCCCCCATCCCCCCGATTGGACTGGATCGGACTGGACTGGATTGGACGGAGCTTCGCACCCTGATTGGCCGCGCCCTTGTGACCGGCGCTTAGCGCCTCGGTAGTCCGACCCTCGGGCAGCGGTCCAGCAGCGGGCACTCCTCGCAGCGAGGGCCGCGGGCGTGGCAGGTGCGGCGACCGTGCTGGATCAGGACGACGTGGAAGGCGTACACGTCGTCCGGCGCGAGCTTCTTTTCCAGGATCACGTGCGCCTTCTCGGCCGATGTCTTCTTCGGCACCAGCCCGAGGCGATGCGAGACGCGCTCGACATGGGTGTCGACGGGGAGGGCGGGGCGGCCGAGGGCGAAGAGCAGCACGCACGCCGCCGTCTTCGGCCCGACGCCGGGTAACGACCGCAGCCACGCCTTCGCCTCGTCCAGCGGCAGATCGGACAATTCGCTCAGGTCGTAGTCGTCGGTGCGCTCCTTCACCTCGGCGAGCAGCGCCTGCAGGCGCGGGGCCTTGGTCGGGGCGAGCCCGCCCGGCCGAATCGCGTCCTCGACCTCGCTGGTCGGCGCAGCGATGATCTGGTCCCACTGCGGAAAGTGCTCGAGCAGGCGGTGCATCGCCTTGCCGGAGTTGTGGTCGGACGTGTGCTGCGAGAGCAGGGTCAGCACTAGCTCGCTGACGGGTGCGCCGGAGACCTGCTGCGGCGTCCGCCCGTAGCACTCGTCGAGGATCGCGATCAGCTCTGACGGGGTCCACTTCGGTGGTCGCTTCGCGCGCGGCTTCGCTACTGGTGCCATGGCGCGATGGTACCGCAAGGGGGGAGCGAGCCACGTGGGCGGTTGGCCCGCGTGGTTTGCGCATCTGGACGGCAGTGCGACGATGGAGTCACAGCCGTGCCGGTCGGAAGGAGGTGTGACGTGACCCGTGAAGACATCATCCGTCTGACCGATCTCGCCTCCTGCGCCGGTTGAGCAGGGAAGATGGGTCTCGGGACCCTGGCGCAGGTGCTGCGTCCTCTGCATGAACGCTTCGTCCCGGATGACTATCCGGAACTGCTCGTTGGCCTCGAGCGGTCGGATGACGCCGCCGTCTACCAGGTGAGTGAGGATCTGGCGTTGATCCAGACGCTGGACTTCTTCCCGCCGGTCGTCGACGACCCCTACGCCTACGGCCAGATCTCCGCGGCGAACGCGATGTCGGATGTCTACGCGATGGGCGGCGAGGTGCGGCTCGCGTTGAACATCGCGGCGTTCCCGGAGGACCTCGACCCTGCGATCCTCAGCGAGATCTTCCGCGGCGGCGCGGACAAGGTGTACGAGGCCGGTGGCGTGATCGCGGGTGGCCACACGGTCTTTGACGAGGAACCGAAGTACGGGCTCTCGGTGATGGGCTTCGTTCACCCGGGCGCGATCATGCGCAAGGGCGGTGCGCAGCCCGGTGACGTGCTGTTGCTCACGAAGGCGCTCGGCACGGGCATCCTGATGACCGCCGCCAAGCAGCAACTGGCGGGCTCCGAGGCCGGACTGGAGGCCGCTGTGGAGTCGATGCGGCGGCTCAGTCAGCACGTCGCGCACCTCGCGAGAGCTGCCGAGGTGCAGACGATGACCGACGTCACCGGCTTCGGGCTGCTCGGCCATGCCGCCGAGATGGCGGCACAGAGCGAGGCGACACTGGTGATCGACGCGCAGGCCGTGCCGGAGCTGCCGGACGCCCGCCGCTTCGCAGACGAGGGTGCGCTGATCGGCGGCGCCGATCGCAACATCGAGCAGCTCGGTGACCGCATCGCGCTGCCCGCCGACCTCGACGACGCGACGCACGCGCTGTTGTACGACCCGCAGACCTCCGGTGGGCTGCTGGTCGCCGTGCCGGAAGCGCACGCGGACTCGCTCTGCGCCGCGATCAGCGAGCACGAGGGCGGCTGCTGGCGGATTGGCGAGGTCGAGGGCGGGCCGGGCACTGTTCGTGTTCGATGAGGCAGCGGCCGTGAGACGCACCGCGCTTGCTTCGCTGCTGTTGCTCGCGCTGACGCTGGCCGTTGCGTGCGGCGACGATGGCGCTGCGGCGAACCTCGACAGCGTCGACCCGTCGGCGTTGCTGCTGGCGGCCGCCGACCGCACTGAAGCGGTAACGAGCTTCCACTTCGTGCTCGAACACGAGAACGGCTCGACGGAGATCGTGCGCGGCCTCCAGATGAAGCGCGCGGAGGGCGATGTGATCGGCAGCGACCGGCTGCGAGCCGAGATCGAGGCCTCTCTGGGGCCGCTCAACCTCGAGGGGAGCATTGTGATCCTGGAGGACAAAGCCTGGATCACCAACCCGCTGACCAACCGCTGGGAGCGCGAGGATCTCTCGATCGAGGAGCTTTTCGACCCAGCATCGGGCGTCACCGCCCTGATGCGAGGCGTGAGCGCGCCGCAGCTTCTCGGGACAGAGAGCGTCGACGGCGCGCGCAGCTACCGGGTGGAGGCGACTGTCGATTCATCCGCGGTGCAGATTTTCGGCCCGGCGCCAGCCGGGCAAATGCTGGAGGCGGCGGTATGGATCGGCATCGACGACTCGCTGGTGCGACGAATCGAGGTGAGAGGGGCGCTGCGTGCGGGTGAGCCGGACGACCTCGTGCGACGGGTCACGCTGAGCCAGTTCAATGTCGAGTTCGAGATCGTCGCACCCCGCTGACGGGTCGGACCCCGTGACCGCGCCGGCTGCGGCGCGTCGCGGCTGGCTGCTGCTCGTCGCGGTCGCAGCGGGAGTCTTCGTCGCGGCGGACGACCAGACGTCGGTCGTGACGGTGCTGCCGGCGATCATCCAGCACACCGGGATCACGGTGGACGACCTGTACCGGTCGTCGTGGATCGTCAACGGCTACCTGCTGGGCTACCTCGTTGCGCTGCCCGTTGTCGGGCGGGTCGCCGATGTCTACGGGCACGGCCGCGTCTACGCGGCGGCCCTGGTGGTGTTCATAGTCGGTAGCGCGCTCGTAGCGCTCTCGCCGACGTTTGAGCTGCTGGTGGCGTCGCGGGCATTGCAGGCCGTCGGTGGTGGCGCGGTGGTGCCGGTGGCGATGGCGATCGTGGTGCGTGAGTTGCCCGTGCGCCAGCGTGTGCTCGGCCTCGGTGCGATCGCGGCGGCGTCGGAGGCGGGTGCGCTGATCGGGCCGCTCTGGGGCGGGGCAATCACGGAGTGGTTCGGCTGGCGCTGGGTCTTCTGGATCAACCTGCCGATGGCGCTGCCGGTGCTGGTCGCGGTCTGGCGCAGCGCGGGTGTCGAGCGGCGCGCCGGGAGCATCGACTGGCCGGGGGCGGCGCTGCTGGCGTCGGCGCTCGCGGTGCTGACGTTCGCGCTCGTCGATGACCCTCTCGACGGGCGCCGGCTGGCCGTCACGGCCAGCCTTGGCGTCGTGGTGGCGCTGCTTGGCGCGGGCTTCGTGCTGCGTGAGCGGCGAGCAGACGAGCCGATGCTGCGACTGGCGATGTTCCGGTCGCGTGCCGTGCGAGCGGCGAACGCGGCCAGCCTGCTGGTCGGCGGGGGGCTGATCGGGGCGCTGATCGGGGTACCGCTGTTCGTGAACCTGGTGCTGCTGGAGAGCCCGCTCGATGGCGGGCTGACGCTGCTGCGACTGACGGTCGTCGTGCCGGTGGGGGCGCTGCTCGGCGGCTGGCTCGCCTCACGCCTCGGCCTGCGACTCGTGGCGACGACCGGCTGCTGGCTCGTCGCCGCCGGCTTTGCGGGGCTGGCGATGTGGGGCGGCACGCTGGGTGAGCCTGCGAGGACGCTGCCGCAACTGGTCGCGGGTCTCGGCTTCGGGCTCGTGATCGCGCCGCTCAGTGCGGCGGTGATGCAGCACGCCGGCGAGGCGGAACGCGCGACGGCGGCGGCGTGGCTCACGCTCAGTCGCGTGGTCGGGATGCTGCTTGGCGCGGCGCTGCTCACATCGCGGGGCCTTGGACGGTTCTACGGCCGGGCGGGCTCGATCGAGTTCGGATCACCGGAGTTCGGCGAGCTCGTGCAGTCGGCGCAGGTGTCGACGTTCCAGGAGGTTTTTGCCGCGGCCGCCGTGGGGATGGCGATTGCCGGCCTGTTGGCGTGGTTCGTCGGGCGGGGCGAGCGAGACGGCGTGGGCGAGCCGTGGTGGACGGTCACGTGACGCCGGCGAGCTGCTAGCCGAGACGCCACCAGGGGCGCTTCTCCGCACGATTGGCGTCGTCGCCGCTGGCAGCGGCGGCTACTGGTTCGTCGCTCGCCTCGGTCTGGTCGCCGTAGAGGATGCCGTGGCGATCGAGGAAGGGTGCGATCTGGCCCGTGTTCGGCTCGGTTAGCATCGTGCCGCGGTCGACCGCGCGAGGCCCGTGGCCGGAGGGCAGCGGCGAGGGCTCCTCGAACGGAGCGATGTCGTCGTCAGGGGCGATCACCAGCGTGGGGACGGACTCGTGACCGGTCCAGGCGAGGACGCGGTGGTGGGCCTCTTCGTCGCGGTCGATATCGAACTCGACGTATTCGATCGAGTTCTCGTCCACCCAGCGCCGCCAGCGGGCGACATCCGGGCAAAACGATGAGCGAACGTAGACAACCAGACGTGTCATGTGCAGTCCTCCACAGCCAACGGTACGCGTGATCCTCGACGGGGAACGTAACGGGGGACACCCCGCCTGATACGCTGCCGTGGTCAGGACTCTGAGCGAGCGCTCCAGAGCGTCTCGAAGCCCTCGTTGCCGTGAATAGCGTCGCGCGTGAGGTCACGTTCGAGCTTCCGCAGCTCGTCCAGCGCGACGTCGATCTCTTCATCCAGGTCGACGCCGTGTTCCTGCATCGCGCGTGTGGCAATGCTCCGCAACATCCCGGTACGCTCCAGCAGGGCGACGGAGTGCGGCCAGCCGAAGAACGCGGTGCGCTCAGGCGGGCCGAGCGACGGTCGCCGCGCGGAGAGCCAGATCGCGCGTTCCTGCGTGTTGGCCAGCGGCTCGACCAGCTCCACCATCGGACCGGTGACGTTGTCACCACGCAGGTCGACCAGCAGGCGTTGCGGACAGATTGCGAGGCCGACGACCAGCACCTCGGCGTCGCCGACGACGCGGATCACCTCTTCGAGGTCGACTGCGAGGCCGTTTTCACCGTACATCGTTCCTCCGGTACGCCCGGGCGGGGCGGCCATGTCTCTGATCGGAATGGAGAGCAGGAAGGCCGGCCATCGGCCGGCCTTCCGTTCAGGCTGTGAGGGCCTGTGTCTTCCGGTCGGCCCCTAGTACATGTCCGGTGCGGCGGGCACGCCCGTGGGGGAGTTGTCGATCTCGTCAGTCACCAGACAGTTGGTCGTGAGCACCATGCCGGCGATCGAGACGGCGTTGTCGAGCGCAGCCTTCGTCACCTTGGTCGGATCGATGATGCCGAACGTCAGCATATCGCCGTAGCGGTCGGTCGCTGCGTCCCAGCCTTCGCCCTTCTTCAGATCCTGCACGGAGCGCACGATCACGGACCCGTCCTCGCCAGCGTTGGTGGCGATGCGGCGCATCGGCTCCTCCAGTGCACGGCGGAGGATGCGCAGGCCGGTCGCCTCATCACCCTCAAGATCCAGCTTGTTGATTGACGGCAGTGCGTTCAGGAAGGCGACGCCGCCCCCCGGGACCATGCCCTCCTCGACGGCCGCACGGGTCGCCGAGAGCGCGTCCTCGACGCGGTGCTTCTTCTCGTTCAGCTCAACCTCGGTGGCAGCGCCGACCTTCACGACAGCGACGGAGCCGGAGAGCTTGCCGAGGCGCTCCTCCAGCTTCTCGCGGTCCCAGTCGCTGGTTGCCATGTCGAGAGCGGCGCGAATGGAGCCAATACGGTCGTCGATCGCCTTCTTCGTGCCCTTGCCCTCGATGATCGTGGTCTCTTCCTTGGTGATGATCAGGCGGCGGGCGGAGCCCAGGTCGCTCGGCTCGGCGGAGTCCAGCTCACGGCCGACCTCCTTGCTGATCACGGTCGCACCGGTCAACGCGGCCAGGTCGCCCAGGTTCTCCTTGCGGCGGTCGCCGAAGCCCGGCGCCTTCACGGCGCAGACGTTCATGTTGCCGCGGAGCTTGTTCACCGCCAGCGTGGCCAGCGCCTCGCCGTCGATGTCCTCCGCGATGATGATCAGGTCCTTCGACTTCTGCAGCTGCTTCTCCAGCAGGGGGAGAATGTCGTTGACCGATGAGAGCTTCTGGTCGGTGATGAAGATGAACGGGTCTTCGATCGCGGCTTCCATGCGGTCCGGGTTGGTGACGAAGTAGGGTGAGATGTAACCGCGGTCGAAGGCCATGCCCTCGACGTACTCAATCTCGGTCTCGATGCCGCGCGACTCCTCGACGGTGATCACGCCGTCCTTGCCGGCTTCCTCCATCACCTCGCCGATCAGCCCACCGATGTCAGCGGAGGCAGCGGAGATCGATGCGACCTGTGCCATCTGCTCGCGGGTTGTGACCTTCGTGGAGTTCTTGTCCAGCGCGTTGGTGATGGCGCGCGCGCCAACTTCGATACCGCGCTTCAGCGCCATCGGGTCGGCACCGGCGGCGACGTTCTTCATGCCCTCGTGCACGATCGCCTGGCCGCGCATCGTGGCGGTGGTCGTGCCGTCACCGGCGATGTCGTTCGTCTTGGAGGCGATCTCCTTGGCGAGCTGGGTGCCGATGTTCTCGAAGGCGAGCCCGAGCTCGATGTCCTTGGCGATCGTGACACCGTCGTTGGTGATCGTGGGAGCGCCGAACTTCTTGTCCAGCACCACGTTGCGGCCCTTCGGCCCCAGTGTGATCTTCACGGCGTCTGCCAGCGCGTCGATACCGTCGCGCAGCGCCTGGCGTGCTTGCTCGTCGAATAGCAGTTGCTTCGCCATCAGGGAGTGTCCTTTGCTACGTGCCTGCCGGTGGTAGTGCGGCCGCGACTGTGGCGACCGACTTAGCACTCTCGTTGATGGAGTGCTAATTGGTGCAGAAGAGGTTTTACCGAATTGGCGGAGGTGGCGCAAGGGGTAAGGGTCGAAGCTGGGTCCCTCGGAAGCTAGGATGGCGACAAATGAGGCTTCCGGAGCACGCCCACTTTGTCGCGATCGTCGCCTGCTCGCTGTTCGCGTTCGTCGCGTGCGGAGGCGAGAGCGCGGCCTCCGAACCGATTATTGACCCGCTGGCGGGCGCGACCGCCGAGGCTGCGACAGCGATCGAACTGCGCGATATCGCGTTCAGCGAGGACGTGCTGACGATCGACGCGGGGAGGGTGACCCAGGTGGCGATCAGCAACGCTGGCTCGCTCCGCCACGACTTCACGATCCAGCGCGTCTCCGCGGATGTCTCCGCCAGCGGGCAGCAGAAGCGCGGGAAGTTCGATGTCCACGTCGACCTGCAGAAGGATCAGTCCGCGACGCTGCTGTTGCGTGTGACAGAGCCCGGCGAGTACACGTTCTTCTGCTCCGTGCCCGGCCACCGATCGGCGGGCATGGAGGGGACGCTGGTGGTGAACGGCTCAGGCGCCGGGGGCTGACGCCGGCCGCGGCTCGACGAATCGCCGAGGCGGGCGCGAGAGTAGCCCGACCCTCGACGGTGGCCAGTAGCGGAACTTCACGACGCCCTCCAGGCGCGAGTGATCGGCGGGGCCGAAGTCGCGGCTGTCGGTGCTGGCATCGCGACGGTCGCCCAGCAGGAAGTGCTCGCCCTCCACCAGCCGCTGCACGCCGCGGTACTGCGAGACCGGGGTCACACCGTTGGCGTACGGCTCCTCCAGCACGCGACCGTTGATCTGCACCTCTTCGCCGGCGCACACCGACTCACCGGGCAGTCCGATGACGCGCTTCAGCAGCAGCCGACCGGAGGCGTCGCGCAGGGCGACGATCTCGCCGTAGGCTCGCTCACCCCTCGGCACGCCGCCGCGGCGCAGCAGCAGGTACTCGCCGGGCTGCAGCGCGGGCGTCATCGACTCGCCGGCCACCTCGACGGCAACGAAGTTGCGTCGCAGCCACTGCGCGGCGAGTACGGCGAGCAGCACAACGGCCGCGACTAGCGCGGTTATGCGCATCGGTCGCGGCCGTGAGCAGTCTGGTACATGCGGTGCGTTAGCGCGACGCTTTCACCTTCGCGAAGATCTCCGCGAACTCGTCGACCTTGGCGCGCAACGCCTTCGCGTCGTCGAGGTTCGTGCCCTGACGGCAGGCGGAGCCGAGTCGCATGATCTCCCAGACGACGTCGTGGACGTCCGGTACGACGGCGAGGTCGGGCGGCCTGATGAAGTCGCCCCAGATGATGCGCACTTCCTGCTTCACCATCTCAGCGTGCTGCTCCTTGATCGCGACGAAGCGGGTCACGGAGTTGCTGTACGCCGCGATGTCGTCGCCGGGGGCGCCGAGGTCGGCGATCATAGTCATCATCTTCTCGACGGTTTCCGCGCCAAGCCGGGCGGTCGCCGGGTCGTAGATGCCACAGGGGATGTCGCAGTGCGCGTAGGCCTTCTCAGAGGGGCGCAGCGCTCGCTGTAGGACCATTCGGATGTTCACGCGAGTCTCCTCACAATGTCTGCTGGATCGGGGGGCGATCCTGCGAGCGGCGTGCGCTCATGTCAACCGAACACTGTGAAAACCCGCGCGCGCGCGCGTTAGGACGTTAGGAGCGGAGCAGGCGGTCCGAGAGCGGGTGGCCACCGACGAGGCGGTCGGGGTCATCGAGGTTCGGGTAGGGCGGGAAGAGCGACTCCAGCTCGTCGCGCAGCGGATCGCCCTCTGGCAGGTACTGGGAGAAGTCGCCGTCCGGCTCCGGACGCAGGCGCTGCTGGCCCTCCATGCCGAACTCGCGGATGCGGTCTTGCAGCATTATCAGCCCGTGCAGCAACGACTCCGGCCTCGGCGGGCAGCCGGGGACGTAGACATCGACCGGCACGATCAGGTTGACGCCCGGGACGACCGAGTAACCGTAGGAGAAGGGGCCGCCCATCGTGGCGCAGCTGCCCATGGAGATCACCCACTTCGGCTCCGCCATCTGCAGGTAGACCCGGCGCACGGCCGGAGCCATTTTCCAGGTGACGGTGCCCGCGACGATCATCAGGTCCGCCTGCCGTGGCGAGGGGCGGAAGACCTCCGAGCCAAAGCGTGCGATGTCATAGCGCGAGGTGGCGGTGGCGATCATCTCGATCGCGCAGCAGGCGAGCCCGAACATCGCCGGCCAGAGCGAGGAGGAGCGCGCCCAGTTGAGGATGCCGTCAACCTGCGTCAGTACGACGTTCTTCTCGACCTCGGCGTCGAGGTCGACCTGCGACATGTCGTCGATCAGCGAGAGTGGCGCGATGCCCGAGTCTGGTCGCTGCTCAGTCGTCAAACGGAAGTCCCCACTGCTGTAATTCGGTGGCGGGCGTCATCGTAGCGGAGGCTGCTGAGAGCAGCAATGCGCGTCGATCGCGAGAGGGGCGAGGTCGAAGTTAGTCGACGAGCTCCCCGATGATCAGCATGTTGGGCCGCGGCACGCATATGTAGAGCGTAACAACCGCCAAGAGCGCATTCAGCAACTTTTTCCCGAGGCTCCACTCATCTTTGATGATGAACCCAACCTTGTATCCATCGCTGTTGAATCCCGGGAGTATTCGCTCGATCGCGGCTCCTTGCGACTCGCCCGAGAACAGGCCGATCCAGCCGCCTCGCATGTTCACTCTGCGCATCATATTGATCGATCCTGTCGTAGCCACTCGAAGCGTCCCCTCTGAGCTGCGCGGCCCCGTATCGCGGGTACAGACGCAGGTGTTTGGATGTCACGTGTTCGCCAGTAGGGGTCGAACGCTTGCCACCTCGCATCATGCATGTACTAGGAATATTTCGCGAATGCGAGTAGAGCGTAGATTGTTGGTCGAGGATGGTTTTGTTCGCGTCTTGTCGCCGGTTACGCGCCGTCGCTCAGCCACGGCAGCCACTCAGCGGGCGGCTCGGTCGTGGGGATCGGGGAGAGTGCGCGCATGCGCTCGACGATCGGCGGCAGCTCCTTGAGCACGCGGTCGACATCGGCGTCCGTGTTGCCGCGGCCGACGGTGAGGCGCAACGAACCCCTCGCGAGGTCGGGCGGCATGCCCATCGCGAGGAGCACGTGGCTGGGCTCCACGGAGCCTGTCGTGCAGGCAGAGCCGGAGGAGCCGGAGATGCCGGCGAGGTCGAGCGCGAGCAGGATCGACTCACCCTCGACGAAGCCTAGCACGAGCGAGATCGAGTTCGGTAGCCGTCGGGCGGGGTCGCTCGGGCCGGTGATCGCCGACATCGGGATCAGCCGAGGCAGCTCCTCCATCAGCCGATCCTGGAGTGCGCGGTCGTGGCCGATGTCCGACTCGCGTCGCTCGATCGCGACGCGCAGGGCGGCGGCCATGCCGGCGATCGCCGCGGTGTTCTCCGTGCCCGCGCGCAGGTCACGCTCCTGCCCACCGCCGAGGATCTGTGCAGCCAACGGGGTGCCGGAGCGCACGTAGAGCGCGCCCGCGCCGCGCGGGCCGTAGAGCTTGTGCGCCGTCAGCGTCAGCAGGTCGACGCCGAGGCGGTCGACGTTGACGCCGAGGTGCGCCGCCGATTGCACCGCGTCAGTGTGCACGACGGTGAGCGGGTTGCGAACGTGCACCCGCCGTGAGATCTCGGCAATGTCGTTGACCGTCCCCACCTCGTTGTTCGCGTGCATCACGGAGACGAGCACGGTGTCGTCTCGTACGACAGCCTCCACGGTGGCCGGGTCGACGCTGCCATCGCGCTCGACGCCCAGTACGGTCACCTCCGCGCCCTTGCGTCCGAGCTGCTCAGCGGTGTCGAGGACGGCGTGATGCTCGACGGCCGTGGTGATGATGTGACGCCCGCGGTCGGCGGTGGCATCCACTACGCCGCGCAGCGCGAGGCTGTCCGACTCCGAGCCGCCCGAGGTGAAGATCACCTCCTCCGCCTGCGCGCCGATCGCGGTGGCAACGGCGTCGCGAGCCTCGTCGATCGCCTGCCGTGCGCGCTGCGCTTCGACGTAGATCGAGGAGGGGTTATGCCATTGCGCGGTGAGGAACGGCAGCATCGCCTCCACCACCCGCGCGTCGGGCGGCGTGGTGGCGGCGTGGTCCATGTAGACGCGGTCGTTGCGACCGGGAGCAGGCATTGTCAGGCCATGGTACCGCCGCGAGATCTTTTTCTCACAAGGTGAGAGAAACGTTGACGGCCTGAACGCCGCGTCGCTAGGCTCATACGTAATGACTGTCTCAGGCGGGGGGCGGGTCGAAGGCACCCGTGACGCCATTCTCAGCATCCTGCGCAGGCGGGACGGTATCTCCGTCGATCAGTTCGCCACCGAACTCGGGCTGGCGGGCGCGACCGTGCGCCGGCACCTCGACGTATTGCTGCGCGATGACTTCATCTCCGTCGAACAGGTGCGAGGCCGCACCGGCCGCCCGCGTTACGCCTTCTCACTGACGGAGCAGGGCGCCGAGCTCTTTCCCCATCACTACGTGCGCCTGACCCACCGCCTGCTCGAGGAGATCGTGCGGCTCGACGTGGGTGAGACGGAAGGCCGTGACGGTCTGACGCTCGCTGATCTGTTGTTCGACAAGATGTCGGAGCGGCTGGCGGGTGAGTACGCCTCGCGTGTCGAGGGCGAGACGATCGAGCAGCGCGTGCGGTCCGCCGCGACGTTGCTCGCCGACGAGGGCCTTGACTTCGACGTGGAGGCGACCGGCGACGTCGTGCGGCTGCTCGGACGCGGCTGCCCCTGCCTGAAGCTCTCGGGACAGGAGCAGGGTCACATCTCCTGCGGACATGACCGTCGACTGCTCGAACAGGTGATCGGCGCTCGGGTCACCCCGCTGGCGCGCGATCAATTGCCCAGCGACTTCCTCTGCGGATACCAGGTGACTGCGTAGTTCGGCGACTCAGCGCGGGGCGGGACTGCGTCGACGGGTCGCGTGGGTGCGCCTGAATAAGCGAAGCGGGCACTGAACTATGGACTGGGCTTGCAACGAACGATTATGATGGGAGCGACTGATATCTGGACGCACCGCTGACAGGAGCGATGATGGCGACCGAAATTTTCAACGAAAAGAGCATGACCGCACTGCAGACGCCTGTGCCGACACCGGCGATTGAGCTGGTGACGATTACCCCGAAGGCCGCCGAGAAGGCGAAGGCGCTGCTGACCGAGAAGGGCCAGCCGGAGGCCGCGCTGCGCGTCTTCGTCGTCGGCGGTGGCTGCTCTGGCTACCAGTACGGCATGGCGATCGCAGAGGCCCCCGAGGCCGACGACGCGGTGATGGAGCAGGAGGGTGTCCGCATCGTCGTGGACGCCGACTCCCAGCAGTTCATCTCCGGCGCGGAGATCGACTACGTCGAGGACCTGATGAAGTCGGGCTTCACGATCTACAACCCGACCGCCACCTCATCGTGCGCGTGCGGCAACTCGTTCCAGACCGCGGACGGCTCCGGCCAGCCGAGGGCCTGCAACTAGGCTTCGCAACAGACCGCACGAACGGGCCTCGCTTAGCGAGGCCCGTTCTCTATCTCATGTGGCTATCCCGCGTGGGTGTCCCGCGTGGGAATCATGCGTCGATGTATCCAGCGTCGACCTGAGCAGATCGAGGGGAACCCAACATGCAGCCATGGATCGTCGTCGGGTCGACCGAGAACTTCGAGCTCCTGCGGGAGCGCAACTTCGACCTCTGCGCCTTCAAGGCCTCGCGTCGCAAGCAGTCGGGTTCGATGCAGCCGGGTGATCGCATCGTCTTCTACCTCACGGGCGTCGTGCAGTTTGGCGGCATCGTCGAGGTGACCGACGAGATGTTTGAGGACACCTCGGACATCGGCCTGCGCTCGTCGGGAAAGCCGGGCGAGGACTACCCGTTCCGGATCGCCACGAAGCCGGTCGTGATCCCGGAGCCGCACGACTACATCGAGGTGCGGGAGATCACGGACCTGCTCGACAAGACGCGCAAGTTCGGGCCGAAGAAGCTGGGCATGGCCTTCCGCGGAAACTTGCACAGGATCACGGACGCGGACTACGCGCAGATCGAGACGCTCTTCAACGACCTCGTAACGGCCTAGGGGCCGCCGTCGGGCGCTACCTGCCGGGTCAGCCCCAGCTCCGCGAACAGTTCGCGCGTCGCCTGCGAGAGGTTGAGCGTGTAGAGGTGCAGGCCGGGCGCTCGGGCCTCCAACAGCTCGCGGCACAACTGCGCGGCGTAACGTACGCCGACCGCCCGCGCGGCTGCCCGATCCTCGCCGACTGCCTCGATGTCGCAAGCGAGCGAGGAGGGGAATGCACCGCCCGAGAGCTCCGTCATGCGCTGCGCCTGTCGCAGGTTCGTTACCGGGATCACGCCGGCGATGATCGGCTTATCGACGCCCAGCGCTGCCATGTCTTCGACCAGCCGCAGGTAGTGCTCCGCTTCGAAGAACGACTGCGTGATGCCGAAGTCGGCGACGCGCAGCTTGGCCGCCTGGTGCTCGCGGTCCTCCGCTGCGCTGGCGGCGGCGGGGTGGCCCTCCGGGTGCATCGCGACACCGATCGCGAAGTCCGTGTGCTCCCGAGCCAGTTCGACGATCTCGATCGCGAGCTTGAAGTCGCCGAGGTCGAGGTCGGGCTGATCGAGCGGCGGGTCGCCGCGCAGCGCCAGCAGATTCTCGCAGCCGGATTCGTTGTAGTCGCAGAGGATGTCGATCACGTCCTGGCGACTGTGGGCGATGCAGGAGAGGTGCGGCATCGTCGTCCAGCCGAAGTCGTGCGCCATCCGTTGCACCACCTCGCGGGTGCCCTCGCGGGTGGAGCCGGCGGCGCCGTAGGTGACGGAGACGAACGAAGGGTTGAGTGGCTTCAGCCGCTCGACGGCACGCCAGAAGCGCACCTCCGCCTCGGGGGAGCGAGGAGGGCCGAACTCGAACGAGTATGTCGAACCCTGGGCGAGCAGGTCGGGGATGCGCATCGGGGGAGCGTCCTCCTTGCCGGGACGGATGCGCGGACTCCATTCCGCGCTGCTCAAGGTTAGCGCACGAGACGGCGGATGTTGTCGGGGTGGCCCCGCAGTGGGCAGCCGGTCGTCAGCTAGGCCGCGCCTCGTGGGACGGACTGACGCGCGATGCCGACCGCCTCCATCTGCTCGCGCAGGTCGTAGAGCTTCCACATCGTGTCGAGGTCGCGTTCGTTGATCTGGCGCACGTAGTCCACCAGCGGGATGCGGCCGCGGAAGACGTGCTCGCCGGCGTTGCTCCAGCCGCCGGCATCGCTGCCGTCACGTAACGTCCACACCATGCTCTCGCGCTGATCCGCGAAGTCCCACCACAGCTCCTCGATCATGGCGTCGCGGTAGTTGTGCTCGTCCGGGCCGTGGTAGGCGCGACGTTCCTCGATCGGGGCGCCATCGCGGCGCAGCATCGCGCGCACGGCCAGCAGGTCCTCGCGCTCGCTGTCGCGCAGGAAGCCGATCAGCTCGGTCGCGCACCAGCTCTCGTCGGTGGTACGCCAGCGCAGTTGCGGACCCTCGAGGTCGACGACGAGGCCCTCGATGCGGCGAGCGACCTCCCGCAACGCCTTGACCAGGTAGCGCTCGCTCGAGCCGTAGTAGCCGCGGTTGTACTGCACGCGCGCATCGTCTTGCGAGGGCAGAAGGCTGTCAATCGATGAATGTCGGCGGCGGAGCCAAGCTGCGTGGCTCGAGCACGATCACCGGGATCTCGCGGCTCGTCTTCTGCTCGTACTCCACGAACGTCGGGACCGCCGTCTTCCACGGCTCCCAGATCGAGGAGCGTTCGTCGCCCTCCGTCACCCGCGCGGTGACGTTGACGGTCTCCGTGCCGATTTCGATCGAGACGTCCGGGTGAGCGACTAGGTTGTGGTACCAGGCGGGATTTTTCGGTCCCCCGGCCATGGAGGCGAAGATCGCGTAGCGACCGTCGAGGTCGTTGTACACGACCGGGTGCACGCGCTCTTCACCGCTCTTCGCTCTGGTGCTGTGCAGGAGCAAGAGCGACATGCCCTCGAAGGGGGCTCCGACCTTGCCCGCGTTTTCGCGGAACTGGTTGATGATCGAATCGTTGAAGTCGTTCACTGCCACCTTAATGGCCTCCGTCGCTATCCGATGTGAGCGCGTGTTGGGCGGATCGTACAACGCCGTCGTACGATCGGTGCGGCACGAACATCTGCGCAGGGGGTGACCGATGATGGCTGAGACGACGCCCACGATCGGGCTACTGGACATGATGCAGACTGCCGCCGAGGACGTTGGCGCGGTCGTGCGATTCTACAGCGAGGTGCTGGGCGCGACAGTCGAGGCCGACAGCGAGCAGTGGTCGCAGGTTCGCATCGGCGGCGTCTCGCTGGGCATCCATGCCTCGCCCGCGACGATCGAGGCGTGGATGCCCTCCTTCCGCGTCCCCGACATTGCCGCTGTCCGCGTCGCACTTGAGGCCTCCGACACCTCGATTCTGTGCGCCTACCACGACATTCCGGGCGGGGTGGTGATGGCGTTCCATGATCCCGCCGGCAACCCGCTACAGGTCGTGCAGTTGGGCATCTCCGCCGCCGACCTAACTCCCTAGCGGCGGGCGCGCATGCGGGTGCCCCGCCGGGTGCACAGGCGGCGCGTTGCTCGCCGATCGACCTCCGCCTACGATCGCGCAATGAACGCCGCCGCGCTTCCCTACACGCCGCTGATCCTGCTGGTCGAACTGGCCGTCGGGGCGATCGCCTTCGTCGTCGTCTTCGATGCACGGCGTGCCGTCAACTGGGGCTACGTGAAGATGGCGGCGGTGACGGTGCTGCCGATCGCCATGCTCGCACTCTGGACGCTCGAGGGGCTCGACGCGGAGCAGGTGATCGACGGCTACCCGCTCAATCGAGACTGGCTGCCGACCGTGCGCTGGTCATTGGCTGTGATGATTGCATTCTCCTCGTTGCAGCTCGTAGCGGCGTTTCGCGAGCGGCGGACCGCCTCACTGTCGCTCGGTACGGCGACGGCTCTGGCGGGCGCGGTCACGTTGGTGGCGCTCTCCGGGCTGGTGGCGGGGCCGACATGGTCGTACGCGGGCACGCTGGTTAGCATGGTCGCGGCCTCGGTCGTGCTCGGCGGTTCGCTGATGGCGATGGCTTGGGGACACTGGTACCTGACGAACTCTGGGTTGCCGAAAGAGCCGCTGGAGCAGATGGCACTGGTCGTGCTCGGTGCGCTGGTCGTGCAGGGCGTGTTCTTACTGGTCGGCGCGATGGTGCCGGTGCGTGAGGCGCCGCTGACGGACGCGGCGTTTGGGATCACGCTCGGCCGCAACCCGGCGTTCTGGTTGCGGGTGGGCGTCGGCCTTGTCTTCCCGACGCTGGTCGTCGTGCTGGCGTGGAGGGCGGCGACGATCAGGGGCATGATGTCGGCCACCGGACTGCTGTACATTGCCGTCGGTGGTGTGCTGGCGGGCGAGGTGCTGGCACGCGGATTGCTGTTCACGACAGCGGCGACGGTATGACGAGCGTTGCTTCGGCGGCCCGATGCTGCGGTACAATGCCCACCTCCCACCGCTGTTGAGCTCCCGCCACAGTTGGAGGGACGCCTGTGCCTGAGTCGACGGCTCCTACCTCATCAATCCGCGCGTTGCTACGTGACGTAACTAGATCAGAGCCTGCGGACGCGAGCGACGCCCCATCGGACGCCGATTTGATGGCGGAGTTGGGCGAAGGTCACGTCGAAGCGCTCGAGCGGCTGTACGACCGCTATTCGTCGCTGGTGTTCTCGGTCGCGCTGCGCGTGTTGACCGACCGCCCGCTTGCGGAGGACGTCACGCAGGAGGTGTTCCTGCGGCTCTGGCGTCGCCCGTGGTCGTACGACCCTGAGCGCGGACGCTTCCGCAGCTGGCTGATGTCGGTGACGCGTAATCGCTCCACCGACGAACGCCGGCGCGTGGTCAGGCGACTGCGGCTGGAGGAGCGGGAAGACGACAGGCGGCCGGATCCACGGGCTACCGGCCGGTTCCACGACCCGCAGATGGAGACGGTGCTTGCTGAAGAGCGGCGCGCGGTGCGCGACGCGATGACGCGACTGCCGCCACCGCAGCGAGAGGTGCTCGAGCTGGCGTACTTCGGAGGACTGACGCAGGTGGAGATCGCGGCGCAGACGGGCGAGCCGCTGGGCACGGTCAAGACCCGTGTCAGGCTCGGCATCCAGAAGCTACGCGCCGCATTGGTCGGCCTGCGCTCCGACGGTTCAGAGATCGATGATTCAGAGCTCAGCCGGGAGGCGGGGCCGTGAGACCGGAAGAGCGCGAAGAGCTGTTCACCGCATACGCGCTTGGCACGCTGAGCGAACACGACTCGGCGACCGTCCGAGACCTCGTACGCTCCGACCGCAAGGCGGCGGACGAACTGGCCGGGTATCACGAGATCGTGGACATGATCGCGCTCTCCGCACCGCTGCGACACGCCGACCCCGCATTGCGTTCGCGCGTGCTCACCGCCGCGCGACGCGACAGGCGCAGAGGCCGGCGAAGCTTCGACCCTCGCCGCTACGCGCCGTGGGTCGCCGCAGTTGCGGCAGGGTTACTGCTCGTCGCCTGGGGCTGGGGCCTGCAACGAGACCTGACGGATCTGCGATCGGACAATGCCTTGCTGACCGCGGTCGTCGAGGCGGAGGCGAAGCGCCTGCAGATGCTGCTCGAAGCGGGCGGCGACGCGAGGGCCGGTGCGCTGCTGCTGCAGTTCACGGCCGCAACGGTCGAACTCCAGGAGTCGATCGCGATCATCAGCGCGCCTGATGCCTCCAACGCGATGCTGGAGTCGACGCCTGCGGGGCACGGCGCGAGCGGCCACATCGTCTGGAGTGAAGAGGCCGGCGGTGGCTTCCTCCGTGTGCAGGGCCTGCCTCAGCTCGGCTTCGGCGAAGAGTACGAAGTCTGGCTCGTCGACGGTGATCGCACCGTCGCTGGTGGGGCCTTCGCCGTCGATGATGGCGGCCGCGCGGAGCTCATCGTGAGCTCGCGGCAGGGGATCAAGCCGTTCCGCGTCTACATCGCCGTTTCGCCGCTCGGCGTAACGTCGCCGATCGGCGGCGCCCTACGCGTGCTCGAAGGCACGATCTTCCGCTAGCCGCACGCCAGGTAATCGGGCGTCTGCTCGTCGAGCGCGACGCGCCCGCTAGCCTTCACCTTCGGAGGACTCGGCACCTTCGGAGGGCTCAGCGGGTGGCTCCAGCTCAGCGTCGTTCAGCTTGCGCGGCGCGAACAGGCGCGACATCCACGGCCTCGACGAAGGGTCGACGTGCACGATATGCGAGTCGTCGTACGCCTCCTGTGCGGTCTCGCCCTTCAGCCGCCGATCCGTGTACCAAAACAGTTCGCGAGTGATCGAGGTCAGCGGCATCACGGCGAGCAGGCCGATGAAGCCAAAGCCCGCGCCGGCCACGACCAGCAGCATGATCACCATCCCCGGGTGCAGGTCGACTGCCTGCCCCTGTACGCGAGGCACGAGCACGTTGTTCTCGACCATCTGCACGGCGAGGTACATCAGAGCGACCCAGACGATCATGTCCGGATCCGTCCCGGCGACGATCAGCAGGGCAGGCACTCCGCCGATCCACGGGCCGATGATCGGGATCAGCTCCGTGATGCCAGCGAAGATGCCCAGCGCCAGCGAGAGCTGCACGTCCATCAATGTCAGCCCGATCCCGACCGCCGTGCCGACGACGATGCCGAGCACGATCTGGCCTCGGATGTAGCGCAGCAGCACGTGGTCGCCGATATCGAGCACGTTTTCGACGTCGGGGCGCAGCGACTCCGGCACAGCGTTCATGAAGTTGCGCCCTGCCTGATGGCGGTCGCGGAGCGCGTAGAACATCCAGATCGGGATCACCAGGAAGCCGAAGACGATGCCGAGCGTGTTCGTGAGCACATCGACCGATCGACGAGCGACCCCCGCCATGCTGTCGGCGATCGCCTCGGAGGCATCGGTGGCGTAGCCATCCAGGCGCGTCTGGACGTTTTCCGGCACCCGTTCGCGGTACTGCGTCAGCCAGTCGGCGCTCTGCTTGCGGGCGTCATCGATGAGCTCCGGCAGCGCGTCGACGAACTCCACACTCTGGTCGACTGCGATCGGGACGACCACGGCGCCGACCCCAAACAGACCCGCCCCGATCACGATATAGACGACGAGCACGGCGAGGCCGCGACGGAAGACCGTGATCTGGTGGTCGGAGCGTGTGAAGACCCTGAACGGACCCGCCGGGATGATCGCTGCGATCACATCGACCACGGGTGTCAGGATGAACGCGCCCAGCGCGCCGATCGCGAATGGGATCAGAGCGCTGCTGGCGCGCGAAAAGACGAAGAAGATCAGCGCGAAGAGCGAGAGCCACAACACTACGCGCCATCGCTGCGGATTCACGGCGGTGCATCCTCTCCAGCGGCTACTGTGCTGCCCAATTGTGCCCTACGACCGCAATCGCACGCACTGACGGCCGATCTTGCCCGCGTGCGTTGACACTCCGGAAGGCGAAATGCATGATTGAGACATGGTATCTCTCACAATCCTCGAACAGCGGCTGGCGCGCAGCGGCTACCGGCTGACACGCCCTCGACGCGCGTTGCTGGGCGCTATGCAGCAGCTTGGCGACCACTTCACGGCAGATGGCTTGCTCGCGGCCACCCCGGAGGTTGGGAGGGCGACGGTGTTTCGCACTCTGCGATTGCTGCAGGACATCGGCGCACTCTGCCAGGTGGTGCTGGGCGACGGCACGATCGAATACCGCCTGACGACCGGCGGGCACCATCACCACATGGTGTGTTCCGACTGCGGCGCAGTCACTGACTTCGCCGCATGCGCGTTGCAGGACTCGCTAGAGAAGCTGGCGGAGCGAACCGGTTACGACGTCAGTTCGCATCGCTTGGAGGTGTACGGTCGCTGCGCTCAGTGCCAGCTCAGCCAGGCACCAGCTTCGCCGCCGCCCGCCGTCCGATCGCCCGACTGAGGCACCCGTGGCGCACACCCAACCTCGACCGCGCGTCTGGCGCGTGACGCTGGCTGTGCTCGCGCTGATCGCCGCGCTGGCGGTCGCCTGCGCGTCGGGCGGTGACGAGCCATCGGGTCGCCTGCGCGTGCTCGCGACCACCTCCGTGATCGCCGAGTTCGCCGAAGTGATCGTGGGGGACGACGCGGCGGTCGAGCTGCTCGTCCCGCCGGGCGTCGACCTGCACACCTACGACCCGCCCGTCGACGCAGCGAAGGCGATCTCTCGCGCCGACGTGCTGCTGGTTAACGGCTGCGCGCTGGAGGGCAACCTGGTCAATGTGATCCTGCTCAACCGCTCCGGTGATTCGCAGCTGGCGGTGGTCGGCGGGGGCGAGGCCGCGGCAGAGCAACAGGACGCGGCGCGTGCGCTCTGCGATCCACATCGATGGCTGAGCGTGCCCTTCGCGATCGGCTACGCGGAGAGGATCGCGGCCGCGCTCTCCGCTGCCGATCCGGCCGCCGCGCCGCGATACGCGGAGCGTGTCGGCGGGCTGATCGACAAACTGCGGAGCCTCGATGCGGAACTTCGGCAGACGCTGGACGCGGTTCCAGAGGGACAGAGGCAGCTGGTCGTCTTCCACGATGCGTTCGCGCACTTCGCCGCCGAGTACGGTTTCGAACTAGTCGCCTCGATCCTCCCGACAGGCTCCGGGCAGAGTCCGAGTGCTGGCGTGATCGCGGATGTGGTCTCGAAGGTGCGCGAGCTGGCAGTGAGCGCGGTCTACTACGAGCCGCAGTTCCGCTCGCTGGTGCTCCCACTGGTGGCGGAGGAGAGCGGGGCGAAGCTGCTGCCGCTATACAGCATCCCAATTCCCGGGGAGGTCGAAAGCTATGCAGAGTTGATGCGCGCAAACGCTCGATCGCTCGTCGATGGCCTCGGCCGGTAGGGCTGTACACTCCGTGCGGAGGAGCAGACGTTGACCCAACAACACGTCCCGGCCCGCGAGTCGCTGGCACCCGAGCACGCACATCGCGAGTACGCGCTGGAGGTTCGCGACCTCTGGGCCGCGTATCCGGGGCAGGGCGAGCCCGCGATCGAGGCGATCGACCTGACGGTGCCGGCCGGCGAGATCGTCGGGCTGATCGGGCCCAACGGGGCCGGCAAGTCGACGCTGTTCAAGACGATTCTCGGGCTGATGCGCCCGCTGCGCGGCGAGGTGCTGGCCTTCGGCAAGCCGGTCGAGCACGGCCGCAGCGACATCGCCTACATGCCACAGGTGGAGGAGGTCGACTGGGAGTTCCCGGTCTCCGTGAAAGAAGTCGTGCTGATGGGCCGCTATTCGCGGCTGCGCCCTTTCCGGCGCTGGAGCAAGGGAGACCGCGTCGCGGCGGGAGAGGCACTTGAGCGCGTCGGCCTTGGGGGCTTCGGTGACCGCCAGGTGGGGCGCCTCTCGGGCGGGCAGCGGCGGCGTGTCTTGATGGCGCGGGCGATCGCGCGCGGTGGCTGGCTGTTGTTGCTGGATGAGCCGTTCGCGGGCCTCGATGCGGGCGTGCAGCACGACCTGATCGCACTGCTCGACGAACTAGCGAAGGAGGGGCGCAGCATCCTGCTCGCGACCCATGACCTCTCGTGCGTTGCGAACTCGTGCGATGAGGCGTCGTGCCTGAACCGCCACCTGATCGCTTCCGGCCCACCGGCGCAGGTGCTGACGGAGGCGGTGCTGAGCGAGACCTTCCAGCACCACCTCGTCTCCGTCGTCACCGACGCAAACGGCGTGCGAGTGATCCAAGACGAGCGCCCGCATGGGTGAGCTGGCAGGCTGGCTCTTCGACCCGTACCAGTTCGAGTTCATGCGGCGCGCGCTGTTCGTGCTGGTGATCATCAGCGTGGTCGGCGCGGTCGTCGGTGCCTTCGTCGTGCACAAGGGGCTCGCCTTCTCCGGCGATGCACTGGCGCACGCGACGCTGGCCGGAGTGGCGATCGCCTTCGTTAACGGCGCGAGCGTGGGGTTCGGCGCGCTCGTCGCCGGAGTGCTGACGGCGCTGGGCATCGGTTGGACGCGGCGACGCACGCGCGTCTCCTACGACACCGCGATCGGCATTCTCTTCGTCGGCATGTTCTCGCTCGGCATCCTGGTGATGTCACGCCGCAGCTCGTATACGCCTGATCTTTTCGCGTTCGTCTTCGGCAACATCCTCGGCGTCTCGAACGCGGATCTGACCGGTGCGGCGGTGATGGCGGGGGTCGTGCTGCTCTTCGTCTGGGCCTTCTACCGCGAGCTGTTGTTCGTGGCGTACGACCCGGCGATGGCGGCGGCGTCCGGGGTGAGGGCCGCGCCGTTCCAGTACGCGCTGCTGGTGATGGTCGCGGTGGCGGTGGTGGTAGCGCTGAAGGCGATCGGGATCGTGCTGGTGAACGCGATGCTGATCGTGCCCGCCGCGACGGCCGGACTGATCGCCGCGCGGATGTCGAGGATCATGCTGATCGGCTCCGGTGTCGCGCTGACCGCCTCCGTAGTCGGGCTGCACATCTCCTTCTACGCCCGTGTCTCCGCCAGTGCGGCGATTGTGCTGACGGCCTGCGCGATCTTTCTCGTGACGGCCTTCGCCGTCGGTCGCCGCCCGTCCGCTGGCGTCGTCGCAGCCGAGCGCGCCGCGCGCTGACCCGACCCGAGTTGCGCAGGACGCTCCCGAGTCCACTTGTGGGGTGACGCTCCGCTGGAGTACGGTTTTCTCGATGTATGGCGGGCGCAAACGGTGATCGAGCGAAAGCTCGTCAGTACCCCGGACGGGGCCTACTGTCCCGTTCGCGCGACCCTTGCCCTGGTCGGCCAGAAGTGGGTCCCGCACATCGTCTACCACCTGATGCCCTGCAAGCGACGCTTCAACGAGCTGGCGCGCGCCGTCGGCGGCTGCAACTCGCGCACGCTGCGCGACCGGCTGGCCGACCTCGAGGGCGTTGGCGTGGTCTCCCGCAACATCGTCGAGACGATGCCTCCGCGAGTGGAGTACGAACTGACCGCGCGCGGCCAGGAGCTCGCGCAGGCATTGAGCCCGCTGGCGGGCTGGGGCACGCGCCACATGGTTGATCAGTTCGATGAGATCGAAGAGGTCAACGGCCCAACGGCGGCCGCCGCCGGCTAGTCTGGCCTGCGCCTACCCCTTCACCATCCTCTCAACGCCCGCACTGTGTCGCTGCGCGCTATGGGCGAGCGCTCGGTAGCGTCCGACAGATCTCGGTTTGCTTCGACAACTCTTAGGGCCCCGCGGGGTCGTGCCAGATACGAGGATGAATGCGGGCACATCTGCGACGAACGCCTGACATGAACGCGCGTTTTACACGTCAGACTCAGTGAACACATTGGAGACTCCACATGCTTCGCAGACTCGTTTTGACCATCGTTCCGGTCGTCGCCGTGGCCACGCTCTCGCTCGCGGCGCTCTCGACCGCCTCTGCCGCAGGGAGCCCGCCGGACGGTGCCGCGTTCGCCACCGCCGGGTCGTTCCAGCAGGGCCCGGGCGTCCGCTAGGAGCAGGGCTCGATAAGTAGGTAGCGATCGATGAATTTGATTCAACGAATGACTCTGAGTGGCGTCGGCATCCTCGTGCTTGGACTCGTCGGATGTACGTCCTCGGACGACGGATCGTCCTCAGCGACTACGCGGCGGCATCGTCAGCGACGACGGCCGGCGGCGCGACGAGTGCTGCGGCGAAGGGCGTGCTCTTACCGAGTGACGCGTACGTCGAAGCAGCCACGGAAATCCTTGACCGGCTCTCGGCCGCGTCTTCTGAAGTCGCAGCGCTGATGGCTCAGGCCGATATCACCTCGTACACGTGGCAGCAACAGCTGAGCGCGACGCTCGTACCCTTCGAGGGGCTCGCGACCGGGGTGAAGGTGCTCGGCGACCCCGCGGGTTTCGAGGCGGTGCACGCCAAGCGGATTGAGGCCACCGGCGCATTCTGGCAAGGCACGCTCTCCTTCGGACAGGGTGTCGCGGACTCCGACCTGGATGCACTGGAGCGCGCCAGCGGCGACCTCGCCTTCGGTACGACGGCCGTGACGGAGGCCCGCATCCTGCTTCAGGCGGCGGTGGTGGCCACCCACGAGTAGCCCGCCCGCGGCGGTCGCTCAGTCCTCCGCGACCCAATCGAGGCGACCGGCGAGATTGCCGACGAAGATGATCTCCGCGTGCCCGAGGAGCTGACGCACCGCGTTGATCTCTCCGATGTGAAACCAGCCGTGCTGCACCGCACGCGCGAGGAACATCGCGACGCTCTCGCCACGGAGCTCTTGCAACGTGCGCGACATCGCCTCGTCGCTCGCCTCCGCGACTCAGCCGAGGTCGTTCGCTGCCGCTTCCAGCATCGCCAACGCGTCGGCGTAGTCGGGTGGGGCCCCATCGTTCGGCGGGTGCTGTCGCTCAAGCGGGAGATCGCGCGCGGCGCGGGCGACGTTGAGCCAGTGGTCGGCGATGTGCTGCACGTTCCACGAGATCGCGTTCATCCGCGTCCCATCCGCCTTCTCGGGCCGGAAGCGAGCTTCCTCCTCGGTCAGTCGCTCGAGGCCTCGGCGGAACTCTTCGATCGCGAACTCTGCGAATTCATCGGCTCGGTACATGGCTCAGCCTTCCTGGAATCAAACTTCAATCGATATTACGTAGGTGATAAAGTCCCCGTGAAGCCGATGGGAGAGACACCATGGCCTGGCTCAAGAGCACCTTCCGGAGAGACCAAGAGGACAGTGTCGAGCGGGAGGTCGTGTGCTCCCACATGAACCTCACGCCTCCCTGGGATGACCCCGCTGACGTCGGGAACTCCGAGCGGACGAGCGGTTACACCTGCATCGCTTGCGGCGAGACGTTCAGCGTCCAGTAGGCGGAAGCGATGAGCCGAACACCCGCCGCCTAGACCGGTCGCGGGCATCGCTCCGTTCCGCGACGACGGCGTCCGCGACTCAGCCACCCGAGCGCCCTCAGTGATTGCTCTCGTCCAACGAGATGAGATGCCCCACGTCGTGCCAGACCGGGTCTTCATCGAGGCACGAGCGAAGCATCATGAACATCGAGTGCTGCGCGTTGCTGTCGGCGTTCGCCTGGTGCGCCTCTTTGCTGTCGAACATGGCGATCATCCACCCGTCACGCGGATCGGAGTCAGCGTGATACAGCGACGTGCTGACCCAGCCTCCCATGCGCATTGTATCGAAGGCGTTCATCTGCGCCACGGCATAATCAGCAGGCACATCCGCCTTCAGCCGCATCTTCGCGATCGTTCCCCACATCGATGGGCTCCTTCGGTGCGCCGTCCGCAGAGACCTTACCAACGCGGTATCGTCGTCGCCATGACCGCACCCGCTGAACTGTGGCCCGGCGCTAACGACCAGTACTGCTTCGGCTGCGGGCGTCACAACCCTGTTGGCTTCCACCTCGTCTTCGAGCGTGACGGCGAGGAGATGGTGACGCACTACGTGCCGAAGCCGGAGGATCAGGGGTTCCCCGGCATCATGCATGGCGGGCTGCTGGCACTGCTGCTCGATGAGGCGATGGGCTGGGCGATGTATGCCGACCAGCTCTTCGCCGTGACCGCGAAGATGGAGATGCGCTACCGACGCCCCACTGGCCTCGACCTCCCGCTGACCGTGCGCGCCCACATCGAGCGGCAGCGCGGGCGACGCATCGAGCTGGCGGCGACCGTCAGCGACCCCGAGGGCGCGACACTGGTCGAGGCGAACGGCCTGTTCGTGCGCATGCCGGCGGAGCAAGAAGCCGAGGCGCTCGCCACCTTCCGCGAGCAGGGTCGCAAGGCTGGCGCGAGCTAGCTGCCGGCACGCTTCTGTGCCGGCTCGGCCTCGGATAGCACCACCCGCGATCGCTGTGCTCCGGCTGTTTCGCGAGCGAAGACCGCAAAGACGAATGTGGCGACCGCGACCATTGCGGCGTTTACGCCGAGCCCCCAGCCGAACGAGGACTGATCGGCGAGGTAGCCGAGCAGCGGCGGACCAAGCACGAACCCGACATCACCGGAGCTACGGTAGAGCCCCATTGCGAGGCCTCGTGCGTCTTCCGGCGCGATGTCGGCGGCATAGGCGGCAGGGGCGGGCCCATCGATGCCCTGGCCGAGTGCGAGCACGGCCGAGGCGGCGATGAACATCGAGTACGTATTCGCGCCCGCGTACATCAGCAGGCCGACCGTGAGCAGCGTGCCGCCGGGGATCAGCACGGCCTTGCGACCGAAACGGTCCGCAGCGAAGGCGGCAGGTGTGACGAGGATCATGTTGGAGAGCGACATCGCGGTGAAGATGCCGCCGAGCACGCCCGGCGACATGTTGAAGCGCGCGACCGAAAGCAGCGGCACGAGCGTCTGGCGGCCCGCCGAGCGTGTGAGGAAAATCGACATCGTGACGAAGGAGACGGCGAGGAAGTCGCGCGAACGCATCATGGGTAGCCACGCCCGGCGCATGGGCACGCTCGCCGCGCCATCGCCCTCGCTGGAGCGTGTCGCGGGCGAAGCCGGCAGCGTCTCCGGGAGGCGGAGATAGGCGTAGATGGCGGCGAAGAGGGCGGTAATGCCGACCGCGTAGAACGGCACACGCAGGCCGTAGAACTCGCCCAGTAGCCCGCCGACCGCCGGACCGATCGAGACACCCAGCAGCAGCGCGCCCTGGTTCGTGCCGATGAACCTTGCGCGGTTCTCCGGCGTGGAGATGTCGGCGAGGTAGATCATCGCGCCCGTCATGTAGAATGCCGAGCCCGCGCCGGCGATGAAGCGCCAGACAAGCAACTGCTCGATGTTCTGTGAGAGGCCGGAGCCGACCATCCCAATGCCGGTGATGATCGGCCCGCTGACGAGCAACATGCGACGTCCGTAGCGGTCCGAGAGGATCCCCAGCGGCACGTTCAGGATCAGGCGGGCGAGTGCGAACGTGGACAGCGTCAGGCCGATAGCGGCGGCGCCGACACCGAACTCCTGCGCGAAGAGGGGCAGGATCGGGCTGATCACGCCCTGGCCGGCCATCACCAGCACCGTGGAGATGCTGATCATGAGTAGCTGTTCTTGTTCTCGCAGGAAGCGGAGGCCGTCCGTCAGGCCCCCGAAGCTCACTCGTTGTCGCCCAGCAGATCCTCGATCGGCGCGTACGGGAGGCCGAGCTCTCCGGCGACCGCGGCGTTTGTGATCTGGCCTCGGTAGACGTTTACGCCTCGGCGCAGGCCCGCGTCGGTCAGCATCGCCTGCTCCAAGCCGCCGTTCGCGACCCGCAGGATGTACGGCAGCGTCAGGCCTGTGAGCGCGCGGGACGAGGTGCGAGGCACGGCGCCGGGCATATTCGGGACGGCGTAGTGCACAACGCCCTCCTCCACGTAGATCGGTTCGATGTGGCTCGTCGGGCGCGTGGTCTCCACGCAGCCGCCCTGATCGACGGCGACGTCCACGACGACCGCGCCTTCGCCCATGCTCGCCACCATCTCGCGCGTCACGACCACCGGCGCACGGCGGCCGGCGACCAGTACCGCGCCGATCAGCAGGTCCGCGCCGATCAGCGTGTCGGCGATCACCTCAGGGCTGCTCAGTGCCGTCTCGACGCGGCCCGCGTAGAGCTCTTCCAGCTCGCGGAGCTGGTCGTCGTTGATCGAGAGCACGCTGACGCGCGCACCGGCACCGACAGCGGCGCGGACGGAGTTCTTGCCGACGTTGCCGGAGCCCATCACGACGACGTGTGCGGGTGGCACGCCCGGCAGCCCGCCCAGCAACATGCCGCGGCCCGGGCCGGGGCGCTTCAGGTAGTGCGCGCCGATCTCCACGGCCATGCGGCCGGCGATCTCCGACATTGGTGCCAGCAACGGGAGGAAGCCATCGTCGCGCTGCACGGTCTCGTAGCCGATCGCGATGCAGCCGGAGCGCGCCAGGGCCTCCGTGACCTCCGGCTCGGCGGCCAGGTGGAGGTAGGTGAAAAGGATCTGGCCCTCACGCAGCAGCTCGAACTCCTGCGGCTGCGGCTCCTTCACCTCGCACATCAGCTCGGCGCGTGCGTAGACATCGGTGGCGCTCTCAAGCACCTCTGCGCCTGCCGCGCGATAGTCGTCGTCGCTGAAGTTGGAGCCGAGGCCCGCGCCGGACTCGATCAGCACCGTGTGCCCGGCGCGAACGATGTCGGCGGCACCGCCCGGCGTGAAGGCGACGCGGTACTCCTCGGTCTTCGTCTCGCGGATCGTCCCGATGATCACGCGTCGCGCTCCAACACGTCGCCGACGTTCACCAGCTCCGCCGCTGCCGCCTTGCGCGCGCCCTCGGCCTGCACCCGGGCGATCGTCAGCGTGCCGCCGATCACGGCGATGTCGATCGCACCGTCGGCGCTGCCGGTCACCGTGCCGGGCGCCTCTTTCGGGTGTCCGGGGGCGTACGAGGGGTTGAAGAGCCGCAGGGTCTCGCCGTTCAGCGAGACGCTTGCGCCGGGCTGCGGGTCGCAGCCGCGGACGTGGTTGTAGACGATCGGCCCGGGCCGCGTGAAGTCGATGATGCCGTGCTCCGCGCGGATCGGCGGTTCGTACGACGCCTGCGAGTGATCCTGCTCGATACGCGGTGCGTTGCCCTCGCGTACCAGCTTCACGGCCTCCGCCAGCATCTCGACGCCCATCGGGTAGAGGCGGTCGAAGTACATCGAGCCGACCGTGTCCTCCGGGAGGATATCCACCGCTCGCTGGATCAGGATCGGGCCGGTGTCGATGCCCTCATCGACCCAGAAGATCGAGACGCCGGTTTTCGTGTCGCCTGAGATCACGGGCCAGGCCATGGAGGAGATGCCCCGGTTCTTCGGCAGCAGCGAGGGGTGGTACTGAATCGTGCCGTGCTTCGGTACATTCAGCACGTTCTTGCGCACGATGTCGGTAACGAAGGCGAAGACGAGTAGCTCCGGATCGAGCGCCTGGTACTGCTCGAACGTCTCCTCCTTGCGCAGGGCGCGCGTGATCAGCACGGGGATGTCGGCCTCGGTCGCCGCGTCGTGCAGGGGGTCGCCACGCTCGCCGGGCTTCGGCGTGGAGATGCCGACGATGTCCTCGCCGGCGGCCTGCAGGGCGTCGAAGACGTCCTTGCCGAAAGCCGCCTGTCCGAACAGAACGATACGCATTGTTGGCTCCTCACCGATCTCGCGGGCTAGTCAGCGCCCAAGTATAGGGCTGCGAGCGTAGAGCGCCGGTTCCGGGTGCTTTGCTTGCGCCGCGTCAGGCGTCGGCGTGGCCGGGGTCTTCCGGCCATGGCAGCGTCGTCGTGATCGCGGTCCCGTCTCCCGGCGACGATTCGATCAGGGCGGAACCATCGAGGTCGGCGACGCGCTGCTCGATGCTACGCAGCCCGACGGCGCTATCCGGTACGGCGGAACGGTCGAAGCCACGGCCGTTGTCATGAACGGCGATAACTAGCGTCTCGCCCTCGCTGAGCAATGAGAGGGATGCGGTTTTGGCGTTCGCGTGGCGGACCACGTTGGAGATCATCTCGCGGGCGATCAGGTAGATCTGGCGGCCGAGCTGAGGCTCAAGCTGGCGGTCACCGAGCGCGATATCGAGCTGCCACGCCAGTTCGCTGCCACCGTGCGAGATCAGTTCGTACAGGCGTTCCTCCAGCATCGTGTCGGGCTCCAGGGCGTTGGGGTCGGCCTCCAGACGGTGGATGTAGGCACGAAGGTCGGCGATCACCGCCTGCAACTCCGCACTGGCGCGGTCGATTGCCTGATCCTTTGCCTCGCCATCGCCCGCACGCCCGGTGCGCAGGCCGAGCCCGACAGCGTAGATCGCCTGGATCACGTCGTCGTGCAGGTCGCGTGCGATCGCGTCGCGCACCGCGTGGCGGTCGAGCGCCGCCACGCCCTCGGCGCGACGCTGCTCAAGCTCCATCGCCTCGGCGTTGCGGATCGCGATCGCTGCGTAGGGGGCGAGCGATTCCAGCTGGTCCTGCTCGTCGTCGGAGAAGGACGGACTGCCCGGGCCGCGTGTCACGTAGAAGGCACCAAGCGTGCGGTCGCCGTAGACCACGGGCATGCCGAGGAAGGGCCCCATCGGTGGGTGCCCGTCGGGTGCCCCGCTTGCCGACTCGTGTGATGGGGCATCTGCGATGTTCACCGTCGCCGAGTCGTGCGCGAAGAGGCCGATCAGGCCCTCCCCGGTTGGCGGGTGAGGGAACATCGCGCGCTCGTCGTCGGAGATGCCGGCTGTCTCGAAGTGTTCGAGCTTCAACTCTTCGTCGTACGCGCCGACGGCGGCGTGGTCGGCATCCGTCAACGTGCGGGCGATGTCCGCGAGGCGACGCAGCACCGCCTCCAGCGGCTGGCGCTTGACGATCGCCAGCACGGCGGAGCTGAGATCAGGCGAGGTTGCTGCGTCGGACATGACGGGCTCGTTACTGCGGGGCAGGTCGCCCACGCCCCACGATAGCAGCGGACGGCGTCTGTTACGCATATTCCAGCCTCGATGTCAGGCTAGCCAGCCAGCGTTCGGTCTCGCTCGGGCTGCGGTGGTGGACCCGTTTCAGGTGCGCCGCCGCGGGTCGGTCATCATCCCCAACCATCGGCGGCGATTCGAACGGTAGGTTTGGATCGCGAAAAACAGCAACGAGTCGCGACGGTAGAGGTGGCCCCAAAAGTCTTCGTAGTTCGTCCCCCAGAGCAGCTCCTTCTAGCGCCACCGCCGCCAGGCACGAACGATCCCGCGGCGCAGCGGCAGCGGCAGCGAGTAGTCGAGCCAGATCATTGTCTCTGCTCGCGGCCAGGTCACACGCTCCGAGAAGCGGCGGTAACTGCCCGCGACGACCCACGCATCACCGGCCGTCCCCGCAGTCATCTTCTCGCTGAAGGTCTCGTCGTCTATCTCGACCCAGTTTGGCTGCCAGAAGAGAGCATCGAGTTCGACGAATGGGATATCGAGGCGCTCTGCAAGCGTCTCCGCGAGCGTGCTCTTTCCGGAGCTGGTGCCGCCGGCGACGACGATGCGGCGACCGATTGGAGGTGGAGCGGAGGGTGCGGTGCCGTCAGTCATCTGGGCGGCTCTCGCTCTTCCGCGCCAGTGGGAGGGAGGCTACATGTACTGCCCGCCATTGAGGCTCATCTGCGCGCCCGTGTAGAAGTCACCTTCCGTGCAGAGGAAGCGCACGGTCTGTGCGACCTCCTCGGCGGTGCCGAAGCGGCCGAGCGGGATCTGCGAGATCAGGTTCCCTTTGATCTCGTCGTTGAGCGACGCGACCATCTCCGTCTCGACGAAGCCGGGGCAGACGGCGTTGACAGTGATGTTGTTGCGCGCCAGCTCCTTCGCGGTCGTCTTGGTGAAGGCGATCATGCCTGCCTTCGCCGCTGCGTAGTTAGCCTGTCCGGGGTTGCCCATCTGGCCGATGATCGACGCCATGTTGATGATCCGGCCGAAGTTACGCTCGCGCATCCCGCCGACGGCCGCGCTGGTGCAATAGAACATCGATGAGAGATCGGTGGAGATCACCTCGTCCCACTGCTCGGTCGACATGCGGGACACGGTGCGGTCGTTGTTGATGCCAGCGTTGTTGACCAGGATGTCGACCTTGCCGAATTCACTCTCGGCGGTCTCGATCAGCTTCTTCGCCTCGTCGGCGTTGGAGACATCGGCTTGCACGACCAGGGCCTTGCCGCCGGCGGCTTCGACCGCCTCCGCGCAGGACTTCGCTGCGTCCTCGTTCGCGATGTAGTTCACGACGACCGATGCGCCCTGCTTCGCCAGTTCAATCGCGCAGGCCCGGCCGATGCCCCGGCTCGCGCCGGTGACCACCGCAACCTGTCCGTCTAGAGCTCCCGCCATCGGCTCGTCCCCCCCAATATACGGCCCCATGCAGGGGCCACCGTCGTGTTGCCTACCGCTTATATACCGCTTGCGGCGCTAGTCCGCAGTTTCCTCGGAGGTTGTCGAGCCGTTAGACGGTGGTCGCGTTGCCCAAAGACTCGCCGCTAAACGGCGGTTGGGGGTGTGTATTCACCCCACTCGTCGCGCAGTACACCGCACATCTCACCCAGCGTAGCGTAGACGCGCACGGCTTCGAGGAGCGCCGGCATCAGGTTCGCTTCGCCTCGTGCATCCTCGCGCAGACGCACCAGCGAGGCGTCGACGGCGTCGCTGTCTCGCCGGGCCTTCACGCCGTCCAACCGCTTGAGCTGTGCCGGCTGCATCGTGCCCGCGCTCTCAGGCCGGAAGATCGCGGGAGGGAGTTGCTCGTTTTCGTCGACGTACTCGTTGACGCCGACCACGATGCGCTCGCCGGCCTCGACCTCGCGCTGGTGAGTGACAGCGGCTTCCTGGATCTGGGCCTGCATGTAGCCGCTCTCGATTGCGGCGACGGAGCCACCGATGTCATCGACACGGGCGATGATCGCGTTTGCGGCCGCCTCCAGCTCGTTGGTGAGTGATTCGACGTAGTATGAGCCAGCCAGCGGGTCGATGGTCTGCGCCGCTCCGGTCTCGTGGGCGATGATCTGCTGCGTGCGCAGCGCGATCTGCTGCGCCTCCTCGGTCGGCAACGCCAGTGCCTCGTCGTAGCAGGAGAGCGCCATCGACTGCACGCCGCCCAGCACGGCCGCCAGCGCCTGCAGGGCGGCGCGGGCGATGTTGTTGAGCGGCTGCTGCGCGGTCAGCGTGGAGCCGCCGGTCTGCGTGTGGGTGCGCAGCATCCACGACTGGGGCTGCTCAGCGCCGAAGCGCTCGCGCGTGAGTTTGGCCCACATCCGCCGCAGCGCGCGGTACTTCGCGATCTCCTCGAAGAAATCGTTGTGGGTGTTGAAGATCCATGAGATGCGCGGCGCGACTTCGTCGGCGAGCGCGCCCTGCGCCTGGCAGGCTTCGAGGTAGGAGATCGCGTTGGAGAGCGCGAAGGCGATCTCCTGCGCGGCCGTCGAGCCCGCCTCGCGGATGTGGTAGCCGGCGACGGAGATCGAGTTGAACCTCGGTGCCTCGCGGGCGCAGTACGTGATCAGGTCGGCGGCCAGCCGCACGGACTGCTGCGGCGGGAAGATGTACGTGCCGCGTGCGACGTACTCCTTGAGCACATCGTTCTGCGCCGTGCCGGTGACCACGTTGGCGGCGTGGCCCTGCTTCTCCGCGGCGACGATGTACATCGCCACGAGGATCGCGGCCGGCGCGTTGATCGTCATCGAGGTCGAGATCTTATCGAGCGGGATTTCGGTGAAGAGCGTCTCCATGTCAGCCAGCGAGTCGATCGCGACGCCGACCTGCCCGACCTCGCCCTCCGCCATCGCGTCGTCGGAGTCGTAGCCGGTCTGTGTCGGCAGGTCGAAAGCAGTGGAGAGCCCGGTCTGGCCGTTAGCCAGCAGCTCGCGGAAGCGCCCGTTCGACTCCTCGGCAGTGCCGAAGCCCGCGTATTGGCGGAACGACCACAGCCGGCCGCGGTACATCGTCGGCTGCACGCCACGCGTGAACGGGTACTCGCCAGGGAAGCCGATGTCGCGCAGGTAGTCGAGGTCGGGCACATCGAGCGGCGTGTAGACGCGGTTGGTGGTCGCGGAGGAGGTGCTGAAGCTCGTGCGGCGCTCCGGGAAACGTTCGAGCACGCGGGCGAGCGCGCCCTGCTCCCAGCCGTCCATTGCTGAACGGAGCCCGTTGGAGCTGCCTGCGGCTTTGGTCTCAGTCTCGTGCGTCATCGCTGGCCGATCCTCGTCCTGCATGGCCGATCAGTCGTTTGCGATCGTACCCGAAGCGGCGAATCAGGGTCAGGCGCGCTAACGGATCGCGTCCAACATGATCTGCGCCTCACCCGTGATCACCTCCGTGCCGTCCTGGTTGGTGACGACGGTGTTGAGCGTGATGCGTCTGCGCTCGTCATCGACCTCGGTCGCTTCGACGTTCGCGCTGAGGGTGTCGCCGGCGCTGACCGGCGCGCGGAAGCGCAGCGTCTGGCCGAGGTAGACGACGACCGCATGCGGCGCGAGCTTGAAGCCGAGTGCAGCGGAGATCAGTCCCGCGCCGAGCATCCCGTGCGCGATTGGCGCCTTGAACCGAGTCATTGCCGCGTACTCCGTATCGACGTGCAACGGATTGGCGTCACCGGAGATCCCGGCGTAGGCGACGATGTCTTCCTGCGTGATCTGCTTCTCGAAGGAGGCCGTAGCTCCGACCTCGATGCCCTCGACTGCCATCGCCTGCTCCCGCCGTGCGTGCCCCGCCGAGACTCGAATGTGCCGGGCCTCGAGGCTGCCGTATCGTACGGGCCGCCGGGGAAGGCATCAACCTGCGCAGCACGATGGATGCCTCGATGCGGGAAGAGGGTTTACAGAATTAGTAACAATAAAATGCAACTAATATTGACATAGGCGTGAATGATCGGATAATTGAGCTCGGCACGGATTCTGGCGGGGCCCCATGGAACGAACGAGAGACCAGGTCACGACGCTGCTCCATGAGCAGGGCTCGTGTTCCGTGTCTGAACTCGCTGAGGCAATCGGGGTCGGGCACGGCGCGATTCGCCGCCACCTCGACATCATGGTCGCCGACGGGCTGCTGGAGACCACGCTCGAACGTCAGCCGCGGGGCCGCCCCGCGACCCGCTACTCGCTGAGCGAGGTCGGCGAGGAGCGTTCGACGCACTCCAAGTACTCGCGCCTGCTCGACCGCCTCTTCCCGGCACTCTCGCAACTGCCGCAGGAAGAGATCGCGGGCCGTTCCGGCAGCGATGTGCTGGAGCGGGTCTTTGAGCGGATGGCGGAAGACGTCGCGACCGAGTATGCCCCGCATGTGAACAGCGCGGATCTCGGTGAGCGCGTTCAGCAGGTGACCGAGGCGTTGCGGGACGAAGGCATCTTGCAGGAGTCATCGGACGATGGTGCCGTCTACCGGTTGCGCAACGCCGGCTGCCCGTACCGCTCCGCGGCGCAGGGCACGCACATGGCATGTATGGCAGACCGCCGCGCGATTGAGCTGCTGCTCGATGCGCCGGTGGATCAGGTGACAACGATCGTCGACGGCGCAGCGTTGTGCGAATACGTCGTAGTGAAGTAACGAGGACGAATCAGTGAGCGAACCGATTCTGGAACTGCGCGACCTCAAGGTCAGCATCACGGCTCAACGCGAGACCGAGATTGTGCGCGGCGTCGACCTCACGGTCGGGCCGGGCGAAGTGCATGCGCTGATGGGCCCGAACGGCTCCGGCAAGAGCACGCTCGCTAACGCGGTCGCCGGCAACCCGGTCTACACCATCGACAGCGGGCAGGTGCTCTTCAAGGGCGACGATGTGACCGCGCTGCGGCCGGACGAGCGGGCGAAGCGGGGGATGTTCCTCTCCTTCCAGTACCCGACATCGCTGCCCGGCGTGACGATGGTCAACTTCCTGCGCGAGGCGCTGAAGGCGCGACGCGGCGAGGACGTGCCACCGCGCGAGTTCCTGAAGGAGCTCCGCGAGACGCTCGCGTTGCTGAAGATGGACGAGGAGTTTGCCCGCCGCTACGTGAACGAAGGCTTCTCCGGCGGGGAGAAGAAGCGAGCGGAGATCCTCCAGCTAGGCATGCTCAAGCCCGAGCTCGCGATCCTCGATGAGACCGACTCCGGCCTCGATGTCGACGCGCTGAGCACCGTCGCGGAGGGCGTCAACTCGCTCCGAGGGCCGCACATCGGATTCCTGATCATCACGCACTACCAGCGGATTCTGAACTACATCGAACCGGATTTCGTGCACGTGCTCGTCGATGGGCGCATCGTGCGCACGGGCGACGCGGACCTCGCTAAGCAGATTGAAGAAGAAGGCTACGATCCGATCCTTGAGTCCATTGGCGAGCTGGAAGGGGCGACCGCATGACGCAGGTGAACCCGGCCGCACACGATGTCGTCGGCGACTACGAGTGGGGTTTCCACGACGAGCAGCAGCCGCTGTTCATGGCCGAGAAGGGCCTGAACGAAGAACTCGTACGCATGATCTCGGCGGAGAAGGACGAGCCCGAATGGATGCTCGAATTCCGCCTCAACGCGTTGCGCACCTTCTATGAGAAGGACGACCCGACGTGGGCCGGCGACGCGGAGCTGCTCGGCTCGCTCAACTTCGACGATATCCACTACTACGTGAAGGCGACGGACCGAGATGCCGCGGACTGGGAAGACGTCCCGGAATACATCAAGGACACCTTCGACAAGCTGGGTATTCCGGAGGCGGAGCGGGAGTTCCTCGCCGGTGCGGGCGCGCAGTACGACTCAGAGGTCGTCTACCACAACATCCGCGAGGATCTGGCGAAGCAAGGCGTTGTCTTCCTGAGCATGGATCAGGGCCTGGCCGAGTATCCAGAGCTGGTGAAGGAATACTTCGGCACGCTGATCCCGCCGGGCGACAACCGCTACGCGGCGCTCAACTCCGCGGTCTGGTCGGGTGGCTCGTTCATCTACGTGCCGCCGGGCGTGCAGCTGGATGTCCCGCTGCAGGCGTACTTCCGCATCAACACCGAGAGCATGGGGCAATTCGAGCGCACGCTGATCATCGTCGACGAGGATGCGTACGTGCATTACGTCGAAGGGTGCACGGCGCCGATCTACAGCTCTGACTCGCTGCACTCCGCAGTGGTCGAGATCGTGGTCAAGAAGAACGGGCGCATGCGTTACACCACGATTCAGAACTGGTCGAACAACGTCTACAACCTGGTGACGAAGCGCGCCTACGCCTACGAGGGCGCGGTCATGGAGTGGGTGGACGGCAACATCGGCTCCAAGCTCACGATGAAGTACCCCTCCGTCTACCTGATGGGGGAGGAGGCCCACGGCGAGATCCTCTCGCTCGCCTTCGCCGGCAACGGGCAGTACCAGGACACGGGCGGCAAGGTCGTCCATGTCGCGCCGAACACCTCATCGGCAATCGTCGCGAAGTCCGTCTCGCGCGGCGATGGCCGCACCTCATACCGAGGCCTGCTGAAGGTCTACGGGGGGGCGGAGCAATCGACCTCGACGGTGCGCTGCGACGCGCTGCTGCTGGACGAGCACTCGCGCTCCGACACCTACCCGACGATGGAGGTCGACGAGGAGAAGGTGAAGATCGGGCATGAGGCCTCGGTCTCGAAGCTCGGCGACGACCAGCTCTTCTACCTGATGTCACGCGGGATCGCCGAGGATGAGGCCGCGAAGATGGTGGTCAACGGCTTCGTGGAGCCAATCGTGAAAGAGCTGCCGATGGAGTACGCGATCGAACTCAACCGCCTGATCGAACTGCAGATGGAAGGGTCGGTCGGCTAACCCGATGACGACTCTCACGAGCACCGGATACGACGAGCCCGCCATCAGCGAGGCGTCGGCCGCACGTGGCGAGCCCGATTGGCTGCGAGAGCGTCGCATCGAGGCCGCCCGCGCCTTCGCCGCGATGCCTAACCCGACGCGAGAGTCGCGGCAGTGGAAGTACACGGACGTCAGCGCACTTGACTTCGAGACGTTTCCGCCAGGCAGCGCCGCGATCACGATCAGTGGTGAGGTGCCGCGCGGCGACAGCGAGTACGCGGGCGCGGCGACGTCACTGAGCAGCGCCACCGAGCAGTGGCCGGATGTGCTGCGCTCGGACCTCGGCAAGCTGATCCCCGCGACGGAGGGCAAGTTCATCGCGGCCAACGCCGCGCTCTGGGACTCTGGCGTCTACGTCCACGTGCCGAAGGGCGTGAGCTGCGACGACCCGATCGTCATCGACATCGACAGCCGCGAGGGCTCACCGGTGGCGATCTTCCCGCGCCTGCTAATCCTCGCGGGTGAGCAGGCGGAGGTGACGGTCGTGCTGCGGCTGCGCTCCGGCGACGAGCCGTTGCTGGTCAGCGGCGTGACCGAGATCTACGCGCACGACTCCGCGCGTGTGAAGTTACTGATCGACGAACGGTGGGGCGAACAGACACAGGACTTCACCACGATCCGCAGCCGTCTCGGCCGTGATGCCGACGTGAACGTCGCGACGATCGCGCTCGGTGGCAGGCTCGTGAAGCTGACGACCGAGGCGCTGATCGAGGGCGAGGGCGCGAACTCCGTGATCCGCGGCATCGCGCTGGGCGGCGGCGAGCAGCATTTCGACTTCGTCACGCTGCAGGATCACGAGGGCCCGCACACGGCCTCGGACGTCGCGATCAAGGCAGCGCTCGCCGGCTCGTCGCGCAACATCTACTACGGCATCACGCGCGTTGAGGAGACGGCGAAGGGTGCGGAGGCGAATCAGGAGAACCGCAACCTGCTGCTCTCCGAGCACTCGAAGGCGGACTCCGATCCGGTGCTGGAGATTCTCACCTCCGACGTGATTCGCTGCGGCCATGGAGCGACCGTTGGCCCGGTCGATGAGGAGGCGCTCTTCTACCTCCAGTCGCGCTCGCTCGATTACCGCGCCTCCTTGCAGCTGCTGGTGCACGGCTTCTTCGAGAGCGTGATCGCCGACATGCCGGTGGAGGATCTGCGCGACGAACTGCGCGCCGCCGTGGGAGCGAAGCTCTCGACGGTGGAGCTCTAGCGATGGTGAAGCAACGCGTCTGCCCGGTGGCACTGTTGCGTGACGGCGAAGTGCGTGTGCTTCCTTGCGGGGATCGCGAGATCGCGCTCTGCAACATCGAAGGTGAGTTCTACGCGATCGATGACCTGTGCAGCCACGACGATGGCCCGCTGGGCGAAGGCACACTCGTCGGCGGTCGGGTGATCTGCCCGCGTCACGGCGCGGCGTTCGACCCGAAGACCGGCAAGGCGCTGACGCTGCCTGCCGTGAAGGACGTGGGTGCTTACAAGGTGACAGTCGAAGGCTTCGATGTGTACGTCGACGTCGACGAGGCTGCCGAGTGAGTGCGAACAGCCTCGACGTCGACCTGATCCGACGCGACTTCCCGATCTTGCAGCGCGAAGTACACGACGGCGTGCCGTTGGTCTACCTCGACAACGCCGCCACCTCGCAGAAGCCGGTGCAGGTGACCGCCGACATCACGCGCTACTACCGCGACTCCAACGCCAACATCCACCGCGGCGTGCACGCGCTCTCACAGGAGGCGACGGAGATGTACGAGGGAGCGCGAGAGAAGGTCGCCGCCTTCATCAACGCACCGTCCGAGCGTGAGGTGATCTTCACCAAGAACACCTCTGAGTCGCTTAACCTCGTGGCACACGCGTGGGGTCGCGCGCACCTGCGTGAGGGCGACGAGGTCGTGCTCTCCGAGATCGAGCACCACTCGAACATCGTGCCGTGGCAGTTGCTGCGGGATGAGCGCGGGATCGTGCTGAAGTTCATCCCGATGCTGCCCGACGGCACGCTCGACCTCGACGAGGCGAAGCGGCTGATCGGCCCTCGCACGAAGCTGCTGGGCGTGACGCAGATGTCGAACGCACTGGGCACGATCGTGCCGGTGAAGGAGCTCGCCGCGCTCGCGCACGAGCATGGCGCGCTCGTGCTCGTCGATGGCGCGCAGAGTGTGCCGCACATGGCCGTGGATGTGCAGGATCTCGGTATCGACTTCCTCGCGTTCTCGGCGCACAAGATGCTCGGCCCCACGGGCGTCGGCGTGCTCTGGGGGCGGATGGAGATGTTGGAGGAGATGCAGCCCTTCCTCGGCGGCGGCGAGATGATCCTCACCGTGACGCTCGAAGAGTCGACGTGGAACGAGGTGCCCGCCCGCTTCGAGGCCGGCACCCCGAACATCGCCGGCGTATTCGCATTCGGCACCGCGATCGACTACCTCACAGAGCTCGGCATGGACCACGTGCGCGAGCATGAGATCGAACTGCTGGACTACGCGCTCGGACGCATTGGCGACCTGCCGGGGATCACGATCTTCGGCCCGCCCGACCTCTCGAAGCGAGGCGCGGTGCTCTCCTTCCACCTCGACGGCGTGCACCCACACGATGTGGGGCAGGTGCTGGACAGCCGCGGCGTCGCGGTACGCACCGGCCACCACTGCGCGCAGCCGGTGATGGCGAAGCTGAACGTGCCCGCGACCGCGCGCGCCTCGTTCTACATCTACAACACGCGCGAGGAAGTCGACGCGCTGGCAGAGGCGATCGTGGAGGCGACGCGCTTCTTTGGCAACGGCAACGCCTGAGATAACATGGCCGCATGACTCCCCCGACGCCCGGCCCCGACATGGCCCTCGATGACCTCTACCGCGATATTCTGCTCGACCATTACCGCAGCCCTCGTAACCATGGCCACATCGAGAGTCGAGTGACGAACACCGCTGACGGCGCGAACCCACTCTGCGGCGACGAACTGACGGTCGAGTTGACCGTCGAGGACGGCAAGATCGCGGAGATCGCGATCGACGGGCGGGGATGCTCGATATCGCAGGCCTCCGCCTCGATGATGTCCGTCTTCGTGAGCGAGCGAGGGACGGCTGAGGCGTTGGAGGCGGTCGAGACCTTCCAGCGGATGATGCTGAAGGGCGAGACACCGCCGGAGGAGTTTGGCGACATCGAGGCACTGGCCGGCGTGGCGAAGTTTCCGGTGCGCGTGAAGTGCGCATCGCTGGGTTGGAAGACGCTTGAGCAGGCCCTCGGCGATGGCGGCTCCGTATCGAGTGATGAGAGGAGCAGCAGCGATGACTGAGATTCAGCGCCCGAACGCGGAGGATATTCTGGAGGTCACGAAGACCGTCGAGGATCCCGAGCTGCGGATGAGCATCACCGAGCTGGGGCTAATCTACGGCATCGCCATCGACGATGAGGGCATGGTCACCGTTGATATGACGCTCACCAGCCCGGCCTGCCCGGTGGGGCCGATGCTGCAGGGACAGATCTATCACGTGATCATGCAGATGGATGGCGTGGAGGATGTCGAGGTGAACCTCGTTTGGGACCCGCCCTGGGACCCGAAGACGATGGCCTCTGACGATGTGAAGCTGATGCTGGGTGTCTGGTAGCCGGCCCTCCGGAGACAGGTCCGCGACGCGGCCTGAGGGCCGCGTTTTGCAGTCGCGGTGAAGCCCTCCCTACGATGGGCTGACCGAAGATGAACCCGCCCACGACCTGAACGGGAACCGCGATGCCCGGCATCCACGCGCGACACAGCCGACGTGACGTGCTCCGCCTCGGTGTGGGTGCCGTCGGCGCAGCGTTCCTCGTGGCCTGCGGGCTGAGCGAGGACGACGAAGTCGCAGCGCCCCGTCCAGGCTTCACGATCCTCGACGGCTACACCGGCGAGCCGGGCGTACGAGGTGGTGTGTTGCGATTGGGCATCTTGCGGGGCGGGGGGCGCACCGACGCGGTGTGGCCGCTGGTCTACTCCGCCCTCGTCGGCCTCGACCCGCGTACGAACCTGCTCTACGGCGACCTGGCGCAGTCGGTGGAGTTGCGCGACCCGCTGAGCGTGGCGATCACGCTGCGCCCGGAGCTGCGCTTCCACCCGGACGAGCAATCGCTCGCGCACGCGATCACCAGCGAGAATGTTGCGTTCGAGTTCGAGATGCGGCGCAGCGCGGGCGAGTTCGTCTTCAACGAGGTCGTTGACGAGGTGCTCACGCCCGACCTGCGCACGCTGGTGCTGAAGCTGCGTGCCCCCTTCGCGCAGATCTTTGAGACGCTGGCAGACGCGCGCGCCGCCGGGATCCGCTCCTCCCGGCGCTCGCCGGTGACTGGCGAGCCACTGGGCAGCGGGCCGTTCGTGACGGCGAGCCGTGACGATGGTGGCGACTCCTTCGCCCGCAACCAGCTCTACCACCGTGCGTCGCCGCCGCTGCTCGATGGCGCGACGCTGAGTCTCTTCGACGACCCCGACTCGCTCGGCGAAGCGTTTTCCGATGGCCTGCTGGACATCCTGCCCGCGGGCGCCGACCAGCCCTCTGCTGTCGGGCGCAACGACATCCTGCCGCTCAGGCGCGCTGGCTTCGGGATGCTGGCACTGGGACTCTCCCTGCTGCCGGAGAAGGGTGGGCGGCCGGTGGGTTCGATCGCCGCGTTCCAGGACGAGCGAGTGCGCGAGGCGGTCTCGCTGGCGATCGACCGCGCGGCGCTGGCGCGGCAGTTCGATGGGCGCATCAGCGGACCTGTCGGCCCCGCCTTCGTCGCGGACGCCCTGCTGTCGGCTGAGCTGACGCCGCACCGGCTCTACCGCCATGCACCGGCGGACGCGCACTCGCTACTGGTGGCGGCCGACGCGACCGGGCTGGAGTTCCGCGTGCAAACGTCGACCAATCTGCGTCAGCGAGCGCTTGCCGAGGCGCTGGTCGACCAACTCAGCGATGCGGGATTCGCGCCGAGGTTGCTCGCACAGCAGCCGGACGATTGGGAGCGGGACTTCCGTGCCGGCGACTTCGACGCGACAGCGCTCGATCTCTCCGCGCTTGCGACACCGGACATCGGGCTGCGCCTGCACATGTCGGGTGGCATTGATGAGACGTATTCGCCGTGGGGATACTCGAACCCGCGCTACGATCAGGCGGTGCGTGGTGCGCTCGCCCAGCTCGACCCTTCGCTGCGTGCGGAGCAGTCGAGGGCGGCGCAGCGGCTGTTGCTCGACGACGTGCCGGCAATGTTCCCGCTGATCGTCCCGGACGAGCACACGGCGGTCGCACTACGCGTCGGAGGCTATGAGTTCGACGCATACGGCTTCAACGAAGGCTGGCTCGCGCCGCTCTGGTCGGTGCAGCCGGAGCCGGTCTAGGCGGAGTTCCCGTTGCCCGCGCGGTACGAGGCGTCCAGCAGTTCGATCACATGCTGCACGGTCGCGTCGCTAACTCCGCTGCCGCGGACGCCGTTCTCGAGCTGGAGCGTGCAGCCCGGGTTGCAGGTGGCGACCACATCGGCCCCGGTCGCCTCGACCTCGGTCATCTTCGCGTCGAGCACGGCCCGCGACATCTCCGGCTGGGCGGCGGAGTAGAGGCCCGCCGACCCGCAGCAGCGGTCGGGGTTCGCCATCTCGTTCAGCCGCAGCCCCGGAATCGCATTCAGGATCGTGAGCGGTGCCTCGCGGATGCCCTGCGCGTGGGCTAGGTGGCAGGCTTCCTGCAGTGCGACGGTGCGATCCACCGGCCCGAGGCCGGGCGTGAAGTCTTGCTCGGCGACGAATTCGAGGACGTCGAAGACGGAGTCCGCGAAGCTCGCGGCGCGGGCCGCCCACCGCTCGTCGTTGCGCAACAGGTGCCCGTACTCCTTCATCGCCGCGCCGCAGCCGGCGGCGTTCACGATCACCACCGAGATATCGGCGTCGCCGAACGCCTCGATGTTGCTCCGCGCGAGGGAGCGGGCGGCCTCGATGTCGCCGGCGTGACTGTGCAGTGCGCCGCAACAGCGCTGCGCTGGCGGGGCGACGACCTCGTAGCCGATGCGTGCGAGCACGCGCACGGTCGCCTCATGCATCGTTGGGTACATCTCGCCGTGGACGCAGCCGGTGAGGAACGCCACTCGCCCCTTCGCCATCTCGGGCGAGGCGAGCGTGCCGCTGCGGCGGAACGGCCGGCCGGTCAGGGCGGGCACCTGTGACTCCAGCGCCAGCAGTCGCGCCGGAAGGATGCGGCGCAGGGGCCCTCGCACGAGGCGCCGGAGGCCGCTGCGCGTGTAGAGGCGGAGCATCGAAAATAGCGGTCGCAGCACGAACGGGCGCGCGATCACGTGGCGCAACCCGAGCGCCTGCAGTGTCCACGAGCGCGGCCGACCGCGAGCGCCGCACGCCATCGTCGCGGCGCGGGCGTCCTCCATGATCCGGCCGTACGGCACGTTCGATGGGCAGGCCGTCTCACAGGCCCGGCACTGGAGGCAGAGCTCGAGGTGCGAGAGCAGGCGGCCGCTGGCGTCGGCACGCCCATCGAGCGCAGCGCGGATCAGGTGCAGGCGACCTCGCGGTGACTCCAGCTCCTGGCCGGTGGCGATGTACGTGGGACAGACCGGCAGGCAGAAGCCGCAGTGGATGCAGTTCTGGAGGTCAGGCAACGCAGGCACGTCCGGCCCCACGAACGCCCCTGTGAGCGGCACTGCTCCCTTGATGTGGATCGGCGCGTCGTGGCTCACACCTGCTCCGACCATCGCCCGCGGTTGAGCGTTCGCTGCGGGTCGAACTGCTGATTGAGTGCCACCACCAGCTCGCGCTCGCCGATGTCGAAGGGATCGACGGCGCTGCGCAGCGCCATCGGCGCGGATTCCACCTGCAGGCTCCCGCCGAGTTCGACCGCCCGTGCCCGCAGCTCACGCACTGTCTCGGGGGCGAGCCGGTTCGCCCGCGCGAGCACGCTGCCGGACGCGATCTGCCCCCACGCGCTGCATCCGGCCCGCTCGGCAGCCTCGATCGCGGCGCGCAGCGAGCTCGCGGGCACCGTCAGGCGCAACACCGTACCGTCGCCGCCAGCGAGCGAGCGCAGTTGCCGCAACGGATTGTCATTCGCCTCCACGCTCTCACCGAGGTCGCTGACGATCTCTGTGGCGCGCTCCACGGCAGATGCGACGCCCGCCAGCTCCAGCACGACGTGTGGCGTGACAGCGAGCGCGAGCGTCGATGCCGCCGAGGCCGAGAGTAGAGTGAGCGTGCGGGTCGGTAGCGAAAGGTCCCACAGCTCGAATGTGAGCCGCTCCGCTGCCTCCAGATGCTCACAAGGCAGGATCACCGTGTGTACGGCCGCGGGCAAGGGCGCGAGCTTGAAGGACGCCTCCACGATCACGCCGAACGCGCCCAGCGCGCCCGTGTGCATGCGATGGAGGTCGTAGCCGCTGACGTTCTTCACGACGCGACCGCCCGACCGCACGAGCTGGCCATCGGCCTGCGCGACGGTGATGCCGAGCACCAGGTCACGCGCGGACGGGGCGTGACCGCGCCATGCACCGGGTCGCGCCGTAGCCAGCAGGCCGCCGATCGTCACGCGGTCGTCGGGTGGCGGGTCGGCGGAAAGGTATTGGCCGTGCTCGCCGAGCTGCTGCTGGAGCGCGGCGAGTGTGAACCCGGCCTCCACGGTGATCGTCAGGTCGTCGGGTTCGTACTCCACCACGCGGTTGAGCGCGCTGAGGTCGATCGCCACGTCGTACTGCTCCAGCGGCCGGCCGAGCGCCAGGGCGGTGCGGGCACCGTGCGGCACCACGACGAGACCGGCCGCCGAGGCCGCTGCCAGCAGCGTCGCTACCTCCTCGCGGTTTTCGGGCCGCAGGGCGAGCGTCGGCGCGATGCCGTCGACCGCGAAGGCGTGGGCGGGGCGTTCGCGTCCGGCAGGGAGCGCGTCGAGCAGGTCGCTGCCGGGTGGGGCGGTGATTGAGGCGACTCTACGCGTAGACGTCGAGCGTGGCGATGTGACGGCGGATCTCGGCCTCGTGCGCCTGCCCGCAGCCGCGGCCGGTCGGGAGGATCTTGCAGGGGTTGAAGCGGTCGTTGCTGCCGAAGGCCACGCGGATCGCCTCCATCGCCTCAAGGTCCGGCGGGTCGAAGATCCAGTCCATGTATGAGCGCTTCTCCAGTCCGACCCCGTGCTCGCCGGTGATCGAACCGCCGGCATCGACGCAGAGCCGCATGATCTCCCCGCCCAGATCGAGCACACGCTGCGTCGCGCCCTCCTCCAGCTCGTCGAACATGATGTTGGGGTGCAGGTTGCCGTCACCGGCGTGGAAGATGTTGGCGCACTTGAAGCCGTAGGACGCCGACAGGTCGAGCACTCCGCGCATCACCTCCGGCAGCTTCGTGCGCGGGACGACGCCATCCAATAAGTAGAAGTTCGGTGAGACGGCACCGAGCGCACCGATGCCGGCCTTGCGACCCTCCCACAACTGCTCGCGCTCCTCCTCGGTGTCGGCGACGCGGATTTCGCGTGCCCCGTGAACCTCGCAGGCTGCGACGACCTCGATCGCGTCTGACGCGACGGCCTCGTGGATGCCCTCGACCTCGATTAGCAGTACGGCGCCGGCATCGAGTGGGTAGCCGACGTGCATCGTTTGCTCGACGGCGACGATGATCTCGTGGTCCAGCATCTCCATCGCCACGGGGATCACGCCGCGCCGGATCACCTCGGAGACGGCAGCGGAGGCGTCATCGACGGTCTCGAAGATGGCGAGCATCGTGCGCACCGCCTGCTGGGTGCGGATCAACCGCACGCAGATCTTCGTGACGATGCCCAGCGTGCCCTCGGATCCGACGAAGAGGCCGCGCAGATCCGGGCCGGGGACGTCGAGCTGTCGCCCGCCGAGCCACGTGATGCGGCCTCCGGGCAGCACCACTTCAACGCCGAGCACATGGTTGACGGTGCTGCCGTGCGCGAGCGTGTGCGGGCCACCGGAGTTCGTCGCGACATTGCCGCCGATCGTGCAGATGCGCTGCGAGGAGGGGTCGGGCGCGTACGTCAGCCCGTGCTTCGCTGCCTCGTCCTGCAGCGCAAGGTTGATCACGCCGGGCTCAAGCACCGCGAGGCGGTTCGTCGCATCGAATTCGACGATGCGGTTCATCCGCGTCATCACGCAGAGCACGCCACCGAGTACCGCCAGCGCGCCACCGGCCAGGCCGGTGCCCGAACCGCGTGGGACGATCGGCACCTCGTACCGCTCCGCGATACGTACGACGGCCGCGACCTCCTCCGTGGTGGCCGGGAAAACGACGGCGTCGGGGCTGTGCCGATCGATCGTCGCGTCGTACTCGTAGGCCAGTAGGTCTTCGGGGGCGTGGAGGACATGCGGCGCGCCGACCACGTCTTCCAGGTCGCTCACCAGGGCGCGAATGGCTAGGTTCGTCGGCATCGTGCGGCAAGTGTAGCATCTGCTTCGATAGCCGACCGCGCGATAGCGAACGACAAGAGGGACCCGATGGATGTCGATGGGAAAGTAGCTGTGATCACGGGTTCATCGGCGGGTGTCGGGAGAGGCACCGCCGAGCTGCTCGCCAGTCTCGGCGCGAAGGTGGTCGTCAACTACGCGCACTCGAAGGACGACGCCGAGGAGACGGTGCAGGCGATCAAAGACGCGGGCGGTATCGCTCACGCGGTGCAGGCCGATGTGGGCGACGACGAGCAGTGCCGGTCGCTGATCTCCCGCGCGGTCAAGACCTACGGTGGTCTGCACATCCTCGTGAACAACGCGGGCACGACCCACTTCATCCCGCACGAGGACCTCGACGCCGTCACCAGCGATATCTGGAACGACATCATGGCCGTCAACGTGCAGGGGGTCTTCAACTGCACGCGCGCCGCCGCGTCGCACATGCGGGCGGCCGGCGATGGCGCAGTCGTGAACGTGGCATCGATCGCCGGCATCGGTGGCGGCGGGTCATCGATCCCCTATGCCGCCTCGAAGGCGGCGCTGATCGCGATGACGAAGTCGCTGGCGCGCGTGCTCGGCCCGGAGATCCGCGTGAACTGCATCGCGCCCGGCTTTATCGACACGCGCTGGCTGCGAGGCGGCATGGGCGACGACCGCTTCGAGGGCACGCGCGAGGCGCTGACGGAGCGCTCTCCGCTGCGTGGCGTTGCGACGCCCGAGACATGCGCCGATGCGATCCTCGGCTTCATTCAGACCAACACCTTCGTCACCGGGCAGACGATCGTCGTCGACGGCGGCATGAGCCTGTAGCACGTGACAGCGGAGACGCCAATCGACCTCGACGCGGTACGGGACGGCCTCGAAGCGGCCGTCAGCGCCGCGGCCGATGCGATCAACGAGGTGCTGAGACAGAACGTCGTGCGCGTGGGCCACAAGCCGGGCGAAGGTCCGGTCACGGAGGCCGACCACGCAGCCGACGACGTGCTGCACGATCGACTGATGCCGCTGATCGATGGCGCGCACTGGCTCTCCGAGGAGTCACGTCAGGAGGCACCACTGATCCTCGGTGAGCCGACGTGGGTCGTCGATCCCCTGGACGGCACGCGGGAGTTCCTGCGAGGACTGCCGGAGTTCGGCGTCTCGGTCGGTCTCTTCGTTGACGACCGGCTCGTGCTCGGCGCGTTGGCAATGCCGGTGCAGGGCGAGGTGATGTCGGGCCTGATCGACGGCGAGCGACGCGAGGCTCGGCGTGCCGGCGAGCCGTTGCCGCCGCTCCCTCAGGGTGGCGCGGTGGAGACCGTGGTGGTCTCCCGCTTCGACTATGAACACCGGCAGCTGCAGCATCAGATCCCGTACGCGGTCTATCCATGCGGCTCCGCCGCGGTGAAGCTTGCCTACGCCGCCGATGGCGAGGCCGATGTCTACTTCTCGACCGGCCCTCGATCGGTCTGGGACGTCGCGGGTGGGGCCGCCGTGCTGGAGGCAGCAGGTGGCGAGGTGATCACCTTCGACGGCCAGCCGCTCGTGCTCTCCCCCTTGCAGATCCGCGTCCCGCCGTACGTCGCGGGCGCGCGCGAGTCGTGCCTGACGCTGTTGCGCACGCTGGGCGCGGAGCTCTGAGCCGGCTGGGCGCGACGCCTCTTTGTGCACGCGGAGGCGAGAAGCTGACCTTCACGGCAGCGTTCGGCTCGATCGCTTCGTAAGAACCGCCTAAGAACTCCTTGCTTCGTGGCGAGGCGTGCCGACTCTTGCGGCAACGTAAGAGTTTCCTATGAGTCATTCGCATTGCAGCAGAAGGCGCTGACCTTCCGTGTGGTTATCAGTAGTGTGACGGGGCGGACGCCCTCCTTTGATCACACGCGGTGGGCGCATCAGCGAGATGCGAGCTTCAGACACCAGTAGCGACTCGAAGTGCAAATGAGCGTCAGCTATGCGAAAACGCAGCGTTGATCGGCCCAACCCCCATAAGGGACCGAATATGCAGCTCAGAACCCCCGAACCGCGTCCATCGCGGCCGAGACCCGGCGATCGTGTGCTCGTGATCAACGAGGACATGGCCGAACGGGATCAAGCGGTGAAGGCGCTGCAGGCCGATGGTATCGACGCTGTGGGCGCCGCCTGCGCGGATAGCTCAATCGACGGTCGCTTCGATGTGGTTGTCGTGAGCGCGACGCAGACGGACGCGCTCGTCGGGCTCGTTCGCACAGTGCGAGAGCATCAGCTCGCCAGCGCCAGGCTTGCGCCGGACGGCTGCCTCCTTGGCCCGGGCGGACTTCAGTTCTGGCCGCGAGCTCGTGAGGCGAGTCGCAATCGCAAGTCGGTCTCGCTCTCGCCGAAGGAGAGCGACGTGTTGCGGGTGCTGCTGAAGCGCCAGAATGAAGTGCTCTCGACGGACGACATCGCTATCGCCGTCTGGAGCCACGAGACGTACGGTTCCCCGAACTTCGTTGAGGCGCCGATCTCACGCCTACAGTCGAAGCTCACGGTGATCGGGGCAGGTGGAGCGATCCAGACGATTCGCCGCGAGGGTTACAGAATCTCCGGTTCGCTCGTCGCCTAGCGGCCGAGCCCGCCTACTTCGGATCGCCCTCGCTCAGTCGTCGCCGGCGCCACGCGTCGCGAAGATCACCCACAGCGGATCCGCTCCCGCCGGCGAACGGTCGAGGTACTGAGGTGCCTCCCAGCTGCCTGCACGTTCGAAGTAGGCGGCCACCAGTCTGATGTGGTCCTCGTTGCTGAGCGCCTGCCAGGCGGCCACTGCCTTGGTGGGGAACATGCGGTGCGAGATCGCGACGGCGAATGTCCCACCCGGCTGCACGACGCGGCTGACGGAGGCAAAGACCTCCACCGGACGGGTCAGATACTGCACGGAGACCGCGTTCGTCACGAACTCGAACTCGGCGTCACCGTAAGGCAGCTCTGGCTCGCTATTGAGGTCGTGGACCAGGTGGTCGTCGAGCCGAGGGTTGCCCGCCAGTTCCTCGCTGTTCATGCCCAGGCCGCTGACGCGCTGATACGCGACCTCCTCCGGCAGGTGCGAGACCCACGAGGACATCAGGTCGAGGACCGCGGACCCTGCCGGAATCAACTCGCGATAGAAGTCGGTCAGCGCCGCGATCGTCGCGTCATCGATGTGCGTGACGAAGCGCGGTTCGCGGTAGAACTCGTCGTCTGACGCCTCATCGGCGCGACGGAAGAAGTCGTCCGGGAACTGTTCGGTTGTCACGCCGATGACCAGCCCGCGAGGGCTAGCGAACCTCGACGGGAGGCACTGGGGACGCCTCGACCGACTCGTCGCGGGCGGGTGGGCGCGCGGTTTCCTCGGCCGGGGGGGCGGCCTTGTAGGTCGTCCGGGTGCGCCGGAACTCGCGCGCCAGGAGGTACATCGCAATGCCGCCGACCGCGCAGATCACCCCGTAGACGATCTGCGCGGGCTGCACGCCCATGTGGTCTGCGAGAAACCCGGCCGCCGCCGCCCCCGCGGTCATCACGGCGCGGTCGAGCGAGAGCAGGCCGATCACGCGCCCTCGCATCGCCTCAGGGGCGGAATGCAGCATCATCGCGCGCGCAAGTGAGAAGTAGCTCGTCTGCACCGCGCCGACGATGGCGATCAGGAACAGCGGCAACACCAGGCCAGCGGGCTGAGGCAGGTACGTCGACACCGAGAACGCGATTAGCACCATGCCGAACGCGGCGGCGAGCAGTGGCAGGATCACGCCCAGTCGGGACGGCTGGCGGTTGGCGATGAAGAGCGCGGCGATCAGCGCGCCAACACCGGTCAGCGATGTCATGAATCCGAACCCGAAGCTGCCGATGTCCAACACCTTCTCGGCGAAGAGCGGTGCGAAGACCTGCATGTACGACATCCCGAAGGTGAAGTAGATCAGCGAGAGGATCAGCACCCCGCGGATCGCGGTGTGGGACATCGCGAAACGAGCGCCTTCGACCATCCCCCGTGTCATCGCTTTCGCGCCCGTGGCCTCCGGTCGCTCGTGGGTTGGGACATCGAGCAGGTAGGTCGAGACAACCGCACCGACGTAGATCAGGGCGACCAGCGAGAACGCACCTTCAGGGCCGAGCACTGCGTACGCGAAGCCACCGAGAGCCGCGCCGACGATGCGCATCGTGTTCTGCGTGGCGCTCATCAGCGCCACCGCGTTGGTCACGCGGTCGGCCGGCACGATGCTCGGGATCAGCGCTTGCCGGGCGGGCTGGTCGAAGGCCATCATCGTCCCTCGCAGGAACGCGTAGGCGTAGACATGCCAGAGCTCCAGGTTGCCGGCCAGCAACAAGAGTGCGAACGCGATGTTGAGCAACAGCACCGCTGTCTTGTCGACTAGCAGCACCATGCGGCGGTCGAACCAATCGGCGACTACGCCCGCCCAGACGCCGAAGATCAACTGTGGCAGGGTGCGCACCGCGATCACCGCGCCGACATGCGTCGCGGACCCGTCGGTCAGTTCGAGAATCAGGAAGGGGCGGGCGATCTGCTCCATCCAGAGCGCGCCCGCGTGGCTGAGCTGGCCGAGCCAAAGGTAGCGGAAGTTGACGATGCCGAGCGAGGCGAACATGCCGATGCGGCCCGACGGTGGCGCTTCGGTGTGGCTCGGCCCGAGGGCTCCGGGCCCGTCGCCGGCTGCGTTGTTGCCGCTGCCGTCTGCTTCGGCCAAGGCTGCTCCAGAGTCGCAGAGAGGCGGAACCCGACTCTACCGCCGGGGTCAGAGGCGGTCTAGTCGGCGCTGACGAGCTGCGAGGCGAGCGCGGCGAGGTCATCCACGCGTGTGACATCGTTGGCGTAGGCGAGCCCACGATTGCGCGGCCAGTCGCGTAGATAGACGTGCACGCTGCTGCGGTCGGCAATCAACTGCGCGGTCGGGCCATCGTCGTCGATGTGCTCCGCTGCTCCGGTCTCGCTGACCTGCTCCAGCTTGTGGTGCGCGCTGCCGCGAGGGCCGTCGTTGATCACGACCCGCTCGATCAGGTGATCGAGGCCGTGGCGTCGCAGCCAGCGGTCGGGGCTGCTCCTCCGCCCTGTGAGGATGATCAGGCGGCGCACCGTCGCGAGTTGCGTCAGCGCCGCTCGCACCTCCGCGTCGGGACGGCGGAAGGCGAAGCGCAGGCGATCGAGCGGCCCGCCGAACCATCGAGGTGGCACAAAGGCGGTCGATGGCTCCGCGGCCGGATCGATCAGCCGACGATGGATGCCGAAGTTCTTGCCGAAGGGCGGCATGCAGATCACGCCATCAAAATCGAGCGTGAGGATCGGGCGCTCGTCCGACCCCTGCGAGGGGGGCACATTCGGCTGGCCGGCGATCACGGGGTCAGACGATGATCGGGGGATCGGGAGGCGGCTCCGGCGGGATGCCGGGCGGCACGGTCGGCGGGGCGGCCGGCGTGATGATCGATGGCGATTCCGCCGTACCGCCGTCCTTGTGCTCCGTGATCGTGTGGTAGAACGCGTCCAACCGATCCTCGACGAGGCGGAAGACCGAGTCGCCGGTGTAGCGACCCTCGTCGTTGCGCTCACCCGCGGGGACGCCGGTCAACAGCTCAACGCCCTCCTCGATCGTCTCGACTGCCCAGACGTGGAACTGGCCGTCTTCGACGGCCTGCGCGACCTCCGGTCGCAGCGTTACGTTCGGGACATTCGTTCTCGGGATCATCACGCCCTGACGGCCGTTCAGCCCGCGTGCGCGGCAGACCTCGAAGAAGCCCTCGATCTTGGCGGTGGCACCACCGATCGGCTGCACGTCCCCTCGCTGGTTGACGGACCCGGTGACCGCCACCTGCTGGTCGATCGGCACCTCCGCAAGCGCCGAGAGCAGCGCGTAGAGCTCCGTCGAGGATGCTGAGTCGCCGTCGATGTCGCCGTAGAGCTGCTCGAAGGTGAGGCTGGCGTGCAGCGACATCGCCTTGTCCTGCCCGAAGGTGTCGACGAGGAAGCCGCGAAGGATGAGGAAGCCCTTGTTATGCAGTCTTCCGGCCATGTTGGTTTCGCGCTCTACGTTGATCAGCGTGCCGCGGCCGGCGGAGGCGACGCAGGTGATGCGGGAGGGGCGTCCGAAGCTGATGTCGCCCAGGTCGTAGACGGAAAGCGCGTTGATCTGTCCGGTCACTTCGCCGTCCGTGTCGATGAAGACGGAGCCGTCATCGATCATCAACTGGATGCGGTCACGCACGAGCGATGAGCGGTACTCACGCTCCTCCAGCGCGCGATCGATGTGCTCCGGGGTGACGATCGGGACGCCGTCCTGGGTGGCCCAGAAGTTGGCCTGGCGGATCAGGTCGGTGAACGCGCCCATGTTGGCGCTGAGCCGCCGCTGGTCCTCGACAAGCCGCGAGGCGTGCTCGACGAGCCGCGCGACGGCGTCCTTGCTGTAGCAGAGCAGGTCGCCTCGTTCGCATTGCTGGCGGACGAGGGCGGCGAGGCCGCGAACGTTGTCGCGGGTGCGTTCGACATCGACTTCGAAGTCGGCCTTCACGCGGAAGAGTTCGCGGAAGTCGGGGTCGAGCCGGATCAGGTAGCTGTAGAGGCTGGCGTCTCCGACGATCACGACTTTGACGTCGAGTGGCATCGCCTCCGGGCGCACGGAGGTGGTGGCGACGAGGCCGACGGAATCGCCGAGGTTCTCGATCGCGATCTCTTCGGTTGAGAGGGCGCGTTTCAGTCCGTCCCATGCCTGCGGGCTGCTGAGCAGGTCGCGCGCACGCACGACGAGGAAGCCACCAGCGGCGCGGGCGAGGGATCCCGGCCGGATCAGGGTGTGGTCGGTGGCCATGCCGCCGAACTGGCCGGCGTATTCCACGCGGCCCAGCAGGTTGTAGTAGGTGGGGTGGTGCTCGGTGATCACGGGCGCGCCGCCGCCGGGCGTGTTGGAGATCAGGACGTTGACCACGTAGCGGCGCAGGTTGGGGCCTTGCGGCGCTTGCCCGAAAGGCGCCGGCTGCTGTTGCTGCTGCTGTGGGTCTTGGCGGAACTTGTCGCGTTCGTCGGTGATGTCCTGGCGGACTGCGGCGAGGAAGCGTGTGACCTCCTCGTTGTCGTCGTGCTGTTCGAGCAGGGGCTGGAAGAGGTGCTCGATGGCGAAGCGAGCGATCTGTTCGTCGCGGTTGCCGAGTTCGTCCTGTGCTTCGCGTTCGAGCCGGCGGATTTCGAGCATGGCGTCCTGGACGGCGCGTTCGAGTTCTTGTCGGGAGTCGTTGATGCGGGTGCGCTGCTCTTCCGGTAGTTCGGCGAAGGCTTCGTCGGTCAGTGGTTCGCCGTCGATCAGGGGCGCGGAGACGACGCCCTGCGGCCCCATCTGGAGCGCGAAGCCGAGGCCGCGGGCATCTTCGGTGAGCTTTTCGAGTAGCTGGCTGCGCTGCCGTTCGAGGCCTTGGGCAAAGTCGCTGCGCTGCCGCGCGTAGTCGTCGGACTCGAATGCCTGTCGCAGCTCGCGGCTGGCGGATTCGACGGTGCGGCGTACGGCTTCGGCGAAGATGCGGCCCTGCCCAGCTTCGAGGTGGATGCCAATCGGGCGGTCGCGGTCGTCGAAGTTGTGGACGTAGACCCAGTCGGGCGGGGTGGGGAGCTGGGCGGCGCGGCGGCTGAGGAACTGGCGCAGGATGGTGGATTTGCCGATGCCGTCCGGGCCGGAGGCGTAGAGGTTGTAGCCACGCTCTTCCATGCCGAGCGCGAATTCGATCGAGCGGACGGCGCGCTCTTGCCCGTAGATGGCGTCGATCGGTGCGAGGTCGTCGGTGGTGTCGAAGGGGAGGTCGTCGGGGTCACAGTGCGCGACGAGGTCGGCGACGGGGACGCGGAGACGCTCTCGGGCGTCGCTGGCTGGGGTCATGGCGTAGCCCTCGCTGGTGCGCTTCGCAGTATATCGGTGCTCGGGTTTAGGGCGCGGTTCGGGGCGTTTCGTTCCGGCGGTCGGAGATGAGGTCTCGGCTGCGCCGAGCAGTGTTGTTTGGATTGGAGCCTACCCACCTGCCCTTAGATATGGGGACTTCGCCCTCGGGAAATTGGGGTGGGGCGGGATCGGGCTTTGCCCTCGGGAAGTTGGTGGGGTTGGCCGATGCTCGGGACGGTTGGGTCTGGCGTCGATGTGGGTTCGTTCCGAGGGTGTGCGAGCAGCCCGGCGACTTCCGTAGCTATAATCCGGCAAGTGAGATGAGGGGATCCCGATGGCGTTGCAGACAATGGTTCCGACGAGTGACCGCGAGACGACGGCGACGTATGCGCGCATGGAGGAGAAGATCCTAGAGCGCGATCAGGTGGGTACGAGCGATGCGCTCTACGATTTGATCCGCGCCCGCCGGCCACTGACGGAGATTCTGACCGAGACGGTGCGCATGCACGCGCCGTACACGTTCATGCCGTACCACCAGCGCCTCGATGATGGCTTCGCCCGCTTCGTGAATAACGACCATTGTCTGCTCAGCGCCCGCGCGAGCCTGCGACTGCCGGCCCAGATGCCGGAGGAGTTGCGGTTCCTGCCGATGGCGCAGACGGCGTGGTACGTGCCGACCGGCCTGGACCCGTGGAACCAGTTGCTGGGCGAGGCGCCGGGGCACTACACGCGTCGCAAGTACCAGGCGGGTGAGGTCTACGAGGAGCCGACGGTTCACTGGGACGACCAGGAGCCGCTGCACCTGGACGGGACGTACGACGAGAAGTTGAATCACTGGCTGACGCTGGTGATGCGCGGCGAGGTGATCGAATCGTACCGCCTCTTCCTGGGACTGCTTGAGGATGAGCAGAACCGCCCGAAGGCGCTGGCGCAGCTGGTCTTCGCCGGGCTGATCGATGTGCAAGACCGGATGCTCTACAACCGGTCCTATACGACGGGCCACAAGTCGTACCGCGCCCGGGCGACGGTGGAGCTTGGCGAGGCTGTCGGCTGGGACAATGCGCATTCGTTCGTCTACGCGGGCGTGCCGGACATCGCGGTTGGGCCTCGCTGGTACTCCGCGTACGAGATGGCCTGCCAGATCAGCCTGACGGAGCTGGCGGAGGTGATGCCGGAGTCGACGTTGAGCCCGACGGGCATGGCGCTCCATGAGGAGCGGCTGCTGGCGAACAAGACACCGCTGACCGATCCCGAGCTTGATGGGTTGATCGAGGCGCTGATCCGACAGCCGGAGCCCGCGTACATCAAGTCGCTGGTGTCGCTGCTGCTGGCGGGCAAGGATCCGGTGCAGATCATCGAGACGATGCAGATTGCGTCTGCTCGGTTGGTGCTGCAGACGAATGGGCCACGGAACTACTCGATGCCACAGCACACGTTCGAGTACATGAACACGCTGGCCTGGTTCTTCAGGACCTTCAACCACAAGCATCGGCTGAAACTGCTCTTCGTCGCCGGGTCGTTCATCAACCAGTCGGCGATGTGGCTGCGGAACACGCCGGGCAATGGCGTGCAGGACACGACGCCGCCGAGCGACTCACATTCGCTCTCCGCCTCGCAGTTGCTCCACAACGTTGATGGTGCGATCACCGAGCTGGACCCGCCGCAGGGCGTGGCGTGGTCGCGTGCGTACCTCGAAGCCGGTCACGACCGCAGCGCGCTGGTGCAGACGCTGGCAGTGGCGGCGGCAAAGATGGGCAATGACCCGCACAACCAGGAGCTGGGGCTGGCGTTTGTCGACGATTACCAGCTGAGCGGGTCGAAGTACCGCGAGGAACTGCTTCTGGCGGGCGTGCAACACACCGCCGGGCACATGAAGTACGGCGATGTGTCGGAGTCTTACCAGCGCTTCGCGACGGCCTTCGGCATCTCGACGAACGGCGAGGACATGCAGGGCATCGCCGAGCCGCTAGACGTGCTGCTCGACGACTAGCCACCATCGGGGTTCGTGTAGGGCCCACACGGTTAGACGATCCTGCCTGGCAGGAGTGATGGTCCGCCAGGCACGTAGCAGGGGGCCTCGATGCCACGAATGAGCGCGGAGGATCGCGCTGAGTTCCTGCGGCAGCCGCACGTCGGCGTGATCGCGACACTGCGGAGCGATGGCCGGCCGTACACGGTGCCGGTCTGGTGGCTCTACGACGAGGCAGAGGGCGTGGTCTGGCTGACGGGCACTTATTCGCGCGTCTGGTGCCGGCAGCTGATGAAGGACGGCCGCACCTCGCTGTGCATCGAAGCTGGTGCGCCGCTATCGGGGCACGTGGAGGTGGACGGGCTGGCCGAGGTGCTGGGGCCTCCGGACTTCGACATCTGGCCGATCTCGCGGCTGCTGGCGGAGAAGTATGTCGGCCGTGGCGATGCGTCGAGGGCGGCGCAGGTGGATGCGTTCTTCGCGAACATGCAGACGGAGCCTCGGCTGCTGATCCGGATTGTGCCGGAGGTGCGGCGGGCGATCGATATGCGCGTGTACCAGGGCAAACGGGCCGATCGCGAGTTTCAGGAGCGAGCGATAGGCGAGGGCGAGTCTTAGCGCCTCGCGTCCCGTGTTGGTCAGTCGGAGTCTCTGCGGCCGTTGAACCATTGTGGTAATGCCCACCCACCCGCAGCCCCTGATGAGCTTGGAGGATCGGGCGGAAGCCTTGAGGTGGTTGTGGCCTCGCCGCCCGCCCGCCCCCGCTGATTCGTGTGGACACCGTCGAGGTTGTCTTGGCCTCGCTGCGCCCGGGCTCACTGTCCGGGTGCCTTTGGCGGTAGCATCCGCCCATGCAGACGCAGTCGATGAAGCAACAGCTTGTTCTGGCGTTCCTACTGTCCGTGGCGTTCGGGCTCTTCACCCTGTGGAGAGAATCGGCAACCCTCGTCGACACGCTGGTTCAGATCGCGATCATCTTTGGGCTGATGTTCTTGACGATGCGGGTCACGAACCGCATCACCGTGGCGATGACGAAGCGCTTCCGCCCGGAGCCGCCACCGGCCGCGGAGGAACTTGCTCCGCCCGAGGCGACATCGAACCGACCGGAGCACGCGCAGCGGCGACGACGACGTAAACGCCGTCGTGGGCGGCGCGTCTAGGCGGGGAGGGTCTCGGCTACTCCGAGCCTGTGTGTTCCTGGATGGAGCCCACCCAGCCACCCCTTGGATGCGAGGGCTGGGCTCTCCCGCTCTGCTCTGCAAGTCGCGTCTTGAGCGGTCTCTTCGGCAGCAAAGGAAATCTCAGCTACGCCCCGCGAAGAACAAGCAGGAGTCGTGGGCGCGCGTTGCTCCGCCCGTGGGCTTCGCTCGCGTGAGGGTGACGTCGATAGGGTCGGTCAGTGTGTGGGTTCCGCAGGAATGCCGGTTCGCGACGGGCTAGGCCTCGCCGACGACGATCCCGCGGCCGGCGAGGATCGCGAAGAGGTGGTCGTCGAGGTTGGTGCGTGTGCCGTGCATCTCGCAGATGGCGAGCACGCGGTGACGGCGCCCGCCGTCTTCTTCGACACGCAGGTCGATGATGCCGTCAGCGATTTGTTCTTCGATGCCGAGCCGTGTGAGGCCGGGTGCGCCGCGGACGCGCAGGCCGCTGATCAGGGTCGTGCAGTGCGTTTCCCTGAGCGTGGCGTGCAGCAGCGAGGCGATGAATTCACCGGCCGCGTCCGTGTCGGGCGATCCGGCGAGTAGCGGCGGGTCGATGACGACACGCTCAGCACCGATCTCGGTGACGGCTGCGGCGATCTCAGCTGCGGCCGTTTCAGCGGGAGACAGAGTGGCCGCTGACGGAGCCGCCACGGGGGGCTCGGCGCCCTCGGCACTCTCCTCACCCTCAGTTGCTTTGCTAGCAGCGGGCGGGGAGGGTTCGTCTCGGTCGATCTGGACGACGCGGGCGAAGCCGTCATCGATCGCGCCTCGCAGGTCCCAGCCGAGCGAGGATGCGGCTTCGATCACGCGACCCGGGTGGTCGGCGGTGGCGATTACGCCGGGCTCGCCTTCGCGGATGCCGGCCAGGATGAACTGGATGCAGAGTACGGACTTGCCGGTGCCGGCTTCGCCCGAAACGAGGATCGCGGACCCCCGGGGGACTCCGCCTTCGATCAGCGCATCGATGCCTTCGACGCCTGTGGTTGTGCGCAATTGCGTCTCCTTCGGGCCTCGGTTGGCCCGACCCGACTATAGGCGCGGGGTTAGGCACTCGCCAGCGGGGGAGTTCGGACTCGGCTGCGCCGAGCTGTGTTGTTTGGATTGGAGCCCTCGGGCTAGCCAGCCAGTGAGCGGGCGAGCCAATCGCTGAGGGCTTCGATGAAGCGGTCGCGGCGCGTGGCCTGGTCGCCGATTTCGCGTTCGATGATCTGTTCTTTGTAGCTCTGAGGGTCGATGTCCGGGGGCGTGTGGAAGAGTTCGATCGGGTCGGCGGCGACCTGCATGCCGCGGGCGGACTCCCACTCTTCGTTCACCGGCAACCCGAGCGTGCTGGCAGCGAGCGGCCATGTGGCATCGACGGTCATCCAGCCGCCGTCGGGGGCGTTCGGGTTGGTCTTTACGCGCAGGAACTGGTGCACGTCGGGCATCGGGCCGTCGTCCAGGTGGGCGAGCAGTTCCGGCGGGAGCCACGGTGAGTTCTCGATGGTGAATTCGTGGGTGCAGACGATCAGCATGGTGGCGAGACCGAGTTCTTCGAGCAGCGCCTGGAGCAGGTAGTGCTTGCCGGAGCAGGTGCCGGTCCATTCGGTCGTGGTGACCTGCGGGTCGCGTGACGAGGCGCGGCGGTAGGGCATGTCGCGCACGAGCGCGAAGGCACGGGCGGCGTCGATGGTCTCGTCCGCGCCGAGCAGGCCTCGGCGGCGGGCTTCGTCGCGGAAGGTGGCGAGGAGTGGCATGGGCGGATGGTACATGCGGTTGGAGGGGAGGGACTCGGCTGCGCCGAGCTGTGCTGTTTGGACTGACACCCGCCCACCTGCCCCTGGTCTGTGCGAGGGCTGCACCCTCGCGCTCTGCCTTCTGGAGACGGATGCCGTCGGGCGGGTGTCGATAGCTGCGTTGGGTTGGTTCGCCTGCGAGTTGACGCGCGGCTGAGTGGGGGGCCCCGGCTGGCGGCGCACCGGCATAGCAGCCCCATCGACCCGCTCTGAGAACTGGGGCCGGCTCCGGACACCTTGTGGATAGGAAGGGAGCGGAGTGGAGACGACCCGATTCGCGTCGGGCGGTTCTTCGACCGTTGCGAGGGCCCTCGGCCCCTAGAACTGCTGCATGTTGGCGCGGTGGGGCTGGAGGCCGGCGGCGAGCAGGTTGGTAATCTGGGCGATGTGGAGCTCGTCGTGGTAGGCGCGGTGGTTGCCGAGGTCGGCGAGGCTGATCTCGCCTGCGACGGAGTGGTCGCCGATGCTTGCGAAGGCGTCGGCAGGCAGCGAGCGCAGGAAGCGCACGCTCTCGGAGCGCGTCAGTGAGAAGCCATCGAGCAGTTCGCCGATCGCACGCTCACGCAGGCCGGAGCGCTCGAGTTCGCTCTCTTCGTCGTAGTTTTCGATCGTCGGCCGGTTGCCGGTGGCGAGCGCGCGGATGCGGCCCTGGAAGGCGACGCCTTCGGTGGATTGGAGGTGGGCGATCACGTCGCGGGGCGACCAGCCTTCCTCGCTAGTGGCCTCGATGGCGTCGGCGGGGATCAGCGTGAGCATGACGCGCAGGGTCTCGAGTGTGCCGGTGAGCACCTCGATCGCTTCAGGCTGTGGGTGTGTGTTCGTCATGCCGCGATCGTATCGCGGTTCTGTGGCTGGCGGGCGGGGCGGAAGGGACTCGGCTGCGCCGAGCTGTGTTGTTTGAATTGGAGCCCGCCCACCCGTCCTCTGGATGCGAGGGTTGTGCCCTCGCGCCCTGCCTGGAGTTGGAGGGGGGCGCTTGGTGCCGATCAACGCGTAGGGGCGTGGGTCACCCTTCGAAGGGCTCAGGGTGAGCGGGGATGAAAGGGTGGCGCGTCCCTCGGTGGACTCGGGTGCGGTTAGCGGTCGCCCAGCGGGACGTAAGTGCGGTCGAGTTCGCCCTCGTAGCGGAGCAGGGGGCGGATCAGGATGTTGTGTTCGAACTGTTCGAGGACCTGGACAACCCAGCCGGGGATGCGGCCCATGGCGAAGATCGGGACGAAGAGGTCTTCCGGGATGCCGTGCAGGTAGTAGACGACGCCAGCGTAGAAGTCGACGTTTACGTTGACTCCCAGCCGCGCGTAGGGCTGCATCGCCTCCACGACGGCTTCGAGGATCTGGTACCACTGCGGCTGGCCCATTTCCTCGGACAGTCGCTTCACGCCGTCGCGCATGTGGCGGGCGCGGGGGTCTTCGGCGCGGTAGACGCGGTGACCGAAACCCATCACCGGTTGGCGGTCCTTGCGTAGCGCCTTCACGTACGCGGCGGCCTTCGAGGCGTCGCCGATCTCCTGCGCCATCTTCATCACGTTTTCGGCTGCGCCACCGTGCGCCGGCCCGCTGAGCGCTGCGATCGCGGCAGCGATGGCGGCGTGCAGGTTGGCGTCCGTCCCGGCGACGACGCGGGCGGTGAAGGCGGAGGCGTTGGAGCCGTGGTCGGCATGGAGGATGAAGTCGGTGTCCATCAGCGAGGCGGCATCATCGCTGGGTGGCTTGCCGTGAAGCATGTGCAGGAAGTTGCTGGCGTGGCCGAGGTCGGGGTTCGGTTCGACGGGGTCGCGACCGTTGCGGATGTGATGGTGGGCGGTGATCAGCGATGGCACCTGCGCGGTGATGCGGTTGCCTTTGCGCAGGGTCGCTTCCGCAGAGTTGTCTCCGACCTCCGGGTCGAAGGCGGCGAGGGCGGAGACGGCGGTGCGCAGTACGTCCATGGGGTGGGCGTCGCTGATGCTGCGGATGATGTCGAGGACGCCGGCCGGCACTTCGCGAGCGCCGCGCATCTCGGAGTCGAAGCGGCTCAGTTCCTCGGCGGTCGGCAGTTCGCCGTTGACCAGCAGGTAGGAGGTCTCCTCGAAGGTGGAGTGCTGAGCGAGGTCGTGAATCGAGTAGCCGCGGTATTGGAGCGTGCCCGCTCGGCCGTCGATGTGAGTGGTCTGGGTACGGTCGAAGTAGACGCCGTTCAGGCCTCGGTGAATCTGCTGTTCGTCGTCGGCCATGTAACGTCTCCCCGCCCTCGCTCCGAGTATATGCGGAGTCTGGTGCAGGAAAAGGTGCGGCGGGGGCCGCTCGCGTGGGCTTCGCCTCGTTGGTAGTTGCGCGGCGGTGGTGGCGGAGTGTCGTCGCGGGGCGAACCAGTGTGAATAATGCCCACCCACCCGTCCCTTGAAGCGGGGCCCTCGCCCCCTGCACCCCCTTCTGGAGTGGAAGGGAGTGGGGCGTGGCTCTGCTCGCCGTTCGTTGCGTGCGGGCTCTGCCCTTTGCGGCTCCCCTCGGGGGGTTAGTCGTCCTCGAGGGTGGAGGTGTCGCCTTCGTCCAGGCCGAGCTCGCGGGCCTTCAGCAGGCGGCGCATGATCTTGCCGGAGCGCGTCTTGGGCAGAATGTCGATCACATCGATCTCTCGTGGGGCGACGGCGGGGCCGAGGCGGGCTCGCATGTGGCGGTTGATTTCGCGTAGCAGCTTCGGTTCGTTCTCGTGACCGTCGTTGAGGGTGATGAAGGCTTTCACCACCTCCATCGCGACGTCGTCGGGCTTGCCGATCACGCCGGCCTCGGCGATCGCTTCGTGCTCGATCAGGGCGCTTTCGACCTCGAAGGGGCTGACGAGGTGGCCGGCTGTGTTGATCACATCGTCGTCGCGGCCGACGAACCAGTAGTAGCCGTCCGCATCGCGTTTAGCCTTGTCGCCGGTCAGGTACCAGCCGCCCTGGAAGCGTGAGTCGTAGCGTTCCTGGTCGTTCCAGTACGTGCGGAACATGGAGGGCCACGGCGGCTTCACTGCTAGCGCGCCTTCGACCATCGGTTCGGTGATTTCGTTGAATTCGTCGTCGATGATCGCCGGCTCGATGCCAGGGAAGGGGCGGCCCATGGAGCCGGGGCGGACGGGCATGTTGACGTAGTTGGCGATCATGATCGCGCCGGTCTCCGTCTGCCACCAGTTGTCGTGGATCGGCATGCCGAAGGCGTCCTGGCCCCAGACGACGGCCTCCGGGTTGAGCGGTTCACCGACGGATTCGACGTAGCGCAGCGACGAGAGGTCGTGGCCCTCCGTGGCCTTCGTGCCGGCCTTCATCAGCAGGCGGATGGCGGTGGGGGCGGTGTACCAGATGGTGACCTTGTGCTTCTCGATGATCTCGTACCAGCGGTTCGCGCCGAAGGCGACGTTGTCGATCACGCTGGTCAGGCCGTTGCTCCATGGGGCGAACATGCCGTAGCTGGTGCCGGTGACCCAGCCGGGGTCGGCCGTGCACCAGTAGATATCGTCTTCCTGCATGTCGTGGACGTACTTGCCGGTGGCGTAGTGGCCGACGACTGCGCCGTGCACGTGCGCCGCGCCCTTCGGCAGGCCAGTCGTGCCGCTGGTGAAGTGCATGATCGACCAGTCGTCCTCCGTGGTGGGGACGATGTCGAAGTCTTCCGAGGCGCCATCGACGATCGACGTGTATGCAACGTCTTCGTCGGCGACCGGATCGTCCTCGCGGCCGTCCATCACGATCACCCACTCGACAGAGGGCATCTCGGCGCGGATCTCGTTCACCTTCGAGAGCAGCTTGGGCACGGTGACGATCACGCGGCCATCGGCGCGGTTGATGCGGTCTTTGATCGGCTCAGGGCCGAAGGCGGCGAAGAGCGGGGCCATGATCGCGCCGATCTTGAGACCGCCGAACATGGTGAAGTACAGCTCCGGGATGCGGTCCGCGATGATGAAGATGCGGTCGCCCTTCTCGACGCCGAGTTCGGTGAGGGCGTTGGCGACCTTGTTCGACTGCGCCTTCATGTCGGCGTAGGTGTAGCGCTCTTCCTCGCCGTTGGGGCCGTGCCAGATCATCGCGGGCTTGTCGGCCTTGTCGCCGTTCGCGTGGCGGTCGATGCATTCGTGGGCGAGGTTGACGAGGCCGTTCGGCATGTCGAGCTCAGCTCGAACGGTGTCCCACGACCAGTTGGCGTAGGTGGCGTCGTAGTCGCCGATGTTCGGCGGCTTGGCCAGGCTGGCGTTATCTTTGGCGATCTCGTCGTAGTGGGTCGTGGTCATGGTGCCCTCCCCCTCGGCTGTTGGTTGGCGAGCGGAGTATAGCGAGCCGTCGCGCCGGTCGCAGTATCGGGTGCGGCGATCGGGGCTGGCGAGGTGGGAGAACCATTGGGATAGAAGACCCGCCCACCCGCCCTTGGCAGCGGGGGCTTCGCCCCTGCACGCCCTCGGAAGGTGGATCTGGAGGGGACCGATTGGAGCTGGAACCGGAGGGATTGGAGCTGGAGCCAGACCGGCGTGGCCCTCGGCTAGTCCTTCATCGCGGCGGCGGCCTCGAAGGTGGCGCGGATGGAGCCGGTTTGCATCGCGTCGATGTCGGCGTCGCTGGCGCCGTTGTCGCGCAGCCACTGGACCTCGATGGTGGGGACGCCGAGCCAGCAGTCGGGGTTGGCGGGGGTGCGGCCGCCCCAGCAGCCGTAGGGCGTGGCGTCGTGGCCGAGCGAGGTCTGCTCCGCGTATCCGGCCTGCGCCATAGCGAGCGCGATGCCGCCTCGCCTCGCGAGCTCCTCCTCGCCTGCGCGCAGGAAGAAGCGGTCGAGGCCGACGTTGGCGCCGCGCTTCGCGAGGCTGATGAGGTAGTCGAGGTCGTTGCTGTCGTTGCTGTGGCCGATCGTGACGGCGCGCAGGTCGAGTCCTTCGTCTTCGAAGATGTCGAGCAGCGGAGTGCCGAGTTCGTCGATGGCGCGGGTGTGGCAGGAGATCGGGACGCCGGTCGCCTTTGCGGCTCGGGCAGCGGCGCGGGCGGTTGATTCCAGTGCTGCGCGTGGTGCGCCAAAGCCTTCGTCGAGCCGATATTCGAGGTCCCACGCGAGCTTGATGATGCCGGCGTGGATGGCGGTGCCCTCGATGCCGTCGTCGATCTCGCCGATGAAGTAGGCGGCGATTTCGTCCGGGTCGCGGTAGAAGAAGTAGGACGGCACCCAGCGGTAGACACCGGTCGCGCAGACGACGTTGACACCGTGTTCGTCGGTGCGAGCCGCGACCTTTTCGAAGAGCGAGATCTGGCGACCGAGATCGAGCGGGGTGAGGTCGATCACGCTTTCGATGCCCGCCGCTTTGACGCGCTTCAACGCCTCGACGTTGGCCTCTACGGCGTCGTCTTTGTTGTAGAGGCCGGGGACGCGTTCCATGCCGCCCATGCCGTTGGTGAGGTGTTCATGCGAGAGCGTGCGGCCGAGGTCGGCGCTGTCGGCCGGGCCGTTGATGGTGTGGACGGTGGACATGGGCGGGCTCCTCGTGAGTGTGGGGTTGTAGGGGGGGTCGTACCACGCGAGGCGGCGGGGTGGGAAGCGAGGCGGCTGAGTGTTCTCGCAGGTGAACCATTGGGATAGAAGACCCGCCCACCCGCCCTTAGCAGCGGAGGCTTCGCCCCCTGCACCCCCTCGGACTTTGGATTCGACTTGGAGGTTGGCCCAGAGGTCGATCGCGGCGCGCTAGAGCTTGAGCATGTCCTCGACGATCTGGAGGGAGGCGCGGGCGTGGCGGGAGACGCTTTCGGGGTCGACTGCTCGGTCGGTGGTGTCGTTGGGGCTGTGGAACAGTGGGTGGCCGCCCATCAGGGAGACGTAGCGCCCACCCTCGGCGTGGATTTCGCGCGCCTCGCCGCCGCCGGGTGTGCCGACGGGGAAGGATTCGCGCGGGTCGCTGCCGGCCGCCTCGAAGGCCGCGACGGCGAGGTCGTGGAGCGCCTGGTCGCTGGCGGCCATGCGTGGCATCGGGCGCTGTGCGCCGATCGACGCGCCGAGGTGCAGCCAGGCCGCCGCCTCGCGAACCATCGTTGAGCGCGCGCGGATGTAGGCGCGCAGGCCGTAGTGGTGAATCTCGTGGCCGGAGCTGGCGACAAATTCGATCGGGCGGCGGTGCGGAGTGCTGTTGAGCGCCTCGGCGAGGCCCAGCCAGATCACGAGGCCACCACCGCGTTCGGCGGCGCAGGTGAACCAGCCAGACTTTGGGGTCATCACGCCCACCGGAGCCGCGTCCGGATCCTCACCCGGGAGCGTCACGATCACGTTGGTGGCGGTGGAGTCGAGGCGTTCCGCTTCGATCTCGACCGTGGCTTCGGCGCCGATGAAGACCGCCGAGATCAGCGTCAGCGTCTCGTTCACGGGCACCTGAAGCACGGGGAGCGGATGCGGGCGGTCGATGCGCTCACCGTTGCGCAGCAGGATGTCGCCGTCCTCGTCGCCACTCACGAGCACGACCGCGACGACGCCCGCCGCCTGCAGTTCGTCGAGCTTGTCGTAGATCGCCGGGCCGGCGAATCCGTCGTCGCTGTTGGTGGCGACGACGATGCGACCGAAGATGTCGTCGTCGTCGGGCGCGCCGAGTGTGCTGCTGGTTCCGCTTGCGGGGGTCGCGCCAGCGTCGTAGAACGGGACGCCGGTGGCCTCGCCGTCGGGCCAGCGCAGCGTCGCGACGCGATGTTCGACGCGGGGGAAGGTGAATCGCTCCGTCGTAGCGGCGATGCCCGCAGCTTCGAGCTCGGAGATGAGCCAGCTGCTGGTCTGGTCATCGCCGGGCCAGCCGGTGCGGTGGATGCCGAAGGACTCGAAGCTGCGGATACGGGACTCGATGGTGACCGGGTCGAAGCCGTCGGGCATCGCACTCCTCCTTGGATTGGCGCTCGTGGTGAGCGGTACGCGGACGCGGGCCGCGAGTCGAGTGACCCCGGTATTGCATAATTGGTGGAGTGACATCAACGTGATCCACAGGTCGCGTAGCGATCGCTTCCGGGAGGAATGGGTCATCGAAGAGCCGCTGAAGTTGAGACGGCGTTCGAGGCGCAGGCTGTCCGCAGTCACGGTGCTCGCGCTGGTGTTTGCCCTCGGCTGGCTCGCGGGGGGCGCGGATCGCGCTCTTGGCGATGGCGGGGGGTCGGTGCCCTACGACCGCGGTGTGGTGCTGGTGCGTGAAGGTTCGCCGCACGACTCCGCGGTGCCGCTGACGATCGACTTCTTCACGGACGACTTCGGCCCGCCGCCGGGCCGGTGGGCGGCTGACGGCATGCCGGTCGAGTTCTGCACCTTCCAGTTCAATCGGCCCTCCACGGTCACGGCCGAGCAATTTCGCGAATCGATCGAGCTTGCGATTCGCGTGTGGAGTGATGCGGAGGCGGCGATCGGGCTGCGATACAGCGGCGATTGTCCGACGAGCTTTCGATACGAGTTCACGAACGGCCGCAATGAAATCGGGTTCGACGACAACCGCGCTGTCGTGACCGACACGCAGGCCGGTCAGACGCTAGGCCAGTGGAGCGAGCCCTTCGGCAGCGTCGATCGCAACTTCACGGAGATGGACATCGTGCTGGATGAGCAGGCGCGGGCGGATGTCCCCCTTCAGTGCTTCCAGACGACGATAAAGCACGAGATGGGCCACGCCCTGGGCCTGGGCCACAGCGACGTGAGTGGCGACTTGATGTTCGCGTCCTTCGACCCCACCGATGTCTCAACCTGCCCGGACGGTCCGAGCCTCTCCGAGCAGCAACGAGTGCAGGAGCTGTACGGGATCGACCGTGCGCCGACGGTGACCCTGGGCAGCGGACTGACTACCGACGTCGGCACGATGGTGATCCTGAACGCGAGTGGTAGTGACCCGGAGGGCAAGCCGCTGACGTACGAGTGGGTGCAGCTCTCCGGCCCCACCGTTGCTCTCGACGCGATTGGTTCAAGCGTGAGTTTCGTCGCCCCTCAGACGACTGGTGTGACGCTGGTCTTTGAGGTGACGGTGTTCGACCCGTTCTTCCACCGTGGCACGGCTACTGAGAGCGTCGACGTCGCCGTCGCGGTTGCGGATGGGCCGCCTGCGCAGGCGCCGGCGCTGATCTCGTTCCTGCCGTCGAGCGAGGGAAATGCGCTGATCGGGTGGCGACCGGTTACCGGGGCAAGTTCGTATCAGCTCTGCGGTGCATCGACGCTGGTACCCGACATGGTGACCTGTAGCGACCACGAGCTGGCGTCGGCGCCCGTCGACTGGGACCTCACGCTGGGGACGAAGGGCGTGGCGAGCGACCGACGTGTCCTGACGACGGGGGTACGGGAGACCTCGATGAAGGCCTGCAACTCGCTGGGTTGCTCCGCGGTCGGCACCGGACCGCTCGCCGGGGGGCTGCGCTGGCCCGCCTGGGACATTGACTACGACTTTTTCGCGCTGGGGATCGATGCCGGCCCCACGAAGTGGACGATTTTCGGTGCGGTCAATGTTGCGGGAGCGAAGCGGTCGTTCGATTTCTACATCGGCCCGCCGGACGATCCGCTGCGTACGCGCGTCCGCCGCTGCGGTGTGTTGTTCCCCGGGGCGGTCTGCATCGCCGTGCTCTTCCCCGCCGATGCTCACGCAGAGGTGGTCACGATCGTGAGCAGCGTCAGCGAGGCACCGACGGTAGAGCACCGCATCCCCGTCCGCTAGCTGGGCTTCGTTCGTCTCAGGCCCAGATCTCAGGCGCATAAATTCGCGCGCTCATATACTGCGGCGGCCGGGCCCGGGGCTCGGCTTTTTCACGAATTGCGTGTACGCGGAGGGGTTCTGACGTGAGCGGCGATCAGGTCGTTGTGCGTGTGATCGAGCTGCGCGGTGGCGCGCCCGATCGCTTCGTGGGTGTGCGCCTGCCGAGCGCCTTCGACCCCTCGGCGCTGCTCTCACGACGCGACGTGAGTGGCGTAACCGCCTCATACGAACGGCCCGACGTGGATCTCGCACTGGTGGCGATCGGCGAGGTTGGGCGCGCGGAGCTTCCCGCAGGCGAGACGCCGAGCGCGCTGCGACCCGATATCGCGCGACTGCTGGGCACTGATGGGGCGGCGGAGGCAGAGGCAGAAGCGCTGCGGCCTCGGATGCTCGGCGGCTTCGCCTTCCGGCAGGATCATCCGCCCGGCGGGCCATGGGATGGTTTCGCGTGCGGCGCGCTGGTGCTGCCGGAGCTGCTGTTCGTACGCGATGGCGGGACGGTCGGCGTCGTCGTCGCACCGGGAGTCGATCCGCAGCGGCTCGCGAAGCTGATCGACCCCGACGCCGCTGAGGAGGCACCCGCAGGCCCCTCGCTGGCGGTGCTGCGCGATGTCGACCGCGAGCGGTGGCGTGAGAGCGTCGCCGCGATCGCTTCCGAGGTGCGCGACGGGCTGTACGAGAAGGCGGTACTTGCCGCCTCCCGCCAACTCGGCGGCGACGGGACGATCGACGTCGGCGCGACGATGGCGAAGCTGAGGCGCGACTACCCGCACTGCCACCTCTTCACGGTCAGCCAGGGCGGCGCAACGTTCCTCGGTGCCAGCCCGGAGTTGCTGGTCGCCCTCGCCGGCGGCGCGGTGAGCGTGCTTGGCCTCGCCGGTTCGGCGCAACGTGGGATGACGGAGCAGCAGGACGCCGAGATCGGGCAGGCGCTGCTGGAGAGTGCGAAGGATCGCATCGAGCACGAGACGGTGGTGCGCGCGATCCGCGAGGCGCTAACGGACGCGACGATCAACCTGCGCGCCCCGAATCAGCCGCAGCTGCGGAAGTTTCGCAATATTCAACACCTCTCGACGGAGATCTCCGGCGAGGCGTTGCCCGGCGTCGATGTGCTGGAGCTCGTCGAACGGCTGCACCCGACGCCAGCGGTCTGCGGATGGCCGACCGACGCGGCGCGCAAGGTGATCGCGGCGCATGAGGCGATGGACCGCGGCTGGTACGCCGGGCCGGTCGGCTGGGTCGACGGCGCGGGTGATGGGGAATTCGCCGTGGCGCTGCGTTCGGCGCTGGTGCGCGGGACGCGCGCGTGGCTGTTCGCCGGGAACGGAATTATGGGAGACTCTGAGCCGGCGGCGGAGCTCGCGGAAGTCGAGCTGAAGTTCAATCCGCTGACGGAGGCCCTCTCGGGGACGGCTGGCTGATCGGCTGTCCCGGTCGCGCCTCGATCGGTTCGAGGGCGGCGGTGCGAGTCTGATGCTGACGCTGCGTGACGATCGTGGCCTGGGACCGTTGGGTAGAAGACCCGCCCACCCGCCCATAGAGCAGGGGGCTCCGCCCCCTGCTCCCCCTCGTTCTGGAGATTGGATCGAATCGAGAGCTAGGCGTTCCGAGAGGTTGCTGCATGACTGAGGCCGCTGACCGCTACATCGCTGGCTTTGCCGCGCAGCTGCGGGCCTCCGGCGTCTCGCAGGTCGTGATCTGCCCGGGGTCGCGGTCGACGCCGCTGACGGTGGCGTTCACCGGTGACGCGTCGTTCCGAAGCTGGTTGCACCTCGATGAGCGTTCGGCGGGGTACTTCGCGCTGGGGCTGGCGCGTGAGATCGGCGAGCCCGTGGCGCTGATCTGCACGTCCGGCTCGGCGGCGGCGAACTTCTTGCCTGCGGTGGTCGAAGCCTGGCTCTCTCGTGTGCCGCTGGTGGTGCTGACGGCCGACCGGCCGCCGGAGCTGCGCGCTGTCGGCGCGGCACAGACGATCGACCAGGTCGCGCTCTTCGGCAGCCACGCGAGGTGGGCGGTCGATATGCCCGTCGCCGACGGCAGCGAGGCCGTGGAGCGCTACGCCACCCGCACCGCCGCACGCGCGGTTGAGCTGGCGAGGGGTGCGCCGGCCGGGCCCGTGCACCTCAACTTCCCGTTCCGCGAGCCGCTGATCTCCAACTCGGCGGATGGAGCTGGGGCGGCAACCGCGACGCCCACCGTGAAGGTTGAGCCGGTCGCCTCCGCAGTCTCGGGAGAGCTCGTGGCGCGTTGCGCGGAGGACTTCGCGGGTCGTCGCGGCGTGATCGTTTGCGGGCCGGAGTCGCCGCCGCTACCCGTGACCGAAATTGTCGCGCTCGCTGTGGCGCTGGGCTGGCCGGTGCTCGCTGACCCACTTTCCGGGGTGCGCGTCGGCGGTCACGACCTTGGGTCGGTAGTCGACAGCTACGACGCGCTGCTGCGCGATCAGCAGTTCGCCGCTGCCGTGACGCCGGAGGTGGTGCTGCGATTCGGTGCCGCGCTGACCTCGAAGGCGACGAACGGGTGGCTGGTCGGGCTGACGGAGGCGTCGCACGTTGTCGTCGATGCCGCGGGCTGGCGCGATCCGGATGCGCTGGCGACCGAGGTGGTGCGGGCGGACCCTGAAGCGTTCTGCAGCGCGCTGCTGGTGCGCCTCGATGATGGCGATGCCACCGACGAGCAGTGGGCGAACTTCTGGACGGCGGCGAACGCGGCAGCGCGGGAGGCGCAGCGAGCGACCCTCGATGCGTGCGATGAGCCGTTCGAGGGCCGCGCGGGCGTGGAGCTGGCCGGCGCGCTGCCGGATGGTGCGACGCTGGTCGTGGGCAACAGCATGCCGGTGCGCGATCTCGATTCGTTTCTGCCGGCACTCGGTCGCGAGTTGCGGATCGTCGGTACGCGCGGCGCTTCGGGCATCGATGGTGTCGTCTCGTCGGCGGTCGGCGCGGCGGCGGCTGGCGAGGTGGGAACCAGCGGCCCGGTGGCGCTGCTGGTCGGCGACCTCTCGTTCTTCCACGACTTGAACGGACTGTGGGCGCTGCGTCGCCACGGGCTGGACCTGACGGTGCTGCTGGTGAACAATAACGGTGGCGGCATCTTCCATTTCCTGCCGCAGGCCGAGGCGCTGCCCGACCGCTTCGAAGAGTGGTTCGGGACGCCGCATGGTCTCGACTTCCGAGGCGCGGTGGAGATGCACGGCGGCAGCTTCGCGACGCTGGAGGGCAGCGGCGTCGACGGCGGCTGGGGCGAGGCGCTCAGCTCCGCGATCGGCACGCCGGGGCTCTCGGTGCTCGAATTACGCACGGAGCGCGTTCGCAACGTGGAGCTGCATCAGCAGGTGTGGGTGCGAGCACACGAGGCAGTGCGCGCCGCCCTCAGTGACTCGGGCCTCGATGAGGCAGGGGCCCGAGGATGACGCGAGTGGACGTCGATGGGCTGGCGCTGAACGTCGAGCAGGCGGGGGAGGGGCCTCCCGTCGTACTGCTGCACGGTTTCACGGGCGCTGCGGCCGGTTGGACGCCGATCATGGAGCTGCTGACGCCCGAGTTCACGACGATCGCGATCGACATCGTGGGCCACGGCGAGTCCGATGCGCCGCCGGACGTCGGTCGCTACGCGATGGAGCGTTGCGCCAACGATCTCGTCGCGGTGGTGCGGTCGCTCGGGCACGAACGCGCGGCGTGGCTCGGCTACTCGATGGGTGGGCGCACCGCGCTTCAGCTCGCCACGCTACGGCCGGATGTGGTCTCGGCGCTGGTGCTGGAAGGTGCGACTTCCGGCCTGATCGGCAAGGACCGCATCGCGCGCATGATCAGCGATGAGGAGCTCGCCGGGCGGATCGAGGGCGATGGCGTGCCGGCCTTCGTCGATTCTTGGGAGGTCGTACCGTTGTTCGAGACGCAGCGCTCGCTGCCCGACGAGGTGCGTTCGGCGATCCGCGAGGGCCGGCTACGCAACTCCGCGACGGGGCTGGCGAACAGTCTGCGAGGGATGGGTGCGGGCGCGCAGGAGCCGATCCACAACCGCCTGCGCGAGGTGCAGGCGCCCTCGCTGCTCGTCGCCGGGGCGCTCGACGGGAAGTTCGCGGCGATCGCGCATGAGATGGCGCAGGGGCTGCCGGATGCGCAGGTGCAGCTGATCGATGACGCCGGGCACGCTGCGCACATCGAGCGGCCGGAGGCGTTCGGCGAGGTAGTGCTGCCGTTCTTGCGTCGGGTTCACGGCTCAGCGTAGCTGCCTGCGTCGTTGAACCTTCGCAATATAATGCCCGCCCTCCCGCCCCGAGAAATGTGGGACTGCCGCCCCACGCCCTGCCTGGATTGGAATGCTCTGGATTCGGAGTGGAATTGGATTGGAACGTCCTGTCTGTCACGCCTGTAATCGTCAGGGCCTCGCTGACTGGTCCGGAATGTCGTAAACATGTGCTGAGATGGGTTGGCGGGAGGACGCGATGAGCATCGATTGGCAGCCGGTAAGCGAGTACACCGACATTCTCTATGAGAAGGCGGAAGGTATCGCGAGGATCACGATCAACCGGCCGGAGCTGCACAACGCGTTCCGTCCGAAGACGATCGATGAGATGACGGAGGCGTTCCACGACGCCGGCGCGGACGCCGATATCGGCGTGGTGCTGCTGACCGGCGCGGGCGGGCGGTCGTTCTGCTCCGGCGGCGACCAGCGAGTGCGCGGCGATGGCGGCTACGTCGGCGACGACGGCGTGCCTCGACTGAACGTCTTGCCGCTCCAGCGATACATCCGGTCGATGCCGAAGCCGGTGATCGCACTGGTCGCGGGCTACGCGATCGGGGGCGGGCACGTGCTGCACGTGATCTGCGACCTGACGATTGCCGCCGACAACGCCCGCTTCGGCCAGACCGGTCCGAAGGTCGGGTCGTTCGACGCCGGACTGGGCTCGACGCAACTCGCTCGCATCGTCGGCCACAAGAAGGCGCGCGAGATCTGGTACCTCTGCCGCCAGTACGGGGCGCAGGAGGCGCTCGACATGGGCCTCGTGAACGCCGTTGTCCCGCTGGACCAGTTGGAGGACGAGGGAGTGCAGTGGGCGCGCGAGATCCTGCGCCACAGCCCGACGGCGATCCGCTTCCTGAAGTCTGCCTTCCTCGCCGACACGGATGGCATCGTCGGCCTGCAGCAGCTCGCGGGTGATGCGACCTCGCTGTTCTACATGACGGATGAGGGCAAGGAGGGCCGTGATGCCTTCCTCGAGAAGCGCACGCCCGACTTCAGCAAGTTCGCCCGCCTGCCGTAGCGGAGGCCTGTCCGATGGCAGAAGCGCTCTCCGGCGCCCGTCCCGGCCCGATCCGCGTCTGGTTGCTGGCGATCCGGCCGCCGACGTTGACGGCGGCGATCGCCCCGGTGCTGGTCGGCTCCGCGCTCGCGATTCGTGACGATGTCTTTGCTGGTGGGGCAGCAGGTGCTGCGATGTTCGGTGCTCTGGCGTTGCAGGTGGGAGCGAACTTGGCGAACGATGTCGCCGACTTCCGCAAGGGCGCGGACGACGAGGGGCGGCTTGGCCCTCCGCGTGTCACGCAGCAGGGGATGCTCAGCCAGCGCGCGGTGACGGTCGGGGCGCTGATCGCGTTCGCACTGGCCGCCGTGGCCGGCGTCTACCTCGCGAGCGTGGCGGGCTGGCCGGTGATCGCGATCGGCCTAGCCTCGATTCTCGCGGCCGTCGCCTACACGGTGGGGCCGTGGCCGTATGGCTACCGCGGGCTGGGCGATGTCTTTGTCTTCGTGTTCTTCGGCGTGCTGGCGGTGGCGGGCACCTACTTCGTGCAGGCGACCGAGTTGACCGGCGAGGCGATCGCGGCTTCGATCCCGGTTGCGCTGACGGTGACGGCTATCCTGAACGTGAACAACGTGCGCGACATCGACACTGACCGTCGTGCGGGCAAGCTGACGCTGGCGGTGCGGCTGGGGCGGAGATTCGCGCGGTGGCAGTACGTCGTGACACTCGCCGGGGCATACGTCGCGGTCATGGCGCTGTGGGCGCTCGGCGAGTTTCCGGCCACGGTGCTGCTCGCGTGGTTGACGCTGCCGCTGGCGATCCGACCGGCGAGGGGCGTGCTGCGCTACGAGGATGGACCGTCGCTGAACCGCGCACTGCGCGAGACGGCGCGACTGCACCTCGCATTGGCGGTGCTGCAGGCGATCGGGTTGGCGCTCTGACCATGACCTCGTTGTCTCACATCGCCGCCGTACGCTGGCGGCCGTTCCGGCTGCCGATGACGCACCGCTTCGAGGCGGCGAGCGGGACGCTCGACGACCGCGAGGGCGTGCTGCTGGAGCTGCACGATGCGGACGGCACGACTGGCATCGGCGAAGCATCGCCGATGGCCTCGCTCGGTGGCGGGAGCTGCGAGGACGTACTGCGGCTGCTGGAGGCGCATGGCGGGGCACTCGATGTGGCCCTGGATGCGCTGCCGGACGACGAACCGGGCGTGGCGGCGTTGCGCTGTGCGGTCGATACGGCGCTGCTCGACCTCGAGGGCCGGGCGAGCGGCAGGTCGGTCGCCGAGTTGCTGACCGAAGCTGCGGCAAGGGCTGTGCAGGTGAACGCTGTCCTCGGCGATGGGAGCCTCTCGGAGGTCGTCGCGTACGCGCAGCAGGCCGTGCAATCCGGCTACGTCGTGCTGAAGCTCAAGGTCGGGGTGGGAGCACTGGAACACGACCTCGCACTGGTCGCGGCGGTGCGCGAGGCGTGCCCGGACGCGGTCGTGCGGTTGGACGCAAACGGTGCGTGGGGCGAGGACGAGGCGGGCGAAGCAATCGATCGGCTGGCGACTGCCGGCGTCGAGCTGCTCGAACAGCCAGTGGCGGCGGCGGACGTCGAGGCGTTCGCCCGGCTGCGTGAACGGGCCGCGTTCCGGCTGGCCGCCGACGAGACGGTATCGAGCGCCTCGCTTGCCGACCGCGTGATAGAGCTGCGGGCGGCCGATCTGTTGGTGCTGAAGCCGATGGTGCTCGGTGGTATCAGCCCGGCGCTGGCGCTGGCACAGCGAGCGGCGTTGGCGGGCATCGGCAGCTTCGTGACGACAACCTTCGATTCGAGCGTCGGCACGGCGGCTGCGTTGCACCTCGCTGCTGCGTTGCCGTGGGATGCGGCGCAGGGCCTCGGCACGGGCGATCACCTCGCCGCTGACGTGGTCGCTTCGCCGCTTCGCCCCGTCGAAGGGTCGCTGGCCGTCGGTGGACCGGGGCTCGGCGTGGAGCTGGATGCGGCGGCGCTGGCCGAGGTCGCTACCGGCGAGTGGTGCGAGGTTCGCTCGTAGCTTCGCTTTGCTGCGCCTGAGGGCGTGTGACGGCCTCCGCGCGTCCTCGACTGAGATCGTTGTGAATAATGCCCACCACCCGCCCCTAGAACGTGGCGCTTCGCCCCCGCCCCCCTTCGATGGATGAATAGAAGACTCCCTTTCACGTGCGCGGATCTCCCGTCGGCGGCAGCCGTCGGGGGTGCGGGGGCGTAGCCCCCGAGAGATGCGGGCGGGTGGATGTGTCTCACCAATGGCTGCGGGCCTCGACTGTTACGCTGTCACGTTGTCCGGGCTCAGTCGCGCGACGCGCCGTCGGTTTCTCGAGTCGAACAGCTGGTCAGGCTGGCGGTGGGGTGCCGGTGCAGGCGGTCCAGGCCTGCGCGAGCATCGTGCGGGCGAAGGGGGCTCCGGGGCAGTGGTTGACGACGCTGCGGGCCTCGAAGGTGCCGTAGTGGCGGGTGAAGAGGTCGTGCTCAGGGTCGAGGCTGGCGATCGCTTCGCGGTAGGCGGTGAGTTCGCCCGAGCTCGGCTCGTACTCATCACCGGTGCGGGGAGCGCTCCAGAGCGCGGTGTCGATTACGGCACGCACGGAGTCGATGCCGACGCGCACCAGCGCCTGGCGGGCATCCTCGATACCGCGATCCGCGCCGAGCGTCGCGAGCAACGCGCGCATGCCGAGGTCCCACACATCGACGCGCAGCAGTGTCGCCGAGCCCTCGCTGGCGGAGGTGGCGTAGGCGTGCTGGACGTGGGCGTCGTCGAAGAGTTCGGGCAGTTCGTCGAGTAGGGAGTGGAGTTGGGGGGCGAATCCGGGTTCGAACTTGGAAATGAGGATGGTGGTGTCGTCGACGCGGACGAGGCGGCGACCGTCCTCGATCTGCTGTTCTTCGCGCAGCCACGCCTTGAGGCGGGCTTCGAGGGTGACGTCGGGCGCTGCTGGTTGTGGCATCGGCGGGCATTGTGGCTGGCGAAGCGGGGGGGGGCAAGGGGCGTTAGTGATGCTGTGCGGTGCGACGGAGTTGGTTTGGCGTGGCTGCGGAGCATCGGCGAAGGAGAACCGGTGGGAATAATGCCCACCCGCCACCCGTGTATTCGCGGGGGCTTCGCCCCGCACCCCCTGCGGTTGCCGTACTTCGATGCTTTCTCGCCGCGTGAGTGGCTCCACCAGTGGTGGCGGGTCTCGCGGGGCTTCGCCCCCGCACCGCTGCGGTTGCCGCACCTCGATGCTTGCTTCGCGTGAGCGTTGGAACGCTTCGGCTGCACCCTGCAATTGACGCTCGCGGGGGGTCGAGACGAGAATTGGCGGCCCCTCGACATATGTGGGGAGGCTGGACGAGCGGGAATTCGCTATCGCTGATGCTGCCGGCAGCTGGTACTTGGACCTGCACTCACACTCGACCGATGCATCTGACGATGCCGGCGGGACGGTGGAGGGCTATCTGAAGTGGATTGTGGCCCGTCGCAAGAAGGGCTTCCGCGTCGATGGCTTCGTGCTGACGGAGCACCGCGCGTTCGACCCCACCGTCGATTACTCCGATCTTTCGAACCAGTACGGCGTCGCGGTGCTGCGGGGCGCGGAGGTGGAGACGGATGTGGGCCACGTGCTGGTCTATGGCATCACCGAGCGTTTTACGAATGAGTTCGATCTCGCTGACATCGCGCTGCCGTATGAGGATGTCTTCAAGGCGGCGCGCGAGTTTGGTGGCATCGCCGTCGGTGCTCACGCTGGGCGCGCACGCATCGGGCTCGCGGAACACGTCGTGGAGCGCGGTGTTTCGCTGGAGCATGTGACGGCGGTAGAGCAGCTCAACGGAGGCAGCAACGACGATGAGAATGGTCGCGCACTCGCACTCGCCCAGGAGCATGGCCTCGGCCTTGTCGGTGGCAGCGACGCGCACTTTGTGAACGCGATCGGGCGCTGCCTGACCGCGTTCCAGCGGCCGGTGACCTCGATTGAGGCGCTGGTGGAGGAACTGAAGGGTGGCGAGTTCACGGCCGTCACCTTGGAAGAGACTGTCGAGGCGGATACCGCCACGGGAGGGGGAGGCGCATGACGTCCGAGAACGACGTCCAATTCGAGTACGACAAGAGCGTGGTCGGGGTCGAGTTCGAGCTCGGCTCGCTGGAGGTCACGGCGGAGATCGTCGCGAACTACTGCAAGGCGTTGAGCGAGACGAACCCGCTCTACACGGACGAAGCGGCGGCGAAGGCCGGGCCGTACGGGGGGATCATCGCTCCGCCGGGTCTGATGTCGGCGCTGAACTTCGGTCGCGGCGGGCAGGACGCCAAGGTGAAGTTCGGGAACACCTCGTTCTTCGCGGGGTCTCGGCTGGAGGTCTACGCACCGATCCACTCGGGCGACACGATCACGGCGAAGACGTCCGTGAAGGGGGTCTACCCGAAGACCGGCCGCAGCGGCACGATGGTGTTCGAGGTGCGCCGTACCGATTACGTGAACGAGGACGGCGTGACCGTCGCTGCGACGGAGTCGTCGCAGGTCTACCGGGAGGTCTGACGTGGAGCAGCGATACTTCGACGCTGTAGACATCGGCGACGAATTCGAGGAAGTGCAGACGCCGACCTCCGAGGACGTGCAGACGTTCTTCACGCTGACCGCCGCCGCCAGCGATACCAAGGGCACCCGCCGGGGGCCGAGCGACGGGCGTTTCGAGAGCAAAGAGGGGGCGAAGTCGGTCGGGCTGGACTCGCCGATTATCCCCGGCAACATGAGCTTTTCGATGATGAGCCGTCTGGTCACCGACTGGGCGGGCATGGAAGGGCGCATGCACTCGCTAGACGTGAGTTTCCGCCGCCCGGTGCATCACAACGATGTGCTGACGCTGCAGGCGCTTGTGACCGACACCACCGATGACGATGAGGGGCCTCGCGTTAAGCTTGATGTCTACATGGAGAACGAGCGGGGCGAACGCCCGGTACAGGGCACCGCTGTCGTCGAACTGCCCCGCCGCCCCGCGTAGCCTGCCCGCCTGACAGGCGGCCGGCCGAGGGGTGTCGCTGATGGATCTGCTCACGGAGCCGTTCGGCACATCGACGCTCGAATGGGGCGGGTTGCCGCTGCGCATCGCGCTGGGCATCGTCTTCGCGCATTCCGGGTGGGGGAAGTGGAGACGAGGGATCGGCCACACGGGCCGCTGGATGGAGAGCCTGGGCATCCCGTTCCCGCAACTGAACGCGCGGATGGTGGCGACGTTCGAACTCGTCGGAGGCTTGCTGCTCCTCGCTGGTCTCTTTACGCACTGGGTGGCGATTCTGCTGGCTGCAAACATGCTGGTGGCGACGTGGGCCGAGAAGTACAAGATCGGCGCGCCGTTCCAGGGTTCCGAGAGCGCACAGGGCTACGAGCTGACGATCGTGCTCGCCTTCGCCAGCGTGGCGCTCGTGCTGCTCGGCGCGGGGACGTTCTCGCTGGACGAGCTGCTGGGCTAGCGGGACGGACGCGGCTGCGCCGCGCTGTGTGTTCTGGATGGAACCCGCCCACCCGCTCTTTGGAAGCGGGGGCTTCGCCCTCTGCACCCCCGATTGGAGCCGGAGCCGCGCTTCGCGCTGCCGGGGTGGAGGATGCGGAGCTGCGGTCGCTCGGCCCTCGCGCCTTCGCTGGCTGATCAGCCACTATGCTGGGCGTCGGTCTGCGGCTGGCGGACTTTCGAGGGGGCTGCGATGACTGCGTTCACGATTCTTGGCGAGGGCTCTGCTGTTGAGGTCGATGCGTCGACCGACGGCGGCCCGGTGCGGCTCTCGGTCGAGGGCGTCGAGCGAGCGCTCGGATGGGAGCTGCAGGAGGAGGGGTTTTGCCTGGACCCCGTCTGCTACCCGGTGCCGCCCGACACGGATCTGGTGACGGACGCCGGGGTCGACCTAGTGGGGCTGGCGACGTTGATCGACCGGCCGATCGCGCTCGATGAGACGGAGCACGCCGCCTATCTCGGTGTCTCGGCGTGCGAGCGCTCGCGGGAGTTGGAGCTGCTCTACGCGCCGGACTTCACGGTGCCTGACCTCGATGGCGAACCGCACTCGCTCTCCGATCATCGAGGTAAGAAGGTGCTGCTGGTGGCGTACGCCTCGTGGTGAGGCTGCCGGCATGACCTGCCCGGGTGGCAGGCGATCTACGAGGAGCTGAAGGACGAGGGCTTCGTCGTGATCACTGTCGCGATCGAGCGTGATGCGGAGGATGTGCGCGAGTACATCGATGTCGCCTCACCGGCGCATCCCAGCCTGATCGACACGGATCGTGTGCTGGCCGACCGCTACAACATGGTGAACGTGCCGACGGTGGTCTGGATCGACGAACAGGGCCGCATCGTGCGGCCGAACGATATCGCGTTCACCACGGAGGCGGGCGGCAACTACGCCAATGTTTCGACCGACGACCAGATGCAGCTGCTGCGCGACTGGGTGCGCGGCGACCTCGAGGCGAAATCACCCTCGGAGGTGCGTGCGTTGCAGTCGCTGCCCAGCGCCGACGACCAGTTCGCTCGCGCCCACTTTGGCCTCGGCAACTGGCTGTGGCGCGAGGGGCGAGGCGAGGCGGCCGCGCGGCACTTCACTCGCGGCGGCGACTTGGCGCCGCACGACTTCATGATCCGGCGCGGGACGATGCGGATGGTGGGGCAGGACCCGTTCGGCGATCCGTTCCGCGAGATGGTGACGGCGTGGCGCGACGCGGGCAACGACTACTACCATCCGCTACCGTCGAGTAGGCGAGGTCGAGAGGGACAGGATGACACTGCACGTTGAGTACGAGTGCCCGGATGGCACGCCCTTTCCCGTCGACTGGCCCGATGCGGAGATGGCGAAGGGCGGATGGCGCTGGGACCAGATGCATCAGCCAACGCCGCTAACGCCGCTGGGCAGGACTTTTTGCGGTTCAAAGCGGGTGGGATGGGGGACGGTGCCGCTAGCATCGGACGGCCTCAGGGCGTCGAGCGCATTTTCGCAAACGGCTACGCCTTCGGCCGGCCGCTGCCCTTTGACGCAGGTGAGATCGAATATCTCGGAACGGTCGCGGAGCGCGACGCGGCGGAGAACCTCGGCAGGTTGGTCGAGCTGCGGGAACAACAGTTTCGCCCGGAGGTCGAGGCGATCTTCAATGCGCTCCAGCGGTGGGCGTCGGACGAGGAGTCGTTACCTGAATTGATGTCACGGTTCGAAGAGCTAGGAGCACTCTCTCGCCGCCTCGGCGAGCTGCACAGTCTTTCGTTTCGTCGCGCGGCTGGAGCCCGCGCGCCACTTGGAGCGCTCTGTGCCGCCGAGTTCGGCGCCGCCGGCGCGCAGATCGTCAGCGAGGCGATCGGGGGGATGCCGCAGAAGTCGCTGGAGTCAGCGGGAATGCTCTGGCAGCTCTCGCGAGAGACCCTCGCGCGTCCGGCAGTGGCGGAGCTGTTGCGCGAGGGTGCATCGTCAGACTTCGTTGCTGGGCTCGATACAGCCGAGGGTGGAGCGGAGTTCCGAACGCTGTTCAACGGCTATCTCGATGTCTACGGGCATCGCAACGAGTCGTTCTCGGAGCTCGGCCGCGCTGCACGCGCGCACGGCAGAGAAGCGCGAGGCGCGGACGGAGGAGGCGCAGCGGCGACTGAACGATGATGAGAAGTTCGCGGAGTTCCTGGAGGCCCAGCGGATCGGCCAGCAGTACACGATTCTGCTGGAGGATCACAATTACCATATCGATCAGCGAGGGTTCTCAGCACAGCGTGTGCCCTGCCTCGCGATCGGTGCGCGGCTCGTCGAGCAGGGCACGGTCGATGCGCCGGAGGACGTGTTCTACGTCTTCGTCACCGAACTGCACGACGCCGCCTCCGACCCTGGCGTGCGCTATCAGCAACGCGTCACCGAGCGTCGAGCAGAGCGCGAGCGATGGCTCCAGACGCTGCCGCCGAACACGATCGGGGAAGGTGAAGTAGTCATGATCGAGCAGATGATCGACTTCTTCGGCCCTGTCGAGGCGGAGCCGTCCGAACCCGGCGAGGTGCGTGGGCTGGCGGCGAGCCCGGGGGTCGTGCGCGGTACGGCGCGGGTAATCCGCGGCCTCGATGACATCGACCGGCTGGAGCGCGGTGACGTGCTGGTGACGTATGCCACCGCGCCGCCGTGGACACCGCTGTTCGCCGTCGATGGCGACGAGGGCGTCATCCGCATCGAACGCTAGCAGGCGCTATTATCGCCGCGCTCCCTGGCCTCGATGGCCGGGGTGACGCGCAGATACATTCGGGAGGGTCTCCATGAGCCGGCTGTCGGTACTCGCACGCGAAGACATGACCGAGGAGCAGCGAGAGAGCTACGACCAACTCGTCTCCCGACGCCCGGCACAGCCGAACGGGACGCTGGGCGGGCCCTTCGACCCATGGCTGCGTAACCCGGAGCTCTCACAGCGGCTGCGAGGGCTGGGCGGGATGCTGTGGACGCGTACGTCACTGGATCGTGGGATCGTGGAACTGGCGATCTCGATTACGGGGCGCTTCTGGCGCTCGAACGTCGAGTGGGCTGCTCACGCGCCGGCGGCCGTGCAGTACGGCATCGGGCAGGACGTACTCGACTCCGTGATGGCGGAACAGCGGCCGGACGACGCGCCGCAGCCGCAGCCGTTGCTGTACGACATCTGCATGGCGCTCCACGTTGAACACGGGCTCACGGAGGAGCTCTACGCGTTGGCGGTGGAGGCGTTCGGCGAGCAGGGGCTGATGGAGATCACGGCAGTGATCGGCTACTACACGGCGGTCTCGATGACGCTCAACACCTTCGAGATCCCCGTTGGGCCGGGACAGGACACGCCGTTCGAGCGTTGAAGCGCCTCTCGCGCCGACGATTCCTCCACTCGACGGCGAGCGGCGCGGCCGGCCTGCTTGGTGCGTCGCTGATTGGCTGCTCCGACGAGGGCGATCCGGATGAAGGCGGGCTCGTCAGCGTCGAGGGGCCGCAGTGGAATGTCGTGGAGGCGTTCGGGAGCCGCCAGCGCTACTCCGTGAGCGACCGCGAGATGGTCGCGAGGGACCTCGGCAGTGGGCGTCCGGCCGTCGTATTCGATGCCGGGATGGGGGCCACGGGTGACGCATGGACACGGGTGCTGACGACGTTGCGGGACCATCACGTCTTCGCGTACGACCGCGCGGGCCTCGGTGGTAGCGAGCCGGGCGCGCTTCCGTGCGTAGCCTCACGGGTGGTTGAGGAGCTGAGGGCGCTGCTCGCTGAGGCGGGCGTCGAACCGCCACACGTGCTGGTCGGCCACTCGCTCGGCGGCCTGCACATGCAGTACTTCGCGCGTCGCTACCCGCAGGAGGTCGCGAGACTGGTGCTGGTCGATCCGAGTTTCGCCGACCAGGAGACGCGGTTTCAGGAAGCCGTGACTGCGAGCGAGTACGAGCTGATGTTGGGTGGCATCGCGGACTTCTTCGCAGCCACCTCGGCGGGTGGGCGGGCGGAGTATGAGAGCTTTCTCGATAGCGCCGCCGAGGTCGCTGCCGTCCCACCGCTGGCCGACATTCCGCTGGTGGAGCTCACGAATGTCGACGCGCCGTCGATCGAAGGCGTAGCGCCCGCCAGCGAGGACGCAATGCAGACTGAGCGGATCGAGGGGCACACTGCACTGGCGGCTTCGGTGCCGCGGAGCACGCTGATCCCGGTCACCGGGACGGGGCACGACATCCCCAACGGCGACCCCGAGACTGTGGAGGCGGCGATCCGCAAGGCCGTCGAGGTAGCTAGCGGGTTCATAGGGTGAGGGGGCTGCGATGACGAGCGATGCACTGGCTGGCGTGAAGGCGCTGACTTTCGATGTGTTCGGGACGGTGACGAACTGGCGCGCGTCGGTGATTGCCGAGGGCGAGCGACTAAGCGCCGCGAAGGGCTTCGAGACCGACTGGGGAAGCTTCGTCGACGACTGGCGGTTCGATGGCTACATGGGCGGCATGCGCCGCGTGCGTGATGGAGAGTTGCCGTCGATGACGGTGGATGAACTGCATCGCCGCAAGCTCGACGCGCTGCTCGAGGAACGGGGCATCGAGGGGCTAACCGAGGCGGAGGTCGACCACTTCAACCGTATCTGGCATCGCCTCGATCCGTGGCCGGACAGTGCGGCCGGGCTCGACCGGCTGCGCACGAAGTTCATCGTCTCGACACTCTCGAACGGCAACGTCGCCTTGCTGGTGAACATGGCGAAGCACGGCGGTCTGCACTGGGACAGTGTGCTCTCGGCGGAGCTGACCGGGGCGTTCAAGCCGGAGCCTCAGTGCTACGAGCGCGCGGTCGAGATTCTGAGACTGGAGCCGCAGGAAGTGATGATGGTCGCTGCGCATCAGGGCGACCTGAAGGCGGCGATGGGCGTCGGGCTGCGAGCCGCGTTCATTCCACGGCCGGATGAGTTGGGGCCGGACCGGCAGTCCGACCTGACGCCGGACCCGGCCTTCGATGTGGTCGCGGACGGGTTCCTCGATCTGGCGGATAAGCTTGGCTGTTAGCGGGCTTCGCCTGGGCTGTTCAGGCCTGAGACCAGTGGGACAGAAGATCCGCCCACCCGCCCATAGACGCGGGGGCTTCGCCCCCTGCACCCCCATTGGATGGAACTGGGCCGGATTGGATCGGGCCGGGCGAAGTTAGTGTTCGCTGTGAGCAGCCCGGGTGGGCGTTCGTTGATGTAGTTGCAGACGCCGAGCGTCCCGCTCCCACCTCAGCCGATGGCGAGCAGTTCCTTGCGGCGACGACCTAGCGTGGCCGTCTCTTTCACCATCATGACGTCGCCTTCCGGCAGGTACCCGGTGTGCGCGGCGGGGCCGATGCCGGCGGTGTTAGCCTCGTTCACCATCAGGTAGATGCGCTGCGCACCGGCGACGGCGAGGTGCTTTTCCGCCTCGTCCATCAGCTCGCATGCGAGGCCCATGCTCTGGCATTCCGGCGTGACGGCGACGCGGTAGATATTACGCGCGCCAGCCGTCGAAGGTGGCGACCGCCGTGCCTGCGAGTCCGTCGGATTCAGCCAGCAGCACGACCGATGATGGGCCGCTGACCAGGGCGTCCCATTCCGCCTCGGTGGTGCGACCCAGACCGGCCTCTGCACAGAGCTCGATAACGGCATCGTGGTCGGCGATCCCGGCTTGTCTGAACGTCCACAGGGCTGCCTCGTCCGTCGTGCATCGAGCCTCAGCGGCCGCCGCATTGTCGAAGCACGGGAGTCACTGTCGTAGGCAATGTGCGCGTCGCGGGCGTGTGTCTACAGGGCCGATCGTCCTGCGGCTGGCGGGTGAAGGGAGCCGCAGACTCGGGAGGATTAGGCCTGCTTCGCCTCGGACTCCCACTGGTCCCAGAAGAGGGCGAGCTTCAGCATGTCGTTGATGTGTTCGTGCGTGTGCTGGACGGTCTTGGTGGTGACCCAGCGCAGGCTGACGTGACCCCAGCGACCGAGTTCGTGCGTCTGGTCCCACATCGATGGCTGGACGCGCTCGATCAACTCGATCTGCCACTCGCGGGCGCGGCGCAGGCTGTCGAGCGTGTGCTGGATGTCGCGGGCGTTCGCCCATGCGGAGTCCTCGTCCGGGCGCTCGTAGTGGGGGTAGGGCTCGTCGAGCCAAGTGTGCAGGATCGGGATCGGGATGTTGTGCTCGTAGTAGTCCAGGTGGAAGACGTGCCGCGCTGCGGGCCAGCCGCCGAGCGAGCCATCGCCCTCTGAGGGTGGCGGGGCGACGTAGAGGCGGTCGCCGGGCACCTGTTGGAGGGCGTGTTCGAAGTCGTCCAGCCCGCGCCGGAGCTGGTCGCAGAACCTCGCGGCGGTGTCGTCGGGTGCGCTCCCCACGGCAGGCCCTTCCGGCCCGGCCGGGCTAGATCGCCCAGTCGGGGTCCTTCGCGGGGGTGTCGGACGTGGGTGGCTGCTCCGCCGCCGGGTGGGGCGGCGCGGCCGCGTCGGTGCGTTCGCCGGAGCCCTCGGAGGCGATGGTGCCGAGCACACGCTCGAAGGCCTCGTACTCCTGCGCGCCGACGATCGCGTACTTGTAGTCGAAGATGAAGGTCGGAATGCCGGTGACGCCGACCTGGCGCGCCCATTCGATCTGCTCGTCGACGGTCTCGCGGTAGTCGCCGTTGGTCAGCGCCTGCCGCAACTGCTCGCCGTCCATCTCATGCTCGGAGGCGATGCGGGCGAGCACGTCGATCTCGCCGATGTTCTCGAAGTCGGTGAAGTTGGCCTTGAAGAGGGATCGGTGGAAGGCGTCCGAGTGCTGGCCGTGCTTGTAGGCGAATTCGGAGGCCTGCAGGGCGTAGTGGGAATTTGGGGTGAAGGTGCGCCCACGCGAGAAGGTGAGGTCGCGCGCTTCGCCCATCTGTTCCAGGTGGCTCTTTGGAGTGTCGGCGGTGGTCTGCGGTTCGCGGTGCTGACCCTCCGGGGGGATCGCCGGGTTCAGCAGGTACGGCGACCAGCGCACGTTGACGTCCCGATACTCACGCTGCACCCGTTCGACCTCCACGAGGCCGACATAGCACCAGGGTCAGATGAAGTCCGAGATGACGACGAGCGAGACGCCCTGTGTGGCGGTGTCTTCTGTAACCATGGCGTCAGTATACGAGGGGCGTCGAGGGCTCTGCCGTCGCGCCTTCAGGCTTCGGTGATCTGGCGCATTTCGTTGGAGCCGACGAGGAAGCGGCCTCGCTTCGCACCGTCGATGGCCTCTTCGATCGAGTCCGCCTCGATGATGTAGTAGCCGTCGGGCTGTTCGGTCGACTCATGGTACGGGCCGTCGGTGATTTCGACGCTGCGGTCCGAGTGCTTGCGCACGGTCTTCGCCTGCTCGACCGGCGCGAAGAACGTCATGTCGCTGTCCTTCTCCGTTTTGAGCGCGGAGATCAGTTCGCCGAGCGTGCCGCCGTAGGCCTGTTGCTCCTCGGTGGTGAGCTTGTCCCACTCTCCGTCGATGTGGTTGAAGGTGATCATGAACTTCACGTGTTGGCCTCCTGCCTGTGCGGGAAGGCGGGAGTATACAGCGCGCGTGGCGCGGTATGGCTTGCTGGATTCGCGGCCTTCGGTGCGTTCGTGGCCCGAGACCATTGTGAATAATGCCCACCCACCCGCCCATAGAGGCGGGGGCTTCGCCCCCTGCACCCCCTGATTGGATGGAGGCGGACCGGATTGGACTGGATTGGAGGAGGGAAGCGGGGTTTCGCCCCTCGCCGGCCTCAGTCGAGGTGTTTCTCGTAGCAGCGGCTGACCGGGTCTTCACTGTAGATCGGGGGCCAGCACTCGAAGGGGTGGTAACCCTCCGCCTCGTACAGCGCCATCGCTTCCGGCGATTCGAGGCCGGTTTTGAGGCGGACGGTCGATGTACCTGCTTCGCGGGCGAGGCGTTCGAGCTCGAGGAGGATCAGTCGCGCCAGTCCACGGCGGCGCGCGGAGGGTTCGACGTACATGCGCTTCACCTCGACGATGTCGGGCTCGAGCGGACGGAACGCCCCGCACGCGACTGCTTGGCCATCGATGCGGGCGACGACGAAGGTGGCGTCCGTGGCGGCGAGGTCATCGACGTCCGGGCCGCCCTGGTCTGAGCCGTAGCGATCGGCCAGCTCCACCATGGCGGCGGCGATCAGGCGTGCGCCGTCCTCCGTGTCGGGACGTTCGCGAGCGATCGAGGGGACGGGATCGGCCATGCGTACAGGGTAGCGGGCGCTGATTACGGCGCCGTTTCGGTCGGCGTGTGGCGCGCTAAGCGCTGTGCTTTCGCAGCCTCACCAGGCGCTGAAGGCCGCGCCGAGCAGTGCGATCACGATCGTTTCGCCGCCCACGCCGCCCGGCTGGTCGGCGACGAATGTGGTGTGCGAGATCTCGTCCGTCGCAACGAGCACGAACCAGCCGACAGCGACTGCGCCGAGGCCACCAATGGTGGTGACGGCAGCTTCGATCCGGCTCAAGGGCGGGCCGCCGAGCCGGGACATGACGTCAAGCGAGGCGGCGACGATGAAGGAGAAGAGGTGGTAGGTGGTGCCGATGCGGGAGGTGAGTACGACCCAGATGGTGGTGGCGATGGCGGCGGCGGTCACGCCCATCCAGAGCGGGGTGGCGGCGGTCTGAGCTTCGGGTCGTTGGGTCATTGGGGTCCTCGCTGTCTGCTCGCAGTTTTGCCTTCGTTGGCGGGCGGCGGTGGGATGGGGATCACGTTCGTCTGGCCTTCGGATCGTTCGAGGCTTGTGACCGCTGTGATAGAAAACCCGCCCACCCGCCCTTAGCAGCGGGAGCTTCGCCCCCTGCACCCCCCTTGTTGGATTGGAGGAGAGTGGATTGGAACGGGATCGATCGGAGCTAGATCGGTCGGCTGCTCTTCTCGTTGTTACGCGCCGGCCTCAGTAATTAGTGCGTCGGCGTCGAGGTCGATCAGGGCGCGGGAGACTCGTGTGAGGGCGGCGTCGCGCAGCGGGTGGCCGGCCTCGGGGTAGGTGGCGGCCCCAGCCGTCTGCACCCAGAAGCCGAAGACGAGCAGCAGGCCCAGTCGGTAGTCGCGCCAGCAGTCGTCGAAGTCGTAGCCGGGGTCGGTCGCGGCGATCGTTGCGTGGTACCGGTGCAGCAGCGCTTCTTCGTGCTCCGCCCGCAGCTCCGAGGGCAGGTTAGTGCCGAGGAAGTAGGCAAGGTCGTAGGGGCCGCGCCCGGCGGAGACGAGCTGCCAGTCGATCACGATCGGGGGCGCCTCGCTGTTTGCCGCGAAGCCGTGCTTGCTGAAGAAGATGTTGTCCAGCCGAACATCGCCGTGGAGTAGGGTGCGCGGCGACTCCGCCGAGGCATGGACGAGATCTGAGTAGACTGCTGCGAGGCGGGTGGCGATCGGCGCAATCCCATCTGGGAGCAGCCCCGGCATCAGCTCCTGTGTGGTGCTCCAGTTGCGCTGGTAGAACTCGGCCCAGAAGTCGGCGAGTTCGGTGCGGCGAACGGCACCATGTGCGAGCCAGTCGAAGGCAGCGAGGGCGGGGTCGTCCCACCAGCCGGCATGCAGCCGCGCAACCGCGTCGACGACCGTCTCGGCCTCGGCGAGTGTCGCGCCGACGATCTGGTCGCCGACCTCGCCGGTGGTGACGTCCTCGATCAGCAGCACGTAGTTGAGGTCGGCGGGCTGCATCGCGGTGTAGTAGCGGCGCGGGGTGGCGATCTGGGAGCTGTGCGCCATTTCGTTGTAGAAGCGGATCTCGCTCTCGTACCAGCGCAGCCCACTGAGCGCGCGGCGCATCGCGGGCTCGACCGCCGGGAGCTTGGCGACCAGCGAGGAGGGCGAGCCATCCTCGCTGTGGTCGTAGCGTAGATGCACGCGCAACGGTTGCCCGGCGAAGGCCTGGTCTGCGCCGATCGGTTCGGCGCGGGCCTCCGTGACCTCCGCTGCGCTGATCACGCCACCGGCTCGCAGCGCGGCAGTGAGCCACTCGGCGGTCAGGCCCTGGTGGTCGGTGGGGACGGAGAGCTCAGCCAAGCGAGTCGCAGAGCGCGGCGGTCATCGAGCTCTCCCGTCGTGAGTGGCTCAGGGCGTGGAGTGTAGCGCGAGCGGCGGGCCGAGAGGGTAGGATTGCCGCACCGGCCGTGCCGGTCGGCTGAACGAGGAGGAACCGATGGCTCAGAAGTTGTCGTTCGTGCTGCGCAGGCGGCCCGAGCTCAGTCGGGCGGAGTTCCAGCAGATGTGGCTGGATGAGCACGCGCCGTTCGTGAAGGAACGAGCCGACCTGATGGGCTGCAAGCGCTACGTGCAGGTCCACACCGACCCGGACGCCGAGGCTCGGCCCGGGCGGCCAGAGCCGTTCGATGGTGTCGCGGAGCTGTGGTTCGACGCCTCGCTGCGGCAGGGGAGCGCGGATGAGCAGGCTCAGGCAGCCCAGGAACTGTTGGAGGACGAGCGCCGCTTCATCGACCATGCAGCATCGCCGCTGTGGATGTCGGAGGAGCGGCCGGTGCTGGAGGTGGGGGAGGGGCAACGACGCCTGACCTACGCGCTGCGCCGTCGCCCTGAGATGTCGCGTGAGCAGTTCCAGCAGTACTGGTGGGAGACGCACGGCCCGCTGATCCGAGAGATCGCGCCGCCTCGACTACGTCGCTACGTGCAGGTGCATACGAATGCCAACGCGGAGACGCACCCCGGTCGCGAGCCGCGCAACGCACCGGAACCCTTCGATGGCATCGCGGTGCTCTGGTACGACGACGCGCTGGATGGTTATCTGGAGCACGACCGAGAGCGCATCAACGCGCTGGTCCAGGAGGACGAGGCGAAGTTCATCCACCATCCTGAGTCGCCGCTGTGGATGGGCACGGAGCACGTGATTATCGACCGCTAGACGCGTGCGTAGTCGCTGGTGCTAGCCCGAGTGGTCGTCGATCATCGAGTGAAGGTGGTTGTGGTGGAGCCGGGGGGGCTCGAACCCCCGACCTCTGCATTGCGAACGCAGCGCTCTCCCAGCTGAGCTACGGCCCCACAGGAACAGCTTCGAGTATAGGAAGCGCCGTTACCGAGCGGTAGGCGGGGTGCCCCCTGGCGGCTGCGCTGGGGCGTCTGAGGCCTGAGATCGCTGGGGTAATGCCCGCCCGCCCCTTATATGTGCGAGGGCTGCGCCCTCGCGCTCTGCTCTGTGGAAGTCTGGAGCTGGACGTTGGAGTTGGCGGTGGACTGGACGTGTCCGTCGAAGTGGATGGAGCGACGTGGCGCGCCCTCGCTAGTCGAGCAGGCCGGGGAGGGGGTCGATCAGCATTTCGCCAGCTTCGAGGTCGACTCGGACGATCACGTCGGCGATCGCCGGGATCAGGATGTCTTTCGCCTTGCGCCGCTTCACGAGGTAGACGTCGTTGGCGCCGGTGCGCAGGACGTCTTCGAGGCTGCCGATGTGGTCGCCGTCGGTGGTGAGGACCTGCAGGCCGATTAGCTGGTGAACGTAGTACTTGTCGGGCGCGAGCTCGGGGAGTTCGTCTTCGTCGATTTCGATCAGGGTGCCCTTGAGCGTCTCCGCGCCGTTGCGGTTGTAGAAGCCGTCGAAGAGGACGCAGGGGTAGCCCTTGGGGCTGGCGACGTCGAGCACGTGTCGACGTTCGCCATCGACGATCAGTTCGGAGCCCGGCTGCAGCCGTCCCGGGTTGGAGGTGAGCGGCGTGACTTTGACGTGGCCCTTCAGCCCCCACGGGCCGTTGATGCGGCCGACGGCGATGCGACGCGGTGCTGGGCTGGTGGTGCTGGTGTCGGGCGAGTCAGCCACGGGCGCTGCCTCCCGCGATGGGAGCTGCTATTCGATGTCGAGGCTGGCGCGGACGTCTGCGCGGACGGCGGCGACGTATAGCAGCGAGCGCATGGCGTTGGCAACGCGGCCATCACGGCCGATCACGCGGCCTTTGTCGTCGTCATGCACGTAGAGGTGGAGGACGACACGGTCGGGGCGCTGCTCTTCTTCGACACGGACATCGTCCGGGTTGTCGGCGAGAGCTCGGGCCAGGTATTCGATCAGGGCTTTCACAGGTTATTCCGCCTCTGCTTTGTCGGCGCTGTCAGCGTCGGCATCGGTGCTGTCGTCAGTCGCTGCCTCGGTGGGGTCGGCCGGTGCGGCTTCTGCCTCGGCTGCTTCTTCTGTGCTGTCGCTGGCGTCGTCGGCGCTGTCAGCGCTCGACGCCTCGGCGCTGGCTGCTGCTTCGGTGGCTGCTGCGGCCTCGGCAGCTTCTGCCTCGGCGGCTGCGGCAGCGGCTTCCGCCTCGACAGCGGCGCGCACCTCCACCTTGGAGGGCTTAGTGTCGCGCTTGCGCGGGTCGATCTCGATCAGACCTTCCTTGTGCAGCAGGCGATGGACAGTCTCAGAAGGCTTCGCGCCCAAGCTGAGCCAGTACTTGATGCGCTCTTCCTTGACGACGAGCGCCTTCGGAGTGGTGCGTGGGTTGTAGTGGCCGACGATCTCGACGAATTTGCCATTGCGGGGCGCTCGCTGGTCGGCGACGACGAGGCGGTACTGGGGCTGCTTCTTCTTGCCGGTGCGGCGGAGTCGGATTCTGAGCATTCGGTCTCGTTTCGGTCGGGTGTCGGTGCCGCGTCTCTCGCAGCGGGGCTGGGGCCAGTGTGACAGTGTAACGGGAGGAAGCGGGTAGCTAGAAGCCCCGGCTTCGAGGTCCGCGCTTCTGGAGGCCCAGCTAGAGGCCCAGCATCTTGCCGAGCGGGCCCGCGCCCTTGCCTGTGGTCATCGCCTGCATGAGCTGTTTCGCCTGTTTGAACTGGTTCAGCAGCCGGTTGACGTCCGCCGGCTGGGTGCCGGATCCGCGAGCGATGCGACGCCTGCGCGAGCCGTCGAGGACATCGGGATTCTGGCGCTCGTGCGGGGTCATGGAGTTGATGATCGCCTCGTTCTGAGTCCAGACGGCCTCGGCGAAGGCGGTGCCTTCGTGCTGTCCCTTCATCCCGGACATGCCGGGGATCATGTCCACCAGGTTGGAGAGCGAGCCCATCTGCTGGACCTGCTGCATCTGCGACATGAAGTCTTCGAGGTCGAACTGGCCGCTGCGCACGCGGCGCTCGACCTCTTTTGCATCGCGTTCGCCGATCGTCTCCTGCGCCTTTTCGACCAGCGATACGACATCGCCCATCCCGAGCACGCGCGATGCGAAGCGATCCGGGTGGAAGGCTTCCAGCGCGTCCAGCTTCTCGCCGGTGGTGATGAACTTCACCGGCAGCCCGGTGACGGCACGCACGGAGAGCACGGCACCGCCGCGAGTGTCGGAGTCGACCTTGGTGACGACGATGCCGGTGCCTTCGATCGCCTCGTCGATCTCGCGGGCGAGCGTGACGGCTTCCTGCCCGGTCATGGCGTCGACGACGATCAGCACCTCGGTCGGGTCGACTTCGTCGGCGAGCGCGGCGAGTTCGTCGGCGATGTCGTCGTCGAAGGCGACGGTGCCGCGGGTATCGAAGATGATCGCGTTCGCGCCCTGCTGCTTCGCGTGTGCCATCGCGCGGGTCGCGACCTGGGCGGGCGGGGCCTCATCGTCCTCGGCGTAGACGGGCACCTCGATCTGGTCGCCGAGCGCCTGTAGCTGCTCGGTGGCGGCGACGCGCTCGAAGTCGGTGGCGACGAGCAGCGGCTTCAGGCCTTGGCCCTTGAGGTGCAGGCCGAGGCGGGCGGCGAGCGTGGTCTTGCCCGCGCCCTTCATCCCGCAGACGAGGATGGTGGTCGGAGCGCCGCCCTCGCCTCGCTCCAACGGGACGCCGTCCGGGGTGTCCCCGCCGAGCACCTCGACGAGTTGCTGGTGCACGATGCCGACGGCCTGTTGCCCCGGCGTGATCGACTGCATGACGTCCGAGCCGAGCGAGCGTTCGCGCACGCTGGCGATAAACTCGCGCACGACGCCGAAGGCGACGTCGGCCTCGAGCAGGGCAACACGCACCTCGCGCAGAGCCTCGCCGAGGTCGCCCTCGCTGATCTTCCCGCGCGAGCCGAGTCGGCGGAAGGTGTTTTGCAGTCGGCCGCTAAGTGCGTCGAGCATCGGGGATCAGTTTAGAGGGTTCGCGGTGAAGGTCGAACGCAACAGCGCACGGAGTGCGAGTGCGGTCACTAATGCTAGAACGGCTCCAATACGGAACCGCAGTCGCGCGAGGGGAAGCGATGCCGGTCAACCTGTCCGTGAAGAATGCGCCGATGAGTTGGCCTCGCTGCTGCGAGCGCGGGCTCAGCGGCATCAGCGGTCGATGCAGCGTGAGCTGCTGGTGATCCTCGAGGAGGCGTTGCGGCCTCGGCCGGTGACCATCGAGGAGTTGCATCGCGAGGCGCGGGCGAAGGCGCTCGCTACGCCGTCCGAGGCGATCGCGATGGTGCGGGCGAGCCGCGATGGCCGCTAGCGTCGTCGATGCCTCGGCGCTCGGCGCGGTCGCGTTCGGGGAGCCGGATGCCGAGCCGGTCGCGGAGCAACTGGCGGGCGAGGAGCTGTTCGCGCCCTCGCTCGTTGCCTATGAGCTGGCGAGCGTGGCGCGCAAGAAGGTGCTCGCTAGGCCCGAGCAGCGCGAGGCGATCGCGTGGGCGTTGGAGCAGGAGCTGACGCTCGATGTGCAACGCATCGATGTCGATCAGCCGGCAGTTCTGGAGCTGGCGCTGGAGGCGGAGATCACGACCTATGACGCCTCGTACCTCTGGCTGGCGCGGTAGCTCGACGCCTCGCTGGTGACGCTGGAAGCGGAGCTGGCGGCGGCCGATCGGCGGGGGCGATGAACCTCACCACCGGCCAGACGGCGTTGCGCGAGGTGACGGTTACCGAGGAGATGGTGGCGGCGTACGCCTCGCTGACCGGGGACCACAATCCGTTGCACTTCGATGTGGAGTTTGTCGCGAAGACGGATTTCGAGGGGTTGATGGCGCAGGGCGGGTTCGCTACCGGGTTGCTGCATGCGCTGGTCGCCGAGGATATGCCGGGGCCGGGCTCTGTGTTCATGTGCCAGAACTGACGGTTTCCTCGACCGGTCTATAACGGCGAGACGATCCGGGCGGAGGCGACGCGGGTGCGTGCTTCGCGCTCGATCGCTGAGCTGGCGGTGGTGGTGGCTATTTCAGCCGGTGATGTGGTGCTGGAGGGCGATGTGATGGTGTACCAGGCTGTGGCCTCGGACTGACTCTTTGCGCCTCGGTGGTGGGTTGTCCTTCGACGGGCTCAGGACGAGCGGTCGAGGGGCGTGCGCCGATGCGTCTCCGCAGGCACGAGCGTCTCTCGGGGGCTCTTCCCGATGCGGGCCCGGCCCTAGGCCTGCGCCGCGACCATTGCTACTACATCGGTGAGGCGGCAGGAGTAGCCCCACTCGTTGTCGTACCAGGACATCGTCTTCGCCATGCCGCCGTCGACGACCATGGTCGCGGGGGCGTCGAAGATCGATGAGGCGGGGTGCTCTTTGAAGTCGCTGGAGACGAGTTGCTCACGCTCGTAGTGGAGGTAGCCGTTGAGCGGGCCTTCGGCGGCGGCGAGGAAGGCTTCGTTGATCGCCCTCTCGGATGCCGTCTTGGCGAGGTTGGTGACGAGGTCGACGACGGAGACGACGGGCGTTGGCACGCGGTAGGCGAGGCCGTCGAATTTGCCCTTCAGCTCGGAGATCACGCTGCCCACTGCGCCGGCCGCGCCGGACGAGGTGGGGATGATGTTGAGCGCGGCCGCGCGGGCGCGGCGCAGGTCTTTGTGCTTGGAGTCGACGAGGTTCTGGTCGCGCGTGTAGGCGTGGATGGTGGTCATGAAGCCGCGCTCCACGCCGAATGTGTCGTTCAGCACTTTGACGACGGGCACGACGCAGTTAGTGGTGCACGAGCCGGCGGAGATGATGTTGTGCGCTGCGGCGTCGTACTCGCTGTCGTTGACGCCCATGATCACGGTCCAGTCTTCGCCCTTCGCCGGGGCCGAAATCAGGACCTTGTTGACGCTGCCGCCCAGGTGTTTCGATGCGCCCTCGCGGTCACGAAATGCGCCGGTCGAGTCGATCACGAGGTCGATGTCGAGCGAGCTCCAGTCGATCTGCTCCGGGTCGTCGTCCTGGAAGACGGTGACGGCGTGGCCATCGACAGTGAAGCCGCTTTCGCCGTCGATGATCTCGTCGGGGAAGTGGCCGTAGTCGGTGTCGTGGCGCAGCAGGTGTGTGTGCATGTCGACCGGGGTGCGGCCGTTGATGGCGACGACTTCGAAGTCGTCTCGCCGTCGCTGGTACCAGGCGCGAAATGCCTGGCGGCCGGTGCGGCCGAAGCCGTTGATGCCGACGCGGAGGGTCATGTCAGTCTCCCAGCGTTGCAATGCACGTCGATCACGTTTGCGAGGGGAGTGCCTCAATTCTAGCGGTGTCTGGTGGCAGTGTCCTCCGCCTTTTCCGCGAAATCCTGTGACGTTGGGCCTGTACTTTGAGTGGGAGCGCTCATCTCGCGTGCTCTCCTACTCTGGCGGACTGAGACCATTGTGAATAATGCCCACCTGCTCGGCTCTCTGGGGGCTTGGAGCTGGAGTTGATAGAAGTCGAAAGGCGCTTCGCGGACCTCAGATCAGGATGCGCTTTGCGGCGTCTCCGGGCTGGCGGCGGAACTGCACCAGCAGGTGGCGCGTGCGGCCGTCGGTGTCCTCATACGGTTTGATGTGGCAGCGGTCGGTGGCGGCCAACGCCTGCTCCGCCGCGCGCACGTGGGCAACGACTTCGTCGCGGAGGTCGGCTGCGGCGGGGAAGTGGTCGCGGGCGTGCATCGCGAGGTGGAGCTGGCTGACGCCGATGCGTAGCAACCAGCCGAGCAGCAGTTGCCCCCAGCTGAAGTGGAATGCCTGGTCGCCGAAGATAAGCGGGTAGCGTTCGTGCGTCGCGCCCTCCGCGACGAAGAGCGCGGTCGGCCCGAAGTTGGGGCGACTGAGGTCGGAGGCGGCGCGGTAGATCAGGCGCAGCTGCCCGTCGGCGGCGATCGATTCGCCGGAGAAGTAGGGGCCGAGCCCGACATCCTCCGCCTTCGCCTCCGCGTGGCGGCCGTACGCGCCATGCGCCCAGCGTTTGAATTCGTCGAGGTCGGTGCCGAGCCCCTGCTGGCCCGCGACCAGTTCGACGGCCTGCCGTACGAGCGGCACGGCGCTCTGGTAGGCCCCACGTCGGACGAGGCCTGTGGCGTCGGAGGTGCTGTTGAGCGCGCGACTCCAGAGCGAGGCGATCGCCGCCATCGTCATGGTGCGTGCCGCGGGCGTGCGCCCGGCCGCCGCCATACGCGTCTGGAGTTCGAGGTTGGCGGCGATCAGGCGCAGGTCGTCGGCCAGCACGAAGCCGCTCTGCCGCCAGGCGTCCTCGGCGTCATCGCTGAGGGCGTCGGGCTTGCCGGGGAGCGTCCACGCGTCGGGGACGCGCATGCCGGGGACGCGCATGCCGGGGACGCGTTGAGGTGGGTCGAGGATCGGGAGGTCGGGCTCGATCAGCAGCCCGTCGTCGCCGTCGTTGGTGGTCATGCGGGGATTGTCGCACCCGGCGGGGCGGGACGGGCGTCCTCGCGAGGCGGGGCATTGTGAATAATGCCCACCCGCCCGCCCCTTGTATGTGCGAGGGCTGCGCCCTCGCGCTCCGTTCTTTGGAGGTTCTGGACCTGGAGGTGGAGTTCGAGCTGGAGGGTGGAGGTGGAGCGCCTGCCGCCCTCGCTAGCTGTGCGCGAAGACGGAGCGGCCGGGGTAAACGGCGTCCTTGCCCAGCTGCTCCTCGATGCGTAGCAGTTCGTTGTACTTCGCTGTGCGGTCGGTGCGGGCGACGGCTCCGGCTTTGATCTGGCCCGCGCCGGTGGCGACGGCGAGGTGGGCGATTGTGGTGTCTTCGGTCTCGCCGGAACGGTGGGAGATGACGGTTGTCCAGCCGGCGTCGTGCGCCAGCTTGATGGTGTCGAGCGTTTCGGTAAGCGTGCCGATCTGGTTGAGCTTGATCAGGATCGAGTTGGCCGCTCGCTCGTCGATCGCTCGTTGCAGGCGCTCGCTGTTGGTGACGAGCAGGTCGTCGCCGACGAGTTGCACGCGGTCGCCCAGGCTCTCCTGCAGCGCCGTCCAGCCGGCCCAGTCGTCCTCGTCCATGCCGTCTTCGATCGAGACGATCGGGTAGGCGTCGACCCACTCCCTCCAGAGCTCGCCGAGTTCGGTGGAGCTGACTGCGCGGTCCTCGCGTTCGAGCTGGTAGAGGCCGTCGGCGTACAACTCCGAGGTTGCGGGGTCGAGCGCGATCGCGATTTCGAGGCCGGGCCGGCGGCCGCTGGCGACGATCGCTTCGACGAGCAGGTCCATCGGCTCGCGGTTCGTCGAGAGAATCGGTGCGAACCCGCCTTCGTCGCCGACGAGGGTGGAGAAGCCGCGTTCGGCCAGTATCGCGTGCAGTGTGCGGTAGACCTCGACGGTCCAGCGCACGCCTTCGCGGAAGGTGGGCGCGCCGACGGGCACGACCATGTACTCCTGGAAGTCGGAGGAGTTGGCGGCGTGCGCGCCGCCGTTGAGCAGGTTGCACATCGGCACCGGCAGGGTGGTTGCCTCGGGCCCGCCGAGGTAGCGGTAGAGCGGCCGCCGCGCGGCGGCGGCGGCGGCGTGGGTGACGGCCAGCGAGACGCCGAGGATGGCGTTCGCGCCGAGCCGGCCCTTGTTCGGTGTGCCGTCGGCGGCGATCAGCGCCTCGTCGATCTCGCGCTGTTCGCGTGCGTCTTTGCCGGAGACGGCGGCGGCCAGTTCGCCACCAACGTTGGCGATCGCATGCAGCACGCCTTTGCCGGCGTAGCGATCCTCGTCGCTGTCGCGCAGCTCAACCGCCTCGTAGGCGCCAGTGGAGGCGCCGCTGGGCACGGTGGTGCGGCCGCGCGCGCCGCCCTCCAGCGTGACATCGACCTCGACGGTGGGGTTACCACGGGAGTCGAGCACCTCGCGCGCCCGGACCTCGGTGATGGTGGTGGTGGACATCGGCGGCCTCTCGGCTAGCGCGCGGTAGTGCTCAGCGGGCGGCGATCATCGCGCGCCGTGCGGCCGTAGACAACTGCCGGAGGGCCCGGGCCGCGTGCGCGAGAGATCGGTGGCCGGTGACCGTTGGGTAATGCCCACCCGCCCGCCCCTTGGTTGTGCGAGGGCTGCGCCCTCGAGCTCCGCCTTCTGGACATCTGGAGTGGACGGCGTAAGCCCTTCGTCGATGTGGCGATTCCGCCCTCTGCGATCAGGGAATTGGAGTCGAGCGGGACGGGATCGGAGCAATGCGTCAGCTGGCGCGGGGGTGCACTTGGTCGTAGACCTCACGGAGGTGTTCGTCGGCGAGCTGGGTGTAAACCTGCGTGGTGGAGACGTTGGCGTGGCCCAGCAGTTCCTGCACGTCGCGGACGGATGCGCCGCCTCGCAGCATGTGCGTGGCGAAGGAGTGGCGCAGGGTGTGAGGCGTGACGTGGGCCTCGATTTCGGCGGCGCGGGCGTAGTTCTTGAGGATCAGCCAGAAGCCCTGCCGAGTGAGCCGTTCGCCTCTGCGGTTCACGAAGAGTGCAGCCTGCGGGCGATTCTTCAGCAACAGCGGGCGAGATTCGTCGAGATAGCGCTCCACGGCCGAGCAGGCCTGCTCATAGACGGGAATCGTGCGCTCTTTCGCCCCCTTGCCCAGGCAACGGACGGTCGCGGGGCGGGGTGAGAGGTAGATCGAGTCGAGGTTGAGCGAGACGAGTTCCGTGACCCGCATGCCGGTGGCGTACATCAGCTCCAGCATGGCGGCGTCGCGGACCGCCTCCGGTGTGTCGTTACACAGCGGCTGGCGGAGGAGCACGTCAATCTGCTCAGTGGTCATCGGCTTCGGCACCGGGCGCGGGGCGCGGGGCGATGAGACGGAGGCGGTGGGGTTGGTGGTGAGCTCGCCACGGTCGAGCAGGAAGGCGCAGAAGGACTTCACGGCCGCGACCTTGCGGGCGACGGTGGCCTTTGCGTACTGCTTGTCGTTGAGCCAGCCGATGTAGTCGACGATCAGCGTGCGGTCGATTTTCCAGTCGATGACTACGCCGCTGCTGGGGCCGTTCGAGCCGCTGGATCCGTTCGTGCCGTTGTTGGTCTGGGCGATCGCGAAACCGCTGAAACCGTTGAGGTCGTTGCGGTAGGCGTCGATGGTGTTCTTGGATGCACCGCGCTCGGCAGACATGTAGTGCAGGAAACCGTCTACCCGGTCTTCCACCGTCTGCCTCCCGCCGCTACGCACTGTGGATGCCACGCGCGGTGGCCACAGCGGGCGCAAGTATACACACCCGTCTACCCCTCGCCGATGTGACGTGCGGGGGAGAGTGTCAGACCCACCTCTTGACATCCCTCCGGCGGTGTGGGCGCGGCGATCAGCGATCCTCGAACGCTCCCTCGCCGAACAGCGGGACGAAGCGACAGGCGGTGAGGACGCGGCGGTCGCACGAATCGCCGGTGCGGGTGAGGACGACAAGTTCCTGCTGGTCGCGGGACCCGATCGGCGCCACCATGCGGCCGCCATCGCGCAGCTGATCGAGCAGCGCCTGCGGCGCATCGGGGGCGGCGGCGGTGACGATGATCGAGTCGTACGGCGCGTGCTGCGATGCACCTAGCGTCGCGCCGGCGGCGAGGCAGCGGACGTTCGTGATCGCGAGTCGAGCGAGCGTCGCGGCGGCGCGTTCGCGCAGTGCGTCGATGCGCTCGACGCTCACGACCTCGGCGGCGAGCCGGGCGAGGATGGCGGCCTGGTAGCCGGATCCGGTGCCGACCTCGAGCACGCGCTCGCTGCCAGTGAGCTCCAGCGCCTCGCTCATGATCGCGACGATCAGCGGCTGCGAGATCGTCTGGCGCTCGCCGATCGAGAGTGCGGCGTCCTCGTACGCGCGGTGGCGGTCCGAGGGCCGGACGAACTCATGTCGCGGCGTCGCACGCATTGCGGCGAGTACCCGTGGGTCGCTCACGCGCTCCGCGATCAGCGCCAGCATGCGGTCGACCGCCCGGCGGGGAGGTGTGGAGGCGGCAGTGGAGTTGCTGGTCACCTGCGTCCCTGTCCGATAGCTACAACGAGCGTTTCACAGTCTCAGCGAGGCGGCGCGTGAAGCCGACGGTGGCGGCGACCTCATCGACCGAGGCCTCGCGGATGCCCATCACGGAGCCGAACTTGCGTAGCAGCGCCCGCTTGCGTTTGGGGCCGACGCCGGAGATGGAATCGAGCACGGAGCGGGTCGCCGCCTTGCCGCGGATGTTGCGGTGGTAGGTGATCGCGAAGCGGTGTGCCTCGTCCCGAGCGCGCTGGACGAGGTAGAGGGCCTGCGAGGTACGCGGCAGGCGCACCGGCTCGTCCATGTCCTGCATGAAGAGTTCTTCCTCGCGCTTGGCGAGCCCGCAGACGGGGATGTCGCTCAGGCCGAGGTCGCGCATCACGTCGAGCGCCGCGCTGAGCTGCCCTTTGCCACCGTCGATGATTACGAGGTCCGGTACCGCGTCCCACGGCGAGGTTGAGGTGTCGTCCTTGCCGTCCTTGCCGTTGGCGGCGTCCATGGCGTCAGCGTCGCCGTCGGCTGCAGGCTCGGCCGAGGCGGCAGCCGACTCGGTGCTCGCGGTGTCCGCGGCCTCGGCGACTGCATCGCGGGTGTCGCGGCGCGTGGCGGCCATCCGTTTGAAGCGGCGGTCGAGCACCTCGCGCATCGCGGCGAAGTCGTCCTGGCCCTCGACGGTCTTGATGCGGAAGCGGCGATATTCGCTGGTGAGAGGGCTGCCGTCGTCGAAGACGACCATCGAGGCGACGGTGTTGGTGCCTTGGATCGTGGAGATGTCGTAGCACTCGATGCGTACCGGCAGGGCCGGGAGGTCGAGTTCGTCCTGCAGCGTGGAGAGGGCGGCGTGGGTCTTGTCGCGGTCGGCGAGCCAGCGCGTGTGGTGCATCGCCAGCGCTTCGCGGGCGTTCTCCGACGCGGTGGAGACCAGTGCGCGCAGTTCGCCCCGAGCCGGCACGCGGATGTCGACGGCGCCCGCGCGACGGTCGCGCAACATCGTGCGCAGGTCGTCGCGGTCGGCGGGCTGGCCGGAGAGCAGCACGTTGCGAGGGACGTAGATCGCCGACTCGTAGAACTGCGCGAGGAAGGCACCGAGCACTTCCGCGTCGCTGGCGTCCTGCGTCCCGTCGAGCATGAAGGAGTCGGTGTCGGCGACCTGTGTGCCGCGCACGAAGAAGACCTGCACGCAGGCTTCGTCGCCGTCACGGGCGAGCGCGAGGATGTCGGCGTCGAGCGGCGATGTGGTAGCCATCCGCTGGCGCTCTGTCACCTTCGCGATCGCCTCCGCCTGATCACGCAGCAGCGCTGCGCGCTCGAAGTCCAGCGCCTCAGCAGCGGCGTGCATCTCCTGCTCAGCGTGGCGGAGCACCTCATCGCTACGCCCGTTGAGGAAGAGGATCGTCTGGTCGATCACGCCTCGGTATTCCTCTTCGGTGCAGAAGGCGGTGCAGGGCGCGATGCAGCGCTTGATGTAGTAATCGAGACAGGGGCGGGGGTCGGTGCCGGTGATCGGCTTGGTGCAGGACCGCCAAGGGAAGAGCTTCTTCACCACGTCCAGCGCGCTGCGCACCGAGCCGGCGGAGGCGTACGGGCCGAAGTAGCGGGCACCGTCAGTCTCCACCCGGCGCGAGATCGTGACCCGGGGCCACTGGTGCTGCACATCGATTTTCAGGTACGGGTAATGCTTATCGTCCTTCAGCCGCACGTTGTACATCGGCTGGTGCCGCTTCACGAGCGAGGCTTCGAGGTGCAGCGCTTCGGCCTCCGTGTCGGTGACGACGTGATCGATGGTGGCGACCTGTTCGGCAAGCACCTGCACTTTCGCTTCCAGGCTGCGCGAGGAGCCGAAGTAGGAGCGCACGCGGGCCTTCAGTCGCTTCGCCTTGCCGATGTAGAGGACATCGCCGTTCGCGTTGCGCATCAGGTAGACGCCGGGGCGCTCCGGGAGCGCCCGAACCTGCTGCAGGACGGCGCGGCGAGAGGGTGCGGAGTCGGTCACGCCCTCAAGTGTATCGCCGGGCCGTCTTGCTGCGCGTGACTGTGACGTTGGTGGTCAGCCCACGCTTCGTGATGTCGGGAGTGCCGAGGCCTGAGAGCGTTGGGTAATGCCCACCCACCCGCGCCTTGTATGTGCGAAGGCTGCGCTCTCGCGCTCCGCCTTCTGGAGATCTAGAGCTGGAGTGAGACGGAGCGGCAGGTAGGAGTTGGGCGCTGCCGCCGCTGGGAGGGGGAACCGATGCGGCGTCCTGGTCTGTGGGTAGCCCATCGGAGGCGAGCAGGCCGTTGACGGCGATCTGCTCCGCCAGTTGCTGGATCGGGCCGCCTTCGGCAGCGATCGCCTGCAACAGGGAGTTCATCGCACCTTCGTCGATGATCGGGCTCTTGCTGAATCCGGTGACGCCAGCGCCTTCTCGAGGATCTCCTGGGCTCGCTCGATCGTGATCACTGCGGTGAGCTCCAGCGAGAGGTCCGCAATCGCCTGTCCCTTGTTCATCGTCCACCTCCTATTGCGCTGACGGCTGCAGCGCCACGTGGCGGTATGGGATGCGACCAGTGTCGCTAACGCGTGGCCGCTTTCGGTCGAGAGAAGCCCCGATCTGGGACTGGAATTCCCTGATCCCGCACTGACGCTCGACTGACCTGAATCTGCCGAGCGTGGGGGTGATTCGGAGGCTGGCGCGCGACTACACCTCCGTGCTGGCGCCCACGCGCGGTACGATGCCGCTCGCGCGTAAAGGAGATGGCGATGCGGCTTGGCATTCGGGCTTCAATGGGGAGCGACTGGAAGACGACGCTGGAGAAGGTGCAGATCGCGGAGGACCTCGGCTACGAACACGTCGCCGACGGTGAGGCGTGGGGCACGTCCGCGATCCCGTGGTTCACGATCCTGGCGCTGAACACCTCGAAGATTCAGATCGTCTCGTCGATCCTGAACAACTTCTCGCGCACGCCGGCGGCGCTGGCGCAGGACTTCGCCGTCCTCGATCAGCTCTCGGAGGGGCGGATGGTGCTGGGGCTGGGCTCGTCCGGCGAGTTCGTGATCGAGCACTTCCACGGCGTGAAGTTCGTGAAGCCGCTGCGACGGCTGCGCGAGTACGTGGAGATCTTCAACATCCTGATCTCCGGCGAGCCACTGCATTACGAGGGCGAGATCTTCCAGATGGATCGCGGCTTCAAGCTGGAGTACGACCGCCCGCGCACCAAGATCCCGGTCTACATCGCCGGCATCACGCCTCGGTCGGTGAGGCAGACGGGCGAGGTGGCGGACGGGATCATCCCGATCCACTGGCCGAAGTCGCGCTTCGGCGATCTGCGCGACCAGATGGCGGAGGGCGCGGCAAAGGCGGGCCGTTCGGTGGACGATCTGACGATCGAGGCGCAGACACACACCTTCGTGCTCGATGGCGACAACGACGAGCAGACGTGGGAGTCCGCGCGTCAGCCGCTGTTCCACTACATCAACCGCATGGGCACGTTCTACTGGCAGATGCTGGCCCGCAACGGGTTCGAGGCGGAGGTCGAGGCCTCGCGCGCGGCATGGGCGGAGCGCGACCGCGAGGGTGCGATCGCGGCGATCTCCGACGAGATGGTGCGCGAGATCCAGGCGATCGGCCCGGCCGAGTCGGTGCACGAGCAGTTGCAGGAACGCTCGGATCTCGGCGCAGACGTGCAGATGCTCTACATGCCGCCGGGCGATCCGGTTGAGGTCGGTCGCAAGCTCGAGGCGCTGCTGAAGTAGTGTCGCGGCTGGAGGTTGGGTCGCGGCTGCGCCGCGCTGTGTCTTCTGGATGGAACCCGCCCACCTGCCCGTTAGATCAGGGGGGCTGCGCCCCCTTGCCCCCGGCTCCGGAGTGGAGTGGAGGGGACGGTACCCGCTCACCATGAGCGGGCGTGGTTACATCGACCCTCGGTCCTCGGTCCTCGGCTAGCCGTAGCTGAAGCCGAGGCCGGCGCGGGCGTCTGTCTGGATGCCGTAGGGCGGGATCGGGTAACGCAGGCCGTTCGCGGAGAGCCGCTTCATGCCCTCGATCGTCTTCGGGAGGTACTTTGGCGGGATCGCCATCAGCATCTCCTCGTCGAGCACGCCCCCATACCGGCGTTCGGCGAAGCAGGGGATCGAGAGGCTGGGCTTGCCGGTGGCGATCGCGCGACCCCATGAGTCGGCGCACGCCGACTCGCCGACAATGCCCCACTCGAATTTGCTGTACTGCGCCCACTGCATGCCGCTGATGAACATGATCATCTGGCCCGGCGTGGCGTAGAGCAGGCAGATGTCGGGCGGGTCGAGCCGGCCGGCGGTGAGTGGAGAGACGGCCATCGCCTCGTAGGTGCCGTAGGGGACGACGTTCAGCGCGTCTTGGTGGGCGGCGGCGTCCTCCTTCGTCTCGTACCAGACGCCGGCGTAGGACTCGCCGCGTTGCCACTGCTCGTCCTGCGGGCGCAGACCGAGTACGCCTCCGCACTGCGCGCCGGGGAGGTCGTCGTTGGTGACGCCGACGGTCCAGTTGAGGCGCACGGCCTGGGCGACGATCTGGCCGGTGGTGAGGGTGTCGCTGGGGCGGCGGATGCGGGGGATCGCCTCCATCTCCTCCACGGAGGTGAAGAGCTTCATCCCGACCGGTGTGGCGCGCAGCCGCAGCAGTTCCTGGAGGTTGCCGACGAGCGCGGGCCAGTCGTAACTGTCCGGCTCTTCCGGCTGGATCTCGCTGGGGTCAATGAACGTCATCAGGCACCTCCCTCGGTGGCCGCGACATCGTACAGGCGCGACGAGGCAGGGGGGTGAGGTGGGTGCCGGCGGCTACCAGAAGCCGATCTTGTAGTGCACGCCTCGGTGTTCGTAGCCGCGATCGCCGCCCTTCTGCACGCGTTTCAGATGTTTCGCGCAGAGCTGGATGGTGAGCCGTTCGCGATCATCCGGTTCGGTGGTCCAGCAAGAGACGGCGAACTCGTCGCGCGGTCGATCCTGGCAGAACTCGCAGCGGGCGATCGGCATCGCTCGATGGTAGCGGAGCCGGGGCGCGGGTGCTCTGCGAACGGCGCGGGCCAGCACTGTTTTCGTTTTCCACAGTGATCAGTCCCGGAATATCAGGAGTCCGTCAGGCTGAGCCGCTTGTCAGATCCTAGCGTCGAGAACCGCTCGACCGTCTCTCCTCTACCAGAGGTAGGGGGTGGGCGTCGAGTCGACGGCCGGCGCGGGGACGACGGTGACGGTGACGTTCCCAACGGTTGCCGGCATCGATGGTGACGACCACCGCGACGAGACCGCACCGGTGATCCCTGCCGCCGACGTGAAGCGAGTGCTGATCGTGGACGATGAGCCCACGATCAGCGCAGTTCGCGAGTTCGGTGCTGCGAGCTTCCGAGTATCGCACCACGCATGTGACGGGTGGCGCGGATGCGCTGGAGGAGCTGGGCCGGGCACGATACGACCTGGTGCTGCTGGACGTGAACATGCCCGCCGTTAACGGCTGGGAGGTGTTGAGCGAGCTGCTGCGCGAGCGCCCCGATCAGGCCGTCGTGATGCTCAGCGGTTACGCACTGGAGACAGAGACCGTCGAGCGCGGGGCACGCGCGCTCGTGCAGAAGCCGTTCGGCGCCCGGGTGCTGCAGCAGGCCGTGGCCGACGCGCTGGCCCAGCCCGTAAGCTGAACCCCCGCCCTGCTAGCGTCCCTGGAACTTCGGCTCTCGGCGCTCGATCAGCGCGTTGCGAGCCTCCGTTGCGTCCTCCGAACCCTGGAGGATGCCGGAGGCGTTGGACGTCAGCACGGCGGTCGTCTCCAGCGTGCTGTCCATCGCCGCCCGGATCACGCGCTTGTTGTTCCACTGCGCCAGCGGCGGGAATTTGAGCATCCGGTCGCAGAGCGCTCGCACTTCCGCCTCGAGCTGCTCGGCGGGAACGAGCTGGTTGAGGATGCCCCACTCGTACGCTCGCTGGGCGTCGAGGTCGCCGGTGAATGCGAACTCAAGTGCACGGCCCAACCCGGCGAGGCGAGGCAGGAAGTAGGCGCCGCCGTTTTCGATGATCTGCCCGACCTGGTGATAGGTCATGAAGCGCGCGTTCTCCGACCCGTAGCGGATGTCGCACATCAGCGCCATGTCCATGCCGAAGCCGGCGGCGACACCGTTCACCATCGCGACTGTTGGCTTGCGAATGTAGGAGAGGTCGCGCATCAGCTTGGTAATACCGTAGTAGAAGCTCTCGCGGGAAGCATCGGTCCCCTGGTGTGGGGTGTTGCCGAGGAAGTTGTCGCCGGGCTCGAACCCGTCCGGGTTGCCTCGGACATCGACGCCTGCGCAGAACCCGCGGCCGACGCCGGTGAGCACGATGATGCGCACGTCCGGGTCATCGTCGGCCGCGCGCATGTATTCGCCGACTTTGGAGAGCGTGCCGGTGCGCTCCGAGCTGCCGACGGCGGCGTTCAGCCGCTCCGGGCGGTTGAACTTGATCCAGACGATGCCGTTGTCCTCTTTCTCGTAGAGCAGATAGGGCACGAGTTCGAGTTCTTGCATCTGAGCCTCCTCTGGCTGGGCTTGCTGTTGAGCTTTGCTGGCTGGGTGGAGTCTAGCGCCTTCGACGCTGTGAGGTCGGCAGGCCTGTGCTTAGCCGGGCCACGGCTCGCAGCGCAGGTCACCAAGCGAACGTCCCTCGCCGATGATGGCCGCGATCGCCGCACGCAGCGAGAACTGCTTCACCTCGCCGGTCGAGATCAGCTCGAGCGCCTCGGCAGCAGTGATGAATTGCTCGCAGGGGCTCGGTGGCATGGGCGTGGCGTCCGGGTCGGCGATGGCGGCGCACGCAGCGAGCACGAGCGAGGGCACGATCCAGAGCGCGCGTCGGGCGGCGATGGTCATGCGGGGATCGTATCGGAGGCGGCAACCGCATTCGGTGTGGCGGTACGCCGGGGCGATGGAGTGCGGGGGTGCAGCGGCCCCTTGTCGGCGCTGTCGAGCGTGGGCCGGGCAGTGTCAGCACTTCGACTCGTGCTTCGTCCTGCACCTGCACGGTCGGGACGTTGGGGCGCGGTACGCCGATCTGCTCCCACGTGAATGTCGTGCTGGCGAGCACGAAGAGCGCGTCCGGGTCGAGCCGGGCCTCGATGCTGAAGCTGAGCTGATGCTCTTCACCCAGGATCAGCAGGCTGCCCGTGATCTCGCCGGTGAAGACGTCGCCGGGGGTGTAGCTCTGCGGCAGGACTGGCAACCCATCGACCGTGAGGAAGGCGATCGTGTCGAAGGCGAACATTCGGCCTCGGATGTAGCGGTCGCGGCGCGACTGGTCGCCGCTGAGCTGCTGGAGGTGGATCTCGATTGCCGAAGCTCGGCCGTCGAGGTGGATCGAGCCGCTGAGCGCGCTACTGCGGACCACGGCGTCGTTCGGCAGCGGGAGGCTCGCGAGCTGCTCCGTGACGGTGAACGTCACCTCCGAGCCCTCGCCGACCACGAAGGTGACGCCGGAGACATCGTCGCTGCGGCTGTCGCCCTCGCGGCCGGCGCGGGCAGCGCGAGCGCACCGCTCTGTTCGTCGCCCTGGCCGATCGGCGCGATGCTGAGCGCGGCAGCCACGACGAGGGCGGTGGGAGCGGGCCAGCGGGCGGGCAGCGCAGCGCGGTCGAGCAGCGGTGTGAGCACGCCGGTGACCGCGAAGATTACGGCAGCCAGCAGTAGCCCGAACTCCAACATGCGCTAGAGTTGCGCCTCGCCGACGGCCAGCGCGACGGCGGTCGCCGCGAAGAGTGCGACGACGATGGCGAAGTACCGGAGGTGGTGTGGGCCGGGCAGTCTGCGCCAGAGCACGCCCACAGCGACGCCAGCGGCGATCGCGGCGACGACGACGGCGGCGTTGTTGAAGAGCGTGCCGCGGGCCGAGTGCAGGGGCAGCGAGAGCAAGGCGGCAGCGACGGCCGCAACACTGCCCGCGATTAGACCTGCTCGCATCACGTCCCCTCCGGTGGCCAGCACGCCGGCTGACTGGAACCGTACACGCCATCGCGCCGGTAGCTACACGATCTATCGGCGGGTCCGTTTCCGCGGACGCGGCGATGACGCCGCACGGCTGCGCGAGGCGATGCCCGACAGCGACGAGGAGGGCGAGTCGTAACGTCGGCGGCCCCGCCGAGCGTCGGGCGGACCGCGGCGAGGCGTCCTGTAGCATGCGCGGCGAAGCGGAGAGTCGAGGTGAGGCCATGGACTATGAATTCATCAGCGAGGAGCGGCGCGGGGAGCACGATGGGATCGTGTGGCTGACGCTCAACCGGCCCGACCGGCTGAATGCGTTGACGTTCCCGATGCTGGCGGAGATGCGCGATCTCGTCGAGCGTGTGCACGTCGATCGCACCGCTCGCTGCCTCGTGATCACTGGGGCGGGGCGCGGCTTCTGCTCCGGGATGGACCATCGAGGCGCGGCGGGGGACGACGATGACGCGCCGCCCCCCGCCAGCGACGGTCCCGACGCCGAGGGCGAGCGCCTGAACTTCCGCAACGAGACGCTGACTTTCACGGCGCTGCGTCGTCTGGATATCCCGGTGATCGCCGGCATTAACGGTCCCTGTGTCGGCGCGGGCTTCGACATGGCCTGCCTGAGCGACCTCGCGGTGGCTTCGACAGCGGCCATGTATCAGGTGGCGTACGTGAAGCGCGGGCTCTACCCCGACCTGGGCGGGTTCTGGGCGATCCCGAAGATCATCGGCTGGCGCAAGGCGATGGAGCTGATGATGACTGGCCGCTTCATGGACGCCGAAGAGGGGCATGCGGCGGGAGTCTCGAACTACGTCGTGCCGCCGGAGGAGTTCGACGAGCGGCTGATGGAGTTTGCGCTGGAGGTGGAGGCGGGCCCGCCGATCGGCCAGAAGGTCGGGAAGATCATGGCCTACCGCACCGCGAACCTGGACTACGAGAGCGCGCTGGAACTCTCGGGCGCGGTGCTGCCGCTGGTTACGCTGTCCGAGGATCGGCTCGAAGGTGTGCGGTCGTTCGGGGAGAAGCGCGAGCCGCGCTTCACCGGGTGGTAGAGCGAGGCGGGCCGGCTATTCGCCTGTCCACTGCGCGCGACGGCCCTGCTCCGGCTGATCGAGCGCGTACTGCCACTTCTCTCCCCAGCTGTCGATGCTCGTCACTTTGTGCACGGGCCGCCGGCTGACTGGGCCGATGCGGTCGGTCGGCCAGCCGATCGGAAGCAGTGCGTGGGCCGTCTGGCCGTCGGGGATGTTGAGTAGCGGGCCGAGCCGGTCCATGTGGCCTCGGTGGAACGATGTCACGACACTGCCGAGGCCGAGCGCGCGGCAGGCGAGCAGGGCGTTCTGGACAGCCGGATAGACGGTCCCGGCCGCTTCTTCCGGCCCGCAGATCAAGAGGTGTACCGGCACCTGCGCGATGTTGCGGGCGAGGTCGTCGGTCGAGCGCACGACGAGCTCCATCTGCTTCGGTAGGCGGTCGATCGCCGTCGGGTCGTCGACGTACTGCTTGCCGTAGGACTCCCACGTCTCCCAGTACGCCTCGCCGACCTGGCGCCGCTTCTCCTCGTCGCGCACGGCGAGGAAATGCCAGACCTGCATGTTGCTGCCAGCGGGAGCGCGGATCGCGGCGTCGATCACCTGGAACAACGTCTCGTCGTCGACGGGGTCGGGCTTGAAGCGGCGTAGCGCGCGGGTGGAGTAGAGGGCTTCGAAGAGGCCCAGGTCCTGCGGTGATTTCGGGTCCATGTGCGTTGCTCCTGACGCCTGCGCTCGCGCGGTGTTACGGGGCGACAGCGTACCGCGTTGCAGCGTCTGAGCCTCGCGAATCTGGCGGTGTGTCGCCCTTTGCGGGCTGTCGAGCGGAGCGGCGCGACCGATAGTCATGGCACCGGGGGATGTGATCGGTGGGTCCGGCATGAACGCGAGGCGAGAAGAGCAATTCGTTTCGATTGCCCGTGTGGTCGTCTACGCCAGTTTCCTGCTGGTCCCAATCATGGCGGTCGCTTCGGCCGTGATGTCCTGAGACGGTGCGCGTCGCTGTGCTCCGAGGCCGGGATCACCGAGAGCGGCCGGGCGGGGCCGCTCTCGGTAGGGAAATATCTAGTCTGGTGCGCCCGGTAGGAATCGAACCCACGACCTCTGCCTCCGCAGGGCGGTGATGAGGTGAATCAACATCACCTCATATTCATCATTACACCCAGTTCTCGTAAGGTCTTCCCGCGCAACCACGCTCGCTCACGTGGCTTCCCGAGCACTCTGTCCCCACGCTGTCCCCGCAGTTACGTGGCGATCAGGTGGTCCAAGGCGTGTGCAGCGATCTCGTCCTGCCTCGGCAGTAGATGGGCGTAGACGCGCTCGGTCGTCGATGTCGAGGAGTGTCCGAGCCGCCTGGCGACCGCAAAGACCGATGTGCCGGCTGGGATCCATTGAGAGGCGGCAGTGTGTCGGAGCGTGTGCCAGTCCACCGAGTCCGTGTTCGGGATGTTCGTGGCGGCAAGGACGGCACGGTAGTCGCGAAGGAAATTGCGGAAACCCCAGACGGTTCCGATGGTCGATGTGAAGACCAGTTCCTCTTCAGGCCACTTCACCGGCGAAGCCAGCCGACGCTCGTTCTGGGTCGTTCGATGTCTTCGGAGAAGTCTCACAGTCTCTTTCGAAAGTGAGATCGATCGGCGGCTCCGGCTCTTTGGCTCGTGGAAGACGGGGTCACCGTTCGCGAGCCCGACGGCCTGTCGTATATGGAGCCGACGTCCCTCTAGATCAAGGTCGGACCAACGCAGAGCGAGGAGTTCCCCGCATCGGAGCCCCGTGGTGACAGTGACGCGATCGGTACCTCGTAGCGAGTAGCGTTCGCTGCTCGCAGAAGCGATCGGATCTCCGGTTGGGTTAGTGCGCGTTTCTCTTCGACGGATGGAACTGGGGGTGCACTTACATGGGCCGCAGGGTTCCGAACGATCAGATCGGCTGCTACGGCATCGTCCAGTGCATGTCGGAGCACGCCGAGGTTCTTCTTGACGGATGCGGGTGATTGGGCTCGGTGGCCATCCTGTCCGGTCGTCCAGTTGCCGGTCATGTCGGCCACGTGGTCGCGGCGGAGCTCCTGCAAGCCTATCGATCCGACACTGGCGTTCAGGTGGACGCGGATCGCGATCTCATACCGCGCGTGAGTCACTCCCGTGATGTGTCCCTCGCGCAGACGACGAGCTAGCCAGCTCGACAGCCACTCGCCGGTTGTCATCATTTCGGGCTTCACGTTCAGGCCGTGATCACGATTGGACAGCACTTCGGATCTGAGGGTCACTGAGACCGCGACGACGTGATCCCGTACGGCGTCTGGGATCCCGATCCCGATAGGACATTTGGAGAGGGAGAAGGGATTCGAACCCTCGACCCTCTGCTTGGAAGCACGCTGGTTGAACCTATTCCGGGAATTATGGGACGACCTCGCGGGACGGAGAAACGCGACATAACAACAGTAGGAGCGGATTAGCCCTCGCACCCGATGCGAACGACCGGAGAAGACGCCTATTCGTCCCCGCCCCCACCCTCCGCGAGCCGCAACAGCGCGAGGCCGATCGGGATGGCAATAGCCCGGCTGATGATCGGGACAGCGCGGTCGGACTCCGGAAACATTCCCTCTAACAAGACTGAGAAGGCGACGATTCCGGCGACCGCCGCTGACAGCACTAGAACTATGCGTAGCCGGGCGTCGGAATTGATCCGTCGCACCACGAGTCGCCACAGGGCTAGCACAGACGAATGGCCTTTCGCAGTGACTCGATCTGGCGGGGACACGCTCGCGTGCAGCCAACCAAGGACTGTCAGTCGGACCTTCGATAAGTCTCCGGTTGCCCGGTCTGGCATGATCGGACGACGAACCAGCCGACGATTCGTCGCCCGTATTTCAGAGGCCGCCTTCGAGATGCGGAACTGCAAGATCGCGCAACGCTCATGCGAGTACTCACCCTCTACGACCATCATGAGCCCTTCGTGGAAGACTGCGTGGCCACTCGGCAAGCGATCGAAGGGCTTCCGGAAGTTGACCGACGGGCCGCGATCAGAGAGCTCGCGCACCGCTGGAACTTGCACCTGATACCCGATGTAGCGCACTGGCAGTTCAGTTGGCTCGAGCAAGGCTTGAAGTACGCCGGCGAGATCGTCCTGGGGGTGAAACACGCCGGAGAGCTTCGCGAGGAGAATCGGCTTGGGCCATTCGCCTTCGTCTCGACAATGCAGCTCGCCGCACCTCGCCAGGTCACGTATCGAGACCGACGATGGGAGATGCGCCAGACGGAGACGCTCGGAGCGTTCCGGGCTCGCATCGTCAGCGGTCTGCGTGTGCGAGCGCGTTCCCTGCCTGAAGAGGTGGTCGCTCAGCTCAATGTGCTCGACTCGTCTGACGGCAGTCTCAGCGACGCTCATCCTGGCGGCGACAGCCACGCCGAGCGATTGTTTTGGCGGCTGTGCCCGGGAGCGTTCGACGGCGAGTCGATGGAAAGTCCGACAGATGGGGCCATCGCGGATCGGCTGATTGCCCTTCCCAGCAGCGCGCGAGAGCACATAGACGTGGATGACCGAGCGGTTCGGAGATCAGTCACCGCAATCGCAAAGCGTCTGTCCATCACGCTGCCGAGCCGGCCGCCAGGTCGCCCCAGGAATCGCAGCCAGAGCTGACCAGGAGCGTCTAGAACGCCGGTGCGCAGCTTGATTTCAGAGCCAATCTCGCCGTCCTAGTTCAATCTCGCGGCCCGACCCATGCTCTCCTGAGGAGGGCAGCTGATGTCTGATCACTGGAAGAATCGCATCGTCGGTCACGGCGAAGAAGCACCCGAAGCGCTCGTTCCGAACGAGCGCAACTGGCGCACGCATCCGCGTCTGCAACGCGAAGCGCTCGACCGCGTCGGCTGGGTGCAGGACATCGTCGTCAATCGCCGCAGCGGTCGCCTGGTCGATGGGCACCTCCGCGTAGCCGTGGCGGTCAGCCGTGGTGAGCCGTCTGTACCCGTCGTCTGCGTCGACCTCGACGAACGTGACGAGGCGTTCGTTCTCGCGACCCTCGATCCACTCGCGGCGATGGCCGAGGCGGACGGCGCGGCCCTCGAAGACCTCGTCGCCACGATGACCAGCGAAGACCTGTCGGTACGCGAGCTGCTGACCCGCATCACGAACTCGAATCAATCGGCCGCGGGAGGGGAAGACTGGATCGTGCCGGCCAGTGGTAGGCTTCGCGCCGAAGCCGCGGTGGGCATCGCTGAGGGGAGATATCGATGGACTTTACAGATACGCCGGAGCAGGCCGCCTTTCGCGCGGAAGTACGCCAGTTCGTCGCGGAGCACCACCCGCAGGAACTCGCCGAGGACGCCGTCTACACCGTCGGGCTCGGAGGTGAGACTATTGGGAGGGTGAACGACGAGGAGCGAGGGCGATTGATGCGGCCGTGGCGCGAGTCGTTGGTGGAGAAGGGCTGGATCGCGCCGGCCTGGCCGACGGAATATGGCGGGGCCGACCTCAGCGTGATGGAGCAATTTGTGCTCAGCGAAGTGTTCGCTGAGATGCGCGCCAGTTCGGCGCCCGCTCGCCTGGACGCCGGCTCCACGATCATGGTTCACGGCAGTGACGAGCTGAAGCGGCGCTACCTGCCTGGGCTGCTGTCCGGGGAGCAGGGCTGGTGCCAGGGCTACTCCGAGCCCGGGTCTGGCTCCGACCTCGCCTCGCTACAGGCGCGCGCGGTCCGCGACGGCGACGACTTCGTGATCAACGGTCAGAAGATCTGGACGTCCGGCGCCGTGCGGGCAAAGATGATGTTCGGCCTCTTCCGCACGGATCCGGAGGCGCCCAAGCACCGCGGCATTACGTACCTGCTGCTCTCCATGGAGAGCCCCGGCATCATGGTGCGTCCGCTGGAGCAGATCACCGGCGCGCGAGGCTTCAACGAGGTGTTCTTCGAGGATGTGCGTGTCCCCGTATCGAACGCCCTCGGCGAAGTCAACCGCGGCTGGTACGTGGGCGCGACGACGCTCGACTTTGAGCGATCCAACATCGGCTCGGCGGTCGGCGTGCGGAACACGCTGGATGACCTGCGCGGTCTTCTGCTGGAGGAGGAGGCCGCAGGCAGCGGACGTTCACGCCTGAGCCGGGAGCCGGCGGTGCGCGCCGCCCTGACTGATCGCTACATCGAAGCCGCGACCGCGCTGACGTTCTCGTACCGCGTCTTCTCGATGCAGCACCGCGGCGAGATTCCGAACCAGGAGGCTTCCGTGCAGAAGCTCTTCACCAGCGAACTGAGACAGCGCATCGCTAACACGGCGGTGAAGACGCTGGGACTCTACGGCCAGCTCTGGGGCCCGGAGAGTGAGCGCACGCCGGCGCGTTCGAGGTGGGCGCAGACCTACCTGGCGACAGTCTCCGAGACGATCGGAGGCGGCACCTCCGAGATTCAGCGCAACATCATCGCCACCCGCGGCCTCGGCTTGCCGAGGGGATAGCCGCGAGATTCGAGCGGCGTCACGGTCCGCCACAGCACGCTGAAGCGGAACCTCCGCCGGCCCGCAGCTTCGGCGATTGGGATGTCCGATGACCGCCGCACGCCTCGCCGCGACCCCGAAATCAAGTCCCCCAGATCGGCCTTTCGCGGCGGGTCGGAGATCGACGCGGGAACGACGCGAACGCGCGGTAGACCCCCGTGATTATTCGTGACCGACGGGCCCGATCTGGCCCAGATCCTCATGCATTCGGGCCGTCTTCGTCCCGCCGCACATCCCTTGCCGCTAGAATGGCGCGCGGCAAGGGGGTACGCGATGAGCAGCATTCAGACGAGCAAGGGCGTCCTGCAGGGCAGCGGGGAGGGCGGCCTCACCGTCTTCCGCGGCATCCCTTACGCACAAGCACCCGTGCGCGACCTGCGCTTCCGAGCGCCGCGGCCCGTGGAGCTCTGGGACGCGACGCGGGACGCCACCGACTTCGGTCACGTCGCTCCACAGATCACCAATCCCGCACTCGACGCGGTGATGGAAGACGAGGAACAGACGCAGGACGAGGACTGCCTGTACCTGAACGTCTGGACCCCACAGCTCGACGGCGCGCAGCTGCCGGTCATGGTGTGGATCCATGGTGGCGCGTTCACGATCGGGAGCGGCTCATCGCCGCTCTACGACGGGCAACATCTCGCGCGCCGGGGCGTTGTGGTCGTGACGATCAACTACCGGCTGGGGGCACTCGGCTTCCTGCGAGTGCCGGGCGCTGACGGCGACGTCGAGGCGAACTGGGGCATGCTCGACCAGGCGGCGGCGCTGGAGTGGGTTCGCGACGAGATCGCGAGCTTCGGAGGCGACCCCGGCAACGTCACCATCTTCGGCGAGTCGGCCGGCGGCATGAGCGTGGGGAGCCTGATGGCGTCCCCGCTTGCCCGTGGGTTGTTCCGCCGCGCGATTCTCGAGAGCGGCGCCGGCCACAACGCGCTCACGGTGGAGGAGGCGGACGCCACGGCCGCGGGGTTTGCGAAGGAGCTGGGCGTGGCGTCGCTGGAGCCGGCGCGCCTGCGCTCGCTGCCGTGGCAGCAGCTGGTGGAGGCGCAAGCCGCCTCGGAGGCTGCGATGACCGCCGAGGTGGCAGAGGGTCGACCTGCCGCGATGCGCTACCAGCCGGTGATTGACGGCCACTTCCTGAGCCAGATGCCCATCGAGGCCATGCGCGGCGGCAGCGCACGCGACGTTTCGACGCTGATCGGGACCACCGGCGAGGAGTTGAAGCTGTTTAGCGCCCTCGCCCCACCTGGCACGCCCGAGCCCGGAGAGGAGCAGCTGGCGCGCAGCGCCGCGTGGCTGATCTCTCCAGAGGGCGATCTCGAGCGTGGGCGGGCCCTGCTTGAGCAGTATCGACAGGCGCGTTCCGCGCGTGGCGAGTCGACGGACCTGAAGGAGCTGGTGATGGCAGCGACCACCGACCAGTTCTTCCGCGTCCCGGCCGACCGGCTCGCGGAGGCACAGGCGGCGCTGAACCCGCAGACATACGCGTACCGATTCGACCACCCCTCGCCGGTGATGGGCGGCGTGTTGGGGGCCTGCCACGCCATCGAGCTGCCGTTTGTCTTCGGCACACAGGCGGTCGCGAAGGCCTTCGCTGGCGAGGGCCCAGAGGTGGACGCGCTCGCGCGGCGCGTGGGCGACGCGTGGACGGCGTTTGCGCGCACGGGCGCCCCGGCTACCGAGAGCTTGCCGGCCTGGTCCGCGTTCGACTCGGAGCGCCGCGCCACGATGCTGCTAGGCACTGAGTGCGGGGTGGCGGAGCTCCCTCGCGAGCAAGAGCGTCGGTGTTGGGATGGCGTCGTGGAGTAGCCAGGGCTCCCGGCAAGATCTGGCGGCGGCGCGCGAACCCAGGCTGCGGAGGACGTGTCCATGAGAGCCGACACCACGCCCGATTACGCGCTGATCGACCGGGCGGGCGGCGGGTCCTCCATGTTCTACCCGCGTCCGGCGGAGGGTGCGCCGCCGCCCGGGGCGACTGACCATCTCATCGAAGTGGAGCCCGGCGTCGCGGTGGGGGCGCGCCTCTACGTCACGGACCCGTCGCTGCCTACCCTCCTCTACTTTCACGGCAACGGCGAGATCGCCTCCGATCACGACGACATCGCTCCGCTCTACCACGAGATCGGGCTCAATCTCTTTGTTGCCGAGTTCCGCGGCTACGGCGCGAGCGGCGGCGAGCCCTCGGTCGCGGCGCTCGTCGCCGACGCGCACCCGTCGGCTGAGTTCTTCCACGCGACGCTTGACGAGCTTGGTTTCTCAGGGTCGAGGTTCCTCATGGGCCGAAGCCTGGGCGCCCATCCGGCACTTGAGTTGGCCGCCAACGGCGGCAGCCGGTTCCGCGGTCTGATCCTCGAGAGTGGCGCCGGGAGCATCCGCGAGATGCTGGGCCGACTGGGGCTGCTCGATACGGAGGTGGGAGGCCAGCTCGCAGCGAACCATGAAGCGAAGATCCGCTCCATCGTGATGCCAGCGCTCCTGATCCATGGTGAGCGCGACCAGTTAGTCCCGCTCCGAACGGCCGAGGAGTTGCACAAGCTGCTCGAAGCGACGAGCCGCCACCTCGTCGTGATCGCAGGCGCCGGACACAATGACATCCTCTGGGTCGGCCGCACCCAGTACTTCGAGGCGATCCGCGACTTCGTGGCCCGATCCAAAACGCTCTAGACGCCCGCGACCCCGAAATCAACTCCCCCAGATCAGCCTTCCGCGGGGGGGCACAATATCGACGCAGGAACTACGCGAAACAGCTCTACGACCCCCTGACTATTCGTGACAGGCGGGCCCGATCTGGTCAAGATCTCACGATTTCGGGCCCCGCACGCGCAACGCCATCCCCCAAGCGCACAGCCATCGACCGCCGGAGCACCCTCCCCGACCGTAGGTGCGTGAGCACGACTGCGCCCAGCTCCCACCCCAGATGGAAGCCGAAGGACTCCAGTTCGGCGGCCAGCTCCTCCGCGGGCCTCCACTGTCACGCATCGAGAGAATAGCACGAATGTTCGCAGTGGAATGCGAGGCAACTCGCATCCGACATCCTCGTTGACGCACCGCGCCCGCGAGCTCTACCGTCCCCGCGCGATGTCAGGCGCTCCCCTCCGGAGCGCCCACGAGGGAGGACCGAGCGATGGCCACCAAGCCGATCGACAGCAAGATCATCTTCGAGATGCCAGCCGTGGCGGCACCGGCTATCCGGCCGGACGGCGCAACCATCGCCTACGTCCGCTCGCAAGTCGACGGCAACTCGATGGAGGGCGATGCGAAGATCGAGCTCGTGCGCTTCGGGGGCGGCGAACCACGCACGCTCACCGCCGGCCCCGCGGACAGCTACCCCAGGTGGTCCCCTGACGGCTCGACGCTCGCCTTCCTGCGGAGCGAGCGCACCAACAAAGGGCTCGACCCCGCGCAGCTCTGTCTCCTCCCGGGCGACGGCGGGGAGGCCCGTCGCGTCACGGACCTTCCCTCCGCTGTTGTCGACTTCGCCTGGACGCCCGACGGCCGCAAGCTCGTCTGCGTCAGCGACGTCGACCCCGACCGCCGCGAGGACGGTGACGACGCCATCCCCCGCGTGCGCGAGGTGCGCAGGGTCTACTACCGGGCCGACACCATCGGCTGGCGTGGCGACGCGCACCGCCAGCTCTTCCTCGTCGACGTCGACGGCGATGAGACCAGGCAGGTCACGCGCGGCGACTACGACTGCGGACTGCCGGTGTTCTCCCCCAACGGCCGCATGCTGGCCTTCGTCACATCAGACCGTTCTGCAACACGCAACGCCAAGCCGCGGGGGGATGAACTGTGTGTGATGCGCACGGACCGGCGGAGGCGACAGTCGCCGCGCGTGCTCGTGCGTCGCATGCAGATCGGCCGCCCGGCGTGGTCGCCAGACGGTAGCGAGATCGCTTTCGTCGGCAGCGAGCGCGTCGAGGAGGCCGGTGGCTACGGCGAGAGGACGTCACCCGGTGTGTATGCCGTGAACGTGCGGCGGGGGACGGCGCGCCGCCTCACCGACGACTGCTTCCACCCTCGCCAGGGCAGCATTATGTTCGGTGGAGACGCGCCCGTCTGGGCGAACCGACGGCTGTACTTCGTCGCCGACGCCCGCGCCTCGTCCGGCCTTTATAGCATCACGCCGTCAGGAAGCGGGCTGCGCGCCGAGCGCAACGCCGCCGAGACAATCGTAGCCCTCAGCATGACGCCCGACGCATCGCGAGCAGCCTTCGTCTCGACGACGCCGCAACGCCCGCCCGAGGTGGCGACGCTTGACCTCCAGCGCGGCCGCGCCGGCCGAGTAACGAGCGCGACGCAAGCGTACTCGGAGACGCATCCGCCGGCAGATGTCGAGCGCTTCACCGTGCGTCGCGGCGGCGTCGACATCGATTGCTGGCTGATGTTCCCGCCCAACTTCGACCCGTCGCGTCGCTACCCGCTCGTGCTCGAGATCCACGGCGGACCAAACGGCGCGTTCATGACGGCGTTCATGCCGCTCCATCAGAGCGTCGCGGGCGCCGGCTCGCTCGTGCTCTACGTGAACCCGGGGGGGTCGACCACTTATGGCGCAGATTTCACCTCGCGCGTCCTGGGCGACTGGGGCGGCGAAGACTACCTCGACCTCATGGCCGCTCTCGACACGGTCTGCCGCCGGCCATATGTGAACGAGCGGCGGCTCGGCGTCCACGGCTACTCCTACGGCGGCTACATGGCCTCATGGGTCGTCGGACACACAGACCGCTTCAAGGCCGCGGTCGTCGGCGCACCAGTGATCAACCTGCTCTCGATGTGGGGCACGACCGACATCGGCGTCACCTTCGGTGAAGAACAATGGGGCGGCCGCCCACATCGCAACCTCGACTGGTACATCGAGCGTTCCCCTCTCACCTACGCGGATCGCGTGCAGACGCCGGTGCTGCTCATGCACGGCGAAGCGGACGTTCGCTGCCCGATCTCGCAGTCGGAGGAGTACTTCACGGCGCTCAAGCGGCAGGGCAAAACCGTAGAGTTTGTGCGCTTCCCGGATTGCTCCCACCTTTTCCTAGGCGTCGGGCACCCCGCGATGCGGCGCGAGTACTTCGATCGCACCGTCGCCTGGTTCAAGCGCTGGCTCTGAAGTCGCGCAGGCGTGCTGCTCGACCGCGGGTGTCGTTCGCCCTGACACGCACGGAGGGCCTCGACGACGCAGAGCGAGAACGCATAACCTGTGAAGCGCATGCGATGGGCCGGATTGGCGACCACGCGCACATCGTGCCCGGCCATTCGGGAAGTGCGCGTCAGCCACTCGTGAGTGATGTCCTGCGCGTTGTACGCGCGAGCGAGAGACGCGCCGCGAGGTACTCGGCGACGTGCAGCACCTGCAAATCGAGCTTGGCGGCGTCGGCGGCCCCACCTAGATGCAGAACGCAACCCGGGTTGTCCGTGATCAGTGTCCCGACGCCGGTCGCGGCGACGTTCCCGAGCTTGCGTGCGACCACACCCTCGCTCATTTCCGGAGCGACCACTGAAGTCGAACCGCCGAAGCCGCAGCACACTTCGGCCTCGGAGAGTGACACGACCTTGACCTCGCACACCTGCTCGATCAGCTCCCTCACTGCGTCGTCACGTCCGAGGGCGCTCGTCGCCTGGCAGAAACGGTGCACGGCCACAGGCGAGCGGTCGCCAGCCGAGAGCGCGCCGGCGGGAAACCGCGCAGGGCCGGAGAGGTACCCCGTTACGTCGTACACGCGCTCGGCCACGCGACGGCCGCGCTCCCGCCACGTTGGGTCGTTGCGGAGAATCTGGTCGTAGTCATGCAGCATCGCGACGAGGCAGCTCGGCGCGGGCGTGACGATGTCGCCTGCGGACTCCAACGTCTCGATCGTCTGCTTCGCCATGCGCGCCGCGGTTCGTCTGTCGCCTGCATCAAAGGCCGGCAGGCCGCAACAGTGCTGGGTGTCAGGCACGACGACGTCGCAGCCGGCAGCGCGGAGCAGCGCCACGGTTGCGACGGCAATCTCCGGCGCGAGACGGTCGGTTATGCACTGGAGGAACAGGGTCACGCGCCTGCCGCTGGCGTCGGTCTCCACCAGCAGCGGCGCCGGCGCTCGGAGGGCGGCTCGCGACCGGGCCGGGCGCAGGGGGATCGCCGGTGGGGTGCGCCACGAGAGCTGACGGCGAATCACGGGGAGCGAAGGTAGCCGGGTGAAGCGCCCACTCCGCCAGGGCAGCGTGGCAAGTGAGAGCACGCGCGCGGCCGCCCCGACAAGGTGGCGCGAGGCGTACGCGCGCAGCGCGAGCCGCGCCCACCATCGTGGCGGCACGTCCTCAGCGACGCGCTGCCGCACCTCGATGATCTGACGCGGCAGTGGGATCTCCACCGGGCAGACAGATTCGCAGGCCCCACACGAGAGGCAGAGCGACTGGGGACCCGCCGCGGCCGCGAAGCCGTGGTGGAAAGGCGTACCAACGAGCCCGATCGGACCTGTATAGATGTGCCCGAAGGCCTGCCCGCCGACGACCTGATAGGAGGGACAGACGTTAGCGCATGCCCCGCAGCGGATGCATCGCAGTGCTGCACTGAAGTCAGGGTCGACGGCCATCTGACGGCGGCCGTTGTCGAGCAGCACGATGTGCAGTTCGTGGCCGGGCGTCGGCCCCGTGATGAACGTCGTGTAGGTGCTGATCGACTGCCCGGTTGCCGACCGTGCGAGCAGACGCAGCTGCGCGATCGCTGTTGCGAAGTCGGGCACGATCTTCTCGACACCGACGATGGCGACGTGCAGCGGCGGCAAGCTCGCAGTGAGCTGTCCGTTGCCCTCGTTCGTGACGAGCATGATCGAGCCCGACTGGGCGATCAGCGCGTTCGCCCCGGTCACGCCCATCCCCGCGCTCAGGAACCGCGCCCGCAGCGCGGTTCGCGCGCTTCGCACCATCGCCGGGATGTCGTCGGCGTCGAACTCCCGGCCGAGCACACGCCCGAGCAGCGCGGCGACCTGCCGGCGGCGCAGGTGGATGGCCGGCATCACGAGGTGGCTCGGTCGGTCGCCGGCGAGTTGCAGGATCCACTCACCGAGGTCGGTCTCCACCGCCTCCACGCCGGCGCTGGCAAGGTGCTCGTTCAGGCCGATCTCCTCGGATGTCATCGACTTGCCTTTGACCGCCAGTTCGATGTCCCGATCGCGGCAGAGTGCTGCGATGTAGGCGTTCGCCTCCTCGGCGGTCGAGACCTCGATGACGGTCGCACCGGCTGCCTCTGCCGCCCGACGGAAGGTGCTGATACTGCGGTCGAGGTCGTCAACGACGGCATCCTTGGCTGGGGCCAACTCCCGGCTCAGCGAAGCGAACGAGTGGCCGGTGTCTGCCTCAAGGGCGGCGAAGCGACCGTCGCGCGTCTCGCGCCAGGATCGCTGAAAGTCGAGCAGCCCAGCCGACACGTTCTCGTCGGCCAGCGCGGTCCGGTAACGCTCCTTGAACGGCCTCATCCGAGGGCCACCACGTGCACCTCGCTCGGCCCCTGTACGCCGATCGTCAGTGAACGCTCAATGTCGGCTGTGCGCGATGGTCCCGTCACGAGTGAGGCGTATCCGGGCGTAGGCGCTCGCTCAGCGAGCCACCGAGCGACGTCATCGAGCCGCTCCACGAAGCGATCACGGTCCACGACCTGCACCACGGTCGTGGGCAGCATCGACACCGCGCGGTCGGGGAGCGTGTCGGCCGAGACGAGCACGGAGCCGGTCTCCGCGATCGCGAGCTCACCACGCACGATGGCGACGGCGGCGTCCGCAACCTCGGCAACCGGCTCCTGCGATGCGGGCACGAGCGCTCGTTCGCCGATGGCCACGAGTAGCTGCGGCGCCTCTGCAGCCAGAGATGGCGTGATCACGACTCGTTCGTCGCCAGCCAGCTCGAGAGCGAGGTCAGCGACCTCGCCCCAGCTCGATAGTTCGTGGACGGCGGACTGCGATTCGTCACTTTGGGAGCGGAAGCGGTCGAGCATGGCATCCATCGAGGGGGCTGTCGCGCCCTGGTGCATGGTCTGAGCCGAAACAATCCTAGCATCGCGGACCGCCACCGCCACAAGACGGCCTGTGTCGGCCTCCAGTGGGGGAGGCTAGCTCCGGAGTGGCGTCGGGACCGCAACTCAGTGCGTCGTGAAGCGGCCCCCCGCGTTTCGCTCCGGCCTACCCCCGCGGCAGTCCCAGCCCGCGTGTCGCGATGATGTTGCGCTGGATTTCGGACGTGCCAGTGCCGATCGTGCCGGGGATCGTCGTGATGTAGCGGTAGGTGAAGGCGGAAGCATCTGACTTTCGAAAAAATGCCGATGACGCGTGTCAGGAGCTAGCTTCGTGGCCGCGCGAGATACGCAGGGATGTGCTCGCGTTGGACGGCATCGTCTCACCCACGCGATGTTGTCGGCGGTGGGCGTGACTGCGCGGCACATGGCGCGAGTCTACTTGGCGCCGATGTCGGGACGCCTCAGCCACAAGGCCGATACGCGGCCCGAGTGCGAGACAGCGTAGTGAGCGTATGATTCCGCTAATGCCGCGAGCTAGCATCCCGCTGCTCTCGAAGAGTCGATTCACGTCGGCCCTCCAGTGCCACGGACAGCTCTTCCGTCGTACCGAACAACTTCGGACCTCTCACCAATCTTGGTGGCGATCGCCGGCTCAACGTTGCGGTCACGCGCGCCCGTGAGACCTTGACCGTCTTCCGATCAATGCAACCCGGTGACGTCCGAACCGATACCGGGCGCCTGCTCCGAAGGTTTCTTGAGTATGCTCGCGCGCCCGAGACAGCGATCGAGGCCGACATTTCAGATCCGTCCGGAGGGGATGCGGAGAGCCCGTTTGAGGAGTCCGTGGGGCGTGCCCTTGTCGAGCGGGGCTACAACCTCAATTACCAGGTGGGAGTGTCCGGCTACCGCATCGACATCGGCATTGTTGATGACGAAACCAATGAGTACGTGCTCGGCATCCAATGCGACGGCGCGACTTATCACTCGTCAGCGGCAGCCCGAGATCGCGACTGGCTCCGCCAGAGCGTATTGGAGGGTCTCGGGTGGCGGGTTCACCGCATTTGGTCGACGTCATGGGTTCGCAACCGAGCTGACGAACTCGTCCGCCTTGAAGAAGCGATACGCCAAGCACAGATCCGCGCGCGTTCGCCTTCCCCAGCGGTTCCCGAAACCATTGAGGACGAAGATGCCAGCCTAGAAACTGCGCTCCTCGAACCAGAGCCGGTACAGCAGATGGGACTCGTCCTCGGCAACTCGAACGAAGCGTTGAGGGAACTATTCGACTCCTACCAGATCGCCGACCTGAGCGACGTCGCCGTCGGATCGGAGCTAGTGAACGAGACACGAAGTCGGCTCGTCACGCTGGCCCGTCGCGTCGTTGAAACGGAATCCCCAGTGCACATCGATTCAATTGTCGATCGTGTGCGCACCCGATACGGGCACGGACGCGCGGGTCGGCTAATTCGAGAACGAGTCGTCGACGCGGTCTTTGAAGTCGTCAAGCTTCCCGAATTCGCGTGGGTGGGGGAACCGCCCGCCGACCGCCGACCGCCGGAACCTGCCCAACAGACTATTCATCGTCGGCATAGAAGCGTCCGTCGAGCCCCGCATCGTTGCAGACGGACAACCTAGCCGCTCGGTACTCAGGATTTCCGATGCGGAACTGGAAGCGGGGATCATCGCCGTGCTGACCGCTATCGTCGGAGACACCAGGGAGAGTTTGATCAGGAACTCAGCTCAGTCCTTCGGGTTCCGGCGCGTGGGTCCCGACATTCGCTCGTTGGTCGGAGGCGCCGTCACTCGACTTCTCGCACGAGAAGAGCTGAAGATTGTCGGTGAGATGATCGAGATCGCCTAGACCATGAGGCAGCAGACGACCGCACGTGCCACGATCGAGGTGGCGGAGACGGTTCGTCACACGCCGACGATGAGGGAGTTGCCGATTCTCGCCGTGACGACGCTCGCGCACCCTTCCGACGCCGCCCGCATCCTACGGGCCGGATGCGATGCGTACCTTTCGAAGCCTGTCCACGTGGAGGATGTCCGGGAGGCTGCGAGTCAACTCCTGCGCGGCGGGAGGCAGCGGGCTGCGCTTCATGCCTTCTCCGATGCCCCACAGCGTCATCGAGAGCGGGGGAGGTTCTTGCAGGACTGAGTCGTTCTCGGTCAGTGACGTCCGGAACTGGTCGGCTATAATGCTGCGCCCGACGCGAACCCCTCGATGGGAGCCACGATGCAAGTCCCGGACGCACGGCCCGCTCAGCTCAAGCAGGCCCTCTGATGGCCACGCCCACGCTCGCCAAACCGATCTACCCGGGCGCCGACTGGGACGTCGACCGCCCCGACTCACACGGCCTCGACGCAGCCTCGCTCGATCGAGCGGCACGCGAGATCGCCACGGTCGAGGAGCGCTACGGGTTTCTCGTGATCAAGGACGGCGTCGTCGTCCACGAGACCTACTACCACGGAGACGCCGCTTCGCAGTGGCAAGTCTTCTCGATCACCAAGGCGTTCGGAGCCGCACTCACCGGCATCGCCGCCACGCGGGGCTGGCTCTCGGTGAAGGATCGGGTCACCGACTGGCTCCCGTACCACGCGCCGGAGATCGCCGACGGCGCAACGATTGAGCACATCCTGTCGATGACGGCGGCGCACGACCCCGTGGGCGAGACCTACGAGTACACGAGCGGCCCGGTGCTGAACACACTCCCGAACATCCTCTGGGAAGCGTCCGGGATGCCGCCGCGCGATTTCTACCAGCACTGCCTCGCCGAGCCACTGGGACTCACCCTCACGTGGCCCTCCACCGACCGAGGCTGGATGCAGATTGGCAACCGCGGACCAATGCCGGTGCTGACGGCGACACATCGTGATGTCGCCCGCATCGGATGGCTCTGGCTGAATGGCGGTCGCTGGGGCGACCAGCAGCTGGTCGACACGGAGTTCGTCTCGGCCTCGGTCACCCCGCCCTTCCCAGCGGCGAACAACGCGTACGGCTACCTCTGGTGGCTGAACAAGCCCGACGGGACGTGGAAGACCGCCGGGGGCGAGACCGGTCAGGGAGCATGGTTCCCGGACGCGCCCGAGGACATGTTCGTCGGCATCGGAGCACGCGGGAAGCTCATGTTCGTGCTGCCGAGCGAGAACATGGTCGTCGTCAGCATGGGTGAGACTCAGACTAGCGGCGTCCACGCGATCTGGTCGGCGATCAGGTCAATGCTCGAAGCGTAGCGCCCGGCCTACGGGGCCCCCGGCCGCGCGGCTACCCCACCCTGAATCTAAATGGTTTGGAGCGGGAGAAGGGGGTCTCCCCCCGATATACCCACCCCCCTCACAGCGACATCTGGACACCGGCGGGAGCCGATATCATCGGCGTTGCCCGATTCGTTGAGTTGTTGACCGCCTGATCGAACGCCTTCTCTTTCGAGGCACTCGATGCCGCCGATGGCCGCCCTATCGGTTTACCACTCCCCTGCATGCGCGGGATCGAACGGCGCTGCTTCCCGCACGATATGCGCGTGCACCAGCTCCACCAGCTGCCGTATGTGGAGGAGGTCGTGGACGACCCAACGTCGCTCCGGCTTCCGCTTCTCGCCCCGCGCTTCTTCCCATTCGAGGTACGCATGGTGAGAAGGAGACGGTGCCTTGGGTGCCTTGGGGCTGCTACCTCCCGGTGAAGATGGCTGACCGCTTCTCTAGAAACGCCGAGCGGCCTTCCTGTCCGTCTTCGGTGCGTCCCGACTCGCCGTTCGCGGCGGCGGCGAGCAGCACTGAGTCTGCGAGGGTGAGATCGAGACCGCGGTAGGCGGCAAGCTTGATGTTTCCCATGATCCGCGTCGGGCCGGTTGCCAGCTTGTGTGCCCACTCGTCCACGACATCATCCAGTTGGTCTGGTGGCACGGAGTAGTTGATCAACCCCAGCTGCTCGGCTCGCGGTGCCTCGACCGGATCACCAGTGAGCAGCATCTCAATCGCCCGCTTGAGCGGGACGTAACGAGGGAGCTGGGCGGTGCCGCCGATGATCCCACTCTGGACGAAGACGGCGGCGATCTTCGCGTCGCTCGCCGCTATCGAGATGTCGCTGGCGAGCATCAGATCCATCCCCGCCCCGTACGCGAAGCCGTGTATTCGCGTGATGATTGGCTTCGGTATCGATCGAAAGGCCTGTGCGAAGTGAAAGTAATTCCCCGTCCGCACGCTGGTCATCATGTCCCGACGCCGCGGTGGCGCCCCGCCTGCGGCAGCGTCCCGACCCGCCCGAATATCGTCGCCCGCACAGAATGCCCGGCCGGCCCCGCCGAGCACGATCGCCCGCACATCGTCATCCTCGGCGCAGTCATCGAGCGCCGCGAGCAGCGCGTCGCCGAGGTCACGATTGAGCGCGTTCAGCCTATCCGGGCGGTTCAGAGTCAACCTGCAAATCGGTCCAGTCTTCTCCACCAACAGGATTGGGTCGGGCGCCATTGGTACCTCCTGGCGAGTGCACGGGGGGGGGGGCTGACGCCGGCGCGCCAGTCGCCCCTCGGCGGGTCGGGCTTGAGATCGTGCCCAGTCCCAGCATGTTATTCCACGCGTCAAGGCGCGAGACAACACAGAGAGTGGCGGTCTCGCTGGATGCCATCTCAGCGAGACGAGTGAGTCAGAGGAAATTTGACGACTTCATAACTCGGGTAATAGTCTTCATTTCAGCAGGTGCGGACCGCGATGGCGGTCAACGGAGGGAGTAACCATGTCCGAGGAAAACTACTGGACGAAGGCCGCCGGGAGCCAAGTCTCACGTCGGCGAGCACTAAAGGCAATGGGCATTGGCGTTGCGGGTCTAATCGGCGCTGCTCTGATCGGTTGCGGTGACGACGATGAGGACGGCGCCGCACGCGCGACGACTGCGCCCGCCGGCGCCGCAAGCGCGACGACTGCGCCCGCCCCGATGGCGAGCAACGCCACTCTGACATCGGCGATCGCCTCAGACATCGGCAGCGGCGACCCACAGTCGCTGGGTGGTACGGGCGGTGGCAATTGGCCGAACACATCGACCCACTTCGGTTCGTCGCTCTACCAGACGACGGTGCAGGACACGCGGGAGATCATCCCGAACGTGGCGGCGTCATGGGAAGAAGCGCCCGACCATCTCTCCTGGGTGATGAAGTTCCGCAAGGACGTTTACTTCCACAACGGCGAGAAGCTCACGGCGGAGGACGTCAAGTTCTCGCTGGACCGCGGTGCGCTCGGCCAGGCCGAGTACAACCCCGAATACAAGGGCGGCCACGCCAGGCAATTTTCCAGCCGGGTGGCAAACGTTGACGTCATCGATGACTCCACAGTCCGGTTCAACATGATCGAGCCCGATGTGATCTTCCTGAACCGCAGCTTCCATCTAGTTCCCAAGGCGTACATCGAGGAGGTCGGCGATGTTGGGTACGCGGAACACCCCGTTGGCCTCGGGCCCTTCAAGTTCGTGTCGCGAATTCCAGACTCGGAGATGATCAGCGAGCGCTGGGACCGGTTCCACGGCGGGGAGAAGGGCGTGAACGGGGTGCACACGCCGTACATCAAGCATCTCGTGCAGAAGGTGATTCCGGACAATCAGGCGCGGTTCGCCGCTCTGCAGGCGGGCGAAGTCGACCTGATCGACAAGATCTCTCCGGACATCGCCAAGCAGCTCGATGCCGATAGCAACTACAAGACCTTCTACCTTCCGGGCACGCAGCCGATGCACATTCACATCAACACGACACTGGACACTGATCCTGACACCGGTGAACCCAACCCGTGGCGAGACAAACGAGTGCGCACAGCCGCGAACCTGACGACCGACCTCGACGGGATCATCGCAAACCTCCTGACCGGCAAAGAGCAGCCGAGCTACGGTAGCTCGAGCGCGAGCTTCGGCTTCCCGGCGGACTTGCCGTCCAAGCGCTGGGGCTACGACGTCGCGGAGGCGAAGAAGTTGATGGCTGCGGCCAATCCCGACGGGTTCAACGCGGTGATCCACAATCCGATCGGCCGTTGGCCGAACTCGCGCCAGATCAGCGAGGTGATTGCTCAGAGCCTCACGGACATCGGAATCACGACTCGCATTCAGGAACTGCAGTATCAAGAGGTCACGACCCGCTTCAAGGACAAGAGCCTCTACCCGCTGAGCTTCTGGGGTATGGCGGGCGGCGACGACCCGGGTGCCAACTTCAGCTACGGATACCACTCGACGGGCAACTACACGATGTCCCTGCCGAGTCCGGAGGTCGACAAGTGGATCGACGAGAGCTCTAAGGAGTTCAATCGGGAGGCGCGCAAGGAGCTACTGGAGAAGATCATCACTGCCCACTACCTCGATGCCCGCTGGATCTTCCTCTTCGAGCCGATCCAGATCGTCGGAACGACTAATAAGTGGGAGTGGGACTTCTGGGGCAAGACGCTCGGTAATCCCGAGTACTGGAACATCCGACCGTCGGCGTAGGTCAAACCAAGATTCCTTAGTGCCCTTGGGCGGCCAGTGCCCAGGGGCATTGGCCGAGCGCGCGCGACATGTCGGTTGTTGGGGTACTGATCGCAGCATCAGCTACTCGGCTGCGACCTTGATCAATGGCCTTAGGGGGATGATGAGACGGTTCCTGCTCCTGCGCGTCGCTCAGTCGCTACTTACGATCCTGTTGGTTCTGTTCGTGGTCTTCGGTATTGCGCGGGTTGCCGGTGACCCGGTAACGCTGCTGGTAGACTTCGACTCTTCGCAGGAAGATATCGACAAGCTTAAGTCGGAGCTGGGCCTGAACGACCCGCTCCCAGTGCAATTCGTCGATTTCACCCTGGATGCCATGCGAGGAGACTTCGGTATCTCGTTCCGTACCAGCCGGCCGGCGATGCAGGAGGTGCTGGAGCGCGTGCCGGCGAGCCTGAAACTGGCGGGGCTCTCGCTTGTGTTCGCACTCGCGATCTCGATCCCGCTTGGGGTCGTCGCTGCGATCACTCGAGGCTCGGTCTTTGACGCGATTGCACGGTTCTTCGCGCTGGTGGGGCAGGCAGCTCCCAACTTCTGGGTCGGGCTGATGCTGATCTTCTTCTTCTCCGTCCGTCTTGGCTGGCTGCCGACGGGCGGACGGGGCGGACTCGACCACATGATCCTGCCCGCGATCACGCTGGGCACCGCCGGCGCGGCGAGCATCGCCCGCCTCACGCGCTCAGCGCTGCTCGACGTGCTGAATACCGACTACGTCACCATGGCCCGCGCGAAGGGGCTTCCACGACGAACCGTGATCCTGAAGCACGCGCTGCGCAACGCCATGATCCCCGTGGTCACGATCCTCGGCTTGCGCATCGGGGGGCTGATTTCTGGGTCGGTGATCGCCGAGACGATCTTTGCCTGGCCCGGCGTCGGTCGTCTGATCATTCAGGCGATCAACGTCTCCGACTTCCCCGTCGTGCAGGCTGCGATCCTGCTCACCGCCACTGCGGTGGTGTTCGCGAACCTGCTGACCGACATCGCTTACATGTTGATCGACCCACGTATCCGATATGTCCAGAGCTAGGATTCAGGAACGTACCTTGGTCACGACGGTCAATTCGCAAGTCGACCTGTTTGCGAGACCGAAACCTCGCTTTCAAGTCGTACGACAGTTCTTGCGGTTCTGGGTTCACTATCCCGTCTTCCCGATGCTGATCGGGGTCACGGTTATCCTGTTCGCTTTGATGTCGTCCACATTCGCGCCGCACGATCCGTTCACGCTGCATTTGGCAGATCGGCTGATCCCGCCCGCGTGGGAGAGCGGCGGGAGCTGGAACCACGTTTTCGGAACGGACCATCTGGGACGCGATATCTTCTCCCGCATCATCTACTCAAGCCAGGTGACAGTCATCACGGTCTCGCTGACCGTCATGGCAGCTGCATCAATCGGAACTTTCCTCGGCATGCTCGCGGGCTACTTCGGGGGCGTGGTCGATGCGGTGCTGATGCGCCTGGTGGACTTCCAGATCGCACTGCCGTCGCTACTGTTCGCGGTGATGCTGGCCACCGTGTTGCAGCCCGGAATGAAGAACGTTATTTTCATCATCATCCTTTTCTTCTGGGCGGCCTTCGCTCGGCTCGTTCGCGCCGAGGTGCTGAGCTTTCGCGAACGAGAATTTGTCCAACTCGCGCGCGTCGCCGGAGCGGGTTGGCTTCGCATTTTTTGGAAGCATCTGCTGCCCAATGTCCTGAACACCGTCCTGGTGATCGCCACTCTCGAGGTGTCCTCGGTCATCATCTTTGAGTCGTCGCTCAGTTTCCTCGGCCTCGGAGTTACCCCGCCGACAGTCTCGTGGGGGCAGATGCTCGCCGAGGGTCGCGAATTTATGTCAGTCGCCTGGTGGCTGGTAGCGATACCAGGCATTGCGATCTTCCTCGTAGCGCTATCGGGGAATCTGTTTGGCGATTGGTTGCGCGACACGCTCGATCCGCACCTGCGGCGAGCTAGCGACTAACGGACAGGCGAGTGAATGGTGCCGGCTGAGACGCAGCGCAAGCACGGCGGATCCAACCCTGACGGGGACGACATCCTCACGGTCAAGAACCTTCGTACCTACTTCTATACGAAGGACGGCGTCGTGCCCGCCGTTGACGATGTGAGCTTCAGCCTTCGACGCGGCGAGATCCTTGGAGTCGTCGGCGAATCGGGCTCGGGGAAGAGCGTCACCGCGAGCTCCGTGATGCGACTCGTGCCGCATCCCGGCGAGACTGTGTCGGGCGAGATCGTCTTCAAGGGCGAGAACCTGCTCGACCTCAATGAGAGCGCGATGCGGCACATTCGAGGCGCGCAGATCAGCATGGTGCTGCAGGAACCGATGACTTCGCTGAACCCTGTTCTTACGATCGGGGCGCAGGTCTCGGAACTCTTCACACACCACCCGAAGCGCTCGACCCTCTCCTCGATCAAAGAAGCGGTGATCAATATCCTGACTCGTGTCCAGATCCCCGACGCAGCACGCCGGCTGGCCGCCTACCCTATGCACTTCAGCGGAGGCATGCGCCAGCGCGTCTCGATCGCAATGGCCACGGCCTTGCAGCCCGACCTCGTGATCGCGGACGAGCCCACGACCGCGCTGGATGTCACTACGCAAGCGCAAGTGCTCGACTTGCTGCTCGAACTGCGCGACGAACTCGGCGTGAGCGTGCTCTTCATTACGCACGATCTGGGTGTCGTGGCCCAGATCTGCGATTCGGTGGCGGTGATGTACGCCGGCAAGATCGTCGAATACAACTCAGTTGAGGAGATTTTCGCCAACCCTCAACATCCGTACACCAAGGCACTGCTGGTATCGCTCCCTCGGCTCGGTGAACGCTTCGACACGCTCCCGACCATCGAAGGCCAACCGCCCGATCTGGGGAACCTTCCACCCGGCTGCTCCTTCGCATCGCGCTGCACGGTCGCGGTTGATCGGTGCTCGGAAGAAGCACCGGGCTCGACCCCTCTCGGCTCTGACGGTGGGCGGGCGCACATCCGCTGCTGGATGACCGCGGACGAACTTGCCGCTGCGGGCAGCACAGCCGAGGAGGGAGCGAAGTGACCTCCACAGGAGACGGGAAAGCGGACGACAACCTCATTCTCGAAGTAGATCGACTGCAGAAGTACTACGGCACTGGCGGAGTAGGCTCCATATTCGGTGGCGGCCGCCCGCCCGTACGCGCTGTAGATGGAGTGAGCTTCCAGATTCGGCCCGGGGAGAACTTCGGGCTGGTCGGCGAGTCCGGCAGCGGCAAGACAACGATCGCCCGTACCCTGCTGCGTCTCGAAACGCCGACCGACGGCAAGGTGCTGTTCGAGGGCCGCGATGTCCACGCCATGAAGGGGCGTGCACTCAAGAACTTCCGGCGTGACACACACGTCGTCTTCCAGGATCCGAACAGTTCACTGTCCCCTCGGATGCGGGTCCGCGACATTGTGGGCGAACCGTTGCAGATCCAAGGAATGCGCGGTAGCGAGCTGAGCGACCGGGTCGAAGAAGTACTCGGGCTCGTAGGCCTCAGCGCGGAGACGACCAAACGCTTCCCGCATGAGTTCTCGGGCGGGCAACGGCAGCGCATCGCCGTCGCCCGCGCTATCGCCTCGGACCCGAAGCTGATCGTGCTCGACGAACCGGTGTCCGCGCTCGATGTCTCGATTCGCGCACAGATCCTGAACCTGCTGCGGGAGCTGCAAGATAGGTTGAACCTCACGTACCTCACGATCGCTCACGACCTCGCAGTGGTGTACCAGGCCTGCGATGTGATTGCCGTGATGTACCTAGGGAAGATCGTCGAGATCGGCCCCTCCGAGGAGCTGTACGGCGAGCCTGCCCATCCGTACGCGCAGATCCTACTCTCCGCGATCCCGCGACCGGATCCGACACTGCGGCACCTCGAGCGGCTTCCCCTCACCGGCGAGATTCCGAGCCCCTCCAACCCGCCGTCCGGCTGTCGCTTCCACCCGCGCTGCCCGATCGCCAAGCCACAGTGCGCCGAAGAGGACCCCGAGTGGCGTCAGCTACGCTCTGGTCGGTGGGTTGCGTGCCATTTCGCAGAATTGGGTGCCTGAAGACGACAGCTTCTCCCGCGGATGACAAGCAGGCTGTGGCGTCGCTGTGATCCCGACAGGCAGCGACTCGTCACGGCGCACCGCGTTGACCCGCCGATCAGCACGACGGATCGCCGCCTATCTCGACCATCATCGGTTCAGGACGATCCTCATCCTCGCACTCACGGCGTTGCTCTATCGCCAGTGCCTGAGCCCGCTGCCATGGGTCTCGCCCGACCCGCTGCCTCCGCCTTCATCGACCGCCCGCTCACTGACCGTGGGCGCGAGTTCGTGGGCGGCGCCGGGAGGGAATCGAGGCATGACACGGGTCACTGACGCCGCACCACCGCTGGACGGTAAGATCGCGTGGCGCGTGCAACTGCAGCCGCCCGTGACGACGCCAATCGTCACCGATGGCCGGGCGCTGTACGTGGCGTTCCCGGAGGCGCAGAAGGTCGTTGCGCTTTCGACCGACGACGGCAGGGAACTCTGGAGCATCGAAACGACCGGGCAGACCGATCACGCCATGGCGCTGGCTGGCAACATCGTCTACGTACAGGTTCGTGGTGGAGGCTTACTGGCCCTGTTCACATCGACCGGCGCGACTGTCTGGACCGGCCCCGGCGACCGCGCGCTGACGGCTACGCCGACGATCGTCGACGGCGTGCTGTGGGCTGGGATGCGCGGCCGACTCGTTGCGTTCGACGCGGAGACCGGCGACATACTCGGCGAGTCCACTATCGGATCGCGCTTCGTGAGGCTGCGCCCGGCCGTGGACGCACGGCATGTCACGGTCGCGAAGACCGACACGCTACTCATCTTCGACAGTACGACGGCCGAGAGAACGTTCCAGGCGCGCTTTCCGGGGCTTCAGTACGTCGCCATTACGGGCGATACGGTACTCGCCGTCTCGGACCGCCAGTTGGTCGCGTTCAACGCGAACGCCAGGCTGCCACCGTGGGACGGCGTCCGCGACTGGTGGTTCCGGCTCCATCTCTACCTCGGGCTGCCGGACGTTCCGACGCCGCCGAACCTCTGGGTGCAGCAGACGGGCTGCGAGGTACTAGCGCCCGTCGTTGATTCGGCGCGCGTCATGGTCGCCTGTGCCAAGGGGGCGATCCGCGCTTTCGATCTAGAGACGGGAGAAATGCTCTGGGAGCGTACCGGAGCTCCGATCGCTACAGCGCCTGTATTGACAGCCGACCGTCTGCTGGTCGCCGACTCTGCGACGCTAGTGCTGCTCGACCCCGCGAGTGGCAGAGAGCTGCGTCGCCGCACGCTCGACGCGGAGATCGAAGTCAGTGAGATCCTCGTGACGGAGGAAGGGATCTACATCCTGACGCCGACGTACGAGTTGATCGCAGTACGTTAAGCTACGCGCTCCACGCTCAATCGATCACGCCGTCCACGAGCAGCTCGACGTAACGCTCGTCGGAGACCCCGAGCAACCCCTTCAGCACCTGCTCGTTGTGTTCGCCGAAGAGCGGCGGGCGGGTGAGTCTGGCTGACTCGCCGTCGAGCCGGGCGGGCTGGCCGTGGGTCACGTAGGTCAGGCCATCGTCGTAGCCGGGGAGATCGTGGAAGTGGCGTTCCCGCAGCTGCGGGTCGCGCGTCAGCATGTCCTCAAGGTCTTCAACGACGCCGGCCGGCACTCCGGCCTGCTGGAGCGTCCGCGTGACGTCCCACACGTCGCGCGACGCAGTCCATAACTCGATCGCGTCGTCGAGATCGCCGGCGTGCTTGAGGCGAACGTCGGCCGTCTCGAACCGCGGATCGCTGGCGAGGTCGTCGCGCTCGATCGTCGTACAGAGCGCCTGCCATTCCTCGTCCGAGCGCGCCGTGATTGCGACCCAGCGATCTTCGCCCAGGCAGCGGTAGGCGCTATGCGGCGCCCAGTCTCGTGAGCGGTTCCCGATGCGATCGGGAACGTCGCCGTTCGCCGTGTACTCGAGAACCTGGGTACCGAGCAGGCCGACCGTCGCCTCCAGCTGTGAGAGGTCGATGAACGACCCCTCGCCGGTGCGTTCCCGATGGTGCACCGCCGCCATGATCGCGCTCGCCGCCACGTAGGGCGTGGAGAAGTCCGAATACAGCGGACCCATGCCGATAGGCGCTCGCTCGGGGAAGCCCATGCCCATGTTGATGCCACCGTAGGCGATCACGCCGTTCCCAGTCGCACCGTACGTGAGATATGGCCCGGTGGTGCCCATGACCGGCATTGTCAGCATGATGATGTCGGGCTTTACCTTCTGCAGTTCCTCGAAGCTGAGCCCCCAGCGGTTCATGCGGTCGCCAGTGAAATTGTTGGTGACGATGTCCGACTTCGAAACGAGCTGCTTAGCGAGATCGATCGCCTCGGGCCGGTTCAGATCGAGTGAGACTGAGAGCTTGTTCGTGTTGCAGTCGTTAAATGTGCCGTTGCGACTGTTCGCCGTCAAATCCTCCGGTGCGGGCCAAACGCCGCCTTCCCGAATCAGGTCCATACGGGCGCGGGACTCGATCTTGATCACCTCGGCACCGTAGTCCGCGAGGATGCGTGAGGTAGCCGGACCGGCGATCAGCCAGAAGAAGTCCGCGACACGCAATCCGTCGAGCGGTCGCGTGGGATCGGACTGCTCGCTCATATCACTCCCCGTTCATGCAACGACGAGATCTCCGACGCGGAGAGACCGACCAGTTCGCGGTACACCTCCTCGTTGTGCTCGCCGAGCGTCGGTGCCGGTCTCGCTGCGGACGGACGCTCTCCGTCGACGATCATCGGCGTGCCGGTGTCCGTCAGCGACCGGCCGACCGCAGGATTGTCGACTGATGAGAAGTACTCGCGCTCGACGAGTTGGCGATCGCCAACGAGATTTTGAACGTCGTTCACGGGCATCACCAGCAGACGCCGGCGCTGGCCCTCGTGGAAGAGGTACTCGCGGTCGTAGCGGACGACGAGTTCATGCACCGCCTTCGACATCGCGGCGGCGTTCCGCTGCGCGAAACCCTGTTCTTTGCGCGGTACGTTTCGGAGTTCGGACTCAATGCCCTCTTCGTCGAGCCACTCGACGAAATTGTCCCACCGGGCCGGGGGCACCCCGAAGGTGATCCAGAGCTCGTCGCGGCACTGATACATCCCCTGGCCACCCGCCGGGCCGACAAGGCCACGCCGGCCGGGGATCTCTCCGTGCCAGGTGTAGGCGACGGGGTGGGCGTTCTGGAAGGTGGCCATCGATGCAGCATCCTGCATCGACACGTCGATTCGCCGCCCCGTGGGGCTGTCCGACGACGACGATAGATCGCGGCCTACGAGAGCGACCAAGATCGCCGAGGCGAGCGCAAGCGAGCCCATGTGGTAGGCCTGCTCGGCTGTCGGAAGGTTGGGCGGGTCCTCGGGGTCACCGTTCAGGAACATGAGGCCACTCATCGCCGCGGGGATCATGTCGGACCCCTTGTACTGCGCGAGCGGCCCTTCCTGCCCGAAGGGCGTGACGGTCCCGTAGAGCAGTCCCGGGTTTTTCTCCGACAGCCGCTCGTATCCGAGGCACAGCGCGTCCATCTCGCCGGGAGTCTCGGTCTCAATCAGTACATCCGCCTCCTCGGCGAGGCGGCGAATCAGAGCGGCGCCGTCCGGCGAACGGATGTCGAGCGTGATTCCGCGCTTCCCGGAGTTGAAGTGCAGATGATAGAGACTGCGTTCGACGCCCTCGGTCTGGTCGAGGAATGGTTGGCGTGCGCGCACCGGCGAGCCGTCGGGTGGCTCGACCCAGATCACGTCCGCGCCCAGTTGAGCGAGGAATCTGCCCGTGAACAGCCCACCTTCACCCGAGAGGTCGACGACGCGGAGATCTTCGAGCGGGCTACTCATCGAGATGTTCTCGGTTCACCGACGCCCGAGCCTGAGGATGTCGTGCGACGCGAGCCACCGCCAGTGTACGTGCATTGTACCCGGGGGAGATCGGAGAGTAACGCCATGCGACTTACGTCGCCTACCAAGTGTCCAGGAACGTTCTTCGTCCGCGTCGGAGCGGTTCGGATTCGGGTACGGACATAAGGCCGTCAACAATCCAGCGCCGCGTCTCAGCGGGGTCGACCACGTCATCGATCCCGAAGACGGAACCAGCGTTGAGGGCGCTGCTACGTTCGTACGCAGCCTCAACCAACTTCTCGTACTCCGCCGCTCGCTCGTCGATGTCGTCGATCTCGCCCAGCGCGTCTCGATTCCCGAGCAGCACCGAGGACTCGATGTTCATGCCGCCGAACTCGCCCTCGGGCCAGGTAACGGTGAAGGTCGGGGCCCTGCCGCTACCCGTCATTACCGCAATCGAGCCAAGCGCGTAACCCTTCCGCAGGATCACGCTGAAGCGTGGTGTCTCCAGGTTGGCACCGGTCACGAAGAGGCGGCTGCAGTGACGGACCAGGCCGGTCCGCTCCACCTCAGGCCCCACCATCATGCCCGGTGTGTCGACGAGCGTGATGATCGGAATGTTGAACGCATCGCAGAGCTGCCAGAAGCGAGCGACCTTGTCGGATCCGGGGCTGTCGATCGCCCCGCCAATATACGCGTTGTTGTTGGCCGTTAACCCGAACGGGTGACCCTCGATTCGAATGAACGTCGTGATCATGCTGATGCCAAACTCTGGCCGCAACTCCAGGACTGAATCCTTGTCGGCCAGGATCCGGATCAGCTCTCGAATGTCGAAACTGCGATGGCGGTCCTCCGGAATGACGTGCCGCAACAGTCGCTGGTCGTCGGACTCCCATGAGTCGAGCGACCCCTGGAAATACGCGAGCAGCTTCTTCGACGTCGTAATCGCCTCGTCCTGATCCTTGACCAGGATGTCGACCGTCCCCGCCGGTACCGTGTCTGACGTCGGACCAATCTCTTCGGGTAGGAATGAGCCCATACCGCCACCCTCGATCGTCGCCGGCGCGCCCATGGCGATCAGCGAGTCCTCGGTCGCGATGATGATGTCGGTGAGGCCCAGGATTGATGCGTTTCCCGCGTAGCACCAGCCGGCCGTCACCCCGATCATCAGTACCTTGCCGCTGAGCTGTGCCATCTTCTCGAAGGTGCGGGTCGCGGGGTGGCCACGACCGCTCGGCCCATACTGCGGGGCCTCGGGGGGGGCACTGCCGGAACGGGCGCCTGCTCCCTCAGCGTGAAAGATCACGGGCAGCGAGAGATCATCGGCAAGTTCCACCATGCGGTCGGTCTTGTCGTGACCACGCCCACCCTGCGTACCGGCATACACCGTGTCGTCGTAAGAGATGAAGATCGTGCGGGCACGCTTCGCGTCGAAGAGGTCACCGTTCACCGATCCGATCCCGGCGACCAGCCCGTCGGCGGGCGTCTTGCGGATCAAATCCGCCAGAGAGAGACCGGCCCGAGGGGTGGAGATCGTCAGAGAGCCGTATTCGGTCCAGGTGCCCGGGTCGATCAACTGGTCGATGTTCTCACGGACGGTGCGGCGCCCTTTGCTGCGGCGACGTTCGACGGCCTCTGGACGGTTCTCATCGAGGAGGAATTGTCGCCGGTCGAACACCGCTTGCAGACTGGGGCGAATGTAGTCGATGTCGATCGCACGTTCCTCGTGTACGAGCGCTGCGCCAACCTCCATCGGCTCGACGAACGCCAGAGGATGGTCTTCGAATACGATCTCGCCGACGGACACGGTGAGCTCTCTGACAACGCCACTGAAGGTCGCCTCGACCTCGTGTTCCATCTTCAGTGCACTCATCACCATCAGGAGCTGGCCCTCGCGGATCTCATCGCCTTCGGCCACGAGAATCTCGGACACCGTGCCCTGCAGAGGCGCCGGGACTGGGTCCGTGTTTGGCGGTCCCACGACGCGAGGCGGTGCCGCTGTGCCTGTCTGCCGGGTCGGCTCGCCTCCGCGGAAGAAGTCCAGCGAGGCGAGTGGATCCTTCCGGTTGATGTCACCTCCGGCCTGAATCGTAGGGGCCTTGCCGTTCCCATCGCTGGCAACGGAGACCGCGAGGTCTTCCGCGTGGTCGTCGACCCAGCGCGTGTACACGTTCTGCGCAACGAAGTCCTCGTGCTCGATCACCTTGCTCAGGAAACCGATGTTCGTCTCAGGCCCGCCGATCTGGAACTCCCCCAGCACACGGCCCAGTCGCCTGGACGCGGCACCAAAATCGTCCGACGGGGAGTGGACAATCACCTTCGCCAGCAATGAGTCGAAGTTCGGGTTGGTTGTGTAGCCCGCGGCAGCGTAGGTATCGACGCGCACCCCGGGGCCAGCCGGCGGTTGAAACGTCGTGAGCTGTCCCCCGGACGGACGGATCGCTCCGTCCGGCTGCAGCACTTCGGTGTTCACTCGTGCCTGGACCGCGAACCCGCGAGCCTGCGGCACGGACACCTGTTCCAGACCGAGATCCTTCAGCGATTCGCCCTGCGCCAGCCGAAGCTGTGCCGCCACCAGATCGACTCCGGTGACCTCTTCGGTCACCGTGTGCTCCACTTGCAGGCGAGCATTGGCCTCGATGAATACGAACCTGTCTTCGGCCGTAGAGTCCACGAGGAACTCGAACGTCCCGAGGCTCTGATACGACACCGCTTCTGCCATCCGCACCGCCGCGGCGCAGATCGCATCGCGAATGTCGGCGCTGAGACTGGGACTGGGCGCGATCTCCACGAGCTTCTGATGTCTGCGCTGGATACTGCATTCGCGCTCGCCCAGGTGGCTGACGGAGCCGCTTCCGTCTCCGATCACCTGAACCTCGAGGTGCCGGGCTCTCGGGAGCAACTGCTCAACATAGATTGCTCCGTCGCCGAAAGCTGCCTGCGCTTCCGACTGGCAGCGCGCGTAAGCGACCTCGATCTCATCCAAACTCTCGACGACCCTCATCCCGCGGCCGCCGCCGCCAACGACAGCCTTGAGCACGATCGCGGCGTTGTCTCCGAGCTCCAGAAAGAACTCCCGCGCCTCGTCCGGCGTCACCGGGCCCGCACTGCCGAGTAGCACGGGCACATCCTGTTCCTGCGCAAGGTTCCGCGCGCGCGACTTGTCGCCGAAGAGCTCCAGGGCCTCGATCGAGGGACCGACGAAGGCGATTCCCTCCTCAGCACAGCGACGGGCCAGTTCCGCGCTCTCGGCCAGAAAGCCGTATCCCGGGTGGACCGCATCGCTGCCGGAGGTCTTCGCGGTCGTGATCACCTGCTCGATGTCGAGGTAGGCTGTCGCGCCAACGCCGATCAGGGCATGCGCCTCATCGGCCCTGCTCACGTGCGGCGACCCTGCATCGTCTTCGGAGAAGATCGTGGCGGTCTGAAGGCCCAGCTCCTCGGCTCCGCGGATGATTCGGATCGCGACCTCACCGCGGTTAGCGATCAGCAGCTTGATTAAGTCCATCACTCCCCCATCAGATCAATGAGCACGAGATTACTCCAAACGCGACCGCGGCGTGGCGCCGCGCCGGTTGTCAAGCAGGAGGGATGCTCGCACTCAGCGTGTCATCCAGACAGCACGGAGACCAGCTCCCCGTCGCACTCGACGACCTCGCACGGATGCTGCTCGCCCTTGTAGCGGGCGACGAGCCGCTGGCCGGTCTCGAAGCGCGGCGCGACGATGGGAGGTTCGGGCCGGGGCAAGGCGGCTCCGTCAGATCTCAGACCACGGACCCTCTGCTAGCGTCGTGCTGACCAGCGACCGGCGGAGGATTGCCCGTGACCTGCCCCCACTGTGGTTCCAAAGAAACTAGCCGGCGGCGACGACGTAGCTCGCGCGGCTACCGCACTTCCGCTTGCCGCGCCTGCCACAGAATCTTCAACGAGCGGACCGGCACCCCATTCAACGATCTCCAGTACCCCACCGACATCGTGCTGCTCGCCGTGCTGTGGCGCCTGCGCTACAAGCTAGGCTTCCGCGACGTCGCCGAGCTGCTGCTTCAGCGCGGCTTCGAGGTCACGCACGAAACCATCCGAACGTGGGAGTTTCGCTTCGCTCCTCTGCTCGCTGACCAGCTTCGCACCAAGCGTCGCGGTACAGCCGGCGAGTCCTGGTACCTCGACGAGACGTACGTGAAGGTCTCGGGACGCTGGTGCTATCTGTACCGCGCCATCGACCGCGAGGGCGAGCTCATCGATTCGATGCTCAGCGAGCACCGTGACAAGCATGCCGCACGGAGGTTCCTGCGGAGGCTCGTGGAGGTGGCGGGCCGCAAGCCTCTGCGCATCACCACGGACAAGCACCCTGCGTACCGCAAAGCCATTCGTTGGATCATCGGCCGCGGGGCGCTGCATCGGACGGCGCAATACCTGAACAACTACACCGAGCAGAGCCATCGAGCCGTGAAGCAGCGCTACTACCCGATGCTGGGCTTCGGGAGCTTCGAATCAGCGTCGCGATTCTGTGCGGCGTTCGATGAGCTGCGGCAGTACTTCCGAGTTCGCCGCCGCGGCGAGGGTTACGACTCCCTGGCAGAGCAGCGACGACTCTTCCTCGCTCGCTGGGATCTGCTGATCGCGGAGCTCGCTGTGGCGTAGAGCAGGCGATAACCGGAGCCTGTTTCGTCGGCGCCATCGGTGACCTGAGTTCTGACGGAACCAAGGCCTGGGGATCAGGTGGGAAGACCTCGATCTAACTGATGCCGGCACCCTGTCCGTGCGGTACCAACTCCAGCGGCAAGGGGGCGAGTTCGTCCTTACCGAGCCGAAGTCCGCGAGCGGTCGCCGCACGATCGCGCTTCCAGGGTTCGCTATCACGGCGCTGCAGGCCCATGCTCAGCGACAGCGCTTTGAGCAGCGTGCGGCGAGGGGCGCATGGAACAACGCCCTGGGCCTCGTATTCGTTACCGAGCTGGGGCATCCGCTACACCGTCGCAATGTGCTGCGACAGTTCCAGAACGACATTCTTAAGCCTACGGACCTACCGCTGCGGGGGCTGAAGGAGTTACGTCACAGCGCCGCGTCTTTGTTGCACCTGCAGGGCGCATCGCCTCGCGAGATCATGGAGGTGCTTGGACACTCTGACATCGCGATCACCCTCGGGACGTACACCCACGTCTGGGACAAGCAGCGGGTCGCGACGGCCGCCCGGATGGACGAGTGGCGGACCGCCGGCAGCTAGCGATCGCTAGTGATCGTGCTAGTGAAACCGGGTCCAGTCAGCTCCGCTCCCTGCCGCTCAGCGCCAAGAGACTGTGGCAAGCAGAGTCGATGTTCCAGTCGGAGCCACTCTGTTCCGCGGTTGCGCTCGACTGGGGGTCAGGAGGTCGCTGGTTCAAATCCAGTCGCCCCGACCATACTTCCCTCGCTCCTCACCCGGGCACGCACCAGCGAGTTTCCGAGGGGCGGGGAGCCGCCTTCAGGCGCTCCGGTCCCGCGCCGCCCTCAACGCCGCGATCTTCGAGTTGTCCCAACTCACCAGACGATCGGGCGTGAACATTACCCAGCGGTTTGTATCTCCCGCTGCCGTGAAGTCGTTGCGGCGGGGTGTTGCGTCCGTTCCGCCGTGGCCGCCCGCGTACTTCGCCCCGATCAGCATCCGAGCCTGTTCGAGATCCGGGTCGGCGGCTTCCTCTTCGGCAGTCTCGAGTACGCGTGCCACCCCCTGGAACATCGCTCCGATCAGCTCCGGAAAGCGTTCGTTCGTGTCCACCAGCAGCGTTGTTGAGGGATTCCGTCGGAGATTCACGATCTTCTGCCCTCGCCCCGTGAAGTAGATCTTGCCGCTCACCCATCCGAACCACATCGGCGTCAAGTTGATCCGGTCGTTCGCTCCGATCGTCGCTATCCGCATGTTCCAACTCGACGTCATCAGCACGTCGAGTTCGTCGTTAGTGAGCGCGATTTTTCGCGAGATCCGTGGCATGGAGGCTCCCTTTGTCCGTCGAGCTGGTAAGTGCGGGCACCATAGCAGGGCGATACAGCGATGGTGCCGAGGCGTGGGAGCGCGACGGGGTCGATAGAGCGAGGTTGCCCGCCTCCAACGAACGCAAGCGCTATCATTCCGCCTGCATGCCAAGTGAACGCATCCAACGACGCATTGACCGCCTGCTCGACGAAGCGGAGGCGGCTGCCGACGGGCACGAGTGGCAACTCGTGCGCGAGCTGTCGCAGCGCGCGCTGGCGCTCGACAAGAGGAATGACGACGCGCGCTCGATGCTCGCGATGGCCGCCGAGGAACTTGGGGCCCCGTCACGCCGGATGTGTCGGATGAGATTCCAGTACCTACGCCCGCTCGGCAGCCCAACGCCCCCTCCGCCTTCGCGGGCGGCAGGTACGAGGTGCGGGTGCGCGTCGGCAGCAACGCCGGTGAGCCGATCGCAGAGGACGACGATCTCTTCGGCACCGCGGTACGAGTTCGCCGCTCGCATCACCAACCGTGCGGAGCAGGGGCAGGTGCTGGTCTCGGACGTCGTGCGGCAGCTGTGTGCGGGCAAGACGTTCGATTTCACCTCGCAAGGTGACGTCACGCTCAAGGGCTTCGATGAGCCGGTGACGTTATATGAGGTGAAGGACTGACGCCCTGGAAGACCTTCTCGCCGTGCTAGCTCCCTCGCGAGGGCACAACGACTACCGCCTTGCCCGGAGCTCCCGCGACGCCGTCCTGGTTGACGACGTTCACATCCAGTAGGACCCGGTGCTCTCCGTCCTCGACCTGCTTGTCGGTCACCACGGCCTGTGTGGTCAACACTTCATGTTTCTGATTGATCGCCCGGAACTGCATTGAAAGCTCGCGGACCTCGGACTCATCCCCAACCCAGTCTTGGAGCGCGTTCATCACGTAGGCCCAGCGCAGGTTCCCCATGCCAAACGCCTCGCCCTGCCCAGCAGCCTTTGCCACTGCGTCATCCATGTGCAGGTAGACGAACTCATCATTCACTGCCGCATAGCGGTTCCAGTTCATGAAATCAGTCTCGCGCTCGAACGCCGGCACTTCCTGGCCGGCCTCGATGTCCTCGAAGTAGATGTTATGTGTCATCGCAAGTTCCTCTCGTCGGTCGGCCAGCTAGTAACGGATGCCCGTGGAAATACGTCGCTTCACCAGTTCATCGTTCTGGTTGCGCCACTCGGTCTCTGTGTAGGAGTAGATCGTGAGGCCGTGGCGACCCTCGCGCTCTTCCCAGTGCGAGAGGCGAGATCGCGATGTGACTACATCGCCTGGCCGGATCGGCGCGGAGAAGGTGTCTGCCTGACCTCCGTTGAGGATGTTCTCGCCCTTCCTCGGCGTCTGCCCGGGCACGGGACCCGCCGAGGCACGAACAGGTCGATCGATGGGCCAGGTGAACGGGTTGAAGTCACGTGGTGCGATGATGCCGCCCCAGCGCGTCTCCGTCGCATAGTCCGCGTCCCAATGAATCTGGGGTGGTCTGTCCGGCCAGTAGACGGCGATCGCCCACTTCCGAATGTCCGATTCAGTAACGGGGTACGACGTATTCTCGCTCCCCCACACTCCACGCGCGTCGATCATGTCCTGGGTAACGAGCGTCTCTGGCTCGGCAGTTGTCAT
>PVBE011048812.1_pt1 | contig 162105 bp, 155 predicted proteins | sample 1631181 | NCBI WGS metagenome assembly PVBE01 (sample SAMN08397723, study PRJNA350692) | Marine metagenome, whole genome shotgun sequencing project. | isolation source: water | place: Pacific Ocean | collected 2012-04 | reverse complement strand
CTTTCTTTCAGCAACGGCGGGAATAGCTTCTAAGTCATGATAAGATTCGCGCCCCAGTCGGAGAGGTACCGAAGCGGTCATAACGGCGCGGACTCGAAATCCGTTGGGGGCGCAAGCTCCACGTGGGTTCGAATCCCACCCCCTCCGCCACCGCTGGATACCCGTCAACGTGGAGAGGTGCCGGAGTGGTTTATCGGGCTCGCCTGGAAAGCGTGTAAAGGGGCAACCCTTTCGTGGGTTCGAATCCCACCCTCTCCGCCACTCACCCGCAGCCCGGCTACAGCGCCCAGTCAGGGTGCCCGGCTGCCACAGCCAATTCGCTCAGTCCGAACCGAGGATGGCCACGATCGCGGCCTCAAGCTCGGCGCGCGTGACGTAGGCTTCAAATCGGGCGGCGACGTCACCCTGCCGATCGACGATGAACGTCCACTCATCGGTCTCAAGGCCCCACTGCTCAAGGATTGGCGTGCGACGCGCGCGGTCGAGATCGCCCTGGATCTCGTGTGGGTTCTCGTAGAGATCGACGTGCGTGAAGTCCGCCAGCTCACCGTAGATCGCCGATAGCTCGCCCAGTAGCTCAACCTGCGGCCCGCAGAGCGCGTTCGTGCAGAATGCCGGGCTGGCGAACACGACGACCAGCGCGCGACCCGCATCGAGCGTCTCCGCGATGCTGTGCTCGTAGAGCGCCGGCACCGGCTCGTGCCCCGTCGTCAGTTCGGCGAGCGACCCGACGTCAGAGGCCGTGCGACTCTCGCTGCGCGGTGCGGGGTCATCGACGTCCGGCGCGCCCGTCTGCTCAGGAACCGCGAACGCGAACCTGGTCGCAACCGCAACACCATCGTTGCGCGTGACCTGCGCCTCGACCTCCCAGAGTCCCGCCTGGTCGAACGTGAGCGCCGCGCTGTAGATGCCACGTACGCCGAACGGAAACTCAAAGAAGGTCGCCGTCGCCTGCTCGACCGGGCCGCTGCGGGCCTCAGTCGCACCCTGCGGGCGGAAGTACGACGTAACACGCACCGTCGGCTCGCGGATCAGCCCCTGCGCGTCGCTGAGCACGAACGCCACGCGGTGGCGGCCGACGCCGACGTCGGGGCTGCCGAGCACCACGTCGATGCCAGTCGCAGCGTCCTCGTAGTGCGGGTACATCGCGAAGAACGCAGACCGCGGCTCCTGCGCGAGATTCGCCGACCCTGCCCCCGCCGCGCTGCTCGCGCCGCCCTCGTCGAGCGGACTGCGGGGCGGCGGCGCATCGGAGTCAGCGCAGCCGGCCAGCAGCGCAGCAAGAACGAGTGTGACGGCAAGCATCCGACTCATGCTGAGAACCTATCAGCACCGCGCGATAGAGGTGTTACAGAACCTTGCGACGGAACCCGACCGCCGGCAGCAGCCTCGCGACGGTCAGCAGCGAAGGAACTTCAACTCACGCAGGAAGGTCAGCTAGATGCGGACGGCGCGGACGACCGTGCGGTCGAGGTACTGACGCGTCGCGAAGTTGAACTCACCGCCGCAGGTGATCAGCGTGATGCTGTCCTGCTCCACGTCGCTGCCCATGATGTCGCGCCAGCTACCGCCGTCGGCGGCCACGAGCCGACGCCACTCGACGGCGTAGCGCAGCACTTCCCCGTCCACCTCGACCTCGATCACATCGCCGGGCGAAAGCAGGTCCAGCGCGTAGAAGACGCCGCGACCGCGGAACTGCGCGTCGGCATAGGCGACGTACGCGGCGTAGTCGACGTGGCCCGAGAAGACCGCGTTCTGGCCGTCACCGAGGTCGCCGCCCCAGCCGGTCCACTCACCGAAGTCGTACCAGACGACGTCGCCCGGACCGGTCGGGTTCGGCATCACGCCGTCGCCACTCACAAAGCGGGTACCCAGCGGTGCATCGACGCCGAGCGTCGGGATGCGGAAGCGCCCGTACGTCGCGTCTGGCGGCTCGCCGTGGAGCTCGACGAGCTCCGCAACGCTGCCGACGGTGAGGTCCGGCTCAGGCGTCGCCGTAGGCGTCTCCGTCGGCTCCGGCGTAGCGGTGGGGGTGGCCGTCGGCGTTGCGGTGGGCGTCGCAGTCGCAGTCGGCACCGGCGTGGCTGTCGATGTCGGCTGCGCGACGACGACGAGCGGTCCGTCGCCCCCGCCGCCGCTAAGCAGGATCGCCGCGCCAACGATTGCGCCGACGGCGACGCCAGCGCCCGCGAGCACGCCTGCCCGTGCAGCCAAGCCCAGCGCTGCCCAGCGCCCGATCAGACGTTCGAAGTTAGAATTGCCCACGCTGCGCTCGTGCCTTGCTCCCCGGCCACACGTCCCGGGCCACGTGCATCGTCCAATCCAGTATCCCAAAGCTGACTCAATGGGAGAAGTGCGCGTGCTCACACGGTCTCCTCGCAGCACGTTGGTAGCCGACGGCACACAAAAAACTGGTCCCCGCAATTGCGAGGACCAGTCAAATGCCCTGTTGCCGGTGACCCGAAGGTCAGAGGCCGTTGGGTCCTACACGTGAACTAGTCCTTGATGGACGTCCGCGTGAGGGTGCGAGCACCAGCGAGCAGTGCGAGCGCGAAGACGCTCATGCTCAGTGCCAGCGCCATGCCGGAGCCGGTCGTGCCGGCCATGCCAGCGCTCCCGGTTTCCGGAACCGTCGGCTCGGCCGGGGCCGGGGCCGGGGCCGGGGCCGGGGTCGGCTCCGGGGTCGGCTCCGGCTCGGCGACCGGGGCCGGGGTCGGCTCCGGCTCGGCGACCGGGGCCGGGGTCGGCTCCGGCTCGGCGACCGGGGCCGCTTCAACAGCCGTGGCGGTCAGACCGCCACCAGCACCTGCGATACCAGTCGCGGCTGCGAAGCCGGAACTGATCGGCGAACCAGCGGATGACCAGGTCGCGGTCTCGTCGACGGCTGCGCCGTCAAGCGAGAACGTGATCGTGTCGCCACTGGCCGGGTTGCAAGCGGCGTCCGACGCGATGTCGAGAAGCCAGTTGCCGTCAGCGTCGGCTGTGGTCGTGCCACATTCAACGCCACCAATTTGGGCTGCAACGGTAGCGCCAGCGGCGACACCGGTCCCGAATGCGCGGAACGGCGGCTGCTGTGCGTCAGCCGTCGAGCCTGCGAACAGGCCCAGCGACAGCAACACGGCAAACAATGCCATTACCGCACCGGGGCGAGCCAAACCCTTGAGAAGGGTCATTCTTGCTCTCCTTGGATTCAATCGAATTGATTCAAAAACGCCGGAGTCTCGGGGCCCTTTCGAGCCCCGAGACTGAATCCAGCGGATCTATTTCATCATCTCCGAACGGAGTAGCGAAGCTACTGCGAGCGGATAGTGACGATGTCCGTAGCAGCAATCGCTGTCAGCGTGTTCGCGAACGCAGCTGCACCAGGGAAGTAACTCTGGAACGTCTGAGTCGCGACATCAAGCTTCCAAACGGACTCAACATCGAACGTCTGTGCATCAACCAACGCCGTCAGGTCGTCGGTACCAGCAATACCCTGCGTCAGGCCACCCGCGGGGGGAGCCGTCAGAGCAGCTACAGTTGCGACAGGCTCAACGACGACTACCTCGGCTACCGTACCAACGTTGAACGTGGCGCTGCCAGTCTTGGTACCGGTAATGGCGGTGAAGTTCACCGACTGCGCAGTACCCGGTGAGACGTACGTGAAGGTCGCCAAACCACCAGATGTGTCAGCCGTGGTCGCGACCAGCGAACCGGCCGTAACCACTGCTGTGATTGGAGTACCGTCCTGCATGATGTTGCCGGAAGAGTCCTTCACGACGACATCAATGGTGGAAACCGTAACCGGATCAACATCAGCCGCAGTGACCTCAACCGTACTTGCGCTCGTGCCACCGACGGTGAACGTGACGGTACCGGTCTTCGCCGATGCACCACTACCAACCGTCGCTGTAACGGTGACTTCCGTCGCCGTGGCGACGTTCTCAGCCGTGATCGTGGTGTCTGATCGACCATATGTGGACGATGAGGCACCAACGGCACCAAACGTAACCGCGCCAACCGGATCCTGCGTCAACGTCGGCGTCACGCCACCTACAACGTTGCCGTCGGCGTCCTTCAACGTGAAGCGGACCTTCGGAGCGTCATTTGAAATTGTGCCCGAACCAATGTAGGTCCACGCAGCAGGGGAGATCGACGACGTCGTCGAACCCGTAACGGTCGAGGTTGTACCCGAGAACGTGACGGTCTTTGTGGCCGTGACCGTTCCACGCGTGAACGTGACGGTCGAGGCACCTGCGATGCCGAGGCCTGTCAACGTGAACGTACCCGAGCCGGCCGAGAGCGTACCGGCCACGGACTGCGTACCAGTACCAGTACCGGCAGAAAATGCGCCGGTAAGACTACCGAACGTGCCATTCGTCGATGTGATCGTGTAGCTCTCAGCGACGATCGGCGTGTTCCCGAGTGCATCAGTCACGGTGACAGTGATCGCCGACGTCGTCGCGCTCTTCCCTGCCGTAACTGCTGCCACCGGCGTAATCGCCGCTAAAGCAGTAGCTCCAGGTGCGACCGTGAACAAGACGGTATTCGTATCGATAAGGACAGCAGTACCACCAGCTGCAGGCGTCACATACTGCTTAATCGTCGCTGTCTCAACGGTCGTGCTGGACTGCAGAGTTACAAGCGTACCCATTGCAGTAGCACCAACGGTAGCGAGTGATGCCGTCATTGTCATGGCATCAGCCGTGAGCGACGGCGTGGCATTGACCGAAGCAAGGTTAGTCGGCGTAATGAACTTACCGGCAGTCGTTGAAATCGTGAGAACGTCGCCGGTGCCATAAACAGAATTATTCGAGCCGGAGTTGAACCGCAAAATAGCGGTACTGAGGCCATCTGCCAGAACCGATGCCTGATCAACCCTTAGGCCCGAAACAGTGGCGCCAGTTGCGAACGTACCAGCATCTATATATGCCCCCGTGTTACAACCACCCATATTCGCACCCGCGTTACCGGAGGTACAGCTGTCACCTGTGCTGATCGTGACCACACTCGCGGCCGAGTCAGTGTGCGGCAGATTCATCTTCCCGGCGGCCAGGACAAGGGTGAAAGCCCCTGCCGTAAGTTCGCCCGCGACCTCGATACGAACATTGACCCCGGTACTATCAAAAGCAGTCTGCGTGACCGCGCCGGTACCGACGTCGGTGAGAACCCAGTCCCCCGTCAGAGTATTGGTGGCCACGGAGTCCGCCGGGAAAGCGACGTCGACCACGTTGTTCGTGGCTCCGCCATCGGCTGGAATCGTCGTCGCAATCGTGAACGCGAACGTCATCTCGTTGTTCAGAGTGTTAGCTAGCTGTGTACTCGTGATGTTGCCCGTTATAGAGGTGGCTGTGAACGCAACAGCCTCGACCTTGTGGGCCGGGCTAGCGAACAGCAACGCCACCGCTATTAGAGCCGCGAAAGTAACGGCTGAGCCGTACCACGCAAATTCTTTAATGAGTTTCAAAACTTTGTTCCTCCTGGAACCTGTTCAATCTTTCTTACAGTCGTGGTTCTTCGATTGCGCCCCTTCTCCGGCGTCTCTACTAAGGATTGCTCGCAGCCATCTGATGCCGCCGCTCGAGCGAGGCGCCACCAGCTACGCTGGTTTGCGACGCGCTGCAACCTAACCCTCTTGAGACTCGTTGTTCCCTCTTTCAGCACACAGCAAAGAGCACGTCCGTCAGACGCACTCCACCCCGTGTACATACAGCAAAACGTCAGGACCGCCGGATAAGTTAACGGGATCTTGGAAAGATTCCCGTTCGCCACCGGCCGGATCAGACTCCGTGTTCGGGGTTACCTATTGCTTTGCCGGTGCGTTTCCTGGGAGGAGCGCTCCGGTCTCTGAGGTAGCATGGCAGATTCGGACCTACAGGCGCAATTGCATGTGCGCTAAACGCTTATCTCTGACTGGGGGAGCGCGGCGTTAACCTTGGGACAGTTCCCTCGTTATTGTTATTGAGGCGGTGGGGATGACCGACGAAACGCTAAACGGCGAGGATCTCATTAGCGAGTCCGCAGACTTGTCCAGTCAGCGTGATGAACTTGACGAACGTGCTTCACACGAAGCTGATCGCTTCGCCGATGTCCTTGAGACGCTCGACGAACGTCGCGACGTAATTATCGATCAGGTCGACGATGCAGAGTTGACGTCGCTCGTCGAGGTTTCCGGTCTGCTCCGCCATACCTACCAGTCACTACGTCCCGATCCCGCCTATGTTTCTCGCTCTCGCGCCAAGATCATGCGTGCGATGGAGCCTGAGACCGGACTGATCATCTACCAGCCCGAGCCGAAGGTACCGTTCTACCGTCGGTGGAACGTGCTCACTCCGATCGCCTCGGCCGCTGCCGCTGCCGCAATCAGCTTCGCAATCGCGATTGGATTCGGCGGTTCGGCCGCAACCACGGTCACGCCGGCAGTCGTCTCACCCGCTCCCGCCGTCTCACCCGCTCCCGCAGCATCACCAATCGACGACTCAGACGCCGCACCACGACCTCCCGTGTCCGAGACTGAGAGCGAAGCGACACAGATCGTCGATCAGGCGGTCACCAAACTCGTCACGGCGCTCCAGGAAATCGTCGTCGAGGCCGATACGGGCCAGCCGATCTCGCCGAGCCTGCTGCGCACCATCACCGAGAGCACGACGGTGGTCGCCACGCTGATCGACGCCGACCCGGACTCAATCGACCGCCTCTCTGTACTCTCCTACCTCGTCACTTCCGCCGAGGGTCGAGACACGTTGAGCCGCCTGCTGGTGCCAGCAGAGTCGATTCCGGCGCTGGCCTCCGCTCAGGAAGCGACCAAGGACGGCGTGATCGTCGCCTCGCGTTACTTCGTAGCCGCGCAGAGCCAGTAGCGCTCTCACCGACCCTCCCGTACTCTCGGCGCTCCTCGACGGATATCGGGCGATCCTCGTACCGCGTCGCAACGTATCTGTACTGACGGGCCATGACGGAAGCTGCTGCATCTCACTTCAAAGCTGACGGGCGCGCCCGGGAACCGATCTCGGTTGCATGACGTTACGGATGTAGCGGCTATACTGACGGAAGCGGCGGCCGGAGCATCGATTGACTGATCAACCCTCCTCGCCGAACGACGACTTGAACGCGGCCGACGCCACGTCGGCTGACGTCACCTCGATCGACCGTTCGTCGCCGACGCTGCCGCTTGGCGCGGAGCGCAATCTCGTCGAACGTGCCGCCCGTGGCGAGCAGAAGGCGATGGGCGACCTCTACGACGCCTACCTGCCGCGCGTCTACCGCTTCTGCCTCTCCCGCGTGCGCGACGCTAGCGACGCCGAAGACCTGGCTGAGGAGATCTTCCTGAAGGTGCTTGGTGCCATCGAAAAGTTCGAGTGGCGCGCGCTGGGCACCGCCGAGCAGCAGCGCAGCCCCTTCGCTGCTTGGCTCTTTCGCATCGCGCGCAACCACGTCGTCTCGTTCCACCGCAAGAACGCGACACGCGGCCAGACGACGGAGCTCTCCGAGTCGATTCGCGACCAGCAGCGCGGCCCTCAGGAACTGATAGAGACGAAGATCGCCATCGAAGAGGTCTTCGAGGCCGTGCGTGAGCTGCCCGAGGCTCAGCGCGAGGTCGTGCTGCTGCGCTTCGCGGCGGGCCTGACCGTGGCCGAGACAGCCGAGACGCTGGGCAAGCAGCAGACGAACGTAAAGGTGCTCCAGCACAAGGGCGTTCAGCGGCTGAAGAAGATGCTGCTGGAGTCCGAGGACTCCGCCGAACCGACCCCGATCGACTCGCTGATCCGCCGGCAAGTCTCCTCGTAGGCAGCGCTGGCAGCGGCTACTGCTGCGTCTCGTCGATCCCGACTGCACCGTCCTCTTCGCTCGCAGCGACATCGCCGGACGTCGCCGGCGCATCGAACCAGCCGAAGAGCAGCGCACCGTGCTCCACACTCTCGAGCGAGTTCACAAACGCCGGAGCGTTGGGGAAGAAGCTCAGCCATTGCTGCGTCTGCACCGCGAAGTTGAACCACGCGAGCGGCCGCCGCTCATCGACGAGCAGGTGCGCAAAGCGCAGCGGATAGCCGTCAGGCCCGAGGTAGATGAAGGGTGCGAAACCCTCGCCGGGCGGTAACCCGCCGACGAGCACCGATTCGTCCGCGCCGGCGGGCAGCAGCGCGCCGAGGTTGGCCAGCGAGCCAAGGTTGGCCAGCGCGGACATCGCGCCCTCCGCTGCGCCGTCGCCACCCTCGATGATGTCGACCGCACGCTCGCTGACGACGACCCGCAGATCGCGCGCGCTTGCGCTCGGGAACGCCTCACGCAGCATCGCCGCGAGCCCAGCGACGTGCGGCGCGGCAGCCGATGTGCCAGCGAAGCTCGCGCCTCCCTCGACAGCACCGGCGAGCCCGGCGGGCGAGAGCACGTCGGGCTTGGTGCGGCCGTCGACCGTGGGTCCGCGCGACGAGAATGACGCGACGACGCCGGGGTCGAGCGCGGAGACGGCACCTACGGTGAGCACCAGCGGGTGGTCGGCCGGCTCCGAAAGCGAGCCCCCGACGGAGAAGATGTCGAGCGCCTCACCTCGGCCGGGCGAACCAACGAGCATCAGGTCGAGCCGCCGCGAGACGTCGTCGGATGCTCGCACGATGCGCACCCCGTACCGCCCGGACTGAGCGGCGAGGATCTGCATACCCTCGACGGGGTTGCCGGTGCAGTCCTGCGAGTGCCGTGAGGCACGCACGAGCGAGCCGTTCGGGCCAAACAGCTCCAGGTCATAGTCGGAGCAGGCAGCGCCCCAGGTGTCATCCCAGCGCAGCGAGACGATGATCAGATCCCCGGCGGAGAACTCGCGGCTGTTCTGCTGCAGCGAGGAAGTGAACTCGTGCACCGAGTCTTGATCGTCGTCGGTAAACGTGCCCGTCCAGTGCTGCTGCGACCAGTTGCCCGCGGCGACCGTCCAGAGCGTGCCGGCGCCGACACTACGCGAGACGATCTCGTCGACCGGCCCCGTGCCGTCCCCCGGCCCGTTATGGATGAAGCCGAGCGAGAAGGAGACGATCCCGACCTCCTGCTCAACCAGGTAGTCGACGGCGGCTGAGAGCTCGGTAATCGTCCCGAAGTTCACGAGGTAGAGTTCGGCGCCAGGCGCCACGCTGTGCACGATCTCCGCCGCGCGCGTCCCGTGATCGCTGCCGGCATCGATCGCTCCGTCCCCGCGAAAGGATCGCGTGACGACCTGCGACGGCAGCGTGTTGTCGAGCGCGTCCTCGTAGCCATCGAACCCGGCGTCGAGGATGGCCACCCGCACCTCGTGGCCGGTGAAGCCCGCGGCGCGCCAGCGATCGACACCGATCAGCGAGAGCGCCGTTGGCAGCTGCAGCGGAACCGCCTGCGCGGGCGGCTCGACCCGCAGCAGCTGGCGGGCGTTCGAAAGCTCGAGCATCCGCGACTCGTGCAGCCGCGCCTGCACCCGCTGGTGCGAGCGCAATTCGATCACGCCACCGAGGCCCTCGATGTACGCGACAACGTCGGACGGGTCGCCGAGTGCCGTCACCTCGACGCGCTGCCAATCGCCAGCGGCAGCCGGCGTCGCGACGGGAGGCCGATCGCTCGGGGCGACGCCGGCCGCAAGTGTGAAGGCGAAAGCGGCGACGGCAACGCAGACGACGAGCAGCGCGGCGCGCGAAACGGTGTTGGCCATCGTCTCTTCCGAGCCTCGGGGCAGTTCAGCGGCAATGCGATGAGGGCAATGCCACGACACCCCGGCAACAGGTTGTCTGCGGTGGAGCAGGAGTGTAGTACGCGGCAGGTGGGCGTGGAGCGCGACCGCGTCACGCGCTACGCTTGCCGCGCGCAAGGAGTGCAATATGGCCCGACCCGGCAATGTCCCCGACGCCGCGACCTGTAATCACGAGGCGCTCTCCGCGCGCTGGCGAGACAACAACGGAATGACGGAGGGTGAACACCCGATCGGCTTCACCTGTCACCGTTGCCACTCCGAGTTCCTCCCGCCGCAAGTGCGCGACGGCAAGGTTCTCAAGTAGCGGTTCTCAAGTAGCGTCAGCATCCGCAGCCGCCACCAGAGCGCAGCTATACTCGCACCATGACTTCCAACCGTAGCGACGACGGCGGACTCTCACAGCCACCACCAGAGCACATCGAAGAACGTCCGGTCACGAACGCCGCCCGCCTGCTGATGGGCGGTCCGGTCGTGATCGTCACCACGACCTACAAGGGCCAGCAGAACGCGATGCCGCTGGCGTGGTGCGCCCCACTCTCCGGCGACCCGCCGCTGATCGGCATCGCCATCGAACAGTCGCGCTACAGCGCGGAGATGGTGAGCCACGCTGAGGAGTTCGCGCTGAACTTCCCGAGCCGCCTCCTGCTCCACCACGTGCAGTACCTCGGCAGCCTGACAGGCTCCGACATCGACAAGTTCGAGGCGACGCAGATGGAGACGTTCGGCGCTCGGCGCATCAACGCGCCGCTGATCGATGGTTGCGTCGCGTGGGTCGAGTGCGAGGTAAAGCAGGTGATCCCGATCGGCGATCACCTGTTGTTCGTCGGCCTGCCGGTCTCCGTGCAGGTAGATCCCGAGTCGTTCGATGCCAACTGGACCGTCGACGAGCCGGAGTCACGCCCGCTGCACTTCGTCGGCGGCAACCATTACTCGACGCTCGACGGCATCCTCGAGGCGCGCATCCCCGGCCGCGGCGAGGCACCGGAACGGATCCTCGCGGAACGCATCGAGGAAGAGCTGGAGCTGACCACGGAGGCCCGCGAGCGGCGCGAGGAGCTGATGGGCAAACTCGAACGCGAGATCGAGCAGGGCAACGTGATCGATGTTTCGAAAGTCGCGCTCGACGACCTCCCCGATCTGCCGGACGTGCCACGAATCGTCGTCCCGGAGCGGAACGAGGAGTAGGTCACCCGACAGAGTCGCGTCTGGAGACGTGTTTCCGAAGAGGCGGCGTTAGGCGGAGGTGCGAGCTTCTTCGTCAGCCTCGGCCACTGCGGCGTCATCATCAGCCGACGGCGGCACGATCGATCGCGGACCGCTGGGTGCGGCACGCTTCAGCGTCTCGTCCGCACGATCCGACGCGGCAACGACCTCGCTGACGTGCTGATCCGATGATCCCCTGATCGCGCCACCGAGGTTGGCGAGCTGCTCGCCCAGCTTGCCGGGGTGCGTCTCGCCGCTCGTCGCGGCATCCGAGAGCTCCGACTCGCGATCGGCAAGGAAGCCGCGCACGACGGTGAAGGACTCTGAGCGCATCGCGTCGAGCATGCGCATCATCACCTTGCGCTGCTCCGAGAGGTTCTGTTCGAGGGCATCGACATCGGCATCGAATCGCGAGAGCGCGACCTCGACGGCGTCCTGCTGGTGGTCGGCGTAGGCGGCAAGCGGGTCGCGCTGATCGCTGATGCGCTGATGGGTCTCCTCGATACGCTGGCGCTGCTGGCCGAGGTACGTCTGGAACTGGCTGAGCACGAATTCCGACTGCTCACCGCCCAGCCGCTGCTCAAGCGACTGGAGGTTCGACTCTTCCGTCGCCGCGTACTCATTGAGCGGCCGCAACTGAAGCTCGAGGTTCTCAAGCAGCTGATCGACGGTCTGTCGCTGGTGACCGATCAGGTCTACGAGTGGCGTGATCTCCGACTCGACCTGCGTACGCATCTCGTTCAGAAGTTCGGTCTGAGCGCTGAAGTACTGGACCAGGCGCTGGAGCCGTGTGAGTCTAGCTCCAGGGGAATCTCGGGTTGTGGCTCAGCGGCACGGGCTCTTCGTCCTACCGCGAGCGGGATCCAAATGGCATAGATGTGCTCTCCCCCGTCGCCATAACTTGTCGCCGATCAACCCTAGCATATGGGAATCGGGCCACGATCGAACTCAGGGTATTCCCCGATCCGGCCGCGCCAGAGCGCAGCAGCAGAGCCACGATCGCGAGGCCGAAGGCAGCTACCGCGCCAACGCGCACCGTCGTCTGCTCCCACCACGCGATCGCGGGGGCGGGGACGACGACCGGGACGGTTGGTGCTGCCGGAATCACTGCCGCAGGCTGCGGCGCTGCGGCCGGTACCGCGGGGACGGTGACGGCGACCGACGCCGGATCCGCGACCACTGGTGCGGCCTCGACGGCCGTCACAGGCACAGGCGGTTCGGTGACCGGCGGTGTGACCTCGAACGGAGCGGCGAATGCGTCGTAGGTGAGGCTCGCCATCTGGTGGATCGCGACGTACGAGTCGTCGATGTCGCGCTCCCACTCGGTCATCAGCACGAGCACGAAGTCGCCGCCGGGCGCGAAGACGATGCCCGCGTCATGCAGCGACTGCTCGATGATCCCCGTCTTGTGTGCGACGGCGATGCCGTCCGGCAGCCGCAGCGGGATCAGGTCGTTGATCTGCTGGTCGCGCAGTACCGTCAGCATCTCGTCGCTGGCGTCGCCGCTGACGATATCGCCGCGGTAGAGCCCCGCATAGAGCGCCGCGATGTCGGACGGGGTGGTGATGAAGGGGCCATCCAGAGATGTGCCGCCGAGCCCGAGCCGCGAGGGTGCCGCCGCGAGGGCGACGGGCGTCAGGCGCTCGTAGAGCGCGAGCGCGGACGAGTTCTCGGAGTGGATGATCATGCGACGCAGCGCCTCGCGCGCCTCGAACTCGATCGGCTGCTCCTGCCGCAACGAGGGCGGGTCATCGGCCCAGTGCCGCTCCTCGATCGTGATCGTCTCATCGAGCGAGAAGTCACCGGCGGCCATCTGCTCGTACGCCTCGACGAGGATCAGCAGCTTGTATAGAGAAGCGGTGCGGAATGTATCGCCGTCGTTCGCCGCGCAGATCGTGTCGTCATTGAGGTCGAGTACGACAAAGCCGACCTTCGCGGACAGATCTTCAGCCTCACCCTGTAGTGAGGGACAGAGTGTCGCCAACGGGTGCGGCGCGGCGCCACCGGCGAGCGGCGTCGAGGCGAACACCGCCACGACCACCATCAGTGGCAAGAAATTGCGCATCAAGCGCACGTGAGCCCCCGCTCTGACCGCTCCGGCCATGCCAACATTGTTGAGGACGGAACGGCGATGCGTCAATTTCGTCGTGCGCTCCGCCGGGGGGCGTTTGGTCACGGAGCTTGCGTTCGTCCGTCAGTTGACACCACGGCAGATGGCGGCAACCCTGAACCTAAGACGATCCCGCTACGGCGCCTCAGCGAAATCGGGACGGACACCTCAACTCTTTCTGGAGGAACCACATGGACTGGGCAGACTCACCCGATCAAGCAACCTTCCGTGACGAAGTAAAGACCTTCATCAAGGACCGTCTGCCTGAGCCGTATCGCAAGGCCGCCGAGGGCGGCGAGGAAGAGGGCGAAGGCTTCACCGGCGGCTGGCAGGCCGACCGCAAGTCAGACGACTCCACCCGCCGCGACACCGCGCAGGCATGGGCATCCGCGCTCGCCGAGAACGGCTGGATCGCGCCCCACTGGCCGAAGGAATACGGCGGTGCCGGCCTGACCACGATGGAGCAGTTCATCTACAACCAGGAGATGGCTGAGTCCGGCGCTCCGTCCGTCGGCGGCATGGGTGTCTCGCTGCTCGGCCCGACGTTGATCGTCCACGGCAACGACGAGCAGAAGAAGGAGCATCTCTCGAAGGTGCTCTCCGGCGAGGTCGCCTGGGCGCAGGGCTACTCCGAGCCGGGCGCAGGCTCCGACCTGGCCGGCTTGCAGACGCGCGCGACGCGCGACGGCGACGACTATGTAATTAACGGGCAAAAGATCTGGACCTCCGGCGCACAGTTCGCTGACTGGCTCTTCGCCCTCGTCCGCACCGACCCGGACGCCCCGAAGCACCGCGGCATCTCCTTCGTGATGATGGACATCAACACGCCGGGACTGACCGTGCGACCGCTGATGGACATGGGCTGGAACGAACCGTTCAACGAGACGTTCTTCGAGGATGTACGCATCCCCGCCAAGAACCTCGTCGGCGAGGAGAACCGCGGCTGGTACATCGGCATGACGCTGCTCGACTTCGAGCGCTCCGGCATCGGCGGAGCGATCGGCTACCGCCGAAACCTCAAGCAGCTCGCTGAGTTCATCGACTCCGACGACGGAAAGGCGATGACACGGGCGGACTACGACATCGCGTCGCGCCTCGACATCGTCGACCGTCACGTTGAGGTGGAGGTGCTCTTCAACTTCGCGTTCCGCATCGTCTCGATGCAGCACGCCGGGGAGATCCCGAACTACGAAGCATCGATGAACAAGATGTACGGCTCTGAGGTACACCAGCGGCTCGCCCGCTCTGGCCTGCGAGCATTCGGCCTCTACGGCAACCTCTGGGCTGAGGAGGATGGACCGATGAAGGCGCACTGGGTGCGCGACTACGTCGGCTCCACGCCGCACACGGTCTTCTCCGGAAGCTCGGAGATCCAGCGCAACGTGATCGCGACGCGCGGGCTCGGACTGCCGCGCGGCTAGGTCCCACTCGAAGCGACCGAGGGGGCAACTCCCCGGTCACGGTGAACGAAGAGGCCGGGCGATGCCCGGCCTCTTCTCTGTCTGAAATTCGGGGTCAGAAGCGCCGTGTCACGAGCACGCTGCTGCCCCGTCGACCGCGTCGAATCGCGTCGTTTGGCGTCGCCTCGGGGGGCGGTGGCGAGGGGCCGCGGTAGCATCAGATTCGGACGGCCCTTGACCCCAGACTCGTGCGGCGTCAATAATCCCTCCGGCTGAGCAGCGGCGGTTCAGTGTTCTCGTGTCCCCAGCGGACGCCTCTCGCCGCACTATTCTGCGAACCGACCGGCAGATCCAGAAGGACTGCCAGGTGAGAGGAGCCAACAGTGGACCTGGGCCTGAGCGAGCAGCAAGAACTGCTCAAAGACGCGGCTCGTGACTTCCTGGAGAATGAGTGTCCCGAGACGCTCGTTCGCGAGATGGAAGAAGACGAGCAGGGCTACTCGCCCGAACTGTGGGGCAAGATGGCCGAGCAGGGCTGGCAGGGTCTGCTCATCCCGGAGGAGCACGGCGGCGCCGGCTTCGACTTCATCGACCTCTGCGTACTGCTCGAAGAGTTCGGCCGCGCTCTGGTGCCCGGACCGTACATGTCGACGGTGCTCGGCGGCGCAGTCCCGATCATCGAGTCTGGTTCCGACGAGCAGAAGGCTGAGTTCCTTCCGCGCATCGCTTCCGGCGACCTGATTTTCACGCTGGCTCTGACCGAGCCGTCCGCTCGGTTCGACGAGGAGGGCGTGCAGGCCGAGGCGAGCGTCTCCGGCAACGACGTCACCTTCACCGGCACGAAGCTCTTCGTCCCGGACGCAAACGTCGCCGACTACATGATCGTCGCTGGCCGCTCTTCGGCTGGTGTCACGCTCGGCATCGTCCCGACCGACCAGGCCGGCGTTGAGGTCACGCAGCTCGTGACCATCGCCCGCGACAAGCAGTGCGAGGTCAAGCTCAACGGCGCTACCGGCCAGCTGCTCGGCACCGATGGTGGTGGCTGGGCTGCTCTGGCTCCGGTGCTGCAGCGCTTCACCGTTGGTGAGTGCGCCTACCTCGTTGGTCTCTCGCAGATGGACTTCGAGATTGCCGTCGACTACGCCAAGGAGCGCGTGCAGTTCGGTCGCCCGATCGGTTCGTTCCAGGCGATTCAGCACAAGTGCGCTGACATGGTCACGGACGTCGATGGTTCGCGATTCATCATGTACAAGGCCGCCTGGTCCGTGAACACCGGTCAGGACGACGCGCAGATCGATGTCAACATGGCGAAGGCGTGGTGCTCCGAAGCAACCCGCCGCGTCGTCGCGCACGGTCAGCAGATCCACGGCGGTATCGGTTTCACGAAGGACTACAAGATCCAGCTGTACTTCCGCCGCCAGAAGCGTGCGGAGCTGGCCTTCGGCGACGCCGACCACCACCGCGAGTTGGTCGCGCAGCAGCTGGGCATCTAGCTCTCGCGCAGCCAGTCACTGGCACAACACAAGAGGCCGCCCGGTGGGCGGCCTCTTGCTATCCGTCTTCGGTTGCCGCTCGATCGCGGCGCGAACAACGTCGATGGCGCGCTATGCATCCGGCAGTGAAACGCGGAAGCTGGCGCCGTCGGTGACCGTCGGGTCGACCCAGACGCGCCCGCCCTGCTGTTCGATCAGGTCGCGCACCGTTGAGAGTCCGATCCCGCTGCCCGCGTGGGCATTGGCACCATCGCCACGAATCCGCGATTCGAAGATCATCTCCCGCTCCGAAGGGAAGATGCCGACGCCATGATCGCGGACGGTGATCTCACAGCGTCCGTCGGAGACGTCGCCACTGACGGTGACGTGCGGCGTCGTGTCGGCGGGGCTGTACTTCAGCGCGTTTTCGATCAGGTTCGCGAAGACGCGGAAGAGCGCGCCGTTGTCGCCGCGGGCGGCCGGTAGCTGCTCAAGGTCGAGCTCCGCGCCGGACGATGCGATCTCCGCCTCCAGCGCGACGACGACTTCTTCCATCAGGCCGCTCATGTCAACGAGCTCGACCATCGCTTCGACGCTCATCTCCGGCGCGTCGAGCGGGAGCGTGGCGGCGGTGACGGCGAACTGGCGCAGCGTGTCTTCGACCATCGACTGAGCGCGCCCGGCGGCCACGGTCGCCCGCTGAGCTGCTTCGCGCGCCTCCGTGGGGATCGGGCCAAAGGCTTCTTCGGACAGCAACTCAAGGTACGAGTGCACCGTGACCAACGGTGAGCGGAGGTCGTGCGCGACGGAGGCGGACAGATCCGCACCGCTGCGGTTCGACGGCGGCGGCGGCATGGCAGGTGCCGTGGGCATCGTGTGTGCGGTGGGCTCGACCTGCTCGGTGCGCGCATCGGTCGCGGCGCTCGTCTGCACTGGCTTCGCGAGGGCAACCCTGTGCCTGAGCGCGAGCATGACGCTGATCGCAGAGGCGACCAGCAGGGCCATGCCGGCGACCACCAGGCTGCCACCCGCGATCACTAGGAGTGTCGCTCCGAAGGTGAGCGCTCCGGCCAGCGCCGCTGCGACCATCGCAACCGCAGAAGCGAACAATGTATTGACGTCGGAAGAGCGCATCCGTGCTCCCATGAGCCACCTCGTATCGCAGGCTGTTACGGCAGCCTCACGCAACGTAGGCGAGCGCCGCAGCCGCACCCATCGGTAGACTCCCTTGATGCAGAGCAACGAGTCCCGCATGCGCCGGGGAGCGTCTCCAGATCGGACGGGCAAGACGATGCCGACGACAGACCAGCGCAAGCTGCGCGCACAGATGACGCCGCTGATCCCGCCGGGCGTGACAGGGCACATCGACCGCGTCGTCACGCTCGCGGCAGCGCTCGCGGAGCGGCACGCGTTCGACGTCGCGACGACCGAGCGCCTGCTGCTGGCAGCGCAGGGCCACGACCTGCTGCGCGCGCTGGAGCCGGCCGATTTGCTCACGCGCGCCGCGGACCGCGGGCTCGAAGTGGATCCGGTCGAGCGCGCCGCGCCGGTGCTGCTGCACGGGCCACTGGCGGCCGAGGAACTCTGCGCGGACTTCGATCTCTGCGACCCGTGGGTGGTCCATGCCGTGCGCTGGCACACTTCCGGTCACCCCGACTTCGACGATGCGGCATGGGTCTTCTTCCTCGCCGACAAGGTCGAGCCGTGGAAGGTCGAGCAGTGGCCCGCGCTCCAGCAGGTGTTGGATTCGGCATGGGAGTCACCAGCACAGGCGGCGCTCCGATACCTAGAGCTGAACATCGAACGCGGCGAGAGCCGTGGCTGGCACCAGCATCCGATGGCATTGAGCGCTGGCCGGGCGCTGATCGAGGCAGGCACGAGACAACTGTCGGATCGCTTGCTGAAGCAGTTCTGGGGCGTCTGAAGGTGCGAACGTAGCTGCGGCGCTATCGATCCCGATTGTCATGAACATCGCCAACAGAGGAGGTGAGTAGTCAGAGCGTAGCGAGGTTGAATCGAGCCAGGACAGAGTAGTCGCATCATGCGCAGGGTTGACCGGCAGAGCGGCCGGATCGCGCGTTGGACTTGCGAGCCAGCAAAGAACCACCCGAGCACGCACCTACGAGGTCGCACGTGCTCGCTCTGAACAAGGATGTATGACGCCCACGGATGGTGTCAGCAAGCTGGGTTCGATACGGGAGTGGCATCATGGCTGGGCACTTGGCTCCTGAATCCACATCACCATGCTGACGCGCACCGCCTCGACGACCCACCTCACGGTGGCTGAGGGTTTCCGGAGCGCTCTCCGCGCCCTCTTATGGGGTTACCACAGTGATCCAACACAAGAATCGAAACATTCCGTGACCCTGGGCGAAGCGTCACCTGGTTTGAAGAGCCAAGGATCAGGGTCACCCGTACCGACGGAATAGTGATATCCCGTTGCTCGTCCATCGGCACCGGGAGTGCGGGTACTCCAATTCACTCACGAGGAGCACGCGCCTGAGTGATCAACCGTTCAACCGAAGGACCGAGCACCGCGATATCGGGTACAGCCCATCGTCCTAGCGCAGGCGACAGCGTTCGAGTGCTCACATCCATCTACGACGCCGGATCGGAATCCGGGTATTTCCGCCCGCCCTAGCCTAACTCGATTTGATGGCCGTGTGTCCCCCGTAGTCCGCCGCCGATGCTGTCAACCTTGCTGACAAGATCTCCGACCCGGCCGGCCTGATGGGCTGCTGGATGTCATCGAGGGATCCGCATGGAATCGCAATCGACGAGAGCCGAGTGTCCAACCGTCTCGGTGGTCGCTACTAATTGCCGCCAATCTACCGCGAGCGAAGAGTGACGATATCCGTTGCTGAGATCGAGGTGAGCGTATTCGCGAACGCTGCAGCGCCCGGGAAGAAGCTCAAAAAGGTCTGCGTTGCAACATCGAGTTTCCAGACCGACTCAACATGAAAGGTCTGAAGCTCGACTAGGGCGTTGATGTCGTCCGTGCTGGCGGCACCAACCGTGAGCCCCCCTGCAGGTGGAGCCACCAGGGGCTCATTCGACGGAGTCGACGCTCCGGCGCGAACGTCGAACGTCCCCGTCGCTGACGCGGTCCCGGCGGTGGCTGTGAAGAGCACGGTCCCCTCGGTGAACGTCGAGACGTAAGTGAACGTCGCCTTGCCGCCGATGGTATCGACGGCGATAGCGGCGAGGGTGCCGTTCGTAACTGACCCAGTGACGGAGGTGCCGTCCGCCACGATGTTTCCGAAGGCGTCCCTCACGACGACGTCAATGCGGCTGACCTCCACGGGTGAAACGTTTGGGGCCGTGACCTCCAGAGTCTGCGCGTCCGTTCCACCGACTGTGAAGCTCACCGTTCCCGCGACGAGCCCGACCCACGCTGTCACTGAGACTACCGCCCCAGGCACGGCGTTTTCGGCAGTAATCAGCGTGTCCGAGCGTCCGGTCCCGAGCGATGAAACACCGACGGCACCGAAGGTCACTGCGCCCGGAGGCGTCACCACCAGCAGTGGCGTAACGCCTACCACAATGTTGGCGCTTGAGTCCTTCATCGTGAAGCTCACCATGGGAGCGTCGTCAGCAATCGTGCTCGCGCCAAGGTGGGTCCATTGGCCGATAGATGATCTTGTTTCCCCGGTGATTTCAGTGGTTGCGCCTGAGAACAGCACGGACTTTTGAGCGACCGCCAGTCCACTAGAGAACGTTAGGGTCGACGTGCCCGACAGCCCTTCGCCGGTCACGACGAACGTACCAGCGTCCCCGGGAGTGAGGGTGCCGCTCACGGACTTCGTTCTGAATCCACTGCCGGTCGCGAAGATGCCCGTAAGACTACCGATGGTGCCGACCGTCGATGTGAGCGTGTAGGCAGAGCCTGCCTCGGGCGCGTTCCCGTTCACGTCGGCTACCACGAGGGTCAGGGGTGAGGTCGAAGCACTCGCATCAGCCGCAACTGTCGAGCTCGGACTGATCGCTACGGACCAGATGATCCCAGACGCGGGGAGCGCGCCCGTGAAGGTAACGAGTGTTTGAGCCATCTGCTGCGAGCCGCCACTGGGAGGTGTCACAAATGCCTGGATTACCGACTGGCCCTCCCCCGAGCTCGGGGCTTGAAGTAGACCAACTACGGCATTGGCCGCATTGGTGCCGAAAGATGTCACAGCGGTGAGGATGGTCGTCGGAGCAGACGCTGAAACGACGGGCGTCGTGGCCCATAGGTTGCCGCTGATGCCCCCGGTCGCAGCGACAAACGTGCCGCTCGTAGTGCTGATGGTGAGCGTTTCGCCGTTGGCGGTTGCGGGCCCGCTTGAGACCACGGAGATGGCGGAGGTGCTCACACCATCACCCGGAATCGAACTTGGCGAGGCCGAGAGAGTGAGCCCGACGACGGTGAACGTATTGATCGTCGCGGTGTCGATGACGCCACCTGAGCCGATGGTACTCATCGTCAGCGAGCCTGTTGCGGTCGCTGTCGTTGGGTACATGATCGCCCCTGCGGCGGCTGAAATGGTGAGTGCTGTACCGGCGTCGTAGTCACCGTCGCCGACGGTTGCGGTGATCATTACCGTCGTGCCGCTTGGAACTGCTGCAGTCGCAGTCAGTCTCGAACCGCCGCTGTCAGCGTTGAATGTCCACGTAGTCGAAGTCGCTGCTTCAGGGCTGAGCGTAGTCCCGGTTGGGAACGTCAACTGAATCCGCACGGCGTCAATTCCCTCAACGATCGTCGTCGCAGTCGTACCGACGGCCACGCGACCAGCGGGATTCGAGGTCCCGACGAGCGGGGGTGTGGCTGCGCCAGCGAGGCCCGTGATTGCGGCTGCTTCGGCCACGGTGGCCGGACTCGCAAACATTAATGAGACTGCGGTCAACGTCGCGAGAGCGACGGTTGTTCCATACCAGGCGAGTCGTCGAGCGAGATGCATAGGCGCGATCCTTCGGTCTCCGTTTACAGGCAGACCCTCGCGCTGCTTGAATCATACCGGTTGTGCCCGCTATTGCCCTCCCGCCGTTGGCGGGTGTCGCCATGCTCCGACCCAGCCGGGGATGATGCGCGACTGTGCGTCGTCGAATGCGCCACTCGAACTTGACTTCAACGAGCCGACGAGCGTCCTCCAGACTTTGAGAAGAAGGGTGCCTCGCACGCCGCGCCCAGCGCGTGCTGAACGGGGCCCGAGCCCCCAGCATCCTTGTTAGGGTGGCGGCACGTAATCAACTGGAGGTCTTCATGCGCTCAAGCACGACCGCGGTCACAATCGCCGCCTTGTTCGTCATTCTCATCTTCGCAAGCGGTTGTTCCGACACGAGCCCGCTTGAGGCCCGGATAGTCGCACTGGAGGAACGCAACGAGTCGGTGGAAGCTGAACTTGCAAGCCTGATGGGCCGCGTCAACGAGCTCGCGATCCGAACTACAGCCTTCGAACAGTCGGTTTCGGACGTCCTTCGCACCCGGCGTCTTGAGATCGAGGACAGTGAAGGAAGCGTCGTCGCGTGGCTCGGTGAAGATCAGGAACTGGGGACGGGACCCGGCGTGTTCGTGCTGGAGCTAGCCGCATCGTCTGGTGGCTTCGTCCGCATCGTTGGCGGCACCAGTGACCCGTATCTAGCGGTACAAATGGAGCGTGAAGGGGAGCAGGACGACGTCATGGTGCTGACTTCTAGTGTCATGTTCCTTGATGGCCGCGTTGTTGTCGGTCGCTAGGTGCTTGTCTAGGTCGTCTCAGCTTCGCCCTCGCACGTAGCCAGTCACCTAAGACTTAGCTCTAAGGCACCTTCCGAGTCTAATTGAAGAGACCCAAGGGGTGGGAAGTGATCTCGATGAGCGACTTCTCGTTGGGCCCATGCGAGGTGCCAGGCTCTGAGGGCCTTCTGGTAATCGTCTCTGATCTCGTCGAGATCCATCTTGGCCTGGCTACGCGGATGTGCTGACTCACGGCAACCAGTAGCTCGGAACCGTCAAACGGCTTCTGGCGTGTCCCGGGCTCGGGATCGACCTCGATGACAACGCGCTCGCGCGTTATCCGTACCAGCAGTTCCCGCCGCGGTCCCCACGAATGGCGGACGACGAGGGGCCGTAAAGACCTCTCGGACCGCTGCGCTGAGTCGCTCCGGACGGGTTCTGGTACCGTCCGCGACGAACCCTAACGCGATACATGGCGCGCGTGCTGCGGTGCCGCAGCTGCGTCAGGCTCGCTCCTCGAGCAACTGTTGCGCGGGATGGACCTCGATGGTTCGGCGGGAAGCGGCGGCGGGCCGTGCATCACGTAAGGGATTCAATCCTTCCCCTCTACGTGAGGATCGGCCTACACTGTCCTTCTGCGGAATCTGACCTGATTCTGGCCACTGCGGAAGGAGCAGGATGAGCGGCCGCAATATGCCCGTCCACCTTCGGCTGCTCGCGCGGGGCTGGCCGTACCGCTGGTGGCTCCTGCTCACGCTTGCCGCAACTGCTGCCGTCACGGCGATGCAGGTGGCAACGCCACAACTTCTGAAGTTCGCCGTCGATACCGGCTTCAAGATCAACGACGGCGTCGTCGAAGGCGACATGAGCACGTTGGCGCTCGCCGCCGCGCTGCTGCTCGTCGCGGCGGTCGCGCGCGGCGTCTTTACCTACGCGCAGCAGTACCTGGCCGAAAAGATCGGCCAGAGCATCGCGTTCGACTTCCGAAACGACATCTTCGATCACCTCCAGCGGCTCTCGTACGCCTACCACGACAACGCCGAAATCGGACAGATCATGTCGCGCGCGACGCAGGATGTCGAAGGCGTGCGCATGTTCGTCGGCATGGCCGTGATCCGCCTGATCTCGGTGCTCGCGCTGGTCGGCGTCTCCGCCGCGTTCATGCTCACGTTGAACGTCAAGGTCGCGATCGTCGCACTGGCGTTCATGCCGGTGATCGCGGGCCAGGCCTCGTTCGTCTCGCTCTACATGCGACCGCTCTGGACGCAGGTGCAAGATCTGCACGGACAGATCTCGACGGTGCTACAGGAGAACCTCACCGGGATGCGCGTCGTGAAGGCGTTCTCGCGGGAAGAGCACGAGGAAGAGAAGTTCAATGAGAAGGCACTGGAGCTCTTCGAGACGTCTTACCGCACCAGCTTCATCCAGGCGCTGAACAACCCGACGATGCTCTCGCTCTGGCTGCTCTCCACCGGCCTCGTCTTCTGGGTTGGCTCGCGCGAGATCGCCGCCGGCAACATGACCGCAGGCGACATGGTCGCGTTCCAAGTCTACCTGACGCTGCTGCAGATGCCGGTGCGCATGCTCGGCTTCATCGTCAACATGTTCGCCCGTGCCTACTCCGCCGGCGTGCGCATCTTCGAGATCCTCGACGCCGAATCGGCGGTCCAGGAGAAGCCGGGCGCGCCCCCGATCGACGTGCAGCGCGGCGAGGTGATCTTCGACAAGGTCTCCTTCGGCTACGACGCGGTCTCGCCGGTGCTCCGCGACATCGAGATCCACGCGCAGCCAGGCGAGGTGATCGCGCTGCTCGGCCCGACCGGCTCCGGCAAGTCGACCGTGGTCAACCTGCTGCCGCGCTTCTACGACGTGACCGATGGTGCGATCACCATCGACGGCCACGACGTGCGTGACGTGCAGACCGAGTCGCTGCGAGGCGCGATCGGGATGGTGCAGCAGGACGTCTACCTCTTCCCCGCCACGATCCGCGACAACATCCGCTACGGCGCTCCGGACGCCACCGACGACGAGGTGACGGAGGCCGCCAAGGCCGCCCGCATCCACGAGTACATCGATTCGACGCCGGACAAGTACAACACCTGGGTCGGTGAGCGCGGCGTCACGCTCTCCGGCGGGCAGCGCCAGCGAGTCGCGATCGCACGCACACTGCTGCTCAATCCGCGCGTGCTGATCTTCGACGACTCCACGTCGTCCGTAGACATGCGCACCGAGTTCTTGATCCAGGAGGCGCTGCAGAACCTGATGGAGGGACGCACGACCTTCGTAATCGCGCAGCGGCTGCGCACCGTGCAGGCCGCCGACCAGATCATCGTCATGCGCGACGGCGAGATCGTGGAGCGTGGCAAGCACGAGGAGTTACTGGAAGGCGGCGGCCTCTACCGCGAGATCTACGACCTTGAACTACGCGACCAGGAAGAGGCTCGCGCCGCAGTGGAGCCTTCGTAATGGCCTGGGGCGGACACAGTGCAAACGGCTGGGGCGGTCGCGGCAACTGGAACGACAGCCAGAGCAAAGGCGGACGCTACGACGGCTGGGACTACGAAGAGCTGGGCAACGTCTACGACTGGAAGCTGATGAAGCGCATGTGGCCGTACATGCGCCCCTACCGCACGCGCATCCTGATCACGCTGCTGGGCATGATCGGGACGGCGATCACCCAGTACTCGCAGCCATTCATCATCGGCCGGGGTCTCGAAGAAGCGGTACGCGGCGCCAGCCTCGGCACGATCAACCAGCTCGGCATGCTGCTGGTCGGGCTCGCGATCTTCGCCTGGGTCTCGTACGTCGCGACGCAGCTTACGACGGCGTGGATCGCCCAGCGGCTGCTCTACAACCTGCGAATGGACGTCTTCCGACACATGCAGAAGCTCTCGCTCAGCTTCTACGACAAGGAAGAAGTCGGCCGCATCATGTCCCGCCTCACGTCGGACGTGACGGTGATGCAGGAGTTGCTGACAACCGGGATGCTGAACGTGCTGACGGACTTTGCCGGACTCGGCATCGTCATCTTCTTCATGTTCTACATGGACGCGCAGCTCGCCGTCGTCGCGCTCTCGACCGTCCCGATCCTCGTGATCGCGATGCTCTTCTGGCAGCGCTACGCGCAGACCGCCTTCATCCACGTGCGCCAGGCGATCTCCGAGGTGAACTCGAACATCAACCAGAACGTCTCCGGCATCCGAGTCGTCCAGTCGCTCCGCCGCGAGGACGAGAACCTGCGCCAGTTCGGCCGCCTGAACGCCGTGAACCGCGAATCGAACATGCGCGCGATGCGCCTGCAGGCGATCGTGATGCCGATGGTTGAAGTGCTGTCGACGGTCGCCACCGTGCTGGTGCTGATCGTGATCGGCATCCGCCTCTTCAACGGCACGCTCGACGCCGCATCCGCCATCGGCTTTGCGATGGGCTTCGTGCTCTTCATCCAGCGCTTCTTCACGCCGATTCGCGACATCGTGCTGCAGTACACGATGCTCCAACGCGCGATGGCCGGTGCCCACCGCGTCTTCGAGGTGCTCGACACCGAGCCCGAGATCGTCGATGCCGACGACGCCGTCGAGCTCGGCGAGATCGAAGGTCGCGTCGACTTCAACCACGTCAACTTCGAGTACCTCCCCGGCGTGCCGGTGCTGCGCGACTTCGACCTGCACGTCGAGCCGGGGGAGTCGGTAGCACTCGTCGGCCACACCGGTGCCGGCAAGACGTCGGTCACCGCGCTGATCAACCGCTCCTACGAGATCCAGGGCGGCTCGATTGAGGTTGACGGCCACGACCTGCTCGACATTCAGCGCAAGTCCCTCACGCGCCGCATGAGCGTGGTGCTGCAGGAGCCATACCTGTTCTCCGGCCCGGTCGCGCAGAACATCCGCTACGGCCGACTCGACGCGACTGACGACGAGGTCCATGCTGCCGCCGAGGCCGTCGGCGCCAGCGACTTCATCGAGCGCCTGCCCGGCGGCTACGACACCTACCTCAACGAGGGTGGGAAGAACCTCTCGATCGGCCAGCGGCAGCTGATTGCCTTCGCGCGAGCCGTCGTGGCGAATCCGAGCATCATCATCCTCGATGAAGCGACGGCGCACGTGGACACGCAGACCGAACGCGTCATCCAGCAGGCGCTGAAGGCCGTGCTCGCCAATCGCACCTCCTTCGTGATCGCGCACCGCCTCTCAACGATCCGCGATGCCGACCGCATCGTGATGATGCGCAGCGGCGAGATCGTCGAGGTCGGCACCCACGACGAGATGATGGCGATGAACGGCGCGTACGCGGACTTCTACCGCATGACGTTCACGACCCACGGCGACCAGGGCGAGGAAGTCGTGATGTCTGCCGGTAGCGACGAGACGCCCGAGGGCGCTCCCGCCTAACTTCGCTCCCCGCCCACACGCGCCCGGTCGCGCTTGCCTCGGCGGCAAGCTGTACCATCGACCGACCATCCGCCCGGGAGGGTCACCATGACGACTGACGACCCCGCACGCCTGCTCGAACTGATCGACGCCGATGGCGTGCCCTACTGGGTCGAACTCGGCATCAGCGTCGAGTCCGCCGAGGAGGGGCATGTGCGTCTACGACTACCGATGCGCGAAGGGCTCGGCACCCGCCGCGCCGAGGTGATGCACGGCGGCGCAATCGGCGCGTTGATCGATGCGGCCGGTGGTGCGGCGACTGCGACACTGCGACGAGCCGACGACGAGACATGGACCGGGCAGGCCACGCTGGACATGAATGCCACGTTCCTCAACGCGGCGACCTCAGCGGTGATCGCGGAGGGTAAGGTGCTGCGCAGCAGCCGCGCGCTCGCGTTCATCTCGGTCGAGGTTCACGACGAAGAGGACACGCTGATCGCGGTCGGACGCGCCACCTATACGATCATCCGCAAACGCTAGTCACGCCTCCGCGTCGGTGCGGGCTCGGACCGTGCGGGCTGAGACCGAACGAAGTCAGGCCGCGTAGATTCAGGCCGAAGCCGATCCGACGACCGCCTCGACCTCGATCTCGACGAGGTGCGCGGGCAGCATCAGCCGCGCCACCTCGACCAGCGTCAGCGCCGGTCGCGCGGCGCCAAGTCGCGCGCGCAGTTCGTCGGTGACGCTCTCCCACTGCTCGATGTCCGTCACATAGACACGCGCCGCAACCACGTCATCGAGCGACGCCCCCGCCTCGACGAGTGCGCTCCCGATCGTCTCGAGCGCGAGTCGTGCCTGCTCGGCCGCCCCATCGGGCACGGTGCCGTCAGCGTGCGTGCCGGTGGTGCCGGAGACCCAGATGCGGTCGTCGACGCGCACGGCCCGCGAGTAGCCGACGCGTTCTTCCCACGGGCCGCCCGACGAGATGCGAGTGCGACCAGGCGTCATGCGTCGCGATCGAAGAGCGGCGCCTGCGGGTCGGATGCGCCGAGTTGCTGCTCGATCGCCAGGTGCTCGTACGCGCTCGGCATCACCACGCGGCCGCGTGGCGTGCGCTGCAGGAACCCGATCTTCAGCAGGTACGGCTCGTAGACGTCCATGATCGTGTCCGACTCCTCGGAGATCGACGCCGCGAGCGTCTCCAGTCCGACGGGGCCGCCACCGAAGCGCTCGATCGTGACGCGCAGCAGCTCGCGGTCCATCGCATCGAGGCCCAGCTCATCAATCTGCAGCCGTCGCAGCGCGGCGTCGGCCAGCTCGCGCGTCACGGTGCCGTCGCCCTCGACCTCGGCGAAATCGCGAACTCTACGAAGCAGCCGGTTGGCGATGCGCGCGGTGCCGCGCGATCGCATCGCGACCTCCTCGACGCCACCGTCGTCGATCGAACAGCCGAGCACCTCAGCCGACCGGCGCACGATCTGCGAGAGGGCCGGAACGTCGTAGAAGTCGAGGCGAAACGTCGAACCGAAGCGGTCGCGCAGCGGCTGCGAGACGAGCGCGAATCGCGTGGTCGCGCCCACGAGGGTGAACTGGTTCAGCTTGAGCCGGACGTCGCGCGCCTTCGGCCCCTTGCCGAGGATGATGTCGACGGAGAAGTCTTCCATCGCCGGATAGAGCACCTCCTCCGCCGCGAGCGGCAGACGGTGGATTTCGTCGATGAAGAGCACGTCGCCCGGTTGCAGGCTCGTCAGCAGCGACGCCAGGTCGCCGGAGCGCTCGATCGCTGGCCCGCTGGTGATGCGGATCGAGACGCCCATCTCGGACGCCACGATCATCGAAAGCGTCGTCTTGCCGAGGCCCGGCGGACCGTGGAAGAGCACATGATCCAGCGATTCGCCGCGGCCGAGCGCAGCCTGGATCGCGATCCCCAGATTCTCCTTGACCGTGTCCTGGCCAAAATACTGGTCGAACCCGCGCGGACGTAGCCCGCGGGCAGCGCCATCCGCTTCCAAGTCGTCGTCAGTTGCGGTCGGCGTCAGCGGCCCTTCGCGCTCGTCCGTCACCACGCCCCCTCAAGCCCGCCGCGGCCAGTATACCGAACGAACGTTCGACTCGCGAGCAAGCTCGCTGACGCCAGAGGGGCGAATGGCATTACGAACGGCGCCCCGACCGGCGCTATGCAACCCCCTGCACGATCGCGAGCGGCAACCGTGCGACGTCGCTGCCATCGAGCGCGACGTGGATCGCGTGGTCGCCGAACTGCTGAAACGTCACGCCGTTCAGCTCGATGATCAGCCGCGCCGTCCCGAGGGGGGCGCCCGGCGGCTCCGGCAACTGCATCTGACCGTCGATCGGATCGAGGACATTGCCACCGTCGGCGTCGACGACCCGGATCGCCAGCGGCTTCGCGCCCGCCTCGTTGCCCCAGTAGCGCACCTGCACCACGACGGCCAGCGCCCCACGCGAGATCGGCACCTCCGACGTGATCAGCCGGTCGATGCCGATCCCCAGCGCGTGCAGCTTGCCGCCACTCTCCTGCGCAGAGTCGGCCAGAAACGCGAAATCGACTTCCATGTGGGGCTCCTCGGCACGATCCACCATCGACGATACCCCGCCCATCGCCACACACAAACAGGGACCCGCCTGATGGCGGGTCCCTGTCCCCGTTCCGTTCCCCCGCCGCGCGGCAGATCGGGCGCGATGGTTAGCCGCTAGCTCGCTGCCGTTCGCTGCTCCAGGCCCGCGGCGATCTTCTCCGCCGCGCTCATGCCCGCCGTCGAGACACCGCTGCGCGCGGGCGCCCAGACGGGGAAGCCGGCCCTCGTCTCGCTCTCCACGCCCATCCGCTCGCGGACCTGCGCCACCGCGCGACGAGCGGCATCCAGCGACGCATCGACCTCGCTCAGTGTCTCGCCGCTGACCAGCTCCGGCGGCAACTCGGGTTCGGCCGCCAGCACCGCCTCGCGGTAGCGCTCGACGGCCGCACGGGCCTGGGCTCGTTCGACGTCGAGCTCGCGTCTCGCGGTGGCCAGGTCCTCTGCCTGCGCAGCGACCTCCGCATCAGCGGCCGTCGCCTCTGCCTCCGCCAGCGCGGCGAGCTCATCGAGCGTCTGCTGCGGCTCCTCCGAGAAGTCGTCATCAAGCACGGCCTCGAGTTCAGGATCGAGTTGCTCATCAAGCTGCTGGTCGAGCAGCTGCCCATCCAATTCATGCGTCAATTCAAGTCTCCCAGCCTCAATTCAAGTTCGATATGCGGGAGAATAGAACCTTCGTTCTTCTGCTGTCGACGTACCGATGGCGCTGCTGGCCGCGCCCCCTTTGCTACGCTGCCGCCATGGCGACAACCGCACGCACACAGATCGCCCTGCGCGATATGACGCGCGCAGACCTGCGGCAGGTGCGCCGCATCGAGCAGGCCGCATACGCCGACGCCTGGCCGCGCACGACCTTCGAGGCGGAGCTTCGCAACCAGCTCGCCCAGTATGTCGTCGCCATCGAACGAGCGGAGAGCGCTCCGCACGAGGCCGCCCCACCGCCGAGCGGACCGCTGCACCGGCTGAAGCGGCTGCTCAGGCTCGAACCAACTGGCGATCCGATCGTCGGCTTCTTCGGCGTCTGGTTCACCGTCGATCAGTTGCACCTCGTCACGCTCGCGGTCGCGCCCGACCACCAGCGACGCGGCATCGCGCCGAGGCTACTGCTGGAGTGCTTCAGCCTCGCGCTCTCCTCGGAGCTGCGCTCGATCGCGCTGGAGGTGCGGCCGAGCAACGAGCGCGCGATCGCGCTCTACGAGCAGTTCGGCTTCGCGCAGGTCGGCCGCCTGCCAAGCTACTACGCCAACGACGGCGAGGACGCGCTGGTCATGCTCACCAGTGACTTTGAGCCGGCGGAATTGCGCGCCCACGTCGAACGCCTGCGCGCCACGCACGAGCAGCGCTACGGCGAGACGTTCGCCTGACCCGCAGTCTCGGCCGGTAGCGGCGAGCGCAGCTTCGCGACGAAGAACGCGAATCCGATCAGCGGCACGAAGCCGCAGAGCATGAACCCGAACGAGTACGACGTCAGCTCGACCAGCACGCCGAGCAGCATGCCCCCCAGCACCGCGCCGACGTCCCACGCCATCGTGTACGTCGCCATGCCTGCGCCCAGGAGCGTCGAAGGTGTGCGATCGACGACCATCGCCACCACAGTCACCTGCACCGCCGCGAAGCCGATGCCGTAGACCACCGCAACGACCATCAGCGCCGCCTGCGACTGCGTCGCCGCCAGTCCGAATAGTGCCGCCGACCCCATCAGCAGCGAGGGCAACACCACGTGTCCGCGTCCGAAGCGGTCGGAGAGCGCTCCCGAGATCGACCGCGAGACCAGCAACGAGAAGCCGTACACCGAGTAGAACAGACCCACGTTCCCGAGGTCGCGCTCCAGCGCGTACAGCGGCAGGAATGCCTGCACCGCACCGAACGTCGTCGTCATCGAGAGAAAGACCGCCGCCGGTGCGACCCCGGTGCGGGAGATCCACTGCCGCTTCAACCACGGCACGCGTGGTGGCCGCTCCGCCTCCGGCTCGACGATGAACACGCCGGCCAGGCCAGCAACCATCGCCGCCACCGCACCGAGCACGAAGACGAACTCGAACGAGGTCAGCCCGGAGATCGTGACCGCCAGCGCGGCCGCGTACAGCTGCGCGATCGCGTTCGAGGACTGGTAGACGCCCACGCCGAGCCCTCGTGAGCGCTCCGGCAGGAAGCTGGTCACCATCGCCAGTAACGACGTCGTAAACAGCGCCATGCCGGCGCCATGCACGAGCCGGAAGATCAGCATCACCCACGGATCCGCACTGAGGGCGTAGCCGAGGAACGTGACTACCGTCGCGATCGCGCCGACCCGCATCCAGCGCTGCCGGTCGCCGCTGTCGACGAGCACGCCGGCAAGCGGGCGCGCTGCCATCCCCGAGACGCCTAGCACCCCGACCACGAGGCCGACGACCCAGTCAGGCTCGTCGACGAGCACCCGCGGCACCTGCACGATCGAGATGAAGTACGCGGCGAAATAGAAGTGCACAGAAAAGAGCGCGATGCCGAAAGGCATGCTCATCAGGCGACGCTGGCTCTGACTCGCGCTCATCTCGGCCGAGTATGCGCGGCGATCTGCCACCGGGTAAGGGCGCTATTCACGTCCGGGCACTGGTCACACGGAGAGTGGCGGGACTCCGCTACTCTGCGTCGTCCGAGGAATCAGCGTCGTCGGAGGCTTCCTCGTCTTCGTCGGCGGCCTCGGCTGCGGGGTCGTGGAGGTACAGGAGGTAGCGGTCATCGCGCTCAACCAGCAGCACCATGCGCCCCTCGGCGTCGTGCTCCGCGATCAGCCCCGCCAGCACCGCTCCGTGGCCCTGGAAGAGCACCGTCTTCGAGCTGAAGCTAAAGCGTCGGCCTTCGACGGTCACGTAGTACGGCGGTGGGCTGGTGAAATCGTTCCAGTTGAAGATGAAGACGTCGAATCCGACCTCGGACATCACCGTCAGGTCGTCGTAGCCGATCTCGATGTCGGCGGCGAACTCAGTCGTGTTACTTACCATGGGACGTCCTCAACGATGCGGGCGCGATCATATCTCTGCGTCCGGTGGGCGGCCACCCTCGCGATCGTCAGTTGACGCGCGAATCTCCGGCAGTGCGAGTACGAATGTCGCCGTCACGACCAGCGCCGACGCCACGCACCAGCTACAGATCGCATCGATCACGAACAGTTCGACGTACGTGAGGTACGCCGAGTACGCGGTCCCGGCGAGCGCCAGCGAGAAGATCCAAACGCCGGTCACCCGCGGCGCGTCGTCGCGAAATCGACGAACGACAGCCAGCAACAGCAGCAGCACGTACATCGTCAGCCCGAGCATCGCGACCGGCACCGTCCCGATCTCAGCGTACTCGGACGACTGCACCGCCCCGCAATTACCCGGGCCGCAGGCAATCGCGTCTGGCCCCTCGACCGCGACCCAACTCAGATAGCCGGCGATCGCCACTCCGGCCCCGGAGAACACGACCAGCGCGCTCTCGCGGCGTCGATCGAGCAGGCTACTCACCCGAGCGAGCCAGCTCGATCGCCTGCCGGAAGACCTCGATCGGTTGCGCACCCGTCACGAGGATGCCGTTGATCACGAACGACGGCGTGGTCGAGATGCCCGACGCCCGCGCGCCCCCGGTCTGGGCCTCGACCTCCACGCGCATCCGTCCCGAGTCGAGGCATTCATCGAACGCTCCGACATCGAACCCCGGCTTCGCATCCGCCAGCTCACGTGCGAATCGCTTCAGATGCCCGTCGGAGAAGTCGCCCTCGTTCTCGCCGCCCTGCCGCAGGAAGAGCAGGTCGTGGTAGTCCCAGAACGCGCCCTGCTCCAGCGCACACTCGGCCGCCTCCGCCGCGCGCACCGACTCCTCACCAAGGAACGCGAAGTGCTGATACTCCATCGTCGCAATCCCGGTTTCGACGTACTCGGCACGCAGCGTCGGCACGGTCTCCAGCGTGAAGCGGCGGCAGAACGGGCACTGGAAGTCGGACAACTCGATGATGCGAACGGGCGCGCCCGGCACCCCCTCGACGCGGCCATCGATGTCGGAGCGCACGACCGGCACATACGGCGTCTCACTCAGCTCCCCATCCGAGCCGCTGAACGCGATCAGCGCGGCGACAACCACGACCGCCCCGGCGATCCAGCCGACGGTGAGGAAGCCACCGATCGAATCGACGAAGATGCGCCAGCCCGCGCGCTCCCGATCGCCCCGCCGTCGGCGGGCTCGTCTGCGGCTCATCGTCTCTCCGATCGCCCGTCAATCACGCGCCGGTCGCCCCGGCGGCGCTGTCGCCTACTGATGCCCGGCGCCCCTGATACCGGGCTCCGGCGAGCGGTTGCGGTTCGTAGTGATGAAGTCGCGCAGCTCGTCGATCTCGACACCGTCGGTACCATCGATGCGCAGGATGCGGCCCCACGAGACCGCATAGATCGGCAGCGCGTTCTGCTCACGTGGCGAGAGGATCACATCACGGCTGAAGTCGTTCGCCAGGTCTTCCAGTGACTGCAACGACTCACCCGCGATCAGCTCAGGGTCGTAGCTGATCCAGATGATGCCGTGCTCAAGCGAGTGGATCGCGTTCCCGTCCAGAACCTGGTGATCGTAGACACCGTACGGCAGCGGCCCGCAGAACGTTCCGTAGTCCGGCGGCACGCACTCGGGACCGCCAAAGTGCGGACCACCCGAAGGCGGCTCGCCGGGCTCGCCGACGAGGTCCCCGGCGTTCGTCGTGTGCCGCGTCGCCTCTGAGCCGGCCGGCAGCTCGACGCTGTCACCGGCCAGCGGATCGCTCGACGCGCTTGAGAGCGGATTCGCGATCACGAGGTAGACGAGCAGCGCCAGCGCGCCGGTGACCCCTCCGATGGTGAGGAACCCGCCAAACGAGTCGATCGTCTCGCGGATTCCCGCGCGGCCACCACCCGTCTGCACTCGCCGGCGCTTCTGCGGTTGCTGCTCCTCGGACGCTTCGGTCTCGGCTGCTTCGCGCTCGCGACGGCGACGCTGACGTTGCCGGCGGCGGTTTCGATCTTGCGACACGGGGCCTCCTCATGCATCGGTGGCGGCGCGTCCATTATCGGAGGCATACGCGCTCAGGCAACTACGGCGCGCCACGCGCGTTATAGCTACGCACCCTGCGAGGGGAACAGGTGGCTCAAGCGTCCCAGCCAGCACCGGGAAGCACGCCGAGCGGCACGTTCTCAGCACGCCGCAATATCCGGCTGCTCACCGCCTCCACCATCATCGCGGAGTCGATGCTCTTCCTGCCGATCTGGATCGTCTACCTCACCGACCTGCGAGGACTGAGCCTCGGCGAGGTTGGCGTCATGGAGACCTTCTTTTGGGCCGTCGCAATCGTCGCCGAAGTGCCGACGGGTGCGTTCTCCGACCGTTTCGGCCGCCGAGCGACGTTCATCGTCGCCGACGCGATGGGCGCTGCGGGCATCCTGCTCTTCGCGCTCGCGGGGAACCTTCCGCTGCTCATCCTCTCGTACGTACTCTGGTCGGGCGGCATCGCGTTCAACTCCGGCAACATGGACGCATACGTCTTCGAGACGCTCGCCGCCGAGGGCCGGCAGGACGACTTCCCGAAGGTGATCGGGCGTATCACCGCCTTCGGCGCGTTCGCGACGATGGCTGGTTCGCTGATCGGGGCACTGATGGCGGGCCTCATCTCGCTCCAGGCGCCGATCTTTGCCGGCGCCGCCATGTTCGTCGTCGCAATCCCGATCGTCGCGCTGCTGCAGGAGCCGCCGCAACGCCGAAGCGCGATCCCACTCGGATACATGCAGACGATGCGCGAGGGTGGACGGGCGCTGCGACGAACCCCCCATGTCGCGCTGCTGATCCTCGCGACGACGATGTTCATCCTCGCGGCGACCGCGGGGATGATGCTGAACCAGCCGTTCCTGCAGCACTACGACGTCCCGATCGCAGCGTTCGGACTCTTCTTCGCCCCGCTGCAACTGCTCGCGGCGCTCGGCGTGCTCCTCGTCTACCGGCTGCCACAGCTGATCGGCATGCGCCGCTCGCTGACGCTGCTCTTCTTCCTGCCCCCGCTCGTGCTGGTGATCATGGGATCGATCGACCACCTCGGCGCGTTTGCAGGCTTCGCGATCGCTCGCACCGCCATGAACTCCCGGGCGCCGCTGATCAACGACTACATCAACCGCCGCACCGACTCGGAGGTGCGCGCCACCGTGCTCTCAGTGCGTCACCTCGGCGTCTCGATCATGTTTGCGGTCGGCGCGCCGATCGCCGGCCTGCTCGGCGAACGCTCGCTACAGGGCGCGCTGACGACGATCGGCCTCGCCACGCTGCTGCTCGGCGGCGTCGTGTACGTGCTCTGGCTGCGCGCCGATCGACGCGCGCCAGAACCCGGTGGCTAGCTGACCGCGACCTCTTCGCTGGCTGTCTCGTTCGCCGGCTCGCGCGCGCCCTCGGCCGCCTCTTCGCGCGTGAACGTGTACTCGCCATCGACGACATCGACGACCACGCAGTCGCCGTCATCGAACTCGCCGCCGATTACGCGTTTCGCCAGCTCATTCTCCACGCGCTTCTCGACGATGCGACGCATCGGCCGCGCACCGAAGTCCGCGTCGAAGCCCTCATCGAGCAGCTTCGCCTTCGCCGCCTCCGTGATGCGGAAGTCGACGAGTTGCTCCGAGAGGCGCTCGCGCACCTCCTCGACCATCAGCTCTGTGATCTGCGCGATCTCGGCCTCCGTCAGCGGCTCGAAGACGATGATCTCGTCCAGCCGGTTCAGGAACTCGGGACGGAACATCTTCTTCAGCCCCGTCTCCACGCGACTGTGAAGCTGCTCCCGCTCCGACTCGTTGCTCGTGCGCACGAAGCCCAGCGGCCCCTGCTTCTCGCCAGTGCCGACGTTCGAGGTCAGGATCACCACGGTGTTGCGGAAGTCGACGTGGCGGCCATGCGCATCCGTGATGCGGCCGTCGTCCATGATCTGCAGCAGCGTGTTGAAGATGTCCGGGTGCGCCTTCTCGATCTCGTCGAAGAGCACCACCTGGTACGGACGCCGTCGCACGGCCTCCGTGAGTTCACCGGCCTGGTCGTAGCCCACGTACCCGGGCGGCGCTCCCATCAGCCGCGAGACGGTGTGCGCCTCCTGGAACTCGGACATGTCGAGCCGCAGCACCGCATCCTCGTCATCGAACATGTACTCAGCCAGCACCTTCGCGAGGTACGTCTTGCCGACGCCGGTTGGACCGATGAAGACGAACGACCCGATCGGCCGCTTCGGATCCTTCAGCCCGCTGCGCGCGCGACGGATCGCGTCGGCCAGCGCCGAGATCGCTGAGTCCTGCCCGATCACGCGCTCGTGCAGCGCCTCCTCCATGTGAAGCAGGCGATCCGCATCATCCTTCAGCATGCGATCGACGGGGATGCCCGTGATCTGCGCGATCAGTGAGGCGATATCGGACTCCGTCACATCGTCGGTGACGCCGTGATCGGCCCGCCACTCACCCTCGCGGCCCGCGTACTCGGCCTGGATCTCCAGCACCTCCTGCTTGATGCGCGCGGCCTCCTCGAAGTCCTCGCGCGCCGCCGCCGAGTCGATGCGCGAGGAGGCGTCGTTCAGCCGCTCCTTCACGTCGAGCAGCGCGGGCGGGAGCGACTCGGACTCGATCACGTGCCGTGATGCGGCCTCGTCGATCAGGTCGATCGCCTTATCCGGTAGCTGACGCTCGGTGAGGTAGCGAGCGCTCAAGCGGGCCGCCGCCGCCAGCGCCTCATCGGTGATCTTCAGCCCGTGGTGCTTCTCGTACCGCGGCCGCAGCCCGCGCAGGATCGCCACCGCGTCATCGATGCTCGGCTCATCGACGTAGACCGGCGAGAAGCGCCGCTCCAGCGCCGGGTCCTCCTCGATGTGCTTGCGGTACTCGTCGAGCGTCGTCGCCCCGATCACGTGCAGCTCGCCGCGCGCGAGCGCCGGCTTCATCAGGTTCGAAGCGTCGATCGCGCCGTCCGCGCCACCGGCGCCGACGACCTGGTGCAGCTCATCGATGAACAGCAGCACCTCTCCGCCGGACTCCTTCACCTCGCGCATCACGGCCTGCAGTCGCTCCTCGAACTCGCCGCGGAACTTCGAGCCGGCAACCAGCGCGCCCATGTCGAGCGAGACAACCCGCTTGTCCTTCAGCCGCTCCGGCACATCGTCGTCAGCGATCCGCTGCGCGAGCCCCTCGACGATTGCCGTCTTGCCGACGCCCGCGTCCCCGATCACGACCGGATTGTTCTTCGTGCGCCGGTTCAGCACCTGCATCACCCGCGCGATTTCGACCTCGCGGCCGACCGTCGGGTCGAGCTTGCCCGCCTTCGCCAGCTCGGTCAGGTCGAGGCCGAAGCGCTCCAGCGACTGATAGCTCGACTCCGCCGTCGGCGAATCGACGCGGGCCGTGCCACGGATCTCCTGCAGCGCCGCGTAGATGCGCTCCTTCGTGATCTCGAACTCCACCAGCATTGTCGTCGACTCGCCGTCGCGGTCATCCGAGATCGCGATCAGCAGGTGCTCAACGCCGACGAACTCATCCTTCAGCCGTTCGGCTTCGGCATTCGCGCCCTCGAGCATCCCGACGATCCGCGGCGTGGTGTAGATCTGCACGACGTCATAGCCGAGCTTCGGCGAGCGGTCGAGGTGCGCCGCGATGCGACGCCCGAGCGCATCGACGTTCACGTCCATCTTCTGCAGCACCTCGCGCGCGAGGCCGTCCTTCAGCTCGACCAGCGCCTGGAAGACATGCTCGACGTCCCACTGCGAGTGCCGCTGATCGCGCACGATCTGCTGCGACTGCTGCAGCACCGTCTGCGCCTGCTCGGTGAATCGATCCTGTCTCATCATGGCGTTACGCCCTCGCTGTTCGGCCTGTTCCTCAGCTCGTATGTCATCGTTCCACTCCAGAACCGCGCTTCCCCCACCAGATTCCGGGGGCGAGAGGGCGAAGCCCCCGCAGCCAGGGCGGGTGGGCGGGCACCCCCGAAGGGGACAACACCCCGCGACGCAGTCGCGTCCCTATCCATCGCGCGACTCGCCCTCGTCTGAGGCAGGCCCGTCCGACGCTCCGTCGCGCCGCTCGCCGCCCAGCACCCGCATCTCCCGCTGCATCTCGGCGAGCTGCCCCTGCAACTCCTCGATCTGCTGATTCATGCGCAGAATCACCTCGACGCCAGCGAGGTTCACGCCGAGGTCGCTCATCAGGCCCTGCACGCGGCGCAGACGTTCGACGTCCCGCTGCGAGTAGAGCCGCGTGTTGCCGGGCGAGCGGGCGGGCCGCACGAGGCCGATGCGCTCGTACGACCGCAACGTCTGCTGGTGTACCCCGACCATTCGCGAGACGACCGAGATCGCGAAGACCGGCTCGTTCTCAGAGAAGTTCGTCATGCCGGTGCCCCTGTCTCACTCGTCTCACTCGTCGCACCGCTCTTGCCCGCGCGTAGCTGCTCGAAGAGCGCCCGCTGCTCATCGCTCATCGGATCGGGCAACGTCAGCAGCACGCGCACGTGCAGGTCGCCGAAGCCGCCGCCCTTGCGCGGCATCCCCTGCCCCGCGAGGCGGAACGACTTGCCGCTCTGCGTCCCGGCCGGGATGCGCAGCGCCAGCGTCTTGCCCCTCAGCGACGGCACCCGCACCTCGCCGCCGAGCGCCGCCTCCTCGACCGGTACGTCGATGTCGCAATGCAGGTCATCGGCCCGACGCTCGAAGTTCGCGTGCGGCCGCAGCGTCACGCGCAGATAGAGGTCGCCGGGCGGGCCGCCGTTTGAGCCTGAGCCGCCGCGACCGGCAACGCGGATGCGCGTGCCGTCCTGCACCCCGGCAGGAACCGTCACCTCGATGCGACGCACCGGCGCGGCATTGCCGCTGCCGCGACAGGCGTGGCAAGTCGCGCCCGCGAGCTCGCCCGCGCCGCCGCAGATCTGGCAGGTCTCCGAGCCCTCGCGCACCTCGATCGTCCGCGAAGAGCCCCGGTAGGCCTCCTCAAGCGTCAGGCGAACCGTGTGCTCGGCGTCGGCGCCCTTCTGTTGCCCCGCCGCGCGACGGAAGAGCGAATCGAAAATGCCACCGCCGAACGCACCCGACGGGTCGCCCCCGCCACCGAACGGCGAGCCGCCAAACTGCGCACCGCCGCCGCCGAACGGTGAGCCGCGGCCTCCGGCCTGCTCGAACTGGTCAGCGTGCTGCCACTGGTCGCCATAGCGGTTGTACTTACGACGTGAATCGGAGTCCGAGAGCACGTCGTAGGCCGCGTTGATTTCCTTGAAGCGGCTCTCCGCCTCGACATTCCCCGGGTTCACGTCGGGGTGGAACTGGCGCGCCAGCTTGCGGTACGCCGATCGAATGTCCTTGTCGGACGCGTCACGCCTGACACCGAGGACGCGGTAGAGGTCATTTGCCATGCACTCAATATAGCATACTGATACCGCCCAAAGGCATATATCTAAGCGTGTTCGACTCATATTCTCTTGACATCGGTCGCGCAGGTACGATAACGTGCCTTCAGGCGGGAGAGACAGCAAACACACTCAAACCGTACTGAAAGGAACCGTCATGTCACTGATTGTGAGACGACAGCCCAGATTCAACCGCGAGTTCACCGGCATCCGCCACGCGATGGACCGATTCTTCGACGACTCGCCCTTCTCAGCGCAACGCTTCGCGGCGCCGCGCAGCCGGCTCACCAACGCCGATGCGGTCGCGACGCTTCCGATCGACATCTCCGAGGTCGATGGCGACACGACCGTCCGCGCATCGGTGCCCGGCTTCAGCGCCGAGGAGATCGAGGTCACCGTCGAGGACGGCGTGCTGACCATCAGCGCAAGGCACGAAGATGCATCGGAGGAGAGCGATGAGCACTACTACCGGCGCGAGCGTCGCACCGGCTCCGTGAGCCGTCGCATCTCGCTTCCCCGCAACACACCCGACGTCGAAGTCGCTGCGGAACTCGCCGATGGCGTGCTCACGCTGACGATTCCGACGCCGGAGGAGCAGAAGCAGATCGAGATCAAGTCGAGCAACTAGCAGCGCAGTCCGACCCCACGCGGCACCCCTCTCCGCACGGCAGACGGCCACATGACAGAGCCCCGGCTTGATGCCGGGGCTCTGTCATTTCTGCATTGAACCGCGCCAGGCTAGCCCTTGATCACGATCTCCTTCGCCGCATCGAGGCTGAGACCGCCGAGGCGCGCGCGTGACGACTCCATCGTCGAGAGCAACGCCAGCGCCTTGCGCGTGTCCGAGGCAACGCGGGCCGGCTCGCCCATCCGGAAGCGGTACTTCGAGCACCAGTAGGTAAACGCCTGCACGTCTGCAACGCCCAGCTTCTCGCTCACCTTCGCCTCGGTCTCCGCCCGAAACATCCCCAGCAGCTCGTCGAAGGGGCGACCGTAGACTCGCTGGTACGCAGCGACGTCGGCCAGCACCTCGTACGCACCCGCCAGCGTGCCCGCCTTGTTCAGCTCGAGCTCGGCCGAGAGCAGCAGCGCCTCCTCGACGATCACGCCGTACTGGAAGTTAAGGTGCGCGCGGTGCTTCTCCGGCCCGATCGCACGCGCGAACTCCTCTTCGTCACCGCCGTCCGGCGCCAGGCCGAAGAGCAGCAGCCGCTCCGCCTCGTCCTTCGGCACGAGGCCCGGCACGCCGGCGAGCAGTCGCTGCGCAAGACGCAGCCAGTCGAACGCCTCGCCTGCGATCAGGTAGGTGTAGACCTCCTTGCCGACGGTCTCCTCGGAGCTCACCCAGCGGCCGACGACATCGAGCAGCGCGGGGTACCAGGGCTCACCGTCAGCAAGCGCCGCGCGGAACGTCGCGACCCCGTCTTCGCCCTCGAGCGGCCCCGAGCGGATAACGCGTGCCTTCGTCGCCTTCGCGGCAGCACGCGAGGCTCGCTTCTTCGGCGTGGCCTTCGACGACGCTTTCGTCGATGCCTTCTTCGCGCCAGATCGGGGAGTAGCCATCAACCAATTGTAAAGGCGGGCAGGGGTAGGCGGGCGGCTAGGCGACCCGGGCCTGCCCGCGCTCTTCGAGGACGGCGGCCAGCGTTGCCTCAGCCGTCAGTGCGCTGCTGTCGACCCAGAGACCGAGCCCGGCCAACTCCTCGCGCAGCACCGCATCGAGGTGCGTGAAGTCCGGCGACGTCTCCCCCGCCCGCTCAAGATCGCGGCGACGCGCCACGTCGGCGGATGGCGCCAGCACGACCAGGTTCACCTGACCGCCCACGAGGTAGCTCGTGTACGCCTTCAGATGGTGCTTCGTGACCACGACGCCATCGAGAACGGGCAGGAATCCTGCCTCCGAGAACGACCGCGCGAGCAGGCACTGATTGCGGATCGAGAGCTCGTACTGGCGCAACGCCTCGCCCTCGAGCTCATTGCCCTCGGGCCATGCGACGCCGCTGACCACCAGCTCGCGCAGCGCGTCGCCGGCGACGAAGGCAGCGCGATCGTGGTGCTCCGCGAATGCCTGCGCGATCGTCGACTTCCCCGCGCCGGGAATGCCGGTGAACAGCCAGATCTGCGGGATTTCGTTCACGAGGGTATCGAGGTAGGAGGCTGCGTCAGACCGCAGCTCCGTGGCAGCGCTTGTACTTCTTGCCGGAACCGCACGGGCACGCCTCGTTGCGCCCGACCTTCTTGACGGTGCGCTGCTGCGTCGCCGTGGCCGTCGGCGCGGCGGCCTCTCCGCCGCCGATCGCACCACCCGAAGAGGCCTCGGACGGTCCGCTCTCCTGCGTCCGCTGCGGCGCGGCCTGCGGCGTCGGCTTCTGCCCGACGACGAGCCGCGCGTGGAAGATCTGCCGCACGACGGTCGTGCGGATGTTCTCCAGCAGCTGGCCCCACATATCGTGCGCCTCGGCCTTGTACGCCACCAGCGGGTCTGACTGCGCGATCGCGCGTAGCCCGATGCCCTGGCGCATCTCATCCATCGCCGTCAGATGCGAGACCCAGAGCGCGTCGATCGTCGAGAGCAGCGTGTACCGCTCAACGACGCGCTGCGACTCCTCGCCAGCCTTCTCTTCGAGTTCGCCGTAGATGCGCTCCGCGACCGCGATCGAGGCGTCCGACGCCTCGTCGACGCTCATGCGCTCAAGCTCGTCGGCGTCCAGCTCGCTGCTGCCGGGTGCTACCGCCTCCAGCGCGACGATCAGCGCCTCGCCGTCGGGGTCGGTGCCGAGGTGCTCGTCGGCGAGACGCTCGATGTCTTCCTCGATCATCGTCAGCATCGTCTCGCGCAGATCCTCGCCGACCAGCACGCGGTCGCGCTCGCGGTAGATCACATCGCGGTGCGTGTTCATCACGTCGTCGTACTCGACCACGTTCTTGCGGATGTCGAAGTTGTAGGCCTCAACCTTGCCCTGCGCGGTCTCGATGGCACGCGTCACCATCTTCGACTCCAGTGGGAGCCCCTCGTCCATCCCCATCTTCGCCATCATGCCCGGCAGCCACTCCGGCGCGAAGCGGCGCATCAGGTCGTCCTCGAAGGAGACGAAGAACCGCGTTGAGCCCGGGTCGCCCTGGCGTCCGGAACGCCCTCGTAACTGATTGTCGATGCGACGTGACTCGTGCCGCTCTGTGCCGATCACGTGCAGTCCGCCACTATCGGCAACGCCCTCACCGAGCTTGATGTCGGTGCCACGTCCGGCCATGTTCGTCGCGATCGTGACCGCGCCGGGCTGACCTGCCGCCGCCACGATCGTCGCCTCTCGCGCGTGCTGCTTTGCGTTCAGCACCTCGTGGTCGATGCCACGACGTTGCAGCAACTCCGAGAGATGCTCCGAACTCTCGATCGCGACCGTGCCGACGAGCACCGGCCGCCCGTTCTCGTGCTTCTCGACGATGTCGTCGATCACGGCGCCGAACTTCGCGCTGCTGTCGCGGTAGATGTAGTCCGCGAGGTCGTCGCGGGTGATGGGCACGTTCGTCGGCATCACCATCACGTCGATCTCGTAAATCTCGTTCAGCTCCTCCGCCTCGGTGACGGCCGTACCGGTCATCCCGGCGAGCTTGTCGTACATGCGGAAGAAGTTCTGGAGCGTGATCGTCGCGTAGGTGACCGACTCCTGCTGGATCTTCACGCCTTCCTTCGCCTCGACGGCCTGGTGCAGCCCGTCCGACCAGCGGCGACCCTCCATCAGGCGACCGGTGAAGTCATCGACGATCACGACCTGACCGTCCTTCACCACGTAGTCGCGGTCGCGCTGGTAGATGATCTGCGCCTTCAGCGCCGCCTCCATGTAGCGGGTGAGCTGGAAGTTCTCCGGCGAGTAGATGTTCGGGACGCCGAGCCCCTTCTCCAGCACCTCGACCCCCGCCTCGTTGAGGTGCACCGAGCGCGTGCGCTCATCGACGGTGTAGTCGCGCTCCCGCTGCAGCGAAGGCACGAGCCGCGCGAACCGCGGGTAGATCGCGGTGTCCTGCTGCGCCGGGCCGGAGATGATCAACGGCGTGCGGGCCTCATCGATCAGCACGCTGTCGGCCTCGTCGATGATCGCGTAGTGCCGGGAGCGCTGCACGCGCTGCTCCGGCGTGCGCGCCATGTTGTCGCGCAGATAGTCGAAGCCGAATTCGTTGTTCGTGCCGTACGTGATGTCCTGCTCGTACGCCTCGGCACGCGTCGGCACGGCGAGCAGATGCTCCATACCGCGCTGCTGCGAGACGGCCTCGTCCGAGTAGACGTACGCGCTGTCGTGCTGCAGAACGCCGACCGCCATCCCAAGCTTGTGCAGTGCCGGCCCGTACCACTGGGCATCACGGGAGGCGAGGTAGTCGTTCACGGTGATGATGTGCGCGCCCTTGCCCTCAAGCGCGTTGAGATAGAGCGCGAGGGTGGCGACCAGCGTCTTTCCCTCACCGGTAGCCATCTCCGCAACTGCACCTCGGTGCAGCGCGATCGCCCCGATAATCTGCACGTCGAATGCGCGGTCTCCCGTGACGCGCGCGACCATCTCGCGCGCGACGGAGAACGCCTCCGGCAGCAACTCGTCGAGAGTCTCGCCATCAGCGAGGCGGGCGCGGAACACGTCGGTCTGCGCGCGCAGCTCGTCGTCGCTCATCGCCGCCATGCGGTCGGAGTGGGTGTTCACGACCGTGGCGAGTTCGCGCAGCGGCTTAAGGGCGCGCTCGTTCGGATCGCCAAGCACCTTGCGGAAGAGTCCGACCACGTCTACCTGCCTGTAGCTACCTGCGCGTCAGCGGTGAGAGCCAACTCATCTATTGTACGGGACGTCGGAACCATGGCTCTCGGGAATACCCGCAGCAGCGATGCGATTAGCGGAAGAGGCTACTGACCGACCCGCCCGTGTGAATACGGTGGATCGCATCGGCAAAGAGCGGAGCAACCGAGATCACGGTCTGCGGCACCTGATCGAAGACGCCATCCTCGACCGGCACGGTATCCGTGTAGACCAGCTCGGTAATCTCAGGGATGTTCAGCCGCTCGAATGCCGGGCCTCGGAAGTACGGATGCACGCAACTGACATGGATCGACTTCGCGCCGACCTGACCGAGCAACTGGATCGCGCCCAGGATCGTGCCGCCGGTCAGGATCTCGTCATCGAAGAGGACCGTGTCGCGCCCGGCCACGTCCGGACCGATCAGCGTCATCGACTCCGCCTGCTCGTCGTTGCCGCTGCGCCGCTTCTCGACGATCGCCAGGTCACCGCCGAGGCGGTCGGCGAAGTTGCGCGCGTCCTTCGCACGGCCCACGTCCGGCGCAACGATCACGGGGCGGTCGAGGTTCAGCCCGCGGAAGTGCTCGACGATCAATGGCATCGCGTGCAGCTCGTCGACGGGGATGTTGAAGAAGCCCTGGATCTGCCCGGCGTGGAGATCGACGGTCAGCACGCGGTCGGCACCCGCCACCTCGATGAAGTTCGCGAGCAGGCGGGCGGTGATCGAGATGTGCGGCTGGTCCTTCTTGTCGGAGCGCCCGTACGCGTAGTACGGGATCACCGCCGTCACGCGACCGGCAGAGGCGCGCTTCGCCGCATCGACCATGATCAGCAGCTCCATGATCCGTGTATTCACGGATCCGACGAACGGCTGGATCAGGAAGACATCACGCTCCCGCATGTTCTGCAGGAAGCGGACAAACGTGTTCTCGTTCGAGAAGTCGAAGACCTCGGCTTCACCGAGGGGGATCTCGAGGTGCCTGCACACGGCCTCGGCAAACCCGCGGTGGGCGTTGCCGGTGAAGACCGCCATCTCCTGCACCAAAGAGGCGCTCCCTGAGTCTGAGCCGGTGGGTAGCGTCCGCGCTTTCGCGGTCGCGGGCCGATAGTATCACGCGACGCCCTCAGGCCCGAGTACGCAGCCGCACGCCCCCCTCCGACGATCAGAGAGTTACACTATTCGTCCGCGCCGAACCGCCGACGGACGGCGACGTTGCCGAAGGATCTCCCCACATGGACTGGAAGTTCACGCCCGAAGAGGAAGCGTTCCGCGAGGAACTGCGCGGCTTTCTGTCCGCTAATCTGCCCGCGGACTGGAACGACGCCAGCTTCACGCTCCCGGCCACCAGCGAGGAGCGCAACGCGCTCGCCGACAAGATCTCGCAGAGCCTCGCCGACCGTCAGTGGCTCGCGATGGCGTGGCCGAAAGAGTACGGCGGCCTCGACGCCCCCCACATGCAGCAGATGATCTTCAACGAGGAGACCTCGTACCGCGCCATGCCGGGCGGCGGCGGGCAGGGCGTGCAGTGGGTCGGCCCGGCGATCATGCTCCACGGCTCGGAAGAGCAGAAGCAGCAGTACCTCCCGCGCATCACCAGTGCCCAGGACATCTGGTGCACGCTCTACTCGGAGCCGGGTGCCGGCTCTGACCTCGCCTCGCTGCAGACCTCCGCCGTGCGCGACGGCGACGAGTTCGTGATCAACGGCCAGAAGATCTGGACCAGCGGCGGACGCGAAGCGAACATGGGCTGGCTCGCAGCCCGCACCAACCCGACCGCGCCGAAGCACCGTGGCATCTCCACCTTTGCCGTGCCGATGGACACGGACGGCATCACCGTCCAGCCGCTGACGAACATGGCCGGCGAACAGAACTTCAACGAGGTCTACTTCGACAACGTCCGCATCCCCGCCGAGAACCTCGTGGGTACGGAGGACCGCGGCTGGTACCAGGTCGCCTCGGCGCTCGACTTTGAGCGCTCGGGCGTGCAGGCCTACTCGGGCGGCAAGCGAAACGTGGAGCGGCTCGTCGAGATCGTGAAGCAGGACGCCGGCCTGATCGCCGACCGCCAGCAGACGCGTTACGAACTGGCCGACCGCTGGCTCGAACTGGAAGTCGGCTTCAACATCGCCTACCGCATTCCGTGGATGCAGTCCGCGGGCATGGTGCCAAACGCGGAGGCCTCGGTCTCCAAGCTCTACGGCTCAGAGCTGAGCCAGCGCATCGCTGGCACCGGCATCAAGATGCTCGGCCTCGCCGGCGGACTCGCGCCCGGCTCGGCCAACGCCCCGCTCGGTGGGGCGCTCTCGGCCAGCTACCTGAACTCGGTCTCAAGCACGATCGCCGCCGGCACCTCAGAGGTGCAGCGCAACATCATCGCCCAGCGCGGGCTCGGCATGCCGAGGGGCTAGCCCCCGCGCCTGAACCAGCGCCACGGCCGCACAAGCAGGCCCAGCAAGTACCCGATCTCGCCCCGGACGTTGTGCGTGCTCGTCGTACTGTTGCCCTTGCTCAGCCGGTCGACGCGACGGTTGTGTTCCGCCTTCATCCAGAGCGGGTCATGCTGGGGCGGCGGTACGTTCGGGAAGGTCATCGCGCGCCGCCTAGAGGCTCGAGCGCCGCTTCGGCCGGCGGAACACTCGGACGACGCGGCCCAGCAAGTACCAGATGTCGTGCCAGATCGTCTGGTTCCCGCGGCTGATGTGCTCGCCCTTGCGAGCGTGCTCCGCCTTCATCGCGTGCGGGTCGTAGTTCTCCGGCCCGGGCGTATTGAAGACCATCGAGTGCCTCCTCGCTGACTCGCCCCGGCATTCGAGCGGGGGAGCGCGGTAGGAGAACAGTCTAGCTGTTTAACTCGGCGATAGCCTGACGGATGTGCATGTCCTCGACGAACGGTGAGCCCTGTGACTCGCGCAGCGCGTTGGCGCGTGCCAGCACGTCGGCGCGGGCCATTCCGGCGGGTGGTTCGGTCGCCCACGCCGTTAGCAGCACCAGTACGCCATTCGGGTCCTCCATGAAGACCAGCCGTTCGTAGCCGCGCGTGATCTCCTCGCTCGCCTGCATCCCGGCGCTCGACAGCTCGAAGAACGCACGATCCATCGTCTCGCCGGAGACGGCGAGCGTGAGGTACTGCATCGAACCGACGCCGAGGCTGGCATCGGCGAGCTTCAGGTTCGGGTCGTTCGGGCCGATCAGCATCACGTAGCTGTCGTTGCCCGCGTGCAAGAGCGCCTGCGACGACTCCGCGTCATCGCGGTTCGGCTCCGTGTAGAGGTGCTGCATCCCGAACGTACGCGTGTAGAACTCCAGCGACGCCTGCAAGTTGCGCACGATGATCGCCGGATAGCCGAGCCCGTTCACCTGCACCGCACGCACCCCGCTCCGCTGAACCGGCGCTCGAATCGCCGCCGTCGAACCTGTCGAGGGCGGAGCGTACCCGCTCGCGCCACGCTGCGGAAGCGCCGGCCCGCTACCATCGCGGCATGACCGAGCCGACCGACGACCGCAACGCGGGGCTGCCGAACGACTTCGCCGCCACCATCTACCGGCTGGCGATCAACTACTGCGTTGATGTCCCGTCCGAGGTTAGCGGCGCGCTGCCGGCCCGGTCGCACATTCCGGTGCAGGCCACGGCAAACAGCCATCGCTTCCGCACGACGCTGGTTCCGCGAGGGGGCGGCAACCACCGGCTCTTCCTGAACGGCGACGTGCGTGCCCGAGCCGGCGTCGGCGAGGGCGACGACGTGACGATCACGCTCGCGCTCGATGACGACCCGCGCGAAGCACCGATCCCTGACGACCTCGCTGCTGCCCTGCCGTCCGACGGCATCGAAAGGCTGCTCGCACTTCCGCCGGCGATGCGACGCTCGATGCTCGACTGGCTCACTGAGGCGAAACGCCCTGAGACGCGTCAGCGGCGCATCGAACGCATCTCCGAGGAGATCGGCAACCGCCTCGCCGATTGACCGCCTGCACCCGTCGCCCCTACGATCGATCGGATGCACGCAGTAGTAGAGAACGTAGTAGTAGCCATCGGCGGCTAGTCCTTCAGCGAAGGACCTGACCGCCTGCGCCCCGCCCAGCGGGGTTTTTTCATGCCAGCGACCAGCGACTAGCAACCGAACGATCACCGACGAACGAAGGCCCAGATGACGTCAGCACCACGCAGCAACGACCGCGAGATGGCTCCCGCCTACGATCCGTCAGCGGTCGAGCAAGACCTCTACGCCTGGTGGGAAGAGTCCGGCTTCTTCCGCCCTTCCGGTGAGGGCGAGCCCTTCACGATCATCATGCCGCCGCCCAACCTCACCGGTGAGCTGCACGTCGGCCACGCGCTGACCGACGCGATCGAGGACATCCTGATTCGCTGGCACCGCATGAAGGGTGACGACACTCTTTGGCTGCCCGGCGTCGACCACGCCGCGATCGCCGTCAACGCGATCGTCGAGCGCGAACTCGCGAAGGAGGGCATCGACCGCCACGACCTCGGCCGCGATGGCTTCCTCGACCGCGTCTGGCAGTTCGTCCGACGCTCACGCAGCCGCGTCTCGGAGCAGCACCGACGGCTCGGCGCATCCGCCGACTGGTCCTCGGAGACCTTCACGATGGACGAGGGCCCGCAGGCCGCCGTCCGCACCACGTTTCTCAACCTCTACAACGACGGCCTGATCTATCGCGGCGAGTACCTGATCAACTGGTGTCCGAGCTGCGAGACCGCGATCTCCGACCTTGAGGTCGAACACGAAGACGAACCCGGCGCGTTCTGGCACGTGCGCTACCCGGTCGTCGACGACCACGACGAGCCGACCGACGAGTACGTCGTAATCGCGACGACGCGCCCGGAGACGATCCCCGCCGACACCGCCGTGGCCGTGCATCCGGACGACGACCGCTACAAGCACCTGCTCGGGCGTCGCCTGCAGGTGCCGACGACCACGCGCTCCGTCCCGCTGATCGCCGACGAGGCCGTCTCCATCGAGGGCGGCTCGGGCGCGCTCAAGGTCACGCCGGGCCACGACCCGGTCGACTTCGAGATCGGCCAGCGCCACGACCTCCCGACGCTGAGCATCATCGCCACCGACGCCACGATGACCGACGAGGCAGGGGCCTACGCCGGCCTCGACCGCTTCGTCGCGCGCGACCGCATCGTCGCCGACCTCGATGCGCAGGGGTTGATGGACCACATCGACGACTACACCCACTCCGTCGGGCACTGCCAGCGCTCCGGCGACATCGTCGAGCCGCTGATCTCCGAGCAGTGGTTCGTGAAGATGCAGCCGCTCGCGGAGCGCGGCATCGAGGTCGTGCGCGACGGCAGCCTGCACTTCGTCCCATCGCGCTTCGAGCGCACCTACATGCAGTGGCTCGAGAACATCCGCGACTGGTGCATCTCGCGTCAGATCTGGTGGGGCCACCGCATCCCAGCCTGGTACTGCGACGACTGCGAGGAACTGACCGTCTCCGTCGAGGACGCGACCGAGTGCGCCCACTGCAACAGCGCCAACATCCGGCAGGACGAGGACACCCTCGACACCTGGTTCTCGTCGGGCCTCTGGCCGCACTCCACGCTCGGCTGGCCTGAGCAGACCCCGACTCTCGACCGCTACTACCCGACGCAGGTGATGGAGACCGGCTACGACATCATCTTCTTCTGGGTCGCACGCATGGTGATGCTCTCCCTCTACAACACCGACCGCGTCCCCTTCGACACCGTCTACCTGCACGGCATGGTGCGCGCCGCCGACGGCCAGAAGATGTCGAAGTCGAAGGGCAACGTCATCGACCCGCTCGACGCCATCGACGAGTACGGCACCGACGCGCTGCGCTACACCGTCGTCGCCGGCTCATCGCCGGGCAACGACCAGCGCCTCACCGACCAGCGGCTGGAGGCCAGCCGCAACTTCGCGAACAAGCTCTGGAACGCATCACGCTTCGTGCTCACATCGCTCGAGGATGGCGATGACCTCGCCGCGCCATCGGCGGGCTCGCACAGCGCGGCGGAGGACCGCTGGATCCTCTCGCGCACCGAGCGACTGGTCGCGAGCTACGACGACCTGATGCAGCGCTTCGAACTGGCGGAGGCCGCGCGGCAGGTGCGCGACTTCTTCTGGGACGAGTACGCGGACTGGTACATCGAACTCGCGAAGATCCGCATGCGCGCCGGTGACCGCGCCCCGGCCGCCGTGCTCGTCCACGTGCTCGACCGCCTGCTGCGGCTGATGCACCCCGTGATGCCCTTCGTCACGGAGGCGATCTGGCAGCGACTGACCGACGTGCGGCCGGACCCCGACGGCCGCGCCGCGCTGATCCTCGCCAGCTTCCCGGTCGCCGACGAATCGCTGCTCGACGATGACGCCGAGCGCGATCTGACCGCCGTACAGGACTTCGTGCGCGCGATCCGTAACACCCGCGCAGAGAAGAAGGTCGATGCCGGGCACTGGGTCGAGGCCTACATCGTCGCGGCTGAGGCGACCGAGGCGACCCGCTCCACGGCCGAGGCGATCGAGGTGCTGGCTCGCGCCCGCCCGCTGCACATCGTCGACGGCACTGACGACGTGCCTTCGGACGGCGTGGTGACGTCGGTGCTTCCGGTCGGGCGCGTGGTGCTGCCGATGGCAGGCCTCTTTGACCTCGATTCCGAGCGTGAACGCCTCGGCAAGCAGATCGAGGAAGCGCGGGCCAACGTGGCGCAGATCGAGAAGAAGCTCTCCAACGAACAGTTCGTCGAGCGCGCCCCGGAAAACGTCGTACAAACCGAGCGCGATCGGCTGGCGACCGCCCAGGGCCGGCTCGAAGGCCTCGAACAGAGTCTGACCGAAATCGGCTGACTCTAGCCCACAACGGCCAGTCCGTTGACACTGCCAAGGGCCGCTGCTAGGTTCGCAAAGGCCTGACGCGGCGCGGATTTTTGCGGGGAGGTGGCCGGTCTTGGACGAACTGTTCGGGAACTATCTCGCTGTCCTGATCGCCACTGGCGTCGGCTTCATCATGGTTGTCTCTGCGCTGCTTGGATCGCGACTGCTCGCGCCCTTCTCCAAAGAGCGTCAGAAGGGCACCACCTACGAGTGTGGGATGCTGCCGATCCGGCGCGCCTCCACCAACGTGGGCATGCGTTTCTACCTCTACGCCATCCTCTTCATCATCTTCGACGTCGAAGCCGTCTTCATCTTCCCGTGGGCCGTCTCCTTCATTGACGTCCCACAGGCACAGGCCTACTGGGAAATGGTCGTCTTCGTCGGCATCCTCGGTGTTGGCCTCACCTACGCATGGAAGAAGGGAGCGCTCCAGTGGCGGTAGGAACGACCGAAACGACCGAGACCTCAGCCCCCGCAACGACGCCCGACGCTCCTGCCGAGCCGCAGCCGCTGCCCCTCGTCCCCTTTGAGCACCCCGCGGAAGCTCCGCGACTGACTCCGGTTGAACACCAGCCCGGCCAGGCGCTCTATCGCTCCGTGCTGCCCGGCGTGATCCAGGTGCCGGCCGACCTCGCACTCGCTGCCGCGCGCAAGTCCTCACTCTGGCCGATGACCTTCGGGCTCGCCTGCTGCGCGATCGAGATGATCGCGACCTACATGTCGCACTACGACCTCGACCGTTTCGGCATCGTCCCGTGGCCCTCGCCGCGACAGTCGGATGTGATGATCGTCGCCGGTACCGTGACCAAGAAGATGGCCCCCTCCGTGAAGCTGCTCTACGAGCAGATGCCGAACCCCAAGTGGGTGATTTCGATGGGTGCCTGCGCCACCAACGGCGGCCCCTACACCCGTTACGACCGCGTATTGCAGGGCGTCGACAAGATCGTGCCGGTCGATGTCTACGTACCCGGCTGCCCGCCTCGACCCGAGGCCCTGCTCGACGGCTTCGTCGCGCTGCAGGAGCTGATCATGGAAGAGCGGAAGGCCGCCGGCTCGTGACCTCCGACAACACGAACGGCGAATCTGAGGCGAACGACGCGGCCGAGCGCGAAGCCGCGCTTGCGGCGACGATCTGGAGCGAGGTCGACCGTGCCCTCTCCGGCATCGACGCCTCCCCCGAACCCGGCGCTCAGGACCTGCTCGTCACCATCCCGAAAGACCAGATCGTCCGCGGGCTGCGCGCCCTGAAGAACGACGAAGCGCTGAACTTCGACTACCTGCGCAGCCTCACCGCCACCGACAACGAGTCGGACGGCATCGAGGTCGTCTACCACCTCTACTCCACCGACAAGCTGCACAACGTCACCGTGAAGACGGTGCTCGCCAACGACGACCTCACGCTCGAGACCGCGACGACCGTCTGGCGAGCCGCCAACTGGCACGAGCGCGAGACCGCCGAGATGTTCGGCGTCCGCTTCTCCGGCCACCCGGATCCGCGCACGCTGCTGCTGCCGGAGGACATGACCGACACCTTTCCGCTGCGCAAGGATCATCCGCTTGCCGAGATCGAAGTGCTGCAGGGCGAGGGCATGGCATACGAGGTAGAGGCCGAATGACGACCGAACTCAGCCACGAGCACGAGTACGAGACCCAAGACCTCATGCTCAACATGGGGCCACAGCACCCCTCGACCCACGGCGTCTTCCGCATGGTGCTCACCATCGATGGTGAAGTCGTGCGCGAAGTCGTGCCGTACGTCGGCTACCTCCACCGCGGCGCGGAGAAGCTCTGCGAGACGATGGACTATCGCCAGGGCATCGGCTTCATGGACCGCACCGAGTACCTTGCCGCCTTCAACGCGGAGCTCTCGTACGTGCAGGCCGTTGAGACGCTGATGGAGATCGAGGTCCCCGACCGCGCCCAGTGGATTCGCATGATCCTCTGTGAGCTGAACCGCATTTCCAGCCATTTCATGTTCGCCGGTGCGTTCGGTACTGACGTCGGCGTCTTCGGCACCGCGTTCACCTACGGCTTCCGCCATCGCGAAGCGGTGCAGGACCTCTTCGAGGAGATCACCGGCGACCGCATGATGTACGCCTACTTCCGCCCCGGCGGACTGGCGTGGGAAGTGACCGACAACTTCGTAGAGCGCGTCCACGAGGTGCTGGCCGACGCTCGGCTGGGCATCGACGAGATCGACGGGCTGCTGACCAAGAACGAGATCTTCCTCGCCCGCACCAAGAACATCGGCATCATCTCTGGCGCGGACGCCATCGACTGGGGCATGAGTGGCCCCTCGATCCGTGCCTCTGGCGTCCCGCTGGACGTGCGCAAGAACGAACCCTACCTCAAGTACGACGAGATCGACTTCGACATGGTGCTCGGCGAGAACGGCGATGTCTTCGACCGCTTCGCGGGCCGCATCGAAGAGATGCGCCAGTCCGTGCGCATCATCGAGCAGTGCCTCGCGAAGCTGCAGGACGGCCCGATCATGCCCGACCGCATGTCCCGCCTGCTGCGCGTGCCGGCCGGCGAGGTCTACACGCGCACCGAGGCTCCACGCGGCGAATACGGCATCTACCTCGTCAGCCAGGGCGGCAATCGCCCGCACCGCCTCAAGATCCGCTCCGCCTGCTACTCAAACCTGCAACCGCTGCGAGACATGGTCGTCGGCAGCTACGTCGCTGACGCGGTACTGATCCTCGGCTCGATTGACATCGTGCTCGGCGAGGTCGACCGATGAACAACGACCTGTTCGGGTTCGAAATCAACACCTGGCTCGATGCCGCTGCGCGCATGGGCATGATCACCGGCGTGATGACGATCGTCGTCATGGGCCTGATCTACATCGAACGTAAGATCATCGCCCGCTTCCAGATGCGACTCGGCCCCACACGCACCGGCCCGATGGGGATGCTCCAGTCACTCGCAGACGCGCTCAAGCTCGTCGGCAAGGAAGACTTGCGCCCCGCCAACGCCGACCCGTGGGTGTTCGAACTCGCCGTCTACTTCGTCTTCATCCCCGTCTTCCTGATGTTTGTCGCCATCCCCTTCGCCATGGACTTCGAGGTACGAGTCCTCGAACTCGGCCTCTTCTACGTAATCGCGGTCTCCTCAATCAACATCGTCGGTTGGGTGATGGCCGGGTGGGGCTCGGACAACCGCTACGCCATGCTCGGTGGCATGCGCGCGGCCGCGCAGGCGATCTCCTACGAGATCCCGCTCGTGCTCTCGCTGCTCGCCGTCGCCATGGTCGCCGGTTCGCTCAACCTCACCGACATCGTGATCGGTCAGGGTCGGGTGCCGCTGGTCGTCTGGCAGCCGCTGGCCTTCGTTGTCTTCTTCATCGCCATGCTCGCCGAACTGAACCGCACGCCGTTCGACATCGCGCTCGGCGAGTCCGAGACCGCCGGTGGGCCGCACATCGAGTACAGCGGAATCCGCTGGTCGATGTTCTTCCTCGCCGAGTACGCCGCGCTCTTCCTGATGGCTCTGATCGGCTCCGCGGTCTTCCTCGGCGGCTGGGCGTGGCCGCTGGGTGACGGCGCCTACGACCTCAACCTCGTCGGCTTCCTCGGCACGGTCGGCGTCGACGTCGATCCTGTCACCGTGACGCTCGGTCGCTGGTGGCAGCTCCTGCTGACCGCGACCAAGACTGGTCTGCTGATCTTCCTCGTCTTCTGGGTGCGCGTCACCCTGCCGCGACTGCGCATCGACCAGTTGATGTCTTTCGCGTGGAAGGTCCTGATCCCGCTCGTCTTCGCACAGATTTTGCTCAACGGACTCGTACTCGTATACGGCTGGCACGACCTCTTCCTGCTGCTGACCAGCGGTGCCGGCACGGTGCTGCTCTTCGCAATCATCGACCGCGGCGTGCGTAAGCCACGTCCGCAGCCCGCGCCACTGACAGCCGAAGGCGAGGCCGTAGCATGAGAGGCCTGCTCAAGAGCATGCTCACGACCGGTTCGACGTTCCTGCGCAAGCCGGTCACCCGCCAGTACCCGGAGACGCACCGCGAGATCCCTCAGCGCGACCGCGCGTTCCCGCTGCTGCTCTGGGACCGCGACGCGGACGAGCCCTTCTGCACCGGCTGCCACGCCTGCGAGCGTGCCTGCCCCGTCGAGTGCATGACGGTGCTGATGAAGGACAACCCGGCCCACACATCACTGGGTGGCAACTCCAGCCGACGAAAGATCATCGACAAGTTCTGGATCGACTACGGACGGTGCATGCGATGCAACATCTGTGTGGAGACCTGCAACTTCGATGCAATTTCAATGAACAACACGTGGCAGGGTCACGAGATTTCGGTGCATGACCGCAGCGATCTGGTGATGGATCTGCCGCAGCTACTGGCCCAGCACCAGCAGGGCAAGATCAACGAGTGGGTACCCGAATAGGGCCTGGAATCAAGTCCTGATGGCCGCTCGACACTGAGCAGTCCGTCAGGTAGATAGCCATAGATGCTTAACCGCCTCCCGCTTCCGGCCCAGATGGATCGGGTCATCGTTGTCGGTGGCACGCTTGCCATCCTCGTCGCGACACCCGTCGTCGGCGTACTGATTGCATTACTGGTCCTCGATGAGATCACCGCTCCCGAGTTCGTCTTCTGGGCGGCGGCTGGACTGATCGTTGCTGGCGCACTCGGCGCCGTGCTGCTCTCGAACCTCGTCCACGCGGCTCTGAGCCTCGTCGGCGCGCTGATCGGCGTCGCCGGCATCTATCTGCTACTCGGCTCCGAGTTCCTCGCGCTCGTCCAGCTGCTCGTCTACGGCGGCGGCGTCACCATCCTGCTGCTCTTCGGTGTCATGCTCACGCGTGCGGCCGACGATCCCGTTGTCGCCGATGGCGCGCAGAAGCCATTCGCCGTGATCGTCGCCGCGCTGATCGGCGGCATCTTCGTCGGTGCCGTGCTCGACGCAACCTGGGACGATGCCGGTGCGACCGTCGTCCCGATCGAGGATCTCGGCATCCGCCTCTTCCGTGACTTCGGCGTTCCCTTCGAGATCGCCTCGCTCGTGTTGCTCGTCGCCCTGATCGGCGCGATCGCGATCGCCCGCAGCGATGACGCTGACGATGACCTGAACAGCGAAGAAGAGGCCGCATCGTGAGCCCGCTCGACGTCCCTCTGGACAACTTCCTGACGCTCGCAGCCGTGCTCTTCGCGATTGGCTTCTACGGCGTGCTGGCACGTCGCAGCGCGATTCAGATCCTGATGGCCGTTGAGCTAATGCTCGCGGCAGTCTCGATCAACCTCGTCGCGTTCTCCGCATATCGGGATCAAGATCAATTCACCGGCATCGTCTTCGCGATCTTCGTGATCACGGTCGCCGCGGCCGAAGTTGGACTGGCGCTCGGCATCGTGCTGCGGATCTTCCGCGAGCGCGGCAGCGCCAACGTTGATGAGGCCGACACGCTCAAGTGGTAACGCTCGGGTAGCAATCTGCCGCGATCCACGAGGGCTGCGGCGAACGGAAGGCGAGGCAACGAGGAATGGGCATGGAGCAGGCCTGGCTACTGCCCGCCATCCCGGCGGCGCTCTTCGTCGTGATCGCGCTCTTCCATCGCGTCATGCCGCGGCACGGCGATTGGGCCGCGATCCTCGGCATGGTCACCGTGATCGGCCTCTCCGCCGCGATCGTGCTCGACTTCCAGGACGGCGGCGTCAACAGCTACTCCTTCGAGTGGCTGACCATCGGCAACGGCTTCTTCGTGATCGACTTCTCGACGTACGTCGACTCGGTCACCATCGTCATGTTCGCGGCGATCACGATCGTCACGCTGATGGTGATGGTCTACTCCGTCGGCTACATGCACGGGGACACGCGGTACGGCTGGTACTTCGCCGTGCTCTCGCTCTTCGCAGCCGCGATGCTCACGCTCGTCATCTCCGGCAACCTGATCCTGCTCTACCTCGCGTGGGAGGGCGTCGGCCTCGCCTCCTACCTCCTGATCGGCTTCTGGTGGGAACGCCAGTCGGCCGCGGAAGCTGCGAAGAAGGCGTTCATCACCACCCGCATCGGCGATGTGGGGCTGCTGATCGGCATCATCCTGCTCTGGCGTGGCGCAGGAACGTTCGACATCCAGCAGATCATCCACTTCGCCGAGGACGGCGGCTTCGACGAGAAATACCTCACGATCACCATGCTCTTCCTCTTCGCCGGTGCCGCCGGTAAGTCGGCGCAGTTCCCGCTGCACGTCTGGCTGCCCGACGCGATGGAAGGCCCGACCCCCGTCAGCGCGCTGATCCACGCCGCGACGATGGTCGTCGCTGGCGTCTATCTCGTCGCGCGCATGCTGCCGATCTACGACGAGGTGCTGATCGCCCGCGACGTAGTGCTCTACACCGGACTGCTCACCGCGATCATGGCCGCAACCATGGGCCTGGTGGCGAACGACATCAAGCGCGTGCTCGCCTATTCGACGATCTCCCAACTCGGGTTCATGTTCGTCGCGCTCGGCGTCGGGGCGATCACCGCCGCGATGTTCCACCTGCTCAAACATGCCTTCTTCAAGTCACTGCTCTTCCTCGGCTCCGGCTCGGTGATTCACGCCACGGAGGAGCAGGAGGTCGAGCAGCTCGGCGGCCTGCGCCGCAAGATGCCGATCACAACTGTCACCTTCATCATTGGCTCGCTGGCGCTGGCTGGTATCGCCCCGCTGGCGGGGTTCTGGTCGAAGGACGAGATCCTCGTTGCGACCCAGGGCGGCGCGCCGGCCTTCGCCTACGTCCTGCTCGCCGCGACCGCGCTGCTGACTGCGGTCTACTCGACGCGCCTCGTGCTGCTCACCTTCTTCGGCGAGCCAAAGAACCAGGCCGTCCACGACCACGCACACGAGTCACCGCCGATCATGACGGTTCCGCTGATCATTCTCACCTCGCTTGCGCTCACCGCCGGCTTCCTCGCCCTCGATGGTGTCGGCGAGGTGCTTGGCTTCGCCGGCGGCATCGGCGAAATCGTCTTCCACGGCGAACACGGCCACGCCTACAAGCTGCACTTCGACATCGCTGCCGCCGCAACCGCCTCCTCGGTGATCGGCATCGTGATTGGCCTCGTCTACTGGCGCGGTCGCGCGGAGCGCGCCGAACGAGCGCGCGGCTGGGCGCCCGAGTTGCACACGCTGCTCGTCAACCGCTACTACATCGACCACCTCTACCAGGCGACGATCGACCGCGTGGTCCTTGGACTCGCCAGCGTGGTCGCATGGTTCGACAAGAAGGTCGTGAACGAGACCGGCGTCGATGGTGGCGCGCAGAGCCTCGGATACCTCGGGCTGCGACTGAAGTTCCTGCAGACCGGCAAGATCCCCAACTACGCGCTCGGAATGGCGATCGGCGTGGTCACCATCTCGCTCGTCGCATTCGGAATGAACTAGGACGGGCCTGACGATGCTCTCTGACTCAGGACTCACGGCAGACGACGGCTACGTCCTGCTCACGCTCTTCCTCCTGCCGATGGCGACATCGGTACTGCTGATGTTCACGCCCTCCAGGGAGCGTGGCGTGATCGTCGGCATGACGGCGGTCTCGAGCCTGCTCATGTTCGTGCTCTCGGTCTACGTCTTCGCGCAGTACGACTACCAGAGCGGCGCCCAGTTCCAGGGCGTGCGCGCGTGGGACTGGATCACCAACGCCGGGATGCTCGGCGACGACGGCATCCAGCTCAAGGTCGGCGTCGACGGCATCGGCGCGGCGATGGTGCTGCTCACCGGCATCATCACGATGGCCGGCACATGGGTCTCCTGGAAGATCCAGCACCGCATCAAGGACTTCTTCATCCTGCTCTACCTGGTGGCGGCGGGCGTCTTCGGCACCTTCGTCCTGCTTGACCTCTTCATCTGGTTCTTCTTCTACGAGCTCGCCGTGCTGCCGATGTACCTGCTGATCGGTGTCTGGGGCTCGACGCGCAAGGAATACGGCGCGATGAAGCTGATGATGATGCTTGTGGCAGGCTCGATCCTGATCTTCACCGCCATCTTCGGCATCATCAGCGCCACCGGCGTCGACAGCTTCGACATGGTGCGGCTCTTCGAACTCGCCCCCGACATGGACCGCAAGACTCAGTTGCTGCTCTTCCCGATGGTCGTGATCGGCTGTGGCACGCTGGCCGGTCTCTTCCCCTTCCACCCGTGGTCGCCCGACGGCCACGCCGCCGCGCCGACTGCGGTCTCGATGCTGCACGCTGGCGTGCTGATGAAGGTGGGCGCATTCGGCGTCATCCGCCTCGGCTTCCAGATGATGCCGGAGGGCGCGGAGTACTGGGCACCCGGCCTGATCGTGCTCGGCATCAGCGGCGCGCTCTACGGAGCGATCTCGGCGCTGCGCCAGGACGACCTCAAGCTAATGACCGGATTCTCATCCGTCTCGCACATGGGCTACGTCTTCGTCGGCCTCGGCACGATGAACGCGATCGGCATGACCGGCGCGGTGCTCCAGATGTTCGCCCACGGCGTGATGACCGCCCTCTTCTTCCTCCTGATCGGCGGCATGTACGACCAGACACACAACCGTGACATCTCCAACTTCTCGGGGATGGCCAGAGTCATGCCGGTCTGGGCGGCCTTCTTCGTGATCGCCGCACTCGCCTCATTCGGCCTGCCCGGGCTCTCCGGGTTCATCGCAGAGGTGCATATCTTCATCGGTGCCTTCCGCGCCTACCCGGTCGTCGGCGGGCTCGCCGTCTTCACCGCGGCGCTCACCGCCACCTACCTGCTGCGCATGTTCGCAAGCGCATTCTTCGGCGACCCGGTCGAGCGCTGGCGCGGTCTCAGCGACATCACCCGCGCGGAAAAGGCGGCTGCCACCGTGCTCGCCTCATCGATCATCCTGCTCGGCGTCTGGCCATCGTGGTGGGTCGACCGCATCTCAACGACGATCGCCGCCACCATTCCCGGCGTGACGCTGTAGGAGGGCGAAATCATGACTGACCTCAATTTCGACTACCTGCTCCTGACGCCGGAGTTCATCCTTGCTGGCACCGCCATGCTGGTGATCCTCGCCGACCTCTTCCGCAAGGAACTGCACATCGGACGCACCGTCCTGCCGGCGATCGCCAGCCTGGGCCTGATCGCCGCCGGCGCGGTCTCGCTGCTATGGGTCGATGAGAGCGACGACTTCGCGAACCTGATCTCCATCGACAACTTCACGACGTTCTTCCGCGTCCTCTTCACCGGCGTAGCCCTGATCGTCATCGTCGGCGGCTACGAGTACATCGAGAAGCACATCCGCCACCGCGGCGAGTTCTACGCGCTGTTGCTGCTCTCGACGATCGGCGCCATCTACATGGCCGCCGCGCGTGAGCTGCTCACCGCGTACATCTCGATCGAGCTGCTCTCCTTCTCGCTCTACGTCGCTGTCTCACTCGCGAAGGACGACTCGCGCTCCAGCGAGGCTGGCCTGAAATACGTGCTGCTGGGCGGCGTCGCGTCGGCCATGTTGCTCTACGGCCTGAGCCTGATCTACGGCATCGCGGGCTCCACGTCGTACGCCGAGATCGGTGCAGCCTTCTCCGAGGGCACCGCCGACTTCTCGCTCTCACTCGTGCTCGCACTGACGCTGATCATCGGCGGGCTCGGCTTCAAGGCCTCGGCCGTCCCCTTCCACATGTGGACGCCAGACGCCTACGAAGGCGCGCCGCTCCCCGTCACCGCCTACCTCTCGGCCACGTCGAAGGCCGCGACCTTCGCGCTGCTGCTTCGCTTCTTCGCGGGGCCGCTGCTGCCGGTGATCGACGACTGGCAGTGGATCATGGCCAGCGTCGCGGTGCTGACGATGGTCTTCGGAAACCTGATCGCGCTGCAGCAGACGAACATCAAGCGACTGCTCGCCTACTCATCGATCGGTCAGGTCGGCTACATGCTGATGGCGCTGACGACGATCTCCGACGCCTCGGCCTCCGCGCTGCTCGTGCACATGGCGGGCTACCTCTTCACCAACCTCGCGGTCTTCAGCGCCGTGATCGCATTCCACAACCGCACCGGCAAGGAAGAGCTGGATGACTTCGCCGGGCTGGCGGAGACGAACCCGTACCTCGCCGTCGTGCTCACGGGTGGCATGTTCTCGCTCGCCGGGATGCCGCTGCTCGCTGGCTTCGTGACGAAGTTCATCCTCTTCCAGGCTGCGGCCTCGGAAGGCTTCCTGTGGCTCGCCACGGTCGCCGTCATCGCCAGCACGATTTCTCTCTACTACTACCTGCAGGTGATTCGCCGCATGTACCTCGTCGAGCCCGCCCGAGGCCAGGCCGAGCGCTGGCGCCTCTCCCCCGCCGGATACGCGGCGACCGCGTCGATGTTCGCCGGCATGCTCTTCGTCGGAATCTACGCCGGCCCGCTCTTCACCGTCGCTGACCGCGCCGCCCGGGTGCTCGCGCTCAACTAGCCGCCCACAGCCCGCGCATCCGCATCTACCGCGTCTCGACCGCGGCACCCCCTCGCTGCTACGGTGCGGCGGCTGAGGAAGGGCCCCGCATGAGCGCCATCGACTTCATCAAGGACAGCTTCGACTCCATCCACGGCTCGTTCCGCGACGCCCGCGACGGGCAGAGCGACGAACAGATCCACTTCGTCCCGGACGGTGAGAGCCACTCCGTTGCGTGGATTCTCTTCCACACCACGCGCATCGAAGATCTGATGATCAACGGCATCTGCCAGGACAGGCCGCACATCTTCGTCGAGGGCAACTACGCGGAGCGCATCGGCTTCCCGACCGAGAGCTACGGCACCGGCCAGACGACGGAAGAGGCGCGAGAGGTCCACATCGACGACATGGATGCCTTCACCGAGTACGCGGAGGCGGTCTACGACGCCACGGACGCCTTCCTGGCCGCCATGAGCGACGACAGCGAGCTTGAGCGCGAGGTCCAGCTCGGGCAGCGCACGGAGACCGTCAGCGACAACATCCGCCTGCACCTGATCACGCACCTCAACGGACACCGAGGTGAGGTCAACCTGATCCGCGGCATGCAGGGCCTGCCGCCCGTGATGGCGAACGCCCGCGGACAGGCGCCCTTCTAGGGGCCGCGCAGGCCCGCCGCACGCTCCTCGGGGACGCAGGCGCAACCGCACAGACAGAAAGAGACCGGGCCAATGGCCCGGTCTCTTCAGTTAAACCCACCCCGCCACGGGGCTATGTCTACCGTTCAGCGTCTGGAGGTGACCCTACTTCTTCGGCAGCGCGACGGTCGCCGTGCCCGGCGTCGTCTGCTGACCGTCGTCGTGCGAGACGCCAACGTCGAGGTCGAGCAGGGCCTCTCCGCCCTCCTCGTACTTCTTCGTCACCGTGCCCCAGATCTTGATCGGGTTGCGTGCCTCGTCCATGCCGCGATAGGAGACACCCCAGTTCGCGATACGGCCATCAGCGCCGACGAACTCATCGAGCAGTCGCCCAACAAGCATCCCCTTCAGCGCGCCGTGCACGATGATGTCCGGCAGCCGGTTGTTCTTCGCAAAGTCGTCATCGTAGTGAATCTGGTAGAAGTCACCGGATGCGGCGGCCCACACGACGAGCCGCTGCGAGCTCATCTCCTCGTTGTCCAGGGCGATCTCCGCGCCTTCGTCGAAGTCGTCCCAGTAGTTCTGATCAGCCATCGGTCACCCTCGCCTAGTAGGAGATGCCGGTGCCGCGCGTCTTCGCCACGACATCGCCATCCTGGTTCGTGTACACCGTCTCCGACTTGCGGACGACGATGCGGCCGTATGCTCGGCTCGGCAGCAGATCGACGGCCGTCGCGCTGCCGACCGCGGTCAGCACATCGCCAGCGTAGATCTGGGCGACCGGCTCGACCTCGGTACCACCGTTAAGGTTGTTGCCGAACAGCGGGTTACGCGCACCGCCACCACCACCGCCGGCGGCGGGGTTGAAGATCGGGCGCCCGGTGTATCCCGGAGGCGCCGGCAGGGCGCGGTGACCCGCTGCCTTCGCGGCTGCCTCGTCGAAGTAGATCGGGTTGGTATAACCAACGGCACGGGCAAACAACCGGATGTCGGTCGAGGTGACCTCGTTCGTCACCGGAGCGCCACCCTTGCCAATGGACTTCTTCATCTCTTCTACTGCGGCCTTCTCTTCGTCAGTGGCCTTCAGTTCCTGTTCTTGCGCCAAACGGAACCCCCTTCGCATTCGCGCTTCATTTGTGGAGTCGCCGCGGCAGCATACCGCACATGCGTGTGTGACCGCACGGCGGAACAGACTCGGAGCGCCAGAGTGAGCGAAGCGTTGACTTACAGAACGCTGAGGTAGGAATCGAGCTCGAATTGCGTGATTTGCGAGCGGTAGTCCACCCACTCCTGCTGCTTGTTCGCCAGCAGCGAGTCGACGATGTGCCCGCCAAGCACCCCGCGGGCGAATTCCGACTGCCCAAACGCCGCGATCGCCTCGCCGAGCGAGTTCGGGAGCACCCCGATTCCGCGTTCCGCGAGCATCTCAGGACTGAACTCACGTACATCGCGCTCCACCGGCGCGGCCAGCGGATACTCGTTCTTGATCCCCTCGAGGCCGGCGGCGAGCACTGACGCGAGCATCAGATACGGGTTGCAGGCCGCATCCGGAACCCGGTACTCGACGCGCGTCGAGAGTTCCCCGCCCGGCTTGTATGCCGGGACGCGCAGCAGGTCGGCGTGGTTCTTCGGCGACCATGTCGCATACGTCGGTGCCTCGAAGCCGGGCATCAGACGCTTGTAGGAATTCACCCACTGGTTCGTGACCAGCATCAGGTCCGGCGCGTAGCGCAGCAGCCCGGCCATGTAGTGCCGCGCGACGGGGCTGAGATGCAGTTCATCGTCGTCCTCGAAGAACGCGTTCGACTCGCCGCGGAAGAGCGAGAGCTGCAGGTGCATCCCTGACCCGTTCTGGTCCGCGATCGGCTTCGGCATGAACGTCGCGTAGACGCCGTGCTGCAGCGCGACCTCCTTCACGACCAGCCGGTAGGTCATCACGGAGTCGGCCATCGTCAACGCATCCGTATGCCGCAGGTCGATCTCATGCTGGCTCGGTGCCGCCTCGTGGTGACTGAGCGCGACCGGGATACCCATCTCCTCCAGCGTCAGCACCGTCTCGCGGCGCAGGTCGGTGCCACCATCGAGCGGCGTGAGATCGAAGTAGCCGCCATCGTCCAGCACCTCGGTGCCGTCCTGATTACGGAAGTAGAAGAACTCAATCTCGGGCGAGACGTAGAACGTATATCCGGCCTCGGCCGCGACCGCCAGCGTGCGCTTCAGCACCCCGCGAGGGTCACCGGCGAAGGGCTCGCCATTCGCCTCATGCACGTCGCAGAACATCCGCGCCACGGCCTGCTCACGAGGACGCCATGGCAGCAGTTGAAACGTCGACGGGTCGGGGATCAGCAGCATGTCGGTCTCGTCCGACCGCGCGAAGCCCTCGATCGAGGAGCCGTCGAACGAGATGCCGTCGTCGAGCGCGTGCTCGAGCTCCTCGACGGTGATCGCGACGGACTTCAGGATGCCGAGGATGTCGGTGAACCAGAGCCGGATGAACTTCACATCGTTCTCGCGGCACGCCTGTACGACGTGCTGTCGGGAACCGGTGTCCAGTGTGTTGGCATTCATGCTGCGATCGTAGACCCGAGAGGTTACGGCGGTGTTTCCCGCTCAACGGACCGATGTGCAGGAGAGATACGCTGACAGTGCTGTCAGGCCGGATCGAAAGCGCACCAATCGCCTTCTGATCTCCTTGAATTCGTCAGGAAAGGCGCGCATGCTCGCGGCGCCATGGACGCTCCCCTCTCATCGATCTGCAAGTGCTGCCACCACACCCGCTTCGATCACCCCGGCGCGCAGCAATGCGCGGCGCTCGATGGTGAGTGCCCCTGCCCCGAGTTCGACGCGCCTTGATCTGACGGTGCCCGGTGCCATCGGGCACCAGCGCTGCGTCGGCCGAAGTACCTAGCTTGCCGCCAGGTGTTCGCGCGGGTCGCTGACCGGACAACTCCCGCCGTCAGGATGCATCTCCGCGATGTTCTCGCCGTTCACGAGGTGATGCATGTGGTCGGTGATGCGATCGGCGCATGGCCGACAGACGGTAAAGCTCTCGCTGAGCCCTGCGCCCACCAACTGAACGCCGTCCGACATCGCTGTCAACTTGCCGGGAATGATCTGCACGCTGGTCACCCGCGCTGCCAGCGGCAGCTTGCAAACGTCGCATACCCCGGCAACCTGCATCACGGCACCTTCAGCCAGGCCGGTCCGAAGCGACCGGTCTCCACCCAATCACTATCGACGGCGGACCGTCCACTCAGCGGCGGTGGGAGAGCAGCCCCAACAGAGAAGCCGGCACAGAGAAGCCCCGGAGTCTCCCCCGGGGCCCTCGCTTGCTGCGCCCCTGTGCGAGGCGTCACTACGACCGACGTTAGTCGTTGAAGTAGAGCTCGAACTCGTACGGCGTCGGGCGCTGGCCCTGTTCCGAGACCTCGGCGCGCTTCAACTCAAGCCACGTGTCGATCAGGTCCTGGCTAAAGACATCGCCCTTGCGCAGGAACTCGTGATCCGACTCCAGCCCGTCCAGCGCATCGCCCAGGGTGTGCGGCACCGTGGGGATAGAACTCAACTCTTCCGGCGTCATCGCGAAGATGTCGCGGTCCAGCGGGTCGCCCGGGTCGATCTCGTTCTGGATGCCATCGAGGCCAGCCAGCAGCATCGCCGAGAACGCCAGGTACGGGTTCGCGGTCGGATCCGGCGGGCGGAACTCGATGCGCTTGTCCGCGGGCTCGTTCGGCAGTCCACGACGGTAGGTCGAGATACGCACGGCGGCGGAACGGTTGCGCATCGAGTACGCAAGGTTCACCGGAGCCTCGAAGCCCGGCACGAGCCGCTTGTACGAGTTCGTCGACGGTGCACCGAAGGCGAGAATCGCCGCCGCGTGCTTGAGGATGCCACCGGTGTACCACTTCGCGAGCTGCGAGAGGCCGGCGTAGCCGTTGCTGTCGTAGAAGAGCGGCTCTTCACCGTTCCACAGCGACTGGTGCACGTGCATCCCGGAGCCATTGTCGCCATAGATCGGCTTCGGCATGAACGTCGCAACCTTGCCGTGCTGACGCGCAACGTTGCGGACGATGTACTTGTACCACTGCACGTTGTCGGCCTGGTCGACGAGCGTCGCCTTGCCGATGCCGATCTCAGCCTGTCCGGCAGTAGCCACCTCATGGTGGTCGATGAACGTCGACACGCCCACACCGTGCAACTCGCTGACCATCTCCGCGCGCAGGTCGGCGGTGTGGTCGAACGGCGGTGCCGGCGCGTAGCCCTCCTTTGCCGCGATCTTGTAGCCAAGGTTCGGGCTCAGTTCGTCGTCGCGTCCGGTGTTCCAGTGCGCCTCCTCGGAGTCGATCACGTAGAACGCCTGGCCCTGACTCTGCTGATAGCGGACCTCGTCAAAGATGAAGAACTCCGGCTCGGGACCGATGAATACCGTATCGGCGATCCCCGTCGTCTTCAGATACTCCTCCGCCTTGATGGCGACGGTCCGTGGGTCCTTGATGTACCGCTCACGTGTGATCGGGTCGACGATCGTGCTGAGCATCGTGATCGTCGGCTGCTGCGGGATCGGGTCGAAACGCGCACTCTCGATATCGGGCATCAGCAGCATGTCCGACTCGTGGATCTGCTGGAAGCCGCGGAAGCTCGAGCCGTCGAATCCGTTGCCGTTCTCGAACAGGTCCTCGTCCACCTGCGACGGCGGCAACGTGAAGTGCTGCCATCGACCGAACAGGTCTGTGGCGCGCAGTTCGATGCGCGTCACGTTCTTGTCATCAATCAATTTGAGAAGTTCCTGAAGAGTCACAGGCATCCCTTTCTCTCTCGCCGCCCCCCGCAGAGAAGACCGGCGTCGCTGTACTCGTGCGATGAGCTATCGCGCCCGCGTGCGGGTTGAGCAACCCGAACGGTACCCAGACGCAGTTTCCTCCGCGTTACCCCACTGTTACAGATTTGTTTCCCCGCCACGTCCCATCCGAGGGTGGCAAGGAACGGGGCCCCGAATTGAATACCAGAAGCGGCGCTCTCTCGCCACTGCCGCAGGTCCCAGACCTCCCTCCGGCATACGTCTTGCGGCGCGCCTCGTCACCGACGCCTGCCCCGCGCCCGTGCGGCTCGCAATGTCACCGAAACACGCGGGAGACAACTCCGTCACGAAAGCTTCATCGGACAGACACCGCTGCGAAACCTCTCGACCCTAGCCTCCGATCGTGAAGGAGGACACAACTATGCAACGAAGAATCTTGATGCTCCCGGTCGTCGCGGTGGTCGCTGTGGCGCTCGCGCTCGCGATCGGATCCGCGACCGCATCCGCGCAGGAACCGACCGCCGAGATGATCGCCGACCTGGCGACGGCGATCGACACGGCGTGGCTGCTGATCGCCGCAATTCTGGTGCTGTTCATGCAGCTGGGGTTCGCCTACGTGGAAGCGGGGTTCATCCGTTCCAAGAACGTGGTGAACATCCTGATGAAGAACGTGCTGGACCTCTCGGTCGGTGCGATCGCCTACTGGGCGGTCGGCTTCGGGCTGGCCTACGGCGCGTCTGAGGCCGCCAACGGCTTCGTCGGCTCGGGGAACTTCTTCCTCGCCGACTTCACCGACTACCCGACGTGGTTGTTCCAGTTCGCGTTCGCCGCGACCGCAGCGACGATCGTCTCCGGCGCGATGGCGGAGCGCACGAGGTTCCACGCCTATCTCGTCTACACCGTCGTGATCACCGCCGTGGTGTACCCGGTCGTCACACACTGGATCTGGGACGGCAACGGCTGGCTGACCGCCTTCACCGACGACCCGATCGGTGCCAACGGCATGGTCGACTTCGCCGGCTCCACGGTCGTTCACTCCGTCGGAGGTTGGGCCGCACTGGTCGGCGCAATCGTCGTTGGTCCCCGCCTCGGCAAGTACGGCCCGAATGGCGAAATCAACCCGATGCCCGGTCACTCGATGACCGTCGCGATGCTCGGTGTGATGGTGCTCTGGATCGGCTGGTACGGCTTCAACCCCGGCTCCACGCTCGGTCTCACCGGCGGACTGGCAGCGGTTGCTGCGCGCGTCGCTGTGACGACCACGCTGGCCGCAGGCGCTGGCGCGCTCTCGGCGATGGCGATCGGCTGGGCACGAACCGGGAAGTCAGACCTCAGCCTCACGCTGAACGGCGTACTCGGTGGACTCGTCGCAATTACCGCTCCCACAGCTACGGTCGACCCGTGGGCAGCCGTCGTGATCGGCCTCGTGGCCGGCGCGATCATCGTCGGTGGCGTCGAACTGCTGGACCGCCTGCAGATCGACGACCCGGTCGGTGCGGTGCCGGTGCACCTGATGAACGGCATCTGGGGCACCCTCGCTGTCGGCCTCTTCACCTCGCAGGCCTTCATGGCCGATGCGTTTGGTGTCGAGACCGAAAGCTACGGCCTGCTGCTCGGCGGCGGGTTCGACATGCTGAAGATTCAGGCGCTCGGCATCGCTGCCGTGGGCGCGTGGACGGTCGGTATCTCCATCGTCCTCTTCGTCGGCATCAGGGCTACGATCGGACTGCGCGTCTCGCCAGCCGAGGAAGAGTCCGGTCTCGACGTTGGCGAGCACGGCATGGAGGCCTACCCAGAGTTCACCGGTGCGAGAGACCCATTCGGTCTGCACACCGGAGCCGCGCTGACGGGACTTACCTCAGCCGACTCAGCTCCCGAGGAATAAGGCTCCCGAAAGAAAGGAGAGACAGATGCACAAGATCGAAGCAATCATTCGCCCGGAGCGACTCCAGGTCGTGAAGGTCGCGCTGGAGGAAGTCGAGCACGGCGGCATGACGCTGACCGAGGTTCGCGGCCACGGCGTCCAACGTGGGGTGACGGAGCAGTGGCGCGGACGCACCTTCTCCGTTGAGTACCTCACGAAGGTGAAGATCGAGATGGTCGTCGCCGACGACGAGGTGCAGCCCATCATCAAGCTGATCGTCGAGGCCGCCCGATCGGGCGAGGTCGGCGACGGAAAGATCTTCGTCACCCCGGTCACCAGTGCGGTGCGCATCCGCACCGGGGAGCTCGACGACGAAGCGCTCTAGACCCTGGACAAGCATTCGGCGGGCCCCGCATCGTTGCAGGGCCCGCCACCGGGATCACGATGGCACCCCCACAGGCTCCCGCTCAAGAACAGCACGCCGCGACGATCCGTTGTGGCGTGTTGACGATCGACCGCGAGCGCTATCGCGTGACCGTGAGCGACCAGCCGGTGGAGCTGACATACATGGAGTTCCACGTGCTACTCGCGATCGCCGAACGCGCGGGGCGCGTCGCCAGCTACGAAGAGCTCGGGCGAGAGTTCTGGGACGATGCCTCGGCATCAACGCGACGGCGGCTCGCGGTGCTCGTCTCGCGCACACGATCCAAGCTGGGCGATGCTGCGCCCTACCTCGACACCGTCCATCGCGTGGGCTACCGGCTCACGTCGCCGTAACACCGGGCCGTAACGCCCGCCGTGCGCAGATCAGCGATCGGCTAGTCGCGCGGCGGCGGCGGCTCGCGATCGACGAAGCGGTAGCCGACGTTACGCACCGTCTCGATGAACTGCTCGTGCCGCTCGATCTTCGCGCGGATGCGCCGCACGTGAACATCGACCGTGCGGGACCCTCCGTAGTAGTCGTAGCCCCACACCTGGTTCAGCAGCGCCTCCCGCGTGAACGGCTTCCCGGGATCGCTGGCCAGGAACTTCAGCAGCTCGTACTCCTTGTAGGTGAGGTCAACGACCTCGCCGTCCACGGTCACCGTGTAGCGCTCAAGATCGAGCACCAGCGAGTCACGACGGATTACCGAGGCGTCGTCGCTGCCCGTGCGCTTCCAGAGCACGCGAGCGACCCGCGCGCGCAGCTCATCCTCATCGAGCGGCGGCAGGATCACATCGGCGATATCGACGCCCGCGCCCACCATCTGTAGCTGCTGCGGAGCGGCGATCGCGATCACCGGCAGGCCGTCGCGCACCTGCTGGTCGCGCAACAGCGCAGCCAGCCCGCCCGTTGTCAGGCCGATGCCGAGATCGAGCAGCAGCAGCGAGGGTTGCCACTCACGCGCGGTCATCAGGCCACGCTCCACCGTCGGCTCGGTTTGAACGGTGCGGCCATCGAGGCGCAAAGCGGCCTCAGCGGCCACCCCATGTGCAGGGTTATCAGAGATCACGAGCACGCGGTCCATCACACAGAGAGTGTAGGTGGCTGGGCAGGCACATGGAACGATAACGGGCGCCGGGTACCGCATTCGCACATAACGTTGCTAAGATATCTTCGCGGTGGAGGGACCCTTAATGCGGGTCGTCGAGACGTCAGAACTGACCAAGATCTATCAGAATCGGTATATCGCGCTGAACGCGCTCGACCTCAACGTCGAGAAGGGCATGGTGTTCGGCCTCGTTGGGCCGAACGGCGCGGGCAAGTCCACGACCTTCCGCATCCTGCTCGGACTGCAGCGCCCGACGGCTGGCGACGTCAAGATTTTCGGCGAGTCGATGACCGCCGAGCGCGCGGACCTGCGACGTCGCATCGGCTACCTGCCGACGAATCCGCACTTCCCACGCAACCTCACCCCGATCCAGTACCTGCAGTTCGTCGGAGCCATCTCCGGCATGCCGAAGGAGCAAACACAGATCCAGCTCTCGCGGCTGCTGCAAGCGGTCGACCTCACGAGCGCCGCCTCACAGACCGTCGAGGGTTTCTCCGACGGCATGCGCACGCGCCTCGGCATCGCCGCAGCGCTGATCCACGACCCTGAATTGCTGATCCTCGATGAGCCGACTTCGGGGCTCGACCCCTCCGGTCGCAAGCAGACGATCGAGCTGATCCGCGAGCTCTCGGGACGCGACCGCACGATCATCATCGCGACGCACATCCTCGGCGACGTCGAACGCGTCTGCACCGACGTCGGCATCATCTCCTCCGGCCGGGCGATCTACACCGGCCCGATGTCCGAGATGCGTCGGCTCGCGCGACAGGGGACGATCTCCGTGGAGATCGAGGGCAACACAACCGCCTTCGAGCAGCAGATCCAGACGCTCGACGAGATCGGGTCGCTGCAGTGGGAGCGGCTGGGCGCCGAGTTCCGCATCACGTTCCTGGGTACGGAGCCGTTGCCGATCTACATCGACCGCGTGCTCCAACTGATCGACCGCACCGGCGTGGAGCTGCTCCACATCAACACCGGCGCCGACGAGATCGAAGAGGCCTTCCTCACACGACTGGAGGAGGACCGTACGCGCGGATTCCTGCGCGCGGCGGCATGGGCCGCCACACAGGACATTGCCGGCACCCGTTCAGGGCCAAGCGGCAGTGGCAAGAACATTGTTGCTGAGGAGCCGGAGGTAATCGATGCAGGCGTTCCTGGCGATCCTACGCTATGACGTCAGCCAGCTAACCCGCTCCTGGCTCGTTCGCATCTGGGTTGGGCTGCTCGCAGCGCCCGCACTCTTCCTCGTGATCGTCTCGGCGAACGAGGGTGAACTCGCCTCCGAGACGCTGGCTGCCTACACCGCTGCAATCTACGTGCCATTTTCCGCGGTGGCCGTCGCTGTCCTCGCCGTCGGCGCCGTAAGCGGCGAAGCGAGTATCACGGCTGACTCGATCCTCTCAAAGTCCGTCACCCGCACGGAGTACATCACCGCGAAGATCGCCTCCCGGCTCGGTGTCACGCTTGGCGTCTACGTCCTCGTGATGGTGCCCTTCGCCTACCTGGTGATGCGATACGCGGTCTCGGACGCCTCCGTCGGTGGCGTGATCGTCGGCCTGCTGATGGTCGCCGCGCTGCTCTCGTTCCTCGCCGCCGTCGGCATCACGCTCTCGACGCTGATGCGGAACGTGCTCTTCGCCGTGCTCGTACTGATCGCGGGCATCCTCATGTCCGGCGCGGTGCTGCAGTTCGTCGGCCTGACGTGGATGAGCGCGACGGCCGTGATCAACGAGCTGCCGACGACATTCCGCGGCGAAACTCCGGTCTGGGACGAGGTGCGCGTGCTCTTCGTCTTCATGTCGCTCTCGGTCGTCTCGATCGTCGGTGGCATCTGGCACTTCCGGCACAAGGACCTCTAGCCGACCGTTAGTTCCTCCGGCCGAAGGACTCTGATGCTCCGAGTCGGTAGGACCAACGCCACTCGAACTTGAGCGCCCCGTGCCCCATTCTGATTAGTGAGGGATCGCCGGTCGGACTGACGTTCAGCCTCGGGAGATCAGGGGCTTCCCCCCTGCTCCTCGCATTCCCCGTAGTCGAACGTTAGATGAAGCCCCACCGGCCACGGCGGGGATAGTACCCGCGATCCGCGGCACCGGAACCCACCTGTCCCGGGCCTGAGCCGTCGTACGCTGGTAGTCAGACATCGAGAGATGCACGGAGGCCCCGATGGGCGACGAGGATGTCTTTGATTTCACGGTGATCGGTGCCGGCCCGACCGGTCTCTTCGCGGCGTTCTACGCCGGGCTGCGCGACATGCGCACGAAGATCATCGAGGCGCTGCCCGAACCGGGCGGCCAGCTTGCGGTGCTCTACCCGGAAAAGATGATCTACGACGTCCCCGGCCACCCGAAGGTGCAGGCGAAAGACCTCGTCGCCATGCTCATGGAGCAGTGCTCACTCTTCGAGCCTGAGTTCGTCTACGAGCAGCGCGTCGACGAGCTGGAGCGCGTCGAGATCAATGGCGAGTCGGTCTGGGCGATGCAGAACGGACACGGCACGCACTACAGCCGCACGGTGATGATCAGCGGCGGCATCGGCGCCTTCGTCCCCAACAAGCTCACGAGCCCGGGCGTCGAGGAGTTCGAGAACAATGGCGTCCACTACTTCGTGAAGGACAAGCGCCCGTTTCGCGGACAGAAGATTCTGATCGTCGGCGGCGGCGACACGGCCGTCGACTGGTGCCTCAACCTGAAGGACTGGGCCAGCGATATCACGCTGATCCACCGCCGCGACGGCTTCCGCGCGCACGAGGCCAGCCTCGCCGAACTACACGCCAGCCCGATTCCCGTGATGACCTTCTGGGAACTGGAATCGGTCACCGGCAACGGCACCGTTCAGCACGCCGTGATCCGCGAGAGTCGCTCCGGCGAGACGCGCGATCTGGATGTCGACGCGGTGCTGATCAACATCGGCTTCAAAGCGGCGCTTGGGCCGATCAAGGACTGGGGCATCGAACTCGCCGACACGCGCCACATCCGCGTCGATGGCTTCATGGAGACGAACCTGCCCGGCGTCTTCGCGGCCGGAGACATCGCCGCTGTTGAGGGCTCGGAGCCGCTGAACCTGATCGTCACCGGCTTCGCGCAGGCCGCGATCGCGGCAAACGCGGCGCGCCATCGCACCGACCCGGAGGCGCGGATCTTCCCCGGCCACTCCAGCGAGCTGCGTCTCTAGGCGACGACCCGTCTCCCCGCGCAGCTACATCCGACGGCTGTACGGCACGTCGATGTCGGCGTCCGGCTCCACCGCGAACGAGGTCAGCGTCATCGCGACCAACGTGTAGAAGCCGATCACGCCGGTGATCTCGACCAGCCCCTGCTCGCCGAATGCCTCCACCGCCTGCCGGTAAAGCGCCGGCGGCAGCTCGCGATCCTCATGCAGTGCGACGCAGACATCGAACAGCACGACCTGCTCATCGGCTGCGGCGCTGGGTCGCTCGCCCGCGAGCACCGCGTCGAGCACCTCCTGCGGGATGCCGTACTGCACGGCGCGAGGCGCGTGTGCGACCCACTCGATGTTCGAACGCCAGAGCTGCGCGGTGACCGAGATCGCCAGTTCGACCATGCCGCGATCCAGTGTGGTGCGTTCCCACAGCATCGTCGCCAGTCCGCGCACCCGACGCGAGAACTCCGGGCTGCGAATCCACGGGTCGAACGGCCCGCCGAACGTCCCATCGGCGCGCACCGGCCGCGACTGGGCGAGCTGGTCGAACTCAGCGCCCTGTTCCTCGGTCATCTGGTCGCGGGGAATCAGCGTCAGTCGGGTCATCGAATGCTCCATTCGTGGCATCGGCGGTCAATCCGCCGCAGCGGAGGCGCCATCATACTGCCGCCGAAGAGTAGCGATTGAGCGTGCCTGCGCTCGCAACACACTCGGACTCCGCGACACCGGTGTAGATCAGAGGTAGAGCAGCTGTTTCGTAAGAATCGGGACGCTAGCGCTGTGCGAATGCTGCTCCCGGGTAGAGAGAACGTGAAGAGACCGGGCCGCGAGGCTCGGTCTTTCGGATCGCGCGGCCGACGACGCTCGTGGGGCGCTAGACTATTGGGGCAGCTCGCCCGGGCTGACCGCAGTCCGTCAGGAGGCCACGGATGGCATCGAAGGACAAAGGTGGAAAGAACGTCAAGAAGGCCGCAGCCGCGAGCCTGAAGGAGAAGCGCGCCGCGAAGAAGGCGAAGAAGAAGGCGTAGCGTTCGCGAGCGACACCGTCGGTCGGCGTGAGATAGCGTCACCGCAACAGGCGCCCGCTCCCGGTCGAAGGAACAACACGAGTGACTGGCCACGCGGCCCGCTCGACCTGATCGCGCACCCACTCGCGCCCAGTGTCCCGCACCCCCCGATTGAGCGTGCCTGCGCTCGCGATATATTCGGACTCCGCGACGCCGGTGTAGCTCAGAGGTAGAGCACCTGTTTCGTAATCAGCTCCGGTCGCAATTGGAACGCCCGATCAGAGCGCCCTTCGCCCTATTTCGTATCTGAGAAAGACATCCACTCGCCGATCACGCCCGCTTAGGCCGGGACCCGTCGCCGCAGGGTGGCCACGTGGGTGGCCACCCTGCGGCGACCCGGCTCACGTCAGGACTAGTGTCTCGGACCTCTGCCTCCGCAGGTCTCTAGGTCTGATCCCAGCCGATCCCGAGGCGACACGCCTCGTCCCGCCCTGGATTCGAAGTCGGTGTTCGTCACGGACGCTGGTCCCGCCCAGTACCACCCGATCATCTCGAACGTGGCCCCAAGATGGCCCCAATTCGTGAAGCGTTGTCGTGCGCCTGCCGCTGCTCCTCTACGGCAGTTTGAGCCCAATCGACCCGCTACCGCACCTAACCGGGTGTTATCTCGCTGTTCGCGGCCTTCCGACAGTCTTCACCGATCTCGTCGAGGTTCATCGCTGATTACGCGTGAATGTGCTCACTCACTGCAGACAGTAGCTCGGAGCTGTCAAAAGGCTTCTGGATGAGCGCCCGCGCCCCTCGTTCTTCGGCCTCGGCTTGCTGCGCGTATCCACTCACCATGATCACCGGAAGATCAGCATTCTTGCGGTGCAGCTCAGCCAGCACCTCCCAGCCGTCGATGCCGGGCATGTTGATGTCCAGCAGCACGAGATCGAACGGCTGATCGTCCGCTAGCCGCAGCCCCTCCCGGCCACCGACCGCACACACGACGTCGTATCCTTCAGCGCCGAGGACCCCGTCCAGGATCTCGCCGATCACGACTTCGTCATCGACCACCAGTACGCGCGCGCCTGCCCCTCGGCCCTCCGTGACTTCGCCAGCCCGTTCGGCGTCTCCCGGCAAGCGACGATCGACGGAAAGTGTCGGGAAACGAACAACGAAGGCCGAGCCCTTCCCTGGGATGGACTCGACGGTGATCGATCCGTCATGGTCGCTGACGATTCCGTAAACCGTAGAGAGCCCTAACCCGGTCCCCTGATCGACATCCTTAGTCGTGAAGAATGGGTCGAACATTCGAGCGCGTACTTCAGGCGACATTCCGATGCCGTTGTCGGCGACGCGCAACTCCATCGGCGGTCCGGCCTCGCTGCCGATCGTGGGGTCCTGCTCATCTGCTTGCCCGAGGGTCACTGTCACTCGCGGTTCATAGCCAGCTTCCAGGGCTGAATCGCCGAGCCGCTCAGCGACCGCGTCGCACGCGTTGATAACCAGGTTCATCAGTACCTGCTGAACCTGCGCGTGGTCTGCCAGAATCGGCGTGGCGACACCGGGCTTCTCAACACGGATTGCGATGCGCCGGTCGCTCATCTCGCGGACCATTGTCACCGTCTCCTCCGCGAGCTCTCCGAGGTCCACCGTCCGTCGATTACTGTCGGCCCGCTTTGAGAAGCGCAGCAGCTGCTGGACGAGCTCCGAAGCACGGGCCGTGGCGACTGCCGCCCGGCCGAGCCAGGCTGAACTACCCCTCGCGGTCGTCTCGAGTTCGATGCTGCCTCCGATGCTCGTCAGCAGGTTGTTGAAGTCATGCGCGACCCCGGATACCAGCGTGCCGACGGCCTCCAGCTTCTGCGACTGAAGCCGCTCATCTCGCAGCCTCAGGAGCTCGGTCACATCGGTCCAATCGACGTGGATCCCGGTCACCTCTCCGTCCTCGCGGTACAGGGACGAAGTGGAGTGGACTGTTGCAGTTGCCCCGTCGGCCCGCAGGAAACGCCGGGTCCGTCCGCCTGCGGTATCTGTCAATTCGCCCGCGAACACGGCATCGAGGTTCGACTCCACCGACTCTCGTTCGCCCTCGTGCACAAGGTCGGTGTAAGGCCGGCCGATGAGATCCTCGCGCTCATACCGGAGTAGTCGTGCTGCCGCCTCGTTGGCAAATCGGACCTTGTGGTCTCGACCGACGACGACATTGCCGACCTGCGCACTCTCAAACAGGGCACGATAGTGCTCTTCCTTCTCCTGCAGCACCCTCGCGGTGGCGTGTTCGGCGGTCACATCGCGGATCGCGACGAGGACGCCGAGGCGCTCTTCACCGATATCAAGTGGGGACTGCTGGAAGACGACGTCGATGACGTGACCGTCGCGGTGGACGTAATGCCCGGTGGCTAGTTCCGATTCGAGGACGCGTCCGTCTGTCAGATCCTGATATCGCCGCAGTGCTTCCGGAAGGTCTTCAGGTCGAACCAGCGCCGCGGCCGGAAGTGCTGACAGTTCCTCGACCGAATAGCCAAGCATGGTCGCGTAGGCACGGTTGCGACGCACCTCCCCGGTCCGATCATCGAAGAGCCACATCGGCGTGACCGAGTCTTCGAAAACAGCGCGAAAGCGTTCCTCACTCTCCCGCAACGCTTCCTGCGCAGCCAGCTCTGACGTCACATCGCGGAGCGAGGCGAGCGCGCCGGCTCGTTTCCCGGCGACGGTGAGCGGCGACGACTGGACGATCACATCGACCATGTGCCCGTCGCGGTGCGTGTAGCGACGAGGGAACGGATTCGGCTCAAGCTCGCCACTGGCGAAGTAGTCGGCGAGTCGCTGTTCGGTCTTCGATTCGTCCTCGGGGAGCACAAACGCCTCCCGTGGCAGCTCTGAGATCTCGTCCGCAGGGTAGCCGAGCATGTCTGCGAACGCTCGATTGCGGGCTATCTCGTTGGTACGTGGGTCCATGAGCACCAGCGGAGTGAGCGAATCCTCGAAGACGGCGCGGAATCGTTCCGCGGTCTCCGTCAGCTCCAGCAACGCGGCGTGCTCCGCCGTCACATCGCGAAGTGAGATCAGGACCCCGACCCGCTCACGGTCAATGCTGAGTGGAGCCGTCTGGACGAGAGTATCGACCAGGTGCCCGTCCTTGTGGATGTAGCTTCGCGGGAACGCCTCGCGATCCGAGGGACCTCCGCCGATGATGCTCTCGACCCGCTGCACCGCATCCCGCAGATCCTCGGGGCTGAGCATCGCCTCTCGTGGGAGCTCGGAGAATTCTTCGAGCGAGTACCCGAGCATGCTTGCGAACGCGCGATTGCGGATGCTCTCCCGCGTCCGAATGTCAACGAACGACATCGGCGTGAGCGAGTCCTCGAAGACTGAGCGGAGTCGCTCATCACGTTCTTGCAGCGCGCTGTGCGCGGCGAATTCATTGCTGATATCGCGAATCTCGAGCAACACACCTGATGAGCCATCGTTCAGACGAAGTGGCTGCCGGGCGACCTGGACGCGGCATTCTGATCCGTCTGATCGTACGAGTCGCCGCGTCGCGGTGTCTGTCGTTAGGGCGTCCCCATCGGTACGCGTACGTTCTCGTTCGAGCGCCTCTGCGTGCTCGTCGGGGTGGATGAACGCGGTGATGTCCGATCTTCCGAGCAGCTCGCCTCGACTGCGTCCCAGCAGGTCGCAGAGCGCGTCGTTGACCAGAATGAAACTACCCTGATCGTCACGGACGAGGATCCCGGTCTGCAGCTTCTCGAGTACGCCTCGGAGCGCGACGTCGACCGACGCCTCGTGGACTAGCGACATCTAGCACCCCCGCAGCGCAGATTCGTGCATCGACTTCGACGCCAAGTATGCGAGCGAGAAGGACAAGAGACCTTGCGAATGTCCTGACGATGTGCTGACTGGCCAGTCGCTACGCTACTGGCCTCCGAGTGGACGCGAAGGCATCGCCTCCGGCACCGAGCACGCTGCGAAGGGCGAGCTCGACCAGGTGCCATCGGTCACCAGTACTCGACGCCATCGCTGCCGCCACGGAAGATCGTGCAAGCGCCAGAATAGCGGTGCTCCCATCCCCGTCGCGGCGGAGGAAATCCGTGATGAGCCGTCTCACGTCGTCACCTGTAGGAGCGCCGAGTGTCTCAGTAGCGGCAATGGCGGGCCTTGCCGTGATTCTTGTGCTGGCGATGGCCGCGACAGGCAGTGGCCGCGCGAGCGCAGAGGTGCCCGCCGCGGCGTTCAGTGGCTCCGTGCCGCAGCGGGGCGGGGCTGCCCTGCTGGTAGCCGGCGAGAACGCGACCCCAGAGGCGTTGGTCTCCGCGCTCCAGTCTGGAGGATGCGATCCCATCGCTCTGGCCGTCGGCGCGGGCGGAGAGTGGAAGATGTACGTCCCCGGAGCACCGCCGGTGGTGAACGCGGACTTCCCAGCGACGATCGAGCCGTCGAGCCCGTTCACCGCGCGCTGCGAAGCAGTTGCTGAGTCTGCACTCGACATCGCAGGCGTCACGATCACGGTCGACGGATTCACCTTCACACTTGAGAACGGCCGCGACGAACAGCCGATTGTCCCGGGGGCTGCGACCGTGGCGGTCGCGCAGCTCGCCGGATATAACGCGTACGGGGACCTCGACGGCGACGGGCTGACCGACGCCGCATTCATCTTGATCAGCAGCCCGGACGGCAGCGGTACGTTCTCCTACGTCTCGGCGCTCACCGCGGATGGGGTCGTGCTTGACCCGATCCTGCTGGGCGACCGAATTAGCGTGAGAAGGATCGAGATCGTCGCGGGCGAGGTACGGATCGCGTATTTGACCCGCCGCGGAGACGAGCCCCTCGCAACTGCACCAACGGTGCCCACCGACCGATCACTCGTGAGAGACGTGGGAGCACTCGTTCCTGTCGGATGCGCGACTCAGTCGGCCGGTGGGGCGAACTCATTGGTCTCCGTCACGTCCCCAGCGTCGGGAGCATTGTTCCCGAGCGGTTCGACGGTTGAGGGCTGCTCGCGCACGTTCGAATCGACGGTGAACTGGGAGCTGTACGACCGGGCCGGCGTCCGACTCGCGAGCGGGTTCGCGAGCGGGGGCGGCGTCGACGGTCGCGCACCATTCTCGATCTTCGTCAGCTACACGGTCGCTGACGAGCAAGTAGGGCGGCTTGAGCTGTTCGCGGTCGATGTCTCAGGCGGCGAAGGCTTCCCGCCGCCGCGCGACGTGGTGCCGGTCGTTCTGACTCCCGGACCCGACGTCGTGCAGCTCGCAGCGAGCTCGTGGCGAATGACCACGATTTCCGGTGCGGCCGTCCTCGCCGGGACAGAGGTCACTGCCGAGTTTCTAGCTGGCACCGTCTCGGGTTCCAGCGGGTGCAACAGCTACACGGGCAGCTACGAGGCGGCCGGCGGAATGCTGGTGTTCCCCTCACCGTTTGCGGCCACGAAGATGGCGTGCGAGCAGGCGGTCATGGACCAGGAGCAGGCTTTCCTCGCCGCGCTGACAGGGGCCACCAGCTTCTCCATCGACGGTGATGCGCTGACGATCCAGACTGCCGCCGGCGAAGTCGTGTTCACCGCGGTTACCCCGCTGACGCAGAGCGAATGGATGCTTACGTCCCTTGCAGGCGCGAATCCTGTCTCTGGAACGACGGTCACCGCGAACTTCGCTGCCGGTGCCGCCAACGGATCGTCCGGATGCAACAGCTACGCTAGCGGATACGAGGTGAACGGTAGCGTGCTCAACTTCCCGTCGCCGTTCGTGGTCACGGCGATGGCCTGTGAGCAGGCGGTTATGGACCAGGAGCAAGCCTTCCTTACTGCCCTGGCCGGTGCCACTAGCTTCTCCATCAGCGGCGACGCACTGACGATCCAGACCGCCACTGGCGAACTGATCTTCGGTGCGATTTCCCCGCTGACACAGAATGGGTGGACGCTTACCTCGCTGGTGGGTACGAGCCTCGTCTCCGGGACGACGGTCACCGCGAACTTCGCTGCAGGCGCTGTCACCGGATCGTCCGGATGCAATAGCTACGCCAGCGGATACGAGGTGTCGGGCAGCACTCTGGACTTCCCGTCGCCGTTTGCCGTCACGGCAATGGCCTGCGTACAGGCGGTCATGGACCAGGAACAGACCTACCTCTCCGCGCTGGCAGGAGCCACCACCGTCGTCGTCGACGGCGGAACGCTGACGATCGAGGGCGCGACCGGCGAGCTGGTGTTCGTAAAGGATGACGGCTCCTGAGCGCAGTCGACGCACCCTGCCGCTGCCGCTCCAGCTCGTCATAGAACTTCGCCAACACAGGACGCGGCAACGAGAAGAACGACCGCAGGCTGGGCCTGCGTGGGAGTCCGATGTCTGGGGCGGGCTCGTCTTCGCAAGTGAGCGCGGTGGCCCGCTGCATGGCACGTCAGTCAGCAAGAGGTTCCGCTCACTCCTGTCAGCAGCCGGTATCCCGACTATGCGATACCATCACCTGCGGCACGGCGCAGCTTCGCTTATGGCCGCCCAAGGCGTTCCGCCTCGTGTCGCGATGGAGGTACTCGGACACGCTCAAATCAGCACGACGATGAACGTCTATAGCCACGTGACGGACGAGTCACAGCGCGACGCGATAGATCGACTGAGCAGTGCAATTTGGGACGCCTCGTGACCGCGTTGCTGTCAAAGTTGCTGTCAAAGGCACTTCTGACCGCCGGCGAGGTGATGAAGGTACCGTCGATTCGAGTCTAAAATCGCTGCGACGCCGGTGTAGCTCAGAGGTAGAGCAGCTGTTTCGTAAACAGCAGGTCGAGGGTTCGAATCCCCCCGCCGGCTCCATTCAGTCCACTTGTCAGACAGTCGACCATCCAGGCAGACCGTCCGCTCACTGACCATCCGCAGCGAGGCCACCCACGAGGCGGCCCACGATCGAGACAGGGCACCTTCCGCCAATGAGCAAGCTCCGCGAACGCCTCCGCAACACGTCCAGTCGCCAGCGCGGCAGCATGGGCTTCGCACCCAGCAGCTCCGCGGTCGACAACAGTCACGTGCTCGTGATCGCCGAGGTCGCCGACGTCGCAGCCGCATCAGCCGCGATCGAAGCCGGCGCGGGCGCGCTGCTCTTCACCGGCGACGCCGCCTCAGCTGGCGCGATCGTCGAGGCCGCGGGTGAGACGCCCGTCGGCATCCGCCTCGAAGGCGCGACCGCCGACGAGACGAAGGCGGTTGCCGAGGCGAAGGGCGACTTCCTGCTGTTCGACGACGGAGCGACCGCCGCGGACGCGCTGCTCGAGCGCAGCCTCGGCAGGGTATTGACGCTCGAAGATGACGCGGACGAAAAGCGGCTACGGATGATCGCGCCGTTGCGACTGGATGCGATTCTGCTCGGCGCGCACAACACCACGATGACGGTCCGCGAGCAACTCGCGATGCGTCGCATCGTCGAACTGACGCGCTCACCGCTCGTGATCGCGGTGGCAAGCGCCGTCTCCGCCACAACGCTCGAGGTCTGGCGCGATGCCGGCGCGCCTGCTGTCCTCGCCACGGACGCGGCGGCGCTCTCAGACGTCGTCGCTGCCGCCCGCGAAGTTGCCGCGCCGCACCAGCGCGAAGACGACGAGCGGCGTGACCCGCTGCTCCCATCGCTGACTGCGGGCCACGATCACGACGACGACGATCTCGACTAGACAAACCGAAATCTGACGAATTTGCAGGCTCGTTGCTTGACGGTTCGAGTCGCTGATTCCTACGATCGCGTCATGACGCGAGAGGCGACACCCCCCACAACCGTCGACGTCGACGACGCCGCCGCCGACCGCGATACGGCCCGCTACCAGATTGGCGAGGTTGCGGAGCGCACTGGCGTCACCCAGCGCACGCTCCGATTCTACGAAGAGAAGAAGCTACTCAGCCCGGCCGAGCGGATGGAGGGCGGCTTCCGTCTCTACTCCGATCAGGACATCGAGCACATTGAGCTGATCAAGCGGCTTCAGAACCTGCTCAACCTCTCGCTTGCCGAGATCAAGGAGATGGTCGACGCCGAGGCGCTGCTCAAGCAGATGCGCTCAACGTTCCGCCCCGACCGCGACCTGCCCGAACGCAAGCAGCGCACGACGCAGATCAAGACCGCGCTCCAACTCCAGAGCGAGATCGTGGATCGCAAGATGGAGCAACTCCAGGAGATGCGCGATGAGCTGCGGGAACGCCTCGACGTGGTCGCACGTCGCGTTGGCGAGATCGACGAAGCGCTGAAGAACGAGGCCAGCGCCGACTAGCTTCGCTCACCTCCCACAGAACAAGAAACGGCGGCCCAAAGGCCGCCGTTCTGATTATCTCCGACTCACAGCCGTCTACTTGCCAGCCAGCTCCTTCACCGCCACCAGCGCACCGTCCGGATGCGCCTGCATGTCGCGCGGATCATCGACGATCGCACGAACGACACCGTCCGCATCGAAGATGTACGTCGTGCGCACCGCGAGCGGTTGCCCCTCTCGGCGCACATCGAAAGCATCGATCGTCTCGTACTTCGGCCAGTCGGAGAGCAGCGGGAAGGCGATGTCGTGCTTCTCGGCGAATCCGCCGTTTGCTGCGTGTGTATCTGCGCTGACACCCACCACGTGGGCGCCCAGTGCTTCCAGCTCCTCGTGGATCGCCTGGAAGCCGTTCATTTCATTCGTTCAGCCGCCGGTGAACGCCATCGGATAGAACGCCATGATGGCGATCGACCCGTCAAACATCTCCTGCGTCACCTCTTCACGCTGCGTGTTTCGCAACGTGAAATCGGGCATCTTTGCGCCGATCTCTAGCATCCGGGAACCCCTCCCCTTCGGATCTCTGTTGCTGGACTCTGTCTTGCAAACCCCGTCCTACGAACTCAGTCGTGCGACTCGCCGTGGTCGTCAGCATCGGGCTTCTGGAAGTCCCAATTCAGGCCGCGCTCATGCCGGTAGAGGTACGCGATCGAGCTGAGAAGGAGCAACGCCCCTGCGCCGAGCGCAGCGTAGAACGCCACCGACCAGAATTCACCAGCAGCCTCCAGTGAGCGATCATGCTCCTGGGCGATCGCCAGTGCGGGTACCAGCGCGTACGCGCTCCCCGCCACCATCGCCGTCAGTCGTGTCAGACGCTTCACCGCTGCTCTCCTCCTTCGAATCAGAATTGCAGACCGCAGTGTACCCCCGCACCGATCCATGCGGCACCCGAGCGATCGATGGAGGCGCTACCCTGCCCGCATGCGGGGGTTCGCTCGGGGTCTCACCCTCCAGCTGGCGCTGCTGCTCGCGCTGCTGGCAACCGCGCTGCTGCATACCTCCGCGACCCGAGCCACCGCCCAGCAGCCGGATGCCGCCGCACTACTGCGCGATGCCCGCGCCACGCTCGACGTCGGGCGCAACGACGAGGCCGCCTCGCTCTTCCTCGACCTGCTCACGACTACCGAGCCGCAGTTTCGAGCCGAGGCGTGGAGTGGACTGATCCGCTCGCGCGCGGCGAGTCGCCGCAACGGCGAGGCGGCAACGCTCGCGACCGCGCTACTCCGCCACCGCGCTCCGACCCTCGCCGGCGACGCCGAACGCGCCTCCTACCTGCTCGGTCGCTCCTCCTTCGACGCCGGCGACTTCGACACGGCCGCGCTCGCTCTCCGTCGCGTCGAGGCTGGCGGCGGGGCGCTCCCGACCGTCGCGCGGCTGCGGCTCGCTCAGGCTCTCGCCGCACCCGTCGACGGCCACCGCCGCGACGTCGAGGCGGTGGCGGCGTTCCGCGCGGCGGCTGCCGATGCCGCGACGCCGGACGACCTGCGGCTCGTCGCGCTACACGAGAGCGTCAGTGCCCTGCTTCGCCTCACACGCAGCGATGAAGCGCTCGCGGCGCTCGCCGATATCGCGCGGGACCCCGCAGCGAGCGCGGCAGAGATAGCGTCTGCTCGCTGGCTGGCCGCCACGTCCCGTCGTGAGGCGGGCGACGCGAGCTGGCAGGACGACGCTGCGGCTGTCCTCGCGACCTCGCCGGGTGCGCCTGAAGCCCTGCCCGCGCTCGAAGCCCTGATCGAGGCCGAAAGCCCGCCGCCACTGCTCGAGTCCGGGTACGTCTACTACCGCTCACGCGAGAACGACCGCGCCCGCGCCGAGTACCTTGCAGCCCTCGATGCCGGCCTCGCAGCCAGCTCGCAGGCCTCCGCGTGGTTCTTCCTCGCAGCACTTGCCGAACGCGACGGGGACGAGGCTCTGGCAATCGACTACTACACGCGCTCGCTTGAGGCACACATCAGCTTCTCGGCGAGCGGCCTGACCGACGACGCGCTGTGGTGGCGCGGCCTGCTCTACGAAGCTGTCGGCCGCTACGGAGATGCCTCCGACGACTATCGTCGACTGGCGGTCGACTTCCCCGTCTCGACCTTTGCCGTCCGCGCCTCGCTCCGCGATCCGTTCGTCCTCGCGCGTGGCGGCAACATCGATGCCGCGACCGCGCGCCTGCGACGTCTCACCGAGAGCGCACCCTCCCCGACCGCCGACCGCGCTGCCGTCTGGCTCGCGGAGCTCGCCGGCGAACCGCTCGCTCTTGCCGGTCTCGACCCGCGATCGATCGACGTGCTGCTCGCTGGCAGCGATGACGCAACGAACCTACTCCCGGCGCGCGCGATCGACGAGTGGGGCGTCGAACCCTCCGACGAGCAAGCGGTCCGGCTCTGGGTCGCCGAGACGCTCGGCATCCGCGCCGCCGGTACGCCCCTCATCAGCGATGACCCGCGCCTCGCCGTCGCGCTGGCACTCGTCGACGTCGGCGAGCGCGACCTCGCGCGATCGACCCTGCTCGCGCTGCGACGCGACATCCTGCACGACCCACACTCGCTGATCGATCTCGCGCTGGTGGCGGTGGAGGCCGGGCTGACCGACATCGCCTCGCTCGCCGCGATCAGCGTGCTCGCGCGCATGGAGCCGGAGCAGCGGCTGGCGACACCGCTGGCCGTCGAGCGGCTCACCTACCCGCTTGCCTACGGAGACGTCACGCGCGAGATCGCGACGAACGAAGGCGTCCCGCCGCTGCTATTGCTGGCGCTCGTGCGTCAGGAATCGGCGTACAACCCGCTCGCGGTCTCATTCGCCGACGCTCGCGGGCTGACGCAGGTGATCCCGCCGACCGGTGCGCTAATCGCGTCTTCGCTCGGTGTGCCATGGGAGCTCGCAAGCCTCTTCAATGCGGAGACCTCGCTGCGCTTCGGAGCGACTTACCTCGGCGACCAGCTCGAGCGTTTCGACGGCAATATCTTCGCCGCGCTCGCCGCCTACAACGGCGGGCCGGTCAACGCCGAACGCTGGCTCGACGACCAGTGGTGGCCGGGTGCAGCGGGCTACATCGCGGCCATCGACTTCACCGAGACACGCGGATACGTCGAGTCGGTGATCGAGCAGTACGCGTGGTACCGCTACCTTTACGCCGGTGCGCCGGCGCCATCGATCCGCTAGCGAACGTCCTCGGCCGCAACACGCCGCTTCGTGCTGCGACGCTCCCCGTCCCGCTGCCGTGCCACCGGCTGTCACCGCAGCCCCCCGATTGCTCCTGCGCGCCGGCGCTCCGTATACTCGATCGGCAATCGAAGGAACCTCAGGTGCCTAAACGAACCTGGCAGCCCAAGCGTGTCCCGCGAAAGCGGAAGCACGGCTTCCGCGCGCGCATGTCGACGCGCAATGGTCGCCACGTCATTCAGCGCCGCCGTCAGCGCGGCCGCCGCGTCCTGTCCGTCTAGCCACACCCACCGCCCCACCACCAACCGGAGGCCCCAAGTGAGCGTGACTGCGGGAGACGCAGCGCCATGATGGCCGTCGTACGTAGCGCCAATCCGCGCCTCAGCCGCCGCTCAGACTTCACGACGGTGATGCGTCACGGTCGACGTTCTCGCAGCCGTCTGCTTCGCCTTGCCGCGCATGAGAACGGTCTCCACCGCAATCGTTATGGCTTCGCCATCAGCCGTCGCGTCGGCAACGCGGTCGTACGCAACAAGGCCCGACGTCGGCTACGCGCGATCATTCGCCAGACTGCGCTCACGCCGGGCAACGACATCGTGATCACGGCCGATCCGCTTGTGGAAAATGCAAGCTATCAAGAGCTCACGGCTGCATTCGAGACTATTGCTCGCAAGCTGTCGCTGATTGATGGCTCTCAATGAGCGTTGTTACTACTAACCACCTGTCACTGGCTGTAGAAGACGTTCGATGCTGAGACGCGCTGCCCTCGCAGCAATCCGCCTCTACCAGCGATCGGTCTCGCCATCGCTCGGCACGAACTGCCGCTACGAGCCGACGTGCTCCGCCTACACATACGAGGCCGTTGAGCGCCACGGTGCGGTCCGCGGCACCTGGATGGGCATTCGCCGCATCGCACGCTGCCGGCCCGGCCGAGCCGGTGGTTACGACCCGGTCGTCGTCGAATCTGAGTTAGGTTCACCAGCAACAGCGGAATCAGACGCCGTCGATGCTGCGATGCAGCACTCCCACGCACACGCTCGTCCCCCCGCGGGCGCGACAGAAAGGCGAGCATAAGACAATCGTGAAATCCCTTATGTTTCACGTGTGACACCCCTAACCATGCGACGATCCACCCTCGATTCCCTGCCAGCGCCACGTCTGACGCGATCGCGACGCTGGCTCCTTCCCGCCTTGCTCGTGCTCGCCCTTTTCGCTACCGGGTGCGCGCGGATCGCGGAGGCCAGTGGCTGGTCCAGTCCGGCCTACGACGGCGACATCCTCGTCACGCAGTCCGACGAGGGCGTCATTTCAGCCTTTCAGGTTGCCGATCCCACGATCCCGCTCAACCCCGCCGCTCCGCTCTGGACGTATCCAACCCACAACAGCGCCGATGACGACATCGGTTTCGACACGATCTACGCAACGCCGATCATCGAGGGCAACACGGTCTACGTCGCCGGCTACAGCGGCACGGTCGTCGCTCTCGCCCTCAGCGGAGACACTGCCGGCCGGCCACTGCCCGCGTGGGGCGGCCCGATCGAGCTCGACGAGCGCATCGTCGCTACCCCGGCGTTGCACGACGGCGTGCTGTACGTGGCAACCGAGGAAGGCAACCTGCACTCGCTGGCTACAGCCTCAGGCGCAGCGGTCACGGCCCCGATCGTCGTCGGCGGCCGCCTCTGGACCCAGCCACACATCGATGGTGGTCGCATCTACCTCGGCAGCATCGACGATTCATTGATCGCGCTCGATCTCACAGGCGGTGCCACCGCCTGGAGGCGGGACATCGGCAGCATCGCCGGCGACGCGTTCGCCGACAGCAGCCTGCTGTACATGCCATCGCTCGATGGCCGCATTCATGCGCTGGACCTCGCTGCTGGCGGGGCTGAGCGCTGGCCGGAAGGCGCTGGTGGCGGTTCTGGGTGGTTCTGGGGCCGTCCACTGCTGCAAGGTAGTGTTCTCTATGCCATTGCTGTCGATGGCACTGCGTACGCCTTCAATGCAACGACAGGCGCAGAACAGTGGCGTTCGCAACCGCCGGACGGCGACGAGGTTCGCGCAGCGCCGATCGTCGTCGCCGGCGTGCTGCTCGTCGCCACTCGCGATGGTGATATCCGCGGCATCAACGCGAGCAACGGAGCCGAACTCTGGGTCCACTCCGTGGACGGGGAGCGCTTCTACGCCGACCCGATCCAGATCGACTCCAACATCATCATCTACGCCGACAACGACGGTGGTCTCTGGCAGGTGAATCCCGCCACCGGCACCGTCCGTGTCTACCTCGAACGCGACTAGCAGAGGCTTCCAGGAGCTCCCATGCCTATCGGCTTCATCTGGCAGACGTTCCTCGAGACGCCCCTGATCAACTTCATGATCCTGCTCACCGTCGGCGCGTTCAGCTCCTTCGGGTTCGCCATCCTCGCCTTCACGCTCATCACACGTGTTATTACTTTCCCACTGACGATGCGCACGATGCGGTCGACTCGCGCAATGCAGGAACTGCAGCCTCAGATTCAGGAACTGCAGAAGAAGTACTCCGACCCTCGCCGCCGCTCCGAGGAGACGATGAAGCTCTACAAGGAATCCGGCGTAAACCCTCTCGGCTGTCTCGGCTCTCAGATCATCCAGTTCCCGCTCTTCATCGCGATGTACCAGGTGATCCGCACGACGCTCGCCAACTCACCCGAGGGCGTCCTCTACCTGGAAAGCAGGCTCTACGACATCGACTCCATGTTCGGCGCCCGCTTCATGCATGACGCGCTGCCGCTGAACACGGACTTCTTCTTCATGGACCTCACCGCCTCGGGTACGAACGTCACCAGCATCACGCTGATGCTGCTCGTCTTCGCGTCGATGTGGTTGCAGCAGCGGATCTCCGTCTCGCGCACCTCAGCGACCGGCAATCAGAGCGACCAACAGCAACAGATGAGCCAGATGATGCAGTGGATGATGCCGATCATGTTCGCGGCATTTGTGATCGCAGTTCCGGCGGGACTGGGCCTCTACTGGACAGCCACGACCGTGATTGGGATTATCCTGCACTGGACGTTCCTAGGCCCGGGTGACTTCACCTGGGGCTCACTGATTCCAGAACAGCTTCAATCCCGCATCACACCTGCCGCAGGAACAGCACTGACCACGACCGAATCCGACACCCAGCCCGGCGATTCTTCCGACGATGACGACGAGGACGCCAGTACCGAGATAGGGACCAACGATGGCGAACGAAGTAGAAACCAGCGGACCAGACGTCGACGCAGCGGTCGCCAGGGCTCTCAGTCAACTCGGCCTCAATCGCGATCAAGTCGACGTCGACGTCGTCCGCGAAGGTAGGAAGGGCGGCTTCCTCGGCATCGGTGCCGAAGCCGCAATCGTCCGCGTCGCCGAGAAGGCTGGTGCCGCGTCGTCTGACGGTGACCGCGACGGCCAGAGTGACGGCGACGGCGAACGATCATCAGACGGCGATGGCGACGGTGAGCGATCGTCCGAGGGCGGCGGACGTCGTCGACGCGGCGGGCGCGGCCGTGGCGGTCGCGGACGGGGACGCGGCAATCGCGGTGGCTCCGGCGACGGCGGCTCGGGCGATAGTGACAGCGACGGCCGAAGCGACAGTCGAGGCGACGAGCCACGTCGAGAGCAGCGCGAGCGGCGACCACGTCGCGAATCCGCGCCGTACACGGCAGCCGAAGAGCCGATGCTGGTGCCCGGCGCGCCCGACGAGCTTCCCTCGGCACCCCCGGCCGACGCCGAAGACGAGATGGACTTCGCGGGGCACACCCTGCGCGACTTGCTGAACTTCTTCGGCCTCGAGGAGACCGAGATCAGCGGCCGCGACCCCGAGACCGCCGGCGATGGCGTCGGGCTGATGACGCAGGTCTTCGACATCTACGGCGAGACAGACGACGCCTCCGACGAGCTTGGCCTCCTGATCGGCCGCCGCGGCGAGACGCTGCAGGCACTCCAGTACCTGCTGAACGTGATGGTCTCCAGCCGCTACGATGGCGACCACGTGTTTGCCGTCGACGTCGAAGGCTATCGTCGGCGTCGTGAGAACACCTTGCAGGACCTCGCCGAGCGGGTTGCCAGCGAGGTGATCGACACCGGTGACGTGATCACGCTTGAGCCGATGCCCGCCGCGGAGCGCCGCATCATCCACCTCACGCTCGAGGCGATGGATGGTGTCACCACCGAGAGCGTCGGGTCCGGCAACAACCGGCAGGTCGAGGTGCTTCCCGGAGAGTAGTCACGAGACACCCCGGGGCCCGCGATCGGGTCACTCACTCCCCGTAGATTCCGTGAGGTCGGGAGAGACGCATGCCTCCCTCTCCGCCGAAGATGCTCGCGATCGGTCCGTTCGCCACTGACGTGATCGGTGCCGAACGACGTCCAGGAGGCGCGGTCTCATACACGGCTCGCGCAGCACACTCGTTCGGAACACGGCTCGCGATCCTCACGATCGGCGACCCGGACTCGCTTCCGCCCGCCTTCGATGGCCACGACGTCACCGTCGTGCCGGACGCCACACTGACGTTCAGCCACGCCACCCGAGGCAACGACCGCGAGCTGACCGTGGCGAGCCAACCCTCGCGAGCGCTGCTGGCGTCCGACCTTCCGCAGGGATGGGCGCAGGCGGAGACCGTGATGTTGATGCCGCTCGTGCCACAGGACGACTGCGCATCCTTCGCGGGCATCCCAAGCGACGGCCAGCGAGCGCTGGTAGGGCAGGGGCTTCAGCGCGCGCTCACATCTTCCTCACGTATTGTCGAGCGTTCACGACCATCTACCGACCTCATTCGAGCTTTTTCCACCACTACCACGCTATTTCTTTCGGAACAGGAGACGTCTGGCTGGACGTATGAAGAGATGACGCTAGCGATCGGTCGTAACGCTCGCGTCGTGATCACGCGTGGCGCAGCCGGTGCCGACATCTACGGCGCGGGCCACGACCCGATCCACATCGACGTCACGCTCGCCGAGCCGGTCGATACGAACGGCGCCGGCGACGTCTTCGCCACCGCCTTCATGCTCGCGCTCGCGCGTGGCGACGACGACGAGACCGCCGGCCGGCTGGCGAGCGCGTACGCCGCCGCCTGTGTCGAGGTCGTCGGTCCGGCGGAGCTGCCACCGCTCGCCGCGATCGAGGCGAGGATCGGTGCGACCAGCTCATGACCTACATCTTCGCGATCACGAACCAGAAGGGCGGCGTCGGCAAGACCACCACGACGGTTTCGCTCGGTGCCGCGCTAGCCGAGCGCGGCTACCGGGTACTGATCGTCGATGCCGACCCGCAGGCCAACGCCACCTCCGCGGCGGGCACCGTCGACGCAGCGCCGCGCCCCGGCGACGGCACGCGCGACGGGATGGACGGGATGTACGAAGCGCTCGTCGATGAGCGTCCGCTCGCGGAGCTCGTCGTCGAGACCGTCACCGCCGGGCTGCGGGTCGTGCCGAGCACGCCCGATCTTGCCGGTGCGGAGGTGGAGCTCACCTCCGTGCTCGCCCGCGAGTACCGGTTGAAGAAGCTGCTGGAGCCGGTGCGCGTCGACTATGACTTCATCCTGATCGACTGTCCGCCCTCGCTCGGCCTGCTCACCGTGAACGCGCTCGCCGCCGCAGACGAGGTGATCATCCCGGTGCAGACGGAGTACCTCGCACTCGAAGGGCTCGGCCACCTCTCGCAGACGATCGAATTGATCCGGGGCAGTATCAACCCGAGCCTGCGTCTGCGCGGTATCGTGCTCACGATGTTTGACGCACGCACCAACCTGGCGAAGGAAGTCGAAGCTGAGGTGCGGCAGCACTTCGACAACACATTCCACGCGGTCATCCCCCGCTCTGTGCGGCTCTCCGAGGCTCCGAGCCACGGCAAGCCGATCCAGAGTTACGACCCACTCTCTGCAGGGGCCCGTGCTTACGAGGCACTGGCTGACGAGCTCCTGGAGCAGCTAGAGATGTCGCCGAACGGCGGCAGCACTGGCGACACGACAGGAGGCAACCATGGCACGCAGTAGCGGACTCGGACGGGGACTCTCGGCGCTGATCCCGGACGGGCCACCGCGCGACGAGCGCATCCCGGTGAGCGAGGTCGAGGTCTCGCTGGTCACACCGAACCCGGAGCAGCCGCGTACGTCGATCGACACGGTCGACATCGAGTCGCTCACGGCGTCGGTGAAGGAGCACGGGATCATCCAGCCGCTGCTCGTCTCGGAAGCGACGGGAGAGAGCGGCGAGACGGTCTACCAGCTGATTGCGGGGGAGCGTCGGCTGCGCGCCGCACGCGCCGCCGGGCTGACGCATGTCCCGGTCACGATCCGCCAGAGCACGCCGCAGGAGCTGCTGGAGCTGGCGCTGATCGAGAACGTCCAGCGGCTCGACCTCAACGCGCTCGAAGAGGCGCTCGCGTACCGCCGGCTGATCGAGGAGTTCGCACTCACTCAGCAAGCGGTCTCGGACCGCGTCGGTAAGTCGCGTACGGCGATCGCGAACACGCTACGGCTGCTCGACCTCAGTGAGGACGAGAAGGCGTCGCTGACGTCCGGCGAGGTGACCGAGGGGCACGCACGCGCCCTGCTCGGGGTCACCGACGGAACGCAGCGCTGGGAAGCGTGGCAGCAGGTCGTCGAACGAGGCTTGAACGTGCGTCAGACGGAGCGCATCGTACGCGAGTGGCGCAGCGAGGCCCCGGCCAAAGCTGCGGTCGTCGACCCCGTCGACGCGCAGATCGAAGCCCTGACGGAATCGCTGCGGCGCAGCCTCGGGACCAAGGTCTCCCTGCGTCGGAACAAGCGCGGCGCGGGGAGCATGACGATCCACTTCTATAGCGACGAAGAGCTGGACGGGCTACTCGACCGGCTGACGCCAGAAGGCGTCTGAGCGACAGTCTGAACGACAGCGAATCCGAAGAGGACTCCCATGGTTGCTGAACGGCTGAACGAGCTGGGCATCGAACTGCCCGCCCCGGCGACCCCGATGGCGGTCTACCGGCCCGCGAGGAGCACGGGCAACCTCGTCTACATCTCGGGACAGGTCGCGGTTCGCGATGGCGAGATCGTGAATGCGGGAACGCTCGGCGACGGCGTGAGCATCGAGCAGGGGCAGGAAGCCGCGCGCGTCGCGGTGATCAACTCGCTGGCGGCCGCAAACGCGCTCGTCGGCAGCCTCGACGGCCTGCGCGTCGTGCGACTCGTCGGCTACGTCGCATCGACGTCGGACTTCTACGACCAGCCGGCCGTGATCAACGGCGCGAGCGAACTGCTACGCGACGTCCTCGGCGAAGACGATGGCGTCGGCACCCGGCTCGCGCTGGGGGTGGCGGCGTTGCCATCGAACTCGCCGGTCGAGATTGAACTGATCTTCGAGACGATCGAGGGGGCCTGATGGCACGCATCGACTTCGTGACCGGCAACGTGCAGCAGTACCTTCCGCAGGTCGAGGCGCTCGCGGGTGTTCCCGATCGCGCGGAGGCGGCGCTCAGCGGTCGCTCCAGCATGAACTTCAACACCGCCCCCAGCGACGACGAGTGGTCACCCGCCCGCGTGCTGCAACACATGACCTATTACGCGCTTGAAGACGCGCACAACCTGCGCCGCATGGTCTGGCAGGAGGCCCCGCTGATCACGATGTGGGACGAGGATCAGGTGATCCGCGAGCACGGTCTCGCCCGCATGAACGGCACGAACGCGCTGACGGCACTGACCGACGCGATCGGCAGCAGCGTCGATGTTCTCAAAGAGCTACAGGACGCCTGGTGGGGCCGACCGGTCGTACACCCGCGCGCCGGGCGGCTCTCAATTCGCCAGTTCGTCGAACGTCGAGTGATTCATCACAACGACCACATCGCCCAGCTCCAGGCGATCGCAGGCGACTAGGGCGACCAGCGCGGCTCGCTAGCTCGCATTCCCGCCACCGCCACCGCCACGCCGTCGACGCCCGCCACGGCGACCGCGCCTGCGACGTTTGCGCTGCTGGCCGTCGTCCGACGCCTGATCGGATGCCCCGTCGGATGCTTGCTCGGTGCCCTTCGCGGGCCGCTCATCCGGCCGTCGGCGCCTGGCGATACGCGTGTCCGTCGGTGTCAGCGTGGCGACCGTCGAGTCGCGGCGCTCGCGGTCCTGCCGCCGCGCGGGCTCCTCGATCTTCGCTTCCAGTTCCTCGGGCCGAACCGCCGTGCCGTACTGCGCACGCAGCTCGTCGGCGGCGATCTCAATCACCGCGCCGCCCTGATCCATGCGCATGCGCACGACCTGCTTGAGCGCGTTCACGCTGAGGATGCGGGCGCGGCCCATCGGCGTCGTGACGCGCTTCCCGACCTGCGGTAGATCGCCACGCAGCTCCTGATAAGCCTCGACCTCGAAAGAGAGGCAGCAGAGCAGGCGGCCGCAGACGCCGGATATCTTCGCCGGGTTCGGCGAGAGGTCCTGCTCCTTCGCCATGCGCACGGAGATCGCGGGGAACTCCGTCTGCCACGTCGCGCAACAGAGCGCGCGGCCACAGACGCCGAGACCGCCGATCGATTTCGCTCGATCGCGGTCACCAACCTGGGTGATCCCGACCTTCGCAGTGAACAGTTCCGACGTCTGCTGCTGCAGCCAGTCGTGTCCAATGCGCTCGCTGGCCGCAAACGTCAGGTCGCAATATTCCCCCGCAAGGTCGTAATCGACCGAGGCGACACGCACGCGAGGGTCAGCGCGTCCCGCCAGTTCCTGCGCGCGGCTGGCATCCTCCTGCGCGCGATCCTTGTTCGATTGCCACGTCTGCACGTCGGCCTCCGTCGCGAGACGGTCGATCAGGCGCATCGGCCCCTGGTGCTCGGATGCGAGCACCTGATCGGGCGCGATCACGACCCAGCCGAGCCGCTCGCCACGATCGGTCTGCACGACGACGTAGTCGCCGACACCCAGATCCACGTCGCCGCGACGGCAATACGAGACCGCCCCCGCTTCCGTGAATCGGATGCCTACCATCGGTTGGTCAGTATCACCCATGCTCCCCGCGATGCCGCGCTCAGCCGACCGGCTGCGCCACGTCCTCGCGGGCCTCCTCTCCGTCGCGTGCTGGCAGCACGGGAAGGTCCAACATCAGGACCTCCAGCGCCAGCTGCGCATTCGTGTTCTCAAGTAGATGTTCGCGAGCCCGCTGCGTCGCGCTGAGCGCGCGCAGGGCCTCTGCGGGTGAACAGTCCTCGGTGACGTCGGAAGCTGGCCCTTCACGATCGACGGCGGTGACTGCAAGCAGCACATCGCGCCACCACGAGCGCCAGATGTCGAGCGTGGCGAGCACGCTTTCCCGCTCCTGCCGCCAGCCGCGCGAGAGCTGTTCGGCGGCGTCCAGTCGCTCGTTGCGACTGGCGCGGCTCAGCGCCCGCACCTGCTCCGTTGCTGATTCGCGCAGGACCTCCAGCGACGGGTCGCTGTGCATCGCAACGGCCCGCCCGTAGCGTCCGCGCGAGAGCCGTGCGAGGTCGAGCGCGTCCGCCTCGCCAACGTCGGCGCGCTCGACAAGCGCAGCGGCAACCTCGTCCGTAGGTGCGGGTCGCAGCGCAAGCTGCTGGCAGCGTGAGCGGATCGTCGGTAGCAGCGCCTCGGGGTCGGTCGCGAGCAGGAACAGCAGCGAGGACGCAGGTGGCTCTTCCAGCGTCTTGAGCAGGGCGTTCGCGCCCTCAGCCTGCAGCTCATCGGCGGTATCGACGATGAAGATGCGTCGCGGCGAGGCGAACGGGGAGAGGTTGGCGACACGCTCGATGCGCCGCACCTGGCAGATACGGATACGCGTGGAGTTGTCTGCGCTGTGATCGTGCGACGATTCGTCGCAGACGCCACCGATCGTGATCCGTTCGACGTCGGGAGCGGCACCGCTGCCAACGCGTCGGCAGGCGGCACATTCGAGGCAGGGCGCAGCGTCCGCGTCGCAGTTCAGCGCCTGCGCCAGTCGAATCGCCAACGTCGCCTTGCCGATGCCCTCCGGACCGCTCAGCAGATAGGCGTGCGAGAGGCGGCCGGACTGCAGCGCGTGGCGGAGCGACGAGACGGCGTGCGCCTGTCCCACCATCCCCCAGTCATCGGCCCAGCGACGCTCAGAGGTCATCGCTCAGTCCACGTCCAGTGACATCAGGTCCTCGGCGCTCTCACGACGCCGGATCAGACGCGCCTCACCATCGTCGACCAGCACGACGGCCGGGCGGTAGGAGTGGTTGTAGTTGGAGGCCATCGAGAGCTGATACGCGCCGGATGCCGGGACAGCCAGCACCTCGCCCTCCCGCAGCGCGGGCAGATTCGCGTCCTTCAGCAGCACATCGCCCGACTCGCAGTACTTGCCAGAGACGGTCACGACCTCCTCGGCGGGAGCGAGCGGCCGCTCAGCCGAGAGCGCTTCATAGCGCGCGCCGTAGAGCGTCGGACGGATGTTGTCGGCCATGCCACCATCGACGGAGACATAGGTGCGCACGCCCGGGATCGCCTTGCGCGAACCAACACTGTAGAGCGCGACGCCAGCACGCGCGGCGATCGCGCGGCCGGGTTCAACGGTGAGGTGGGGCAGGGGGAAGCCGTGCCTGTCGGCCTCGCGCTGCAGCGAGCCGGCGATCACGTCTGCGTACTGCTGCGGCGTCGGCGGCTCGCGGTCGGACTCGTAGCCGACGGCAAAGCCGCCGCCGGGCGAAAACTCCTGCACCTCCAGCCCGAGCTTGTCGCGGCAGACATCGGCGATGAACTGCCCGGCGACCTCGATAGCGTAGTCGTACGGCTCGAGGTCGAAGAGCGGACTGCCGAGGTGCAGGTGTAGCCCGCGGAATTCGAGGTTCGGTGCAGCGACGATCGCGCGTAGCGCCGTCTCGGCGTCGCCACCAGTAACGGGCACCCCAAACTTCACGTCGATGATCCCGGTCGTGGTCTTCTCGTGCGTGTGCGCATCGACCCCGGGCGAGATGCGCAGTAGCACCGGCTGCACGATCCTCGCTGCCGCGGCGGCCGCGTTGGCTCGCTCGATCTCGTCGATGTTGTCGATCACGACGCGACCAACGCCCAGCTCGGCAGCGAGCCGCAGTTCGTCGGCACCTTTGTTGTTGCCGTGGAAGTAGACGCTCGCCATGTCCACGCCGGCGGCTCGCATCACCTCGATCTCGCCGCCCGAGACCGCGTCGAAGGCCAGCCCCTGGTCGGCAATCAGGCGCGCGAACGGGCGGTTGAGGAACGCCTTCGCGCCGTAGACGACCACGCTGTCCGGGTAGGCGGACTCGAAGGCTCCGCGGTAGGCGGCGGCCTGCTCACGCACGGTCTGCGCGTCATAGACGTAGAGCGGCGTGCCGAACTCGCGCGTCAGTTCAAGCGCGTCGATGCCAGCGAGCGTGAGGTGACCCTCGGGCGAGAGCCCGGCACTGGCTGGAAACAGGTTCGAGAGCGGCAGCGAAGCTACCGTGTCGCTACTCAAGGCTCTACCCCGCAAGAGCGGAGTGCGGATGTTTCAGTCGTCAAACGTCGATACCGTACCGCGCCCGCACTCTCAGCAGCGCAGCTCCGGACTTCGAGTATCGCACGTGCGCAGCAATCGAGCGCAACGGGCCTGACGATCTAGCGCGTCAGCGCAACCTTCCACTCGCGCTCGCCCTCTTCGACGGTCACGTCGCCCAGCCCGACGAGGCGCGCGATGTGGGAGCGGATCTGGCCGCTCGCGGCGCGTCGCAATCCCTTCTGAATCTCGGGATAGATCGAACGGCGGATCTGGCGGTCGCTGTCGTAGCCGCGGTCAATCAACTCGATGATCTGGCGGTCGCGTTCCTTGCGATGGTCGATCAGTTCCTGAACCTTGGCGTCGGTCGCGCGCACGGCCGGCCCGTGGCCCGGTGCCATCAACGTCGACTGCAACTCCTGCATGCGCAGCAGGCTCTCCAGGTACTGCTCCATGTCGCCGCGCGGCGGCGGGCCGATCGCCGAAGTGCCGACGCCGAGCACGTTGTCGCCGGTGAAGAGCATCCCCGTCTCAGGCACCCAGTAGCAGTTGTGCCCGGCGGTGTGGCCGGGTGTGTGCACCGCGCGCACAGTGAGCTTGCCGACCTTGAACTCGTCGCCGTCGGCCATCTCTAGGTCGATCGGTGTGTTCACCGCTTCGTCGTGCCAGACCTTGGCGCGCTCGTTGATCTCCTCCTCGTCGGGAAGGTCCTCGTTGGAGTCGGTCGGCGTGTGCAGCAGCTCGGCGTCGATCGGGTTGATCGCGGTCTGCGCGCCCAGCGCCTCGCGCAGCTTGCGCCCGCCCGAGGAGTGGTCGAAGTGGTGGTGGGTGATCGCGATGTACTTGTAGTCGAGCCCCGACATCTCCTTCTTCAGGTAGTCCACGCGAGCATCGACCGAGGGGTCGTCGCCGTAACCGGAATCGATCAGCGCGGCCTCGTCACCGTCATGCAGGATCCAGACGTTCGACGTCGGGAAGGTGCGGGTGAACATGCGCACCATCACCACGTGTTGCGTCAGGTTGTCGTCGATCACGTTCGTGCGCGTATCGACCTTCACCTTGCCCTTTCGCTTCGTCTTCGCCTTAGATGTCGCCCGGCGCTTCGGAGCCTTCTTCGTCTTGAACTTGAAGCCGAGCGCCTTCAGCAAAACGACCTGCTGATCGGTGAGCGCGGAGCTGCCGACGATGCCGCGCACGGCCTCCGCGTGCTTCTCGCTCTCGACGACATGCATCGTCGTTCCGGCGATTTCGCGGTCGGTGACAGTGATCGTGGCGGGCGACATGCGGTGCTCCTTGGCGCGCGCGGAACCTAGCAGCGCCGTGATCGCGCGGTCAAGGCGCGCCGCGTACGCTGCGGCGCATGGTCGACGTGACCGCTCACCTCTCGCCGCAGCGCCTCGGGCGCATCCGCTCGCTGCTCCTCGACTGGTACGAGGCGGAAGGCGACGACTTCCCGTGGCGAACCGGCCGCAACCCCTACGCGGCGCTGGTCGCGGGCGTCTGCTCGCAGCAGACTCAGATCTCGCGCGTCCTGATCCTCTACGAGCGATGGATGGCGGCGTTCCCGACTGTCGACGACGCGGCAACCGCGACACGTGCGCACGTGCTGCGGGTCTGGGGACGAGGCGGCTTCCCGCGTCGGGCGGTCGCGCTACACGAGGCGGCGCAGATCTGCGTAGAGCAGCACGGCGGCGAGTTGCCGCGCGACCCCGAAGCGCTGCTGGCGCTGCCGGGCGTCGGCCCGTTCACCGCCGCGATCGTGCGTTGCTACGGCTTCGGCGAGGACTCAGTGGCGATCGACACGAACATCGTGCGCGTCGTCGGAAGGCTCGTGCTCGGCGACCTGCAGCCCGCACGAGATACGCCCGCAGCCGCCATCGAACAGGCCGCGACGCGCCTGCTGCGACCCGGCACTGCTCCGCAGTGGAACCCCGCGCTGATGGAGTACGGCGGGCGCGTCTGCACGCCCCGCCCGCACTGCGGCGAGTGCGTGCTCGCGCATCTCTGTGCTGCTCGCCCTCGCTTCGATGCCGGCGAGCGCGCGGAGCCGGTGCGCGCGCAGGCTCGCTTCGAGGGCTCGGACCGCCAGTTACGGGGCCGCATCATGCGCGCGCTGCGAGCCGCGACGAACGTCGAAGGCCTCACTGTCACCGCGCTGGTACGCGAACTGGCGACGTCACCGGCGGAGCAGGCACGCGTGCGCTCGCTGCTCGTCGCGCTCTGCGACGACGGGCTGGCGTGGATGCAGGGACGCCACTGCGGGCTCGGTAACGAACCACCGACACAGGCCCAGCGACGGCGATAGCCGCGAGCGCGACGGCTCACCCAACTCGCGCAGTACGATACTGGGACACCCGACGCCCAACGAGACGGAGTCACCAGTGCCGCAGGTCTACGCCGACGACAACATCACGATCGAGCTGTTCCCCGCGCTCGGGCGCATGGCGAACAACAGCTACGTGCTGCGCTCGACCGACGGCAGCGGCCTCGCGATCGTCGATGTGCCAGAGGGCGTCGAAGCGGTGCTCGATGCGCTCGGCGACGACTGTGCGCGCGTCGACCACGTGCTGGTGACGCACTCCCACGGCGACCACTGGGGCGGCTACGACGCGATGCGTGAACGCGTGGCGGCGGCGGTCTCCGCAGGTGCGGAAGAGACAAACCTCGACGAGTCGCGCAACGTGCAGCCGCTGGCCGAGGGGGACGCGATCACCCTCGGTAGTGCGACCGTCGCGGTGATCCACACGCCGGGGCATACGCCGGGCTCGATCTCGCTGCTCGTCGGTGGCGCGGTGATCACCGGCGACACGCTCTTCCCGGGCGGCCCCGGGCACTCGCGCAGCAACGAAGCGCTCCAGCAGGAGATCGATTCGATCACCTCGAAGCTGCACACGCTGCCAGATGCGACGCTCGTCCTGCCCGGTCACGGCGACTCGACGACGGTCGCCGAGTCGAAGGCGGAGTACGCCGTCTTCGCGGGCAAGGAGCATGATCCGGACCTGCACGGGGATGTGAACTGGCTGGAGTCGTAGCCCCTTGATTGCCCGTCACCAGCGACAGCCCTAGCATCAGCCACCGTGGCACTGATAGAAACGCTCGACAACGGATTGCGGCTCGTCGCCACCTCGGTCCCGCAGGCCCGCTCGGTCTCGATCTCCTTCTACCTGGCCGCGGGGTCGCGCTATGAGAGTGCGGCCGACGCCGGGCTCTCGCACTTCATCGAGCACCTCTGCTTCAAGGGCACGAACCGCCGACCGCTGCCGCAGGACATCGCGATCGAGATCGACCGCATGGGCAGCACGATCAACGCCGTCACCGACCGCGAACTGACGGTCTACTACGCGAAGGTCGTCCCAGAACACGCCGGGCAGGCCTTCGATGTGCTTGCCGACATGCTCCGCGACTCGCTCTTCCGCGAGCCCGAGATCGAACGTGAGCGCGGAGTGATCCTCGAGGAGCTGGCCGCGACGGAGGACTCGCCCGCGGAACAGGTGGGGCTGCTGCTCGACCGCCTGCTCTGGGCGGAGCAACCGCTCGGCCGTGACATCGCCGGTTCGCCGCAGACGGTCACGGCAATCACGCCAGAGCGGCTGACGCAGTACTACCGCGACCAGTACGTCGCGGACAGCGTCGTTGTCTCCGTCGCCGGGGCGATCGACGAGCGGGAGACGGCTGACCTGATCCGCAGCACGCTCGGCGACTGGAGTTCCGGCGGCCCGGCCGACTGGCTGCGCGAGGAGAGCCGGCTACGAGGGGAGCGCGTTGGGACGATCGAGAAGGAGACGGAGCAGGTCCACATCTCCTTTGGCACCCGCGGTCTCAGCTACCGGGACGAAGATCGCTACCCGCTCGACGTGCTCTCGGTGCTGCTCGGCGAGGGCATGTCGTCGCGCCTCTTCGCCCGCCTGCGTGAGGAGCTGGGCCTCTGCTACGACATCCACACCTACGTCTCGCATCTCCGCGACACCGGCATGTTCGGGCTCTACGCGGGAGTCGACCCCGGGAACGCGCGCGAGGCTGTGGCTGAGATCGCTGCCGAGCTGCGACGGGTGCGCGAGCCGGTCAGCAGCGAGGAGCTCGACCGCGCCAAGGGCCTGATCCGCAGCCGCGTGCAGCTCCGCTTCGAGGACACGCGTGCCGTCTCCGCCTGGCACGGCTCGCAGGAGATCCTCGACCTGCCGCGCCTCACGCCCGAAGAGGCGATCGCGCAGACCGAGGCAGTCACGATCGAAGACATCGAACGCGTCGCCGCACGCGTGATCAACGACGACGCACTGCACATCGCGCTCGTCGGACCGATCGACGGCGCGGAGATCACGGCCGGGGTGAGCATCGATGGCTAGCGAGCGCCCGCCGTCCGACGACCGCCCGGAGCGCCTGCTCGTCGCCGCGCGCCTGCAGACGGGCCTCGAAGCGGGCGTGGAAACGGAGCCGGGAGCCGACGATGCCCCGCGCTACGTCTTCGTGCGCTGGGAGGACTGGCCGCACCCCGCGATGCTCTCGATCGCCCTGCCCGGCGTCAGCGAGGACCTGCCCCACGCCGTGCAGACGTTGATGGGGCGGCTCAACCTCACCGTCAGCGCAAACGGCGCGATCAAGACGGCGGAGCAGCGCATCCCCGTGCGCATGGCACACCCGCGCTTCGGTGGCTCGGAACTCGGCTGGCTACGCCCGCTCGCCGTCAGTGTGACCGGTGAGCCTCAACCGGATGCGATGCTGGAAGGCGTCGAGCTACTCGCCCTCGATCAAGCGCTCGAGGCGCTGCCGACGGAGGTCGAACGCACCGTACTGCGAGCGGCGGACGCGCTCTTCGACTAGCCGGCGGACAAATCACGCCGCGCCACCCGCGGCCTCAGACACGCAACGTCAGATACAAACAGGCCGCCCATCGGGCGGCCTGTTTGCCTTGCTCTGGAAGTCACTCTCGATGTTGGGACCGAGCGGGTATCCCTACCGGCAGGGACTAGAAGTCCATTCCCATCTCCGGGGACGGCGGCGTGCCCATCGGCAGCGCTGCCTCTTCGGTGTCTCCGACCACGCTCTCCGTCGTCAGCATCAAGGCCGAGACCGAGATGGCGCTCTCAAGCGCGACCCGCACGACCTTCACCGGGTCGATGATATTGAGGTCGAACATGTCGCCGAAGTTCTCGTTCGCGACGTCGTAGCCGACGTTGTGGTCGGCGTCGCGGACGTCCGCAACGATTACAGCGGGCTCGCCGCCGCCATTCGTCACGAGCTGCCGCAGCGGGGCCTCGATTGCCTTGTGCAGGATGCGCAGGCCGGTACCGAAGTCGGTCTCGCCTGCCTCCTCGATTGCCGCATCAAGCGTGCTCTGGGCTCGGATCAATGCGACGCCGCCGCCGGGAACCACGCCCTCCTCGAGCGACGAGCGAGTCGCGGAGAGCGCGTCCTCAACGCGGAACTTCTTCTCGCGTACCTCAATCTCGTTCGCGCCACCGACCTTGATCACGCCGACGCCACCGGCGAGCTTCGCCAGTCGCTCCTGCGCCTTCTCGCGGTCGAACTCACCAGCGATGTCATCGACCTGGGAGCGAATCTGGCGGATGCGGTTCTGGATCGCCTCATCGGAACCGTGACCCTCGATGATCGTGGTCATGCTCTTGTCGGAGACGACGCGATGCGCCCGACCGAGGTCGGCGATCTGTGCGTCCTCGAGCTTGCGGCCCATGTCCTCGGTGATGAAGGTGCCACCGGTGAGGATCGCGAGGTCTTCGAGCGACTCCTTGCGGCGGTCGCCGAACGAGGGTGCAAGCACGACCAGCGGGTTAATCGTCCCGCGCATCTTGTTCACGATCAGCGCCTGTAGCGCCTCGTCCGCGACGCCACCGCAGATCATCACGAGGTTCTTGGAGACCTGCAGCACCTTCTCCATCAGCGGCAGGATGTCCTTCGCGTCGAAGATTTCCTTGTCGGTGAGCAGGATGAAGGGGTCGTCCAGGTCCGCCTCGAGGCGGTCGTTGTTCGTGACGAAGTACGGCGAGTAGTAGCCGTGGTCGATCTGCATCCCGTCGACGACCTCGGTCTCGTAAACGAGCGAACGCCCGTCCTCGATCGTGATCACGCCGTCCTTGCCGACCTGCTCCATGACGTCCGCGATCAGATCGCCGATCTCGGAGTCGTTGCCGGCAATCGTCGCGACAGCGGCAACGGTCGCCTTGTCCTCGACTGGCGTCGCCATGCCGAGCAGTGACTGGTGGATCGTGCGGCCACCGGCCTCGAGCCCGATGCGGATGTCCATCGGGTTCGCCCCGGCGGCGATGTTGCGCATGCCCTCATGGAAGATCGCCTGAGCGAGCACGATCGCGGTCGTCGTACCGTCGCCGGCCACGTCGTTGGTGCGAATCGCCACCTGCTTCACGAGTTGCGCGCCCATGTTGTGGAAGCGGTCCTTGAGGTCGATCTCCTTGGCGACGGTGACGCCGTCCTTGGTGATCACCGCCGGGCCGTAGTTCTTGTCGAGCACGACGTTGCGACCGCGCGGGCCCAGCGTGACCTTCACAGCATTCGCAAGCAGGTCGACGCCGTGCCGCAATTCGCGGCGCGCATCCTCATCAAACTTCAGAATCTTTGCAGGCATGCTGTCCCCCGGCTCTCGGCCTGATCGGGCAATCGACGCAGGCCGTCAGGCCCAATCAGTCGATACGGTTCTCTACGCTTGGGATCTCTGCAGTTGAGATCCCTACGGTGTTCGCTGCTCCCTCTGGAGCCGGCGTCCCCGTTAGCTCTTCTTCTTGCGTGCGGGCTTCGCGTCCTCAAGCTTCGCGAGCACGTCGCCAAACTTGATGATCAGGTAGTCCTCCTTGTCGACCGTGACTTCCTGGCCCGTGTACTTCTGGTAGAGCACGCGGTCACCGGACTTCAGATCGACTGACTCAACGACACCGGCATCGTTCATCTTGCCCGGGCCGACTGAGAGCACTTCGCCGTGCTGCGGCTTCTCCTTGGCGGAGTCGGGGATGACGAGTCCAGATGCGGTGACTTCTTCCGACTCCACCGCCTGGAGGACGATGTGGTCGGTCATTGGTACAACGTTGGTCGGCAAGACGTTGCCTCCTCATTTCAACGAGCGCGCGAACCCGCGCAGCTCACTTCTGATAGCTAAGCCGAGGGATGTTAGCACTCTCATTGGTAGAGTGCCAACACACGGAACGCCCGACTCGGCGGGAATCTCGCTGCGGGCCTCGCTGCATCGTGCTGCATGTGTTACGTCGAGTTGACTTACACGGCTTCGTGTAAACTGCGGGCGTGGCTGACGATCGGCGCCCCGACGCGAACGAGGAACGCAGCGAACGCGGCTGGGACGCCGCACGTGTCCAGCAGCTACGCGGGCACATCGCAGCGACGCAGGATCAACTCGCGAGCAGGCTCGGCACGCGTCAGCAGACGGTCTCCGAGTGGGAGGTTGGCAATAGCACGCCGCGGCGGATGTCGCGCCGGCTCCTGCATCTGGTAGCGGAGGAGAGCGGCTTCTACGACGTCGAAGCGGCCGGGAGCGACGACACTGACTCGGAAGTCGCCTCGTGACCGCGATGACGGCGCCGCTACCGCGCCGCGAACGGGGTCGAGCTGTAGTGCGAGCTGCTGAGGCGCTCGCGACGTACCGCGCCGACGCGGACGATCGAGACGAGCCGCTCGCCGAACATGAATTGACGGCACTCTGGCTACTCGGCCCCGGTCCCCTCCCAGCGCTGCCGTGGCCGCTACTGCGCGCAGGCCGCGCTGGGAGGGGACCGGGGCCGGACGTCCGCGAAGTCACGTTCGCGCGTGACGGCGTGCCGGCAAGCGGCGATGTCGAGCTGCATCTGCGGGCGTCGGACTTCTACCGCCATGGGCGCGGACGCGACCCGGCGTACGACCGGGTCGTCCTGCACGTCGTCTGGGAGAACGACCTCGACGCAGAGATCACGCTCGCGAACGGAGTCACCGCGCCGACGGTCGCGCTCGCTCCAACGCTGCGCGCGCCCTCACGCGTGCGAACGCTGCTGCGACGTGGCCCGCTGCTCGCTCCGCCCTGCGCGCGGGTCGCGCCCCCAGCCGAAGACGGCGGCTCGCGGAACGCGTCTGGCGAGCCGCCCGGCTGGCGGAAGAGCGCGGCTGGGATGGCGCGTGGCAACAACTCCGGGAGCGAGCTCTGGCCGCGAGTGCGGGGCGGCGATCCCGCGCACCTTCCGACGACGGACCCGGCGACCACATTGGCGCGGCTCGGCGCGAACGCGATCCGTGGCCGATCCTGAACGCGCTCGCGGACATGGCCAGCCCCGGCAAACTGATTGATGCGCTGCGGGACTGCTCGCTGCTGCCATCGGGACTCGGCCGCGGCCGCGCATCCGAGGTCGCGTGGAACGCCGTGCTCCCGTTGCTCGCTGCCCGTGCTGCCGCCTACGGCGACATCGCGCTCGCACGTCGCACCGCCGCGCTGGCATCGCAGTGGCCCGCGCCACGGCCATATGGCCGCACACGGACGCTCGCGGCGGCGCTCACGGGCAGCGAGCGCACACCACCGGGCGGCGGCGGCGCGCTGTGGGCGCAGGGCCTGCTGCATCTCCAGGAGCTGTGGTGCGAGCGTGGCGGCTGCGGCGCCTGTCCGCTGAGCGAACCGGCACGGCCGGGCGGGTAGAACGCCGCAGTTCGCCCGGGCGATCGAGCTAGGCTGAGAGCCGCAGGCTCCCTCGACGTGCCGTCGGGAAGATATCCAGCGGGCCCGCGGGGTCGGTCGCGGCATCAAGATGGCGGAAGGCTGCGGCGCCGATCATCGCGGCGTTGTCGGTGCAGAGCGCGGGCGGCGGGATGAAGAGCGGGACGCCTGCACGCTCCGCCATGCGCTCGCGCAGCCGCCCGTTCGCGGCCACGCCACCGGCGAGCAGGATCGAACTGACGCCTTCACGCTCCGCGATGCGCGCCGTCTTGCGCGAGAGCACGTCAGCGACGGACTCCTCGAACGCCCACGCCACCTCGGCGGCCGGTGGCGCATCATCGGCCTGCACTGTGTGCAGCACCGCGGTCTTCAGGCCGGAGAACGAGAAATCGTCGCTGCCACGCATCCACGCGCGCGGCAGTCGCAGCGAGCGGTCGCTGGCGGTCAGTGCCAGTGCGGAGATCAACGGACCGCCCGGGTAGCCGAGGTCGAGCAGGCGCGCGACCTTGTCGAAGGCCTCACCGGCAGCATCATCGCGCGTGCCGCCGAGACGGCGGAAGCGACCGTGATCCTCCATCAGCAGCAGCTCCGTGTGGCCACCCGAGACCGCGAGCGCGAGCGCGGGCAGCTCCGGCTCCTCCTCGCCGAGCCAGTTCGCGGCGACGTGCCCCTCGATGTGGTCGACGGGGATCAGCGGCAGGCCGCGCGCGTAGGCGACGCCACGCGCGGCGTTGAGGCCGACGACGAGCGCACCGGGCAACCCCGGTCCGGCGGTCGCCGCAATCGCGTCCAGGTCGTCCCAGCCGCACTCCGCTTGCCGCAGCGCCTCACGCACGACCGGCAGGATCGCCCGCAGGTGCTCACGCGCGGCGACCTCGGGTACGACGCCGCCGGTCTCCGCGTGTAGCTGATCCTGCGAGGCGACGACGCTTGAGAGCGTGCGGCGACCGTCGACGACCACGGCGGCCGCCGTCTCATCGCACGATGTCTCCAGCGCGAGGATTCGCGTCATCGACCGGCCCTGCCCTTCAGGTCGCCTGTCGTTCACGTCGAGGGTACAGGCGGAACCAGTTGCGGTGGGAGCGGCGGCGCACTCCGCGTCGCGTAGTCAGCGTCCGGGTGCGGTCGGGTCCGGATCCACGTCGAACGCGAAGATTCCGTCGCCGGTCAGCACCAGCACTTCGGTGCCATCGGCGGAGAGGGTGAGCCCACGCAGGTCGAAGAAGCGAGGGTGGCGGTACTGGGCCACGAAGTCGCCGCTGCGAGCGGAGACCACGACTCGCTGCCCGCCGCGATCGGCGATGTAGACGCGCCCGTTCGCAGTACTGACGGCGACGGCGGCAGATGACGCCGGTGGGGCATCGAGCCCGCGCAACAGCGCACGCTGCTCGACGCCGAGCTGGAAGCGACGCACCCCTCCGGACTCGCCGAGCAGGAAGATATCGCTGTCCACGGCGATCGCGCTCGCGTCGTCGATCGCGATGCCGCCGAGCAGGCCGCCGCGCTCCGAGTCGTAGCCGTCGCCAGCGGGGAGGTAGCGCCAGACCTCGCCGCCCTCCGCATCCAGCAGATAGAGGTTTCCCGAGTAGGCGGCGATCGCCTGTACGGAGGGGACGTCGGCAACCCCGCGCACCGGCAGCACGCGAGGCAGACCCTCGCTACCGTCGTCGCTCGTATCGTCGGCATCTTCGGGCAGTGAGATCGCGAAGAGCGTGCGCCGGGCATCGAATGTCAGCAGCCGCTCACCGGCCGCATCCCACGCGATCGCCAGCGGCTGCCCGGCCACCGCTCCTCCGTACCGCTGACCGCTGCGGTAGACCTCCACCGCCGACTGCGCCGGCCCGCCGTCCTGCGGAAGATCGATGCGGAAGACGCGCCCCCCGCCCTCGTCGAGCAGCCACAGCGCGGAACGGCCCGCGACCAGGCCTCGCGGATTCGCCGGGGCCGTCAGTTGCCCCTGCAGATCGAGTATCTCGCGCAGGTCTTCGACTTCGACAACGGCGTCGAGCGTGACGAGCACGGATGCCGCGCGCGCATCCAGCAGCAGTAACTGCGTGTCGTCCGGCGAGATCGAGCGCGCGCTGGCGATCGCGGTCAGCGCCGACTCAAGCAGCGCGCGACGTTCGACCGCATCCTCGCTCTCGCTCACCGCATCGAGACTCTCGGTCGCCGTCGTCAGCGCCTCAGCGAGACGGGCTTCGCGGTCCTCGGCGAGCAGCGGCGGCAGTGCGAAGCGGACGACGGCGACCAGCAGCAGCAGCGCAAGCGCGGCGGCACCGATCGCGCGCCACGGCAACCGCACGGAGGTGCCGCTGCCCGCCACGCGCGCACGCCGCAGCGCGGGCAGCTCGACGCGCGAGCGCGGCGCTCCGCCGTCGTCACTGCCGTCTCCGTCCACCAGCGTCTCGATGCTCGACCCGCGTGGTGGCTCCTCAAGCGAGACCGCACTGACCTCGACGGGTGCCGGCGGCATCGCCTCGGCACCCTCGATTTCGGCGACCAGCACCGCGGTCATGTCGCTGATCTCGCGCGTCTGCATGAACAGCTCGGCGAGCGAGCGCTCCGGCCCGCTCGCCAGCGTGCTCGCGATTTCGGCAGGGGGGACGACCGACTCGACCTCGCTGCTCACGAGCAGCAGTTGATGGTTCTCCAGCGAGACAGAGCGGAAGACCGGCTCAACGGGTTCGCTCCCTCCGAGCGGCAAAGCGCTCGGCTCCCCATTCGTCGTCAGTCGTTGATAGCCGTCGGGTCCCCACAGGTAGACGGAGCCCGGCCCGACCTGCGCGATCGTGGCCTCCTGCTCGCGGATCACGACGCAGGTGACGCCCATCGATACCTGGTGCTCGCGTAGCGACCGACGATTCCACTCGGCGAGGTTGCCGTGCGCCTGCTCCAGCGCGCGCAGCAGGCCGCCGGTGATCGAGAGTATCTCTCGGGCAAAGAGCTCGGCCACGGCACTCGCGACCTCGTGGCAGAACTCACCTGAGCGCTCGTCGACCGGTTCCGTCAGCACCAGCAACCGGGCGTCGGCATCACCATCGGCGCGCCCGCGCTCGGCAAGCCAGGGGCCGTGCTCCTGCACCTGCCCGTCGGCGATCGCATAGCGTCCGACCCAGATACCCATTCAGGCGCTCACCAGCGGGGAGGTGTGCGAGACAACGGACGCGCGAGCGGCGGGTACCGCACGCGACGGCGCAATGATAGCGCTATCGCGAATCAGCGGCTCACGGGAGTTCAACGTCGAACGAGCGGTCGACCGGGACGATCAGGCAGTCGCGACTTCTGGCTGAAGGCGGTATGTGCAGAGGTTGTCGCCGCGCACGCGGCATTCGATGAGACGCGCATCCATCTGCGTTAACTCGCGGACGTAGGCGATGTCGATCGCGCAGACGGATGAGTTCTGACGCGCGACCTCGGGGTACGGGCAGGTGCGCTCGTGCAGCAGGAACGCGCCTCCGCCCTCTTCCCAGTCGGCAACGATGTGCTGATCGCGGAGCACCGCGCACGCCTCGCCCACGCGCTCAAGCGGCGTGGTTGCCGTCTCCAGGCGCTGGACGTGCGGCGCGGCCATGCGAGTCGCCACGCCTCGGATCACCTGCTGGAAGCCCTCGGCCCCATACGAGGCGCGGACCTCGTCGAGCAGGACGTTTGATAGCAGGTCATATACGAGCGGATAGCTTGCTTCGCCGGCGGCCGTGAGCGAATAGACGAGCGCGGGACGGCCAACCTTGCCGCGCTCCTCGCGGCTCTCGATCAGGCCGCCCTGCTCAAGGATCGTGAGATGCTGACGCACGCCGGTCGCCGTCAGTCCGAGAATCTCTCCGAGATTACGGACTGTCGCGTCAGGATTGACGCGAAGGTAATCAAGAATCTGCTGTCGAGTTTCCTGCATCATCGCTTCGACTATACATGGATTGGCGTTGAACGGAATCTGTCAGATTGCTGATCTCAGATACGACGGACTAGCATCGTAGAAAGTTCGGAGGTTCACATTGGCAGATGACCCACTGCTCCATCGCGCACACGCTGACCTGATCGCCGAGCGTGCGGCCGGTCAGTTGCGCGAGTTGCTGACTACGCTGACGAGCGAAATCGACCCGTTTCCGCCGTTTCCCGGCGCGCTCTTCACGTACGGCATCGAGGTGGAGCCCCCCACCGACGGCGGTGATGGCCATGGTTGCGTGATCCTAGCCGACGACGGCGGCATCTACGAGCTGCAGGTCGGCCTCGATGTCGATCAAGCCGACACCGGCTCGGCGGTCGCGATGACGGAAGAGAACCGCGTCAGCCTCGACGATCTGCCGCCGGCCGAGTTCATCGGCTACGCGCACCGCGCGGTCAGCGCGGCTGTCGAGTACCTGCTCGCGCAGCAGCAGTAGCGGAGCGCCTTTCACGGCGCGCGACCCTGCTAGCGGAGCACGACCTGCTACTCGCGGAGCGCGATCCCTTGCGCGACGTCGGCGGGGACACCACCCGCGACCCACGTCTCCTCGTGCGCTGAGAACTCTTCGCCGATCTTGAAGATGATCGTGTCGCCGTTGCGCACGCCACAGATCGAATCGCCGGCGATGCGCACGATCCAGAACCCGCCGTCATCGACCGTTGAGCGCTCACAGACGATGTCCTCACAACCGGGCCGCGTGCTGTTGAAGGTCGTGACGACTGCCCCCTCGGCCAGTTCGAAGCCGTAGTAGATCGCCGGTGGCGCGGAGGGGCCAGGCGAGCATCCGGGTACGGCCGTCCGCGTTGCGGTCGCCACAACGACGACGGCGGGCGTGGGCGTGGCGGCCAGCGTACTGGTCGGAGCGGCCGCCGGGGCATCCGAGGAGGGCCGGATCAGCGACCCGCGGGCGTCGCGGTCGGCTCGGGCGTCGCTGACTCGACGGTCGCCGTCGCTGACGTACCGCCGGTAACTCCGCTGGCGGTGGCATCGTCATCCGCGTCGCCGCCACCACACGCGATCAAGGCGGCGGCGAGGGTCGCGACGATCCACTGTCGAGGGTGCCCGATTCGAATCAAGAGTGCTCCGCAGCCAGGCCGTGTCGAGAACAGTCTCGCCGTTCGTTACTCCGCGCGAAAGTCACCGGATTTGCCGCCGGACTTCGCGACGAGCCGCACCGCCTCGATATGCATCGTGCGCTCGACCGCCTTACACATGTCGTAGACGGTCAGCGCCGCCACACTGACGGCTGTCAGCGCCTCCATCTCGACGCCAGTCTGAGCGGTCGTGCGTACGGTCGCCTCGATCACGATCGCGGGGCTGGCGTGGTCCGGATCGAGCAGAAGTTCGACGGCACTGAGCGGGAGCGGGTGACAGAGCGGAATCAGGTCCGGCGTGCGCTTGGCAGCCATCACACCGGCCACGCGCGCCACCGCCAGGACATCGCCCTTCGGGATCTGCCCATCGACGATCAGACGCAGCGTCTCGGGCTGCATCTCGATGCGTCCTCGTGCCGTCGCCTCGCGCACCGTCGTGTCCTTGGCGGAGACATCAACCATGCGCGCGCGCCCCTGCTCGTCGAGGTGGCTCAGTCCCGCGTCTCCCGCGGTCGCGGATGGGGTCTGCTCGCTGCTCACGCTCACCGTCGATCTCCGCCCGAGCCTATCCGCCGATGTATGACATCTCGATGCGAGGCAGGTCGCCGCTCGCGCTGGATCGCAGCTCCGAGTAGCGGTCCTCGCGCTCCGCCCAGACGCCGCGAATCAGATCCGCGAGCGCGCCATCATCGATGCCTTCGCGCAGCGCGGCGCGCAGGTCGATGCCCTGGATCGCGAAGAGGCAGGTGTAGAGGCGGCCGTCCGCCGAAATACGGGCGCGGGTGCATGTCGCGCAGAACGGCTCGGTGACCGACGTGATCAGGCCGATCTCGCCCTCGCCGTCGGCGTACGCCCAGCGCTTCGCCACCTCGCCGTCGTAGTTCGGCTCAAGCGGCACCAGTGGCAGTTCGGCGTTGATACGCTCAATCAGGTCGGCCGAGGTCACGACCTCGCCGAGGTTCCAGCCGTTGGTCGTGCCGACGTCCATGAACTCGATGAAACGAACGATGTGGCCCGTGCCCTTGAAGTGCCGTGCCAGATCGACCAGCGTGTGGTCGTTCACACCGCGACGGACGACGGCGTTGATCTTCACGGGGCCGAGCCCCGCCGCGGTCGCCGCCTCGATGCCCTCGAGCACGCGCGTGACCGGGATCTCGGCGTCATTCATCGCACGGAAGACGCCGTCGTCGAGCGAGTCGAGGCTGACGGTGATGCGATCGAGGCCAGCCTCCGCCAGCGCGTCCGCTTGCGCGGCGAGCAGCGACGCATTCGTCGTCAGCGCGAGGTCAACGCCATCGCCATCACCCTCGATGGCGGAAAGCATCGCGATCAGCTTCGGCAGGTCGGCGCGCAGTAGCGGCTCGCCGCCGGTCAGCCGGAACTTCTGCACGCCGAGGTCGGCAAAGACACTGGCGGTGCGAGCGATCTCCTCGAAGCTGAGAATCTCGTCGCGGGGCAGAAACGTGAAGTCAGAACCAAAGACCTCGCGCGGCATGCAGTAGCGGCAGCGGAAGTTGCAGCGGTCGGTGACGGAGATGCGCAAGTCCTGCAGCGGCCGCTGGAAGCGGTCGAGCAGCGGCAGATCGGCAGGCGAATCGGGCGCGGTCATGCGAGTTCCTTCAGCACCTTGATCATCGCACGAATTGCCAGCGCCCGGTGGCTAAACGCTGACTTCTCGTCGCCAATCTGCGCCATGGTGCGCCCGTCCGGCAGCTCGAACACCGGATCGTAGCCAAACCCGTTCGCGCCGCGCGGCTCAGCCGCGATCCGCCCCTCGACGGTGCCCTCGCGCGAAACCGTCGCGCCCCCCGGCAGCGCGAGCACGATCGACGCCCGGAAGCGTGCCGCCCGACGCCCAGCCGGCACGTCGTGCAGCTCGTCGAGCAGCAACCCGCAGCGCTGGTGGTCGTCGCTCGCCCGCCGTCCGCCGTAGCGCGCCGAGAAGACGCCGGGACGACCATCGAGGGCATCGACCTCCAGCCCGGAGTCGTCCGCAAGCGCGGGGAGCCGGGCGGCGCGAGAGAACGCGATCGCCTTCAGCGTGGCGTTCTCAAGGTAGGAGCGCCCGCCCTCGATCACGTCGGGCGCGGAGAGCGCGATGTCGGCTGGGGCCAGCACCTCCCAGCCGCAACCATCAAGCAGCTCGCGCAGCTCGCGCACCTTGCCGGCGTTGCCCGTCGCGAGCACGAGCCGCCTGGGAGCGGACTGACTGGTCGCCACAGGAACGCTAGCGCAGCTCGACCCAGCGGGGGTCCAGCTTCTCGGCGACGGACGGCATCGTCATGAACTCCATCTCGTCGAGCGGCAGACGGTGGGGCTCAAAGGGGCCGTGCTTACGCAGGTAGTCCGTGACCGTGTTCGCCTCCGCACGTGCGTTGTCGAAGGACGGGTCGTCGAAGAGGTCGCGCGGACCGACGAGCTTGCCTTCGGCGAGCTGGAAGCCGAGTGCCACCACCCGAGGCGGCCCGTCGAAACGGCCGGCCTGCGCGTTCGCAGTCGCTACCGGCATCAGCGGACCGGTGTGGGAGCCGCGCATGAAGCCCTCGACGGTCCACGCGGTCGTGAACGGCTCCAGCGCCTCGCCAACGGCCGGGAAGTCGCCCTGGCAGCGCACGATCAGCGCCGGGTCGTCGCTGCCGACGTAACGCCCTGCCGCCGCCGCGAGCTTGTCCGTCGACGCGACGGCGACGACATCGCCACCACGACTGACGACGCGCTTCACCACGTAGCGTGAGGAAGCACCGATGAAGACCAGCAGGTCGTAGAGCTCTTCCGGCACGCCGAGCATGATCTTTCGCTGCGCCTTGACGTCGTGCACCTCGAACGCGAATCCCGCGTGCATCGACTCGGCCATCACGAGACCGGGCGTGTTGAAGGGGTCGGCGAAGGTCTTGTAGAGCGGGATGTTGAACGCACCGGTCGATGTCTCGCTGGCGAGAAAGACGATTACCGGCTCGGACGTCCGCTCCTCGAATTGCAGCTCGGCGGAGACCGGGCCCGCCCCGGTGATGCTGCCCGGGAAGGTGTCGACAAGCAGATCCTGTCCCGCGCCGTAGAGCTTCAACTGCCGGGCGACGGCGGTGCCCTCGACGAAGGTGTCCCAGGCGAAGCGGTGGACGGTCTCGGCGTCCTCGCCGTGCTCGTGCGAGACGATCAGCACGAGGTCTTCGCCGCAGTGCGTGACGAGCCCATCGATCAGCAGCCCGGCCTGCACGGAGCGCTCGACCGCCTCCGAAGCGATGGCGAGCAGGTCCGGATGCACGGCCGATTGGCCGACGAATCCGCCGACGGCAGCCTTGATCACGCTCAGTGTCTGCGGCATGGCATTCCTCGCGATGTGCTCGCAGATACGGGCGCAAGCTGACGGCGCGGATCGTAGCGACGGCGGACGAGGGCGGTCAAACCGTCACGCGTGCCGCCACCATCGTCGCGGCTACGCCTGCGCGGCGAGCGGACCGAGCCGCGTCTCCAGTTCCGTGATCGCCTGCTCGGCGATTCCCCTCGTCTTCGACTGCAGGTCCCACTCAAGGTGCGCCGAGTTGTCGAAGAACTGGCGCAGGGCGACCAGCGTCTCGCGATCGCGCTGATGCTGGTGGTCTCCATCGACCGCGCGGAAGCCCTGTAGCTTCCGTCGTCCCTCGCGGCCACCCTCGGAGGTGTACCAGTCGCGGATCGCCACGCCGCAGCCGGTCGCGGCGAGCGTCTCACCGAGCGGCGTCGCGCGCGGCGGTGCGCCGGCGGCAAGCGCGCGAGCGGTCATCGAGCGCGCGGAGGAGTCGTACTCGACCATCAGATGGCCGCCGACAGGAACGAGTTGTGCGAGGTGGCCGAAGACGACCCGCTCGACGGACTCGGGCACGGTCACTTCCTGCCCGCTATCCATCGGCAGCACCTCCCGGTAGTCGATCACCTCAACCCAGTTGTGCCCCGCGACCGGGCCGGTGTTCACGATGCCGAGCAGCAGCGCGTCGTTGCTGTGCCCCAGCTCCTTGCTCTCGAGGAAGAGCCGGAAGTAGTGCGCCCCGACGGCGTTCGACGGCCCGAGCCACGCCTCGATGCTGATGTCGACGCCAACGGCTGCGCCATCCCAGCGCGCCGCCGGGTGAGCGGGCAGCTCGCCGAGGCGACGCCAGCGAGGGTCGGGCGAACCGTCCGATGTGCCATTCGATGTCCCGCTCGATGTCATGACAAGAACGTATCAGGTCGCGCGCTCCGCAGGCACGCTGGATACACTGCCCGCATGACGAGCGACAGCGATCTCCAGGCGTACATCGGTGCCGTTCGACGCCTGCTCGCGCACGGTGGGTTCGAGCGCACGGGCAACGCCGCCGAGGCGAAGAAGTGGGATGTCGACCACATCGGCGCGTTCCTCGACGCCCACGACCGGCCGGATGCGCGCCACACCGTCCACATCGCCGGCAGCAAGGGCAAGGGCTCGACCGCGACGATGGTCGAGAGCATCCTGCGCGCCGCCGGTGCCCACACCTTGCTTGAGACCTCGCCGGACCTGCACCAGGCACGCGAACGCATCGCAATCGACGGCGAGGCGATCGACCACGCGACGTTCGCCACAGTCGCCGATCGCCTGCTCGCGGACGAAGCCAGCGCCGGCTGGTCCTATTTCGAGCTGCTGACCGTGATGGGCTGGCTTGCTGCCGCCGAAGCCGGCTGCGACTGGCAGGTGCTTGAGTGCGGGCTCGGCGGCCGGCTCGACACCACGAACGCCGTCGCCGGGAAGGCCGTTGCGACGATCATGCCGATCGACCTCGAACACACCGCCATCCTCGGCGAAACGATCCGCGAGATCGCGGCGGAGAAGGCCGGCATCATCACCGGCCCGTGCGAGGTCGTCGTCTCGCCGATGCGCGCCTCGGCGCTCGACATGATGCGGGCGCGTGCGCATGAGGTCGGCGCGACGCTGCACGTGATCGAGGACGACTGCGCCGTCCGCGTCGCGAGCCAGAACCTCGAAGGCCAGCAGATCGACCTGAAGACGCCGCTGCGCACCTACCGAGGGCTGCGCCTGCGGCTCGTCGGCCCGCACCAGGTGCAGAACGCCGCGACCGCGGTGCGCAGCGCCGAGCTGGCGTGGGCGAGCACTGGTGAGGAGCTGCCGGAAGCCGCCGTGAAGGACGGTCTCGCGAGAGCGCAGATCGCCGGCCGCTTCGAGGTCGTGCGCCAGAAGCCGCTGACGATCGTCGACGGCATGCACACGCCCCTCGCAGCGAAGCGATTCCGCCAGACGATCGCGAAGCTGAAGCTCCCGGCCGAGCGCGTCACCGTCGTCGGGCTCTTCGACGGCAAGGAGACGGATGACATCGCCGAGGCGCTGGTCGAGCGCGGCGAGACAGTGATCGTCGCGCCTCCGAACTCGGAACGCGCCGCCGACGTCGTCGACGTCGTGCGCGCGTTCACCGAGGCCGGGGCGAACGTGCAGCGGGCAGCGAACATCGAGGGCGCGATCGACGTCGCCAGTGCGATCGCGGGCGAGCGGGGGGTGGTCTTCGTCGTCGGCAGCCTCTACACCGTCGCCGAGGCGCGCGAGCAGTTGCTGGCCGTCGCCGGTGACCGGGCGTTTGGCCTGCGCTAGTGCGATACTGGCGACCGACCGCGAGAGATTGGGCATAGATGGCACAGAACGGCACGGATGCGAACGGGCGACGTCGCGTGGTCGTGACCGGTCTCGGCGTCGTCTGCCCGCTCGGCAACGACCTCGAGACGATGTGGTCGCAGTCGATCGCGGGAATCTCAGCCACCGGCCGGCTCTCGGTTGTCGACGCACTCGATGACCCCGACACCTACCCCTGCCAGGTCAGCGGCGAGGTGCAGGACTTCGACCCGACGCAATACCTCGACCGCAAGACCGCACGTCGGATGGCACGCTTTTCGCAATTCGCGATCGCCGCGAGCAGCCAGGCGATCGCGCACGCCGGCCTCGACCTTGAGTCCGAAGACCGCGCGCGCATCGGCACGATCGTCGGCAACGGTGGCGGCGGACTGCCGAACACCGACCAGGCGATGCGCACGGTGTTGAAGCGCGGTGGCATGAAGGTCGACCCGCTCTTCATCGCGAAGATGCTGCCGAACATGGCCGCCGGCAACATCACAATCGAGTTCGGCCTGCAGGGCTACACGAACACCGCGACCACCGCCTGCGCCGCAGGCACGCAGGGCATCGGCGACGCGGCGGAGGTGATCCGGCGCGGCACCGCAGACGTCATGATCGCCGGCGGCTCGGAGGCCGGGATCAGCGAGATCGGACTCGCCGGCTTCGCCTCCATGCGCGCGCTCTCGACAGCGCACAACGACAACCCCGAGGCCTCGTCGCGGCCCTTCGACCGTGACCGCAGCGGGCTCGTGCCCGGCGAGGGCGGCGGCATGCTGGTCCTCGAGAGCCTCGACCACGCGCTCGCTCGTGGCGCCACGCCGCTGGCGGAGATCGCCGGCTACGGCGTCAGCGCCGACGCCACCTACCTCGTCGCGCCGCCCGAAGACGGCAGCGGCGCGGCTCGTGCGATGCGCACGGCGCTCGACGACGCGGGCCTGCCGCCGGAGGCCGTCGATGTCGTCTCCGCGCACGCCACCGCCACGCAGGTCGGCGACATCGCGGAGACCCACGCGCTGCACTCGGTCTTCGGCAAGCACGCCTACGACGTTCCGGTCACCGCGATGAAGTCGCAGATCGGCCACCTGCTCGGTGGGGCGGGCGGTGTGGAGACAGTCGCGGCGGTGCAAATGCTGCTGACGGGAACAATCCCGCCGACGGTGAACCTCGATAACCCCGACCCGGAGTGCGACCTCGACTACGTGCCGAACGAGGCGCGCAGCAGCGACGTTGCAGTCGTCATGAAGGACTCCTTCGGCTTTGGTGGGCAGAACGCGGTGCTGATCTTCAAGCGATACGAAGGCTAGCGCGATGCCAACAGCGATCCGAGTGATCTACGCGCTGGCGATCGGCGTCTTCGTGGTGCTCACCGTCGGCTTCGGCGGCGTCACCTTCTTCCCCGGCCCGGAATCACCCGACTTCGACACGGGCCCGCGCCCCGTTGCGACTGTCGACGACAAGGGCGTGCGTACTCTCCCGACCGAGGCTGAACTTGAAGCGCAAAGGGAACGGGACGACGCGTACGACGAATGGCGCGACGAACGAGACGCGCACCACCGTCGCATGCTGGCAGGGGTCGTCGTGGCGGGCGGGCTGTTGATCCTCGCGGGGGTCGCAGCGACGGCCCTCGTCGACGTGCTGCGCATCGGCTTCATGCTGGGCGGACTGTTCACCGTGCTCTGGGGGCTGGCCGCCTTCTCGGACGGCGTCGGCAGCGGCGCAAGATTCGCCGTCGCGCTGCTGACGCTGGCGGTGCTGGCCTCGCTGGCGCAGCCGGGTATCCGCAAGCGCGTGCGCAACGCGCTGCGCATTAGCGACTCGGACGACCTGCTACCGAGCTAACGTCCACGCCGTCAGCAGCAGGCCTGGGCCGCAGTGTGCCTCAGGCGGCTGTGATGCCCTTCTCGTCGTCAGCCGTGATCGCCGGCAGCATCCCGTCGAGCATGATCTCCAGCGCCATCGTGTGCGCGCAGGTCGTGTTGTGGTCGAAGAACTCACACGAGCAACTCCATCGACCGTCGGCCAGACTGACCTCGTGAGAGTCGTTCTGACCACTCACCGTGACCGCCAGGGTCGCGAAACCGAAGCGGTCGCGTTCCTCGGCGTATCGGTGCGCCTTCGCCACTTTGCCGATCATCCCAGAGTGCATGGGATCTCCAATCGCCCGAGGGGAGAACGAGGGCACCCGGAACACAAAGACGCCGCGGTAAACCGCGGCGTTGCGTCGTGCTTCGGGTGAGAAGTTTCCATCGCAAGACTCCTTCTGGCAGGAGACTAGACCTCCGTACGATCGCACGTCAACGGACGGTGGCAGGACCTTCGGACCTTGTCAGCCAGACGGAAGATCTCCCCCGCCCGTACGCGTCAGCGCGGTGTATGTCGGACCGTCGTTGCCGAGGTCGGATCGCACGAGCGCGACGCCCCTCGCGCGGAACTCCGACGCGGCCGTCACGGCCGGAGGAGCGACCGATGCGACCGCCTCCGCGATCGCTCGGCGCTCCGTGCGCGACGCCCGACGGTGCACGCGCGCGAGCGTGACGTGCGGCCGAAAGTCGCGCTCATCGGCTCTCACGCCGCTGCTCACAACGGCGCTCTCGACCGAAGCCGCGAGCCTCGCGAGCCCGCTTTCGTCACCGTCGATGCCGAGCCACACCACCTGCGTGCGTCCGGCTGGACCGAACGTGCCGGCAGCCGTCAACGCGAGGGCAACATCGATCGGCTTGGTGACAGCCATTGCGTCGAGCGCTTCGCTGATCGTGGTGGCACGCTGCTGATCGACCTCGCCGATGAAGCGCAGCGTCAGGTGCAGTAGCGACGGGTCGACCCAGCGCAGACGTGCGCGGGCGTCGTCGTCGAGCCCGCCCTCGATCTCGCGTCGGACGCTGCGGGCGGCATCCCGCCACGCCTCGGGCAACTCGATCGCGACAAAGACGCGCATCGGACGCTCCGGTCCGCCTAGAGCGAGAGGAAGCGCTCGGCATTCGCGCCGAGCACGGCCGCGCGGTCGGCGTCACCGTCGATCGCCGCTTCGACAGCAGCGCGGTCGCGCGCCTGGTCGCGCAGCGGGTAGTCGGAGCCCCAGAGCACGTGCTCGCTGCCGACGAGCGCGAGCGACTGCGCAAAGACGGCGGGGTCGTAGAGTAGTGGCGACGCGGCGCTGTCGAAGGCGAGCCGGCCGCTGGCGAGCACCGCTCGCACCTCCGGCATCAGCGCGTAGAACGGGAAGCCGCCGCCCCAGTGACCCGCGATCACGCGCGAGCGCGGGTCGGTACAGGACTCGATCAGTTGCCAGAGCGCGCCCGGCGTGTAGCCGCCCGATTTCCCGGGATACTGGTGCCCGACCTCTTCCGAGGAATGAAGGAGCAGCGGCAGCTCCAGGTCGCCGGTTGCGCGCGTCAGCATCGCGGTCAGCGCCTCGTCGACGGGGGCTCCGGCCGCCTCATCGCCCGGACGTACTTCGCCGAGGCCGCGTGCTCCGCCTTCGAGGAGCGTGCGCAGCGCTGCGTCGTCGGTCGCGGCCGTGACAGGAACGAACGGCACGATGCGGCCAGCCGACGCCGCAGCAACCTCCAGCAGGTAACTCGCGTGCTCCTCGGCGGTCGCAGCGTCGCCCCACCAGAAGCCTGCGGCGAACGAAACGTCGACGCCCGCGCTATCCATCGACGCCAACAGATCCTCGGCCGTGGCCATGCGCGCACGCGGCTCGCGGTACATCTCACCGAACGCGTCGTCAGACGCGGCGAGTCGCTCCCGCTCCTCGATCAGGCGCGGTGGGAAGATGTGGGTATGGACATCGACGATCATCCGGGGCATCGTAACTACCAGACGCACTCAAGTGCGCGCTAACCCTGGCGGGGTTAGAGGCTGCCGGCCCGTCCAATCGGCAGTAGGCCGTGCGCAACGCGGCACAGGTACCCATGCCAGCTCCCCACGACCCAGCCACGCGGCGCTACCTGCGCAACGCCACGGCCGTCTCCGTGCTGTTCGCCGCTGCGATCGCCCTGCTCTGGATGCAGCCCCCGGCTGCGTTCGAGGCCGGCGAGGAGACCCTCGCGTGGCTGCGCAACGGCACCGATTCCAGCCGCGCGATCGCGACGACGGCACTGGTTGCGACGTCTGGACTGGCGTACGTCGTCGCATGGGCGCTCGCCAGTTCTCCACGCCGCCCGCTGCGGCTGCCCGCGAACCGTGGCACCATCACCGTCGATGAAGTCGCTCGCCGCCTCCGCGCGCTGCTGCTTGACAACGTCGACGTGCTCGACGCGGGCGTACGCGTCGACAATCTGCACGGGCGCGGCGTCGGAGTCGATGTGGCGCTCACGGTGACGGCGCACGCGCGCCTCGCTAAGACGTCGGAGGCTTCGACGATGGCGATCGAGCGGTATCTTGGCGATATCGACCTCGCGCTCGCGGGGCCCGTCCAGCTCGCCGTGAGCTACGAGGAACTGATCCTGAACGCACCGCAGAGGAGACGCACGATCGATGCCGCCTGATTCAGCCGCCGACGAGATCGCCATCGACGAGATCGAGAGCGGCCTCCCGGCCCCCTCCGACGAGCTGCTGCCAAACGTCGTTGAGGCGCTGGTCTTCGTATCTGAGGATCCGGTTCCACCGGCGCTGCTCGCGCGCACTCTGGGCGTCTCACGTCGGATGATCGACATCGCGCTCGATGCGATCGCCGAGTCATTGAGCGAGCGAGGGCTGCGCCTCCAAATCGGACCGGATGGCGCGCAGATCATCACCGCGCCTGAGGCGTCGCGGTACGTCGAATACTTCCTCGGACTCGAGGCACAACGGCGACTCTCGAACGCCGCGCTGGAGACGCTGGCGATCGTCGCGTACCAGCAGCCGGTGACGCGCGCGACGGTCGACACGATTCGCGGCGTGAGCAGCGACGGCTCAATCGCCACGCTGCGTGCGCGCGGACTGATCGAGGACTCTGGCCGCGCGCCCGGCCCCGGTCGCGCCAGGCTCTTCGTCACCACCCAGCGATTCCTCGAGCACTTCGGCCTCGAACGCCCGCAGGACCTCCCGCCGCTCGATGTGCTGGCACCGCTGCCACCGCCCGATGCGCCCGAGCCACTCGAGGGCATGGGGGCCACCGCGTCGGAACCGGACGCCAGCACAACCACCGACGAGACAGCAACCGACGAAGCCACCGATGAGGCCATCGACGAGGCCATCGACGAGGCCGCTGACCCCTCGACCCAGTCCGAGAGCGACGCGGCACCCGCCAGCTTCTAGGCGACGCGGCGATGCTCACCGTCAGCGTCGTCGTCACACTGCGACTGATCGAGACGCACAGCCTGAAGGAAAAGCGCGCCGTGGTGCGCTCGCTCGTCGAACGCCTGCGCACGCGGCATCGGCTCGCGGCCGCGGAGGTCGGACTTCAGGACGACGTGCGGCAGGCGGAGATCGGGTTCGCCGCCGTCTCGGGCGAGGCAGCAACGGCGCGCGCTCAGATCGAGGATGCCCTGCACTTCATCGATGACCACGTGATCGGGCGGGCGGACGTGATCGAGACTCGCATCGATGAATTCGCCCCTGGCGATGAGCGGTAGGGGCCGCGAACGGGGCCGTTCGCCAGTGTGCGCACATACCAAAGGCGCAACACAGAGAAAGACGGAAGGCACCCAGAGGGGTGGGCACCTTCCGTCAGTCTGATCGGCCCGCTGGGCCTCTAGCCGAAGCTAGAACTGGTACAGCGGCGGTGAGACGCTTCGCTCGATCTCGACGAGATCACGGCGCGCCTCGGCAATGCTCAGTTCGCGTACCCGACCGGCTGCAAGCAGCGCGTTGTAGTACGTGTTAACGCTCAATGTCATCCTGGGGCCTCCCCATCTCTCCCTTGCCTGGGCCTTCACCCTCGACTGGGAGCTTCGTGTGGAAACGGGCTTTGTGAAATCCCGCACTTGTACTATCGCGTATCTGAGACTCGATAACAAGTACTTGTTGTCACAATCACATTACGTTTGTCTGACGAGGTTTTGGAGACCTGTTCGTCAAATTCGTCTTTCTGATGGTCCTGCAGGTAGTTGCCCAGACTGACGAGGGTCAGACCATGCGACCAGAAGCAGCTGGCATCCGATGAAGTGAGCGAGCGTGACTGAGTCTGGCCGTGCTACTCGCTGGCCTTGGATACGATCAGCGTAACGTCGTCGTCCGAGGTGATTGCGGCCCCGGGATCTGGCGCCTGTGCGAAGACCTCACCGACCACAACGTCCGACTTCTCGACCTCGATCACGATGAAGCGCAGGCCGAGTTGCGTGAGCAGCGCCTCCGCCGTGGCGAGATCGACGCCGATGAAGTTGGGCGTCTCGCCAACGTCGAACGGCGGCACCGCCGCTGAGGCTGTCGCGCTGGCCGCGGCATCCGTGGTCGGCGTCTCGCTCGCGACTGGCGAGGCCGACGTCGGAGGTTGGATTGCGGGGATCCCGCTCTCATCGCCGCCACCCAGTCTGGTGAACGCGAAGGCAGCCGCCGCGACGATCACGACCACCGCAAGGACCGCAGCGATCACCGGGAGGTTCAACATCGGCAGCCCGAGGCCGGATCCGCGCCGCAGCCCGGCGATCGGCTCCAGCCCCTGCGGTGACGGCAGATCTGCGGGCAGCAGCGACATCGCCGCGTCCTCGTCGAGGCCGAGGTGCCGGGCGTACGCGCGGAGGAAGCCACGGGCGTAGACCGGGGCGGGCAGCAACTCGTACTGCTCGCGCTCGAGTGCTTCCAGGTAGTCGCGGTTGATGCGGGTGTCTCGCTCGGCATCGGCCAGCGTCAGTGCGCGCGCGCGGCGCGCCTCAAGCAGCAGCGTGCCGAGCGTGACGTCGTCGACGTCGCTGCCCGGACCATCGGAGTCCGGAGCGACAGCATCCGACGCGGCAGAGCCCAGCGCCCCGCCGTCGCCGTCGTCGCCGTCGGCCTCGGGAGGTCGGGGGCCGGTCATCAGATCGCGTCGACGCCCGGGAACTCGACGAGCGACTTCAGCCCGTTCATCGCCAGTCGTGACGTGTAGGCATCCGGCGAGTGCTCGATGTCGTAACGGTTCGTGGCAACGTCTGCCATCTGCTCGATCGCGCCGATCATCGCCAGTGTGCGGCGATACTGATCCGTCGTCGCGTTCTGCGAGCCGCTGAGCACGACCTCGCTGTAGTGGATGAAATTCGGGTCGAACGGCACCGGGTCGCTGCCCGCCGGGAACCCGGCGAAGAGATTGACGATCCCCTGCTTACGCACGAGGTCGAGCGAGGGCTGCACGAGCGCCGGAACGCCGACGGTCAGCACCACCGCGTCCGCGCCGTAGCCATCGGTGATCCCGCGCGTCGCTGCCGGTACGTCGTCGCTCTCCGGGTCGAGCACCAGATCCGCGCCCCAGCGTGCGGCGATCTCGCGCCGCTCGGCGACCGGTTCGCTGACGATGATCGGAGCCGCGCCAGCCGCGCGGGCGAGCAGCAGGTGCAGCAGCCCCATCGGGCCGGCACCGACGATTGCCAGCGATGTGCCGGGCACGACCTCGCAGAGCTCGATCGAGTTCAGCGTGCAGGCCGTCGGCTCGGTCAGGGCCGCGACGTCCATCGGCAGCTGGTCGGGCATCTTCAGCACGTGGCCGAGGCTCACCAGCTCTTCCGGGATCAACAGGTGCTGCGCGAACCCGCCATCGAGGTCATAGCCGAGCGTGCGACGCGAGACGCAGCGGTTGCGCTTGCCGATCAGGCAGTAGCGGCAGTGCCCGCAGGCGAGGATCGGGCAGATGATCACGCGGTCGCCCTCCGCGAAGCCCTCAACGCCATCGCCGATGGCATCGATCACGCCGGCGATCTCGTGGCCGGGAATCACGCCCGCATCGGCGTGCTTCTCACCGCGATAGACGCGCACATCGGAGGCGCAGAGCGAGGCGGCGGCCACGGCCATGCGCAGCTCTCCGGGGCCGGGTTCCGGCAGCGGTCGATCCTCCACCGTCACGTCGCCGGGGGCGTTGAAGATCGTCGCGCGCATCGATGCCATGAGCAGTCCCGCCTGTGCACTGGGCCCTCAGCCGCCGGACGGCACCAGCCGGCAGCGGATCAGGGCGTTGGGGTCGAACCGGAGTATCGCGCGGCACGACGCGCTGTGCCAGAAGGACGCACGGCGTCGGAAGGATGCGTTGCGCCGAAAGTCAGCGCACGAACAGTAGACGTGCGGAAAGAGGCAACGAGTCGGAGGGCGTGGGGAAGAAGAGCGGCGTGAGCCTAGCTCGCGGCCTGCATCGCCTTCAGCGCCTTCGCGAGGCGTGACTTGCGTCGTGACGCGGAGTTGCGATGGATGATGTTGTGACGAACGGCGGAATCCAGGGCGGACTGTGCTTCGCGAACGGCATCGGCGGCGGCAGCGTCGCCATCCTCGATCGCCTCGCGAGCGCCGCGCAGGGCGTGCGTGAGCTGCGTGCGAACCGGACGGTTGCGCGACGCGCGGCGGATGTGTTGCCGAGCGCGCTTCTTTGCGGAGACGGTAATGGGCATCGATATCTCTCAGCTGCCGAAATATCGTAGCGCCCTCGCGCGCCAGATGCACCCCGGGGCTAGACTTCCGCTCAGGACACCCGGCGACGCAGCAGGAACGCCCCTTGTCGAACGACCCCACACAGCGGCCACCTGACGCGCCGGACGCACCCGCCGATGGCAGCGCGGGCGACGGATCGGGCGGCGGATCCGGTCGCCTCTTCAGCTTCCTCAGTGGCGGCGGCGCGCAGACGAGCGTAGCCAGCGCCGCGGGCATCGTGATCGTTGGCTTCCTCGGCTCGCGCCTGCTCGGGCTGCTGCGTTCGGTCGCGATCGCCGACGCCTTCGGCACCGACCCGGAACTGGACGCGTACTGGGTCGCCTTCCGCCTCCCCGACCTGGTCTTCCAGGTGCTGGCCGGGGCCACGCTCTCTGCGGCCTTCATCCCGACGTTCAGCCGCGTCGCGCTGCGTGGCGGCGAGGCGGCGGCGTGGCGCCTCGCATCGAGCGTGCTCAACATCATCGCCGTCGCCACGCTCGTCGCAGCCGCCGCCGCCTTCGTGCTCGCGCCGTTGATCGTGCCGCTGCTCGCGCCCGGTCTGGGCGAAGACAGCGGGCGGCAGGACGAGCTTCACGCGCTGGCGGTCGAGCTGACGAGGATGATGCTGCTCTCGCCGATTTTCTTCGGCATCTCCGGGATGCTGACGGGGATGCTGCACGCGCGGCAACGCTTCCTCGCCCCGGCGCTCGCGCCGATGATCTACAACGCCTCGATCATCGTCGGTGCCATCGCGCTCGAGCCGGCGTTCGGGGTCCACGGCCTCGCGATCGGCGTGATCGCCGGTGCGGCGGGACACCTCGCCGTACAGCTCCCGGCGCTGCGCGGAACGGGGATGCGATGGCGTCCGACGCTCGATTTGCGATCGGACGGCGTCGCGGAGGTCGCGCGGCTAATGGGCCCGCGCGTGCTCGGGCTGGCGGCGGGGCAGATCAACCTCCTGGTGCTGATCTTCTTCGCCTCGTTCGTCGTGGACGGGGCCGTGAGCGCGATCAGCTACGCCTTCCTGATGATGATGCTGCCGGTGGGCGTCGTGGGCATGGCGATCTCCACGGCCGTCTTCCCCACACTGGCGCAGCAGGCAGCCGAACAGCAGATGGAGGCATTGCGCCGCTCCGTCAGCAGCAGCCTGCGCATGATCCTCTTCCTCGCGGTGCCCGCGTCCGCCGGACTGCTGCTGCTCGCCCAGCCGGCGGTGCGCTTGCTCTTCCAGCACGGCGCTTTCGACGCCACATCGACCGAGCTCGTCGTCGACGCGCTGATGCTCTTCTCTGTCGCCGTCTTCGCCCATGCCGGCATCGAGATCCTCAGTCGCGGCTTCTACGCACTCTCGGACACGCGCACGCCGGTGCAGTTCGCGGTGCTGGCGATGCTCGCGAACGTGGCGCTCTGCGCCGCGCTCGTCGCGCCGTTCGGCATCCGAGGGTTGGCGGCGGCCGCATCGATGGCGGCGATCGCCGAGTTCCTGCTGCTGCTGCGGACACTGCAGGTGCGGCTCGGGGGCCTCGATGGCAGGGCCCTGCGCCGCTCGGTGACGCACACGGTCGTCGCGACGATCGTGATGGCGGAGGCCGTGGTGCTGCTGCTCGTGCTACTCGGAGCTGCGGGCGTCGACGATGCGAGCGTCAGTGGCGCGTTGCTCCTCAGCGTGGCCGGCGGCGGTGGCGGCCTCGCCGCGTTCGCGCTGGCGTCGATGCTGCTGCATAGCGAGGAGTACCGGGGCCTGATGCGGCGGCTGCGCCCCTAGGCGGCAACGTCGTCGTCGGGCGCGACTCGCCAACGCTGCTATACTGATACGGCCCCCCTCACTACAAGGGCACCCCACGAACAGACGCGCTACGCGTCTGCGTTTCGCGTGGTCCGTGACCCGACGATCCGAACATCGGGGGCATCGAAGGAGTACCCAATGGCATTCGCCGACCGAGAACTGACCTGCCGCGACTGTTCGTCCCCGTTCGTCTTCACGTCGGGTGAGCAGGAGTTCTACGCGAGCAAGGGGTTGCAGAACGACCCCGTCCGCTGCCCGTCCTGCCGCACCCAGCGCAAGATGATGCGCCCCGAGGACCGCGACGACGCTCCCAGCTACGGCGTCTACGCCTCGTGGGGTGGTCGCACGCCGCGCCAGCTACACGTCGCTACCTGCTCCGGCTGCCAGCGTTCCGCTGAAGTTCCGTTCGTCCCGCGCGGCGACCGGCCCGTCTTCTGCTCCGACTGCTACAACGAGGAGCGCAGGCGCCAGGAGGCGGTTGAGACCGCCGAGTCCGAGGCGATGGCAGCACGCTCCGTCTCGACCGGCGGCAGCAGCGCGCCCGAGGTCGAGCTGGAGGGTTCCGGCCGCAGTGAAGACGCCGCGACGGTGGCGGTCGCCGACGAGCCCGCGAGCGACGAGGCCGAGCAGCCTGCCGAGGAAGAGGAAGCGCGTCCGGTCGTCGCCGACACGGAGGCCGCCGCCGACTCCACACCGGCGCCGATCACGGAGTAGCCAGGCACCCGCGTCCGACGTCAACGGAAGACACGTGAGAGCGACCAACTTCGCGATCGCTGCGGCGCTCACTGCACTTGCTCTGGTCGCCGTCGGCTGTAGTTCCGACGGCGACGATGACGCGGCGCAACAGACGCCGGTACCCGAGGCCCCCTTCATATCCGCACCGCGGGTTCAGTCGTGGGCGTACCAGCTTCAGGGCGAGGACGGGGCGGACCTCGACCTCGCACCGCTTATCGCCTCGGATTTCGATCTGTTCGTGATCGACTACAGCCGCGACGGCAGCGACGAGGGTCGATTCACCAGCGCCGAGATCTCCGCGCTGCGGGATGGTGGATCAGGCGGACGCACGGTCCTCGCCTACCTCAGCATCGGCGAGGCGGAGTCGTACCGCAGCTACTGGGACCCCGCCTGGGAGTCCGAGCCGCCACCCTGGCTCGGACCGACCAACCCCGAGTGGGAGGGGAACTACAAGGTCCGATACTGGGATCCCGCCTGGCTCAACATCGTCCTCGAGTACCGGGACGACATCCGCGAAGCGGGGTTCGACGGCGTCTACCTCGACATCATCGACGCCTTCGAATTCTTCGGTCCCGACGGCGAGATGTTTGAGCAAGAGAACGCCGCCTCTGAGATGCTGAGCCTCGTCGCTCGCATCGCAGGATCCAGGCGGCAGCCGGGCTTGCTCGTCTTTGTCCAGAATGGCTCCGCCATCCTCGATGTGCCGGGGTTCGACGTCGCGAGCTACGTGCGGACGGTCGACGGGATCGGCCTGGAGGACACGTTCTACTTCGGCGACGCCGACGAGAACAATCCGCTTGATATCCAGTCGGAGGTCACCGACGTGATGGCCGCCTTCACATACAACGGCAAGCTCGTGCTCGCGGTCGACTACGTCACGGACGAGGCGAAGATCGCCGACTTCTGCACGCGCGCTCGCGACGAGGACTTCGTCCCGCTCACAACCGTGCGCGCGCTGGACAGGGTGCCGGAGCCGTGCCCCTGAACGTTGCCCCGCTCGCTGGCCCGTCCTACACTCGAAACAGAGGCTAAGACGGAGCGAGTAGTCCGCCGCAGACGGCTGTACGAGCGAACCCGGGACGGTGTGAGCCGGGTGCGAGCCAGCGACGGACGAAGATCACTCCCGAGCCGCCGACCGAACCCTCGTCCCCACCGTGCATCGACCGCACGCGGACGCAGGTAGTAAGCCCGGCCGGAGCGCCCACCGTTATCAGGGGCAGTGCCATCGGCGGCTGAACGCGGCCCGTGGTGCGGTGAGCGGTTCCTCATCGACGCGGTCGTGAGGAGCAACGCGGGTGGTACCGCGGGCGTATTGCCCGTCCTGCAACAGGGGCGGGCCTTCTTATACCCGCGGCACGGGCCGACCGACGCCCAACACAGCAGGAAGTACACCCATGGCTGACCCCGTCTTCGACCCGATCTCATCCCGCGTCGATTTCGTCGCGCAGGAAGAGCAGATCATGGAGCAGTGGCGCGAGCGTGGCACGCCCGAGCAGTACCTGACGCGCAACGACGACGCAGAGCAGCGCTACTCCTTCATCGATGGCCCGATCACGGCCAACAACCCGATGGGCGTCCACCACGCGTGGGGGCGCATGTACAAGGACCTGTTCCTGCGCTGGCGCACGATGCAGGGCTTCCGCCAGCGCTACCAGAACGGCTTCGACGGCCAGGGGCTGTGGGTCGAGGTCGAGGTCGAGAAGGAACTCGGCTTCAGCTCGAAGCGCGATATCGAGCAGTACGGCATCGACCGCTTCGTCGAGGAGTGCAAGGCGCGCGTCGATCGCTTCGCCGCCGTGATCACGGAGCAGTCGAAGCGGCTCGGCTTCTGGATGGACTGGGACGACTCGTACCACACGAAGTCGGACGAGAATAACTACACGATCTGGCACTTCCTCAAGGTCTGCCACGAACGCGGCTGGCTGTACGAGGGCACCGACTCGATGCCGTGGTGTCCGCGCTGCGGCACCGGTCTCTCGAACATGGAGATCGCGACCGAGGGCTATCGCGAGATCACGCACCAGAGTGTCTACCTGAAGTTCCCGCTACTCGACCGCGAGAACGAGTCACTACTCGTCTGGACGACCACGCCGTGGACGCTCGCCGCGAACGTCTCCGCCGCGGTGCACCCGGAGCTGACGTACGTGCGCGCCCGGCGCGGTGACGAGGTCTTCTACCTGGCGAAGGCCACGCTGCCCGTGCTCCACGGCGAGGTCGAGATCGAGGCAGAGCTGCCCGGCAGCGAGCTGATCGGCCTCACCTACAGCGGGCCATTCGACGAGCTCGCGGCGCAGGACGGCGTCGAGCATCGCGTGATCGAGTGGGACGAGGTCGCCGAGGACGAAGGCACCGGCATCGTGCACATCGCGCCCGGCGGCGGGCACGACGACTTCCTGCTCGGCAAAGAGTACGACCTGCCCGTGCTCGCCCCGCTCAATGAGTCCGGCCATTACATCGATGGCTACGGCGCGTTCGAAGGGCAATTCGCCGGCGACGTCGCGCCCGCCGTCTTCGCCTCGCTCGAGGAGAAGGGCGTGATGGAGCGCGTCGAGCCGATCACGCACCGCTATCCGGTCTGCTGGCGCTGCGACAACGAACTCGTCTTCCGCGTTGTCGACGAGTGGTTCATCTCGATGGACGAGTTGCGGCACGACATGATGGAGATCACGCGCCGCATCAACTGGGTGCCCGCCTTCGGCATGGAGCGCGAGCTCGACTGGCTGCGCAACATGGACGACTGGATGATCTCCAAGAAGCGCTACTACGGCCTCGCGCTGCCGATCTGGAAGTGCGAGTGCGGCCACGTCGATGTGATGGGCAGCGAGACCGAACTCGAAGCGCGCGCCGTCGAGGGCTGGGACAAGTTCGCCGGCAACTCACCGCACCGCCCGTACGTCGACGCGGTGAAGCTCGGCTGCCCCGACTGCGGCGAGCAGATGTCGCGCATCCCGGACGTCGGCAACCCCTGGCTCGATGCCGGCATCGTGCCCTTCTCCACGCTCGGCTACCGCCACGACAAGGGCGAAGGCTCGCAGTGGGCGGAATGGTTCCCGGCCGACTGGATCTCAGAGAGCTTCCCCGGGCAGTTCCGCAACTGGTTTTACTCGATGCTCGCCATGGGCGCGGCGCTCGAGAAGACCGAGCCCTTCCGCGCCACGTTCACCTACGCGCTGCTGCGCGACGAGAACGGCGAGGAGATGCACAAGAGTAAGGGCAACGCGATCTGGTTCGAGGACGCCGCCGACAAGATGGGCGTCGACGTGATGCGCTGGATGTACTCCCGCCACACGCCGGCGAACAACATGAACTTCGGCTACCACATCGGCGACGAGGTGCGCCGCAAGTTCCTGATCCCGCTCTGGAACGTCTACTCGTTCTTCATCACGTACGCGAATCTCGACGGCTGGGATCCGGCGACGGCGAGCGAGCCAGAGGAAAAGCCGGAGCTGGACCGCTGGATCCTCTCCGAGACGCATCTACTGACTCGCCACGTCACCGACTCGCTGGAGCGCTGGCGCCCGGAGGAGGCCGCGATGCACATCGAGGGCTACGTCGATGCTCTCTCGAACTGGTACGTGCGGCGCAGCCGAAGGCGCTTCTGGACGCCCGACGGCGAGGCGCCCGACGCCTCGGCGTACTGGACGCTCTACACCTGCCTGACCACGCTCAGCCACGTGCTCGCACCCTTCACGCCATTCGTGACGGAGGCGATCTACGGCAACCTCGTCGGCGACAAGATCGCGGGCGCTCCTAGCTCGGTACACCTCGACGACTGGCCAACCGCCGATGAGGACGCGATCGACGAGAAGCTGTCGGCCGCGGTTGAGATCGTGCGTCGCATGGTCTCGCTCGGCCGTGGAGCGCGCTCGACCGCGCAGATCCGCGTGCGTCAGCCGCTGGCGACAGCCCTGCTGATCCCGCGCACCAGCGACGAGCGCCGAGCGTTGCAGCAGCTCAGCGAGCAGGTCGCCGAGGAGCTGAACGTGAAGCGCGTCGAGGTCGCGGAGGAGGGCGGCGACCGCCTGCGTTACCGCATCCGTCCCAATCTGCCAGTGCTCGGCCCACGCTTCGGTTCGGAGATCGGCCGCATCCGCGCCGCCATCGAAGCCGCCGACGCAGCCAATCTCGCGACGAAGATGCGCACCGGCCAGCCGATCGAGCTTGATGGCTTTGAGCTGACCGGGGCCGACCTGCTCGTCGATGTCGAAGCGAACGAGGGCTGGTCAGCATCCGAAGACGGTGGCTACGCGACGCTGATCGACACCACGATCACGGCCGAGCTGGCGGCGGAGGGCTTCGCGCGCGAGATCGTGCGACGGCTACAGGACCTGCGACGCGACGCAGAGTTCGAGATCTCGGACCGCATCCACGTCAGCTACCAGGGTGACGCGGAGGTGCAGGCCGTCTTCGCCGCACACGGCGACTACATCAGCGAGGAGACGCTGGCGCTCTCAGTCGAGGACGCGGCAGCGGCCGACAGCACGACATCAGTTGACGTCGAGATCGACGGTCACGCCGTCACGCTGGCGGTGACGAAGGCGTAGCCGCCTAGCCCCACTCGTCCTCCTCGCGATCGGCGACTCGACGCGGGAGCGCCGGGCCGGCTTCCTCGACGGGTGCGACCGCGAGACCGCGCAGGAAGCGCCAGACGACGCCCCAGTTAGACTCGCTCGCGCCGGCGTGGCCGTGACGCGGCTCCTCGCGCAGCACATGCGGGATCTCTGCGGAGATCTCCGCGCCTAAAAGCATCAGGTTGGCGCTGAGGTAGACGAAGAAGAGCAGCGCGATCACGCTCCCGAGCGAGCCGTAGACCACGTCGTAGTTCCCGATGTTCGCGACGTAGAGCGTGAATCCGTGCTTCACGGCCTCGACGCCCAGCGTGGCGATCAGCGCCCCGGGCCAGACGTGGCGCAGGCGAATCTGCTGGTGCGGGAGCAGCCAGTAGAGGAAGAGGAAGGTGACGAAGGTGAGCACCACGGGAATTGCCAGCGCTCCCGCGTCCCAGAGCCACTCGAACCCCCCGAACTCGTTCGCCGACCGCACCTGCAGCACCTGCCAGACGGCGGTCAGGGTGAGCGAGCTGAGATAGAACACCCCGATCACCGGCATCAATGAGTAGTCGATCAGCTTCGAGCGCAGTAGCGGGCGGCCACGATCGACGTCGAAGACCACGTTGATCGAACCATTGATCACCCCGGCGAGCGTGCCGACGGTCCAGGTGGCGGCGATCAATGAGATCACGGTGACGGTTGGCCCGAGATCCGCGAGATCCCGCAACGAGTCCTCGAGACTCGTCTCCTTCACCGGTAGGGCGCGCACGATCGCGTCGAGCACGTCGGCCTGCACGCTCGCGTCGCGCAACACGATGCCGAAGGTCGAGATCGCCAGCACCGTCAGCGGGAAGAGTGCGAAGAGCGCGAAGTAAGAGATCGCCGCAGCCATGTGCGTGCAGCGGTCCTCGACGAAGCTAACGATCGCGCGTCGCAGCACCCGACGTGCGATCACCCACGGCGGCCGTGAGGTTGCGGAGTTCGAGTCTGCGGCAGCGGACAAATTGCCTCCCGGCACGAGACTGCACGCACGCATCGACGACAGCGCCTCGACGGAGCGCACGCGCTCGGCGATCCTAGTGGATGAGACCAGCGCGTACAGGGAGTGTCGCCGTGACCGACGGTGGAGGCCAGCAGGAGAGCGGCGGACTGGACGGCCTCGCGTTTCGACGCGTGGTGGTGAAGGTCGGAACGAACCTGCTCACAGGAGGCGGCGACCGCCTCGACGCTGACGAGATGGCGCGCATCGTCGCCCAGATCGCCACGCTGCGCGCGCGCGGCGGTGAGGCGATCGTCGTCAGCTCCGGCGCGATCGCGGCCGGACGCGAGCGCGTCAGCCCCGTCGAGGGTCGCGAACCACCCTCCGCTCAGGTGCTCGCCGCCGTCGGCCAGAGCCGCTTGATGTCGTTCTGGGATGAGCTGTTTGCGGCGCGCGGCATCACCAGCGCGCAGGCACTGCTAACGCGCGGTGACCTCGATGACCGCCTCGGCTACCTGAACACGCGGAACACGTTGCTCGCGCTGCTCGACCTTGATGTCGTGCCGATCGTGAACGAGAACGATGTGGTCTCCGTCGAAGAGATCGAGGCATCGGTGATCGGCGACAACGACAACCTCTCCGCGCAGGTCGCGAACCTGATCGACGCCGACCTGCTGCTGCTGCTCACCGACACCGCGGGCCTCTACACGGCAGACCCGACGAGCTCCGACGACGCCCGCCTGATCGAGACCGTCGACGTGATCGACGAAGACATCGAGGGGGCCGCGGCGGGCACCGCAGGACGGCGTGGCACCGGCGGCATGCGCACGAAGGTCGAGGCCGCACGCATCGCGACACAGTCAGGCACGCACGTGATCATCGCGGACGGCAGGCGCCCGGGTACCGTGCTGCGGGCCTGCTTCAACGACAACCCCGGCACGCACTTCCTACCGACAGGCGACCGCCGCGAGAGCCGCCGCCGCTACCTGCTCTCCGGGCTGCCGGTGCGCGGTGTGATCGTCGTCGATCGCGGCGCGGAGCAGGCGCTGCGGGGCGACGGCACCTCGTTGCTGCCAGTCGGCGTCGCGGAGGTCAGCGGCGAGTTCGAACGCGGCGACGTGGTGCGCATCGAATCCTCGGACGGCACGCACATCGCGAGCGGGCAATCGAACTACAACGCGGAGGATGTCGCGCGGCTGAAAGGCGTGCGCTCGGACCACATCGTCGATGTGCTCGGGCACGAGCACGGCGAAGAGATCGTTCACCGCAACAACCTCGTGCTCGTGTAGGATCGATCACCTCATGACCGCGATCGCACAGTCAGAAGCCACCGCGAAAGCCGCGCTCGCCCGCGTCGCGAGCCGCCGCATGGGATCGACAACGACCGACCAGAAGAACGACGCGCTCCACCGCATCGCCGACGCGCTGACCGCGGAGTCGGATCGCATCCTCGCTGTCAACGAGCCTGAGGTGCAGCGCGGCCGCGACAAGGGACTGACCGACGCCTTCATCGACCGCATGGTGCTGACCCGCGAGCGCCTGGTCGGCATCGCCGAGGACACCCGCGAGATCGCGGCGCTCCCCGACCCGATCGGCGAGATGATCGAGATGTCGACGCGGCCCAACGGCCTGCAGATCGGCCGTACTCGCGTGCCACTCGGCGTGATCGGCGCGATCTACGAGTCGCGACCGAACGTCACGGTCGATATTGCCGCACTCTGCCTGAAGGCCGGCAACACCGTCGTGCTGCGCTCCGGAACGGACGCGCACGATAGCTCCGCCGTGCTCGCCGAGATCATCGCCCGCGAGGCCGAGGCGGCCGGGCTGCCGTCCGGCGTCGTGCAGTTCATCGACTCGACCGACCGCGCCGAGGTAGGCGCGATGCTGGCGGCGCAGGAATCGATCGACCTGATGGTGCCGCGCGGCGGTGCCGACCTGATCCGACGCGTGATCGACGAGGCGAAGATGCCTGTCGTCGCTGGCGGCATCGGCGTCTGCCACACCTACATCGACACTGAAGCCGACCTCGAGATGGCGCGCGAGATCGCCGTCAACGCGAAGGTGAAGCGACCCTCCGTCTGCAACGCCATGGACACGCTGCTCGTGCATGCCGACGTGGCGGCGCGCTTCATCCCGGACGTTGCCCGCGCGATGCACGAGCACGGCGTCACGCTGCACACCGATGACCGCGCGGGAGCGCTGCTCGATGGTGGCGCGAGCGTTGCCGTCACGCCGGAGGACTACGACCGCGAGTGGCTCTCGCTCGACTGCTCGGTGCTGGTCGTCGACTCCGTCGATGAGGCACTGGCGCACATCGACATGCACGGCAGCGGGCACTCGGAGGCGATCGTCACGGACTCGTACCCGACCGCGCAGCGCTTCCAACTGGAAGCCGACGCTGCGGCCGTCTTCGTCAACGCCTCGACCTACTTCCACGACGGCGCGCAGTTCGGGCTCGGCGCGGAGCTGGGCATCTCGACGCAGCGCATGCACGCACGCGGCCCAATCGGGCTGCGCGAGCTCACGTCCTACAAGTGGCTGGTGCTCGGCTCCGGCCACACGCGCGACTAGCGCACACGCAACGACCCGACGCGACTACCCGAACCTAGCGACCAGCGGAGCGAGACCATGCCCGGCGAATACCGATTCGAGCGCGAAGCGCGCACACCCTATTCCGAGTCCTACACGATCGAGGACGCCGACCACTCGCTCGGCCGCGTCGACGTGCACTACACGAACTCCGTCGCCTACGCCACGCTCGCGATTCACGAGTCGCTCAGTGACGACGCGATCCAGGAGTTGATCGCGGAGATCGACGAGCAGCTCGTCACCTCCGCCGACCCGTACCGCGAGGACTTCATCGTCACCGTCTGGCGCGGCCAGGAGATCGGCACCTTCGCCGACGAGCCCGAGTTCGGCGAGGGTGAAGAGGGCGACACCGCCGAGGGGATCGCAGGCCTCAGCGGGTGAGCTCGACCTCCGGCACGCTCCCGCCGGGCATCAGCGCCGTGATCTTTGACCTCGATGGCACGCTCGTCGACACGCAGGCCGTCTGGCGCCGGGCGTTTGCCGAGGTGCTCACTGTCGCCAGCGAGCGCTACCCGCAGCTCCGCGAGCTTGGATCGCCGAAGCACGTGCATGACGATGTCTTCCAGCCGCTCGTGCTCGCCTGCGCGGTCGAACGAGGCGGGGAGTGGGACGACTCACTGCTACTCGAGGCGTTCCGCCGCTTCCTCGCGGAGCACGCCAGCACCGATGAGCCGCTGGCGAATGAGATGGACAGGCAATACGCCAGCAAGCGAGATGTCGGTTTCGAACTCTTCCCCGATACTCGCCCGACGCTCGATGCGCTGACCGGCCGATACCGGCTCGCGCTGATCACAAACGGTCGCGGGAGCAACCAGCGCTCACGGCTCGCGCCGCTCGGCATCGACGGCTACTTCCAGTCGATCGCCGTCTCCGGCGAACTCGGCATCCGTAAGCCCGACCCCGCGATCTTCAACCACGTGCTCAAGGCAATCGACGTGCCCGCCGCATCCGCCGTCTACATCGGCGACAGCTACACGGCCGACGTCGGTGGCGCGAAGGGCGCGGGGCTGGCGGCGGTCTGGCTCAACCGCGAGGGTGCGGCGATGCCGTCGGACGGCCCGCAGCCGGACGCGACGCTCGCGACGCTCGACGAGCTACTACCGTTGCTGGGAGTGGGATAGGGCGGCCGACCGGACGGCTGAGCTACGCCTTGCGCGCGACCGCGCGCTTCGTCGCCGTCACGATGTTCGGGACGGTCAGTCCCATGATCTCAAGCACTTCGCTCCAGGTGCCTGACTCGCCGTAGCGGTCTTCGACACCGACGAACTCCATCGGCACGGGCTGACGGGTCGCGAGCGTCTGCGCGGCCATCGCGCCGAGCCCCGAATGGGTGAGGTGCTCTTCCGCGACCACGATCGCGCCGGTCTCGCGAGCGGCAGCCTCAAGCGCGTCGACGTCGAGCGGCCGGATCGTCGCCATGTTCAGCACGCGGGCATCGACGCCGTCGGCGGCCAGCAGCTCGGCGGCGGCGAGCGCGCGCTCGACGAGCATGCCGTAACTGATGATCGTCACGTCGCCACCGTCGCGCATCACGTTGGCCTTGCCCAGCTCAAAGCGCGGGCCGTCGGTGTAGAGGATCGGTGCCTTGGCACGCGCGGTGCGGATGTAGAACGGCCCCGGCGTGCGCGCCGCGACCTCGACCGCAGCGGCGGCCTCGACGACGTCGGCAGGCACGATCACGCGGAAGTTGACCAGCGAGCCCATCACGGCGATGTCCTCGATCGACTGCGCCGAAGCACCGTCCTCGCCGGGCGAGACGCCCCCATGCGATGCGACGAACGTGACGTTCAAGTTCGGCTGCGCGACCGACATGCGGAGCTGGTCGAAGGCGTGCTCGGCGAAGACAGCGAAGGTGCTGACGAAGACGGAGTGGCCCATCGTCGCCATGCCCGCGGCGGCGGAGACCATGTTCTGCTCGGCGATGCCGAAGCTGAAGAAGCGGTCAGGGAACTGCTCGCGGAAGGCGCGCGCGGTGGTCGAGTTACCGAGGTCGGCGTCGCAGACCATGATGTCGAGCCCGCTCTGCTGGAGCGAGATCAGCGCCGGGCCAAGTGCTTCTCTGGTGGCGGCTGCGGCGAGCGGGGTGGCTGTCATTCGCGTCAGTCCTCGTCCGCCAGCTCGGCCATCGCCTGGGCGAACTGCTCATCGTCTGGTGGCGCGCCGTGGAACTTCGGGTTGCCCTCCATGAAGGAGACGCCCTTGCCCTTCACCGTGTCGAAAATGATGCAGGCCGGCGCGCCGCGCACGTCGCGTGCCCACGTCAGCGCCTCCTCGACCGCGCCGAGGTCGTGACCGTCGACGCCCGATCGAACCTCCCAGCCGAAGGATCGATACTTCTCATCCAGTGGCTCGGTGCCCATCGTCGTCGCCGTAAAGTCATCGTTCTGGATGCCGTTGCGGTCGAGCAGCCCGACGAAACGATCGATGCCGTGGTGGGACGCTGCCATCGCCGCTTCCCAGATCTGACCCTCGTCCTGCTCACCGTCGCCCATCATCACGTAGACGCAGGAGTCGAGCCCCTGCAGACGCGCGGCGAGCCGGATACCGAGCCCGAACGAGAGCCCCATCCCCAACGAGCCGGCGGTGTTCTCGACGCCCGGCGGCTTGCCGAGCACGGAGTGGCCCTGCAGGCGGGTGCCGGAGCGTCGGAAGGTGTCCAACTCGTCGACCGGGAGGTAGCCGTGTTCGGCGAGCACGGCGTACTGCACCGGCGTGCAGTGACCCTTGCTCATGATGAAACGGTCACGTTCCGGCCAATCGGGGCGAGCCGGGTCGTGCTTCAGTACATTTGCGTAGAGGATGGCGAGAATATCGGTCGCCGAGAGCGATCCGCCGATGTGGCCAGATTTCGCTCCGTAGACCATGTTGACAACATTGCGTCGAATTCGACGCGTAGCCGCCTTCAGTTCAGATTCGCTCTGGACGACCACAGGCGGTTCCCCAGCCACTCACGGGGAGTGTCGATCGCTCGACGCAACCGAGTATACGAGCAGATTCGCGCCTCGGTCTACAATGGCAACGATTCTGAGTGGAGTTGCCGCGCCAGTACCTGCTATAGACGGCTTCTGGACGGCCCTAGACGCGAGCCGGTCGCCCAACCTCGCACTCCGAGTAGCCGCAGACCGGGCAGAGGCTGCAGCCCTCGCCGAATACGAGCGGACCGGCGCAGTCAGGGCAGCGCGGACCGGGTGCCGCCATGCGACGCAATCGACGTGCGGCCGTGGGAGGGGCGTTGGTGGGGCTGAGAGTTGTCATCTGATCACCTGCTAGGACATACGTTCTATTGGTACGTCCTGCGCAGGCTAGTGTAGAACGTGCGTTCTAGTCAAGTGCCGAGGGTATCCCGTCGGGAGCAGCTCTCTCCTCGGGGGTGCTAGGCAGTTGGCAGCGGCGCGGCGCGCGACGCTTCGGCGTTCTCCGCCGCCTGCTCGACGTTGCGCGCACCCGCGACGACCGCTGCGAGACGAGGCTCCGTGAGCGCCCAGGCGATCGCCGCCTGCGCCCGCGTGCGCGGCTCACCCTCGCAGAATGCGTCGAGCGCCACGCCCGCATCGCCGCCGATCAGCGCGCCTCCCGCGAGCGGCGAACAGCCGAGGACGGCAATTCCCGCCTCGGTGGCCGCATCGATCACGGCACCCGGATCGTCGCCACCAAACGCGTAGGGCAGTTGCACGACGTCGATGCCGCCGCGCTCGACCGCCTCCAGCGCAGCCGCAGCGTCGGGGGCGGCCACGCCGATCACGTCGCAGAGACCGCTCGACCGCAGCGCCAGCAATGCATCGGCGGCAGCCGGCTGGAGCAGGTAGCCGTCGATGCGACCGACGCCGGGCTGCGCGGCGGCCGCTTCCAGCTCGGCAATGTCACCGTCGCCGGTCGCAACCAGCATCACGTGCAGCCGGCGCTGCGCAACGGCCTCACCGATCGCGGCCGCCATCGCCGCGTCGGACGCGTCGAACTCGACGAGGCTCACGTCCGCGTCGAGCGCCGCTGTCACGGCAGCAACCGTGCCGTCATGGTCGGACGCATCGAGGGATGCGGTCCCGAAGCCCACCTCGGCGACCATCAACTCCGTGCGTCCCAGCCTGCGGTAGTGCAATTCCGGCCTCTTCCCTCGTCGCTCCGCTAGGATGCTGCCATGTCCGCGTTGCTACGTCTCTCCCTGATCGCCGGGGCACTGCTGATCGGGTACATGCTGCTGTACTCGCCCGGCCGGCTTCAGGCGCTCGGCCGCCGGCTGCGCATCGTCGGCTTCGCGTACGTCGCGGCGATCCTGATCGGTGCCGCGCTGCGTCTGCTCGGCTTTTACGGCACCTAGGCGCGGTCGATCCATGCGCATCCTCGTCTGCCCGCAAGAATTCAAGGGCTCGCTGACCGCGCCAGAGGCCGCCCGCGCCATCAGCGATGGCATCCGACGTGAGATGCCTGACGCCGAGATCATCGAGGCACCGACGGCCGACGGCGGCCCCGGCACGGTCGCGCTCGTGCATGCCACGAGCGGAGGCGAACTGATCGACGGCCGCTGGCGGGGGCCGCTCGGCGAAGCCGTCGACGCCGCCTACGCGCTGCTGCCGGACGGCAGCGCCGTAATCGAGGCTGCGACCGTCGCGGGCCTCGTGCTCGTGCCCGAGGCCGACCGCGATCCCGGCGTCGCGTCGACGTACGGCGTCGGCGAACAGATCGGCGACGCGCTGCGGCAGGGGGCACGTCACATCACCGTCGGTGTCGGGGGCACCGGGACGAACGACGGTGGGGCGGGGGCCGCGCAGGCGCTCGGCCTGCGGCTACTCGACGGCGACGGCAGCGAACTCGCGCCCGGCGGGCTGGCGCTCGGTCTACTCGCGCGCATCGACGCCACCGACGCGAACCCCCTGCTCGCGGACGCTGAGCTACGCGTCGCCGTCGATGTCTCGAACCGGCTGCTCGGTCCGGAAGGCGCGACCGCGATCTACGGGCCACAGAAGGGCGTGACGCCGGAGCTGGTGCCACGACTGGAGGCCGCGCTGGCCCGCTGGGCGGATCGCTGTGCAGCCGATCTCGATGTCGATATCGCGACGATCGATGGCAGCGGCGCGGGCGGCGGGCTGCCGGCCGGGCTGATCGCGGCGGCGGGCGGCACGATCGCGAGCGGCGCGACGATCGTCGGTCAGGCGATCGGGCTGCCGCAGCAGATCGCGGCAGCCGACCTCGTGGTCACCGGCGAGGGCCGGCTCGACGCGCAGACCGCCTACGGCAAGGCTGTCGCCTACGTCGCGGGATTGGCAGACGCATCGGACCGCCCATGCCTCGCCGTCGGCGGCACAATCGATGCCATCCCTCCACAGATCAGCGACGCCGAAGCGGCGGCACCCGACGGCATGCCTGTCGATCAGGCGATGGCACGAGCGGCGGAACTCGTCGCCGGCGCGGCGCGGCGGTTGATACAGCGACACGCGGTCTAAGCAGACGTGGCGTAGACTCGCCGCGCAGACCGTCCAGCGCCACGCGAAGGGAACAAACATGCCGCAGTACCTGGTGCTCTACCGCTTCACGGATCAGGGGCGCGCGCACATGAAGGACACCGTGCATCGCGCCTCCGAGTTCCGTGAACTGAACGAGACCGCCGGCTTCGAAGTGCTCGGCATGTGGTGGACGCAGGGCCAGTACGACCTGGTCGTCGCCGTCGATGCCCCGAGCGAGGAGTCGATGGTGAGCGGGCTCTTCAACATCGCGGAGGCGGGAAACGTGGTGAGCGAGACGCTGCGCGCGTTCACGCCGGAGGAACTGCAGCGGATGATCGGGCCGTAGCGCCTCCCCCCACGAGCAGGCACCGGCGGCTACGGGTCGATGTCGTGGTCGATCGGGATCCAGAGCTTGCGGTCCTCTTCCGACCGCCGCGTCAGCAGCACCGGCTCGCCCAGCACCACGCGCGGCCACAGCCCCTCGCCGCAGTCGACGGCGTCATCGCGATCCAGCTCCTCGTCGAGCGCCTCGTCGAGCACCTTCTCGATCGCGGTGTTGGTGCGGATCTGCCCGGCGAGCGTGCGCCCTTTGACGTCGGCAAGCCCTGCGAGGTCGATGTAGTGGCCGTCCTTGCCGCCGGCGCGTAGCCCGGCCGCGGCAAGCGCGCCGATCGTTCCGGCACGCTTGTTGCCGAGCGACCGCGAGCGCACGTTGCCCTCCGTCGCGAACGTCTCCTGATCGGCCAGCGTCATCACTTCCTGCTGGCAACGACGACCGAAAGCGAGCACGTGCGGCATATCCGAGTGGCGCGAGAGCACCACGACACCCGCGTCCGAGCCGCGCTCCACGGCCTTGCGCACGAACGCGACGACGTAGTCCTCGACGTCGTCGAGTGAGCGCTCGGTGGCGATCGCGACAGCCAGTGCGGTGTTGCGCGTGGTCTTGTCGATCTTCGGCGAATCGAGCAGCCGGTGCCGCGTCACGCCGAGCGACGTACCGAACGACTCCGCCTCGACTGCTGCCGCCAGCGCGCGAGCGAGCGGACCGGTGCCTCCGCCGTCGGGTGTGTCGGTGTCATCAAGCCCGATCACGAATGTCTCAGTCACTGCACTGGTCACGGTGTACCCAATCCACACGCTGACTCTGAACGCCGACGCACTCTAGCAGGGCACTGCGGCGCGCCCAACCGACGCGCCAGCCGGACAGTCGTATCGCGCTGGCGGTGCGGGCTAGCTGACGCCCATCTCGTGCAGGCGGTCATCATCGATGCCGAAGTGGTGCGCGATCTCGTGGATCACGGTGTTCCGCACCTCGCGTGCGAACTCGGAGGGGTGGAACGTCCGCTCCAGCGGCCCCTGATAGATCACGATGCGGTCGGGGGTCGTCAGTCCATACTCGGAGCGCTCCGTGAGCGGCGTCCCGATATAGAGGCCCAGCAGGCCCGACCTGGCACCGCCGGCGAACGCCAGCTCCTCCAGTGAGGGCTCGCGCTCGATCACGACCTCGACATTAGCGAGTTCGCGTCGCATCTCTGCGGGAACCGAGCGGATCGCGCGCTGGACGAGTCGTCGAAAGCGGTCGCGGTGCATCAGTCAGGCGGGCCGAGGGGGCTGCGAGCGGGTCAGTTCTCGTCCGTCATCGACCAGAGCGTCTCGTAGCCCTCGCCGGTGACCGCGCGACGTTGCTCGTCTCGCTCGAGCGAGAGCAGCTGATCGTAGATCGCGTCCAGATCGCGCAGCGCATCGAATCCATCGAGCGACGCGAGCCGGTCGCGCAGCATCTCCATCACGCCGAGGCGCCGCAGGGCAGCCACGCGCATCGGCCACATGATCACGTTGATGCGCTCCGGTCGGTCGAACCCGGGACGGGCACTCTCGATCGTCTCCATCCGCTCCTCGAGCGACTTCACCTCCGGCAACAGCGCCACGCCGGGGCCGCCGTGTTCGTTCGTGCGGAAGTCGATCAGCAGTCGCTCGGAGATCATCGGCGTGAGCCGGATCAGGGCGTGATCGACGCCCTCCAGCGACTCCTGTAGCTGGCGCAGATCGAATCTAGATGAACTGTCCATGCGTCGAGTGTACACCGGCATTCTGACGGCGAGATGACGGCGCACCGGGCGAGAGTCGGATTCAGGCGTTCTTCAGAATTCCGATGGTCATGCCACCGTCATAGGCAACACGCACCTGTTGTCGATGATTCAGCATGAGCGGCTGGTGGCGGGAACTCCCGAGCGCTAGCCAGAAAGGGGGCACACGGTGCTATCGCAACTACTCGGCCGGTTCTCGGCACGCGACACGCTGCGCTCCCGCGTTGAGCACTCGATCAGCGAGGGCACCGGACTGCGCAAGGGCGAATGGGTACTGACCGACCACCCCATCGACGCCGACACAATCGCAGCGACCACGGAGCAGATGCTCGACTGGTGCCGCGACCGCATCGCCGAGACACGGCGGCCATACGGCATCGATCAGATGGCGCTCGCGATCGCCTGTGCGGAGCCCGGATCGACGCCAATCGCCTCGTCCAGCTTCGGCGTCTTTCGTCCGGTCGAGTTGTATGAGGAGGGAGGGATCACTGAGCGCGTAACGCAGTTCATGCAGGACCTGCCCACTGACGAACTCGACAAGCGAACGGCGATCCGTTTCGCGGCCGCGCTCTTCTCGTGGGGTGACGTCGCAAAGGAAGCGATCTTCCGCGACGAGGAGGACGGCAGCAGCGCGTAGCTGTAGCTCGCAGACGCAGCGCGGGGGCCGCTATTCGAGCGCGCTCGTCGCGATCGATTCCGCCATCTGCTGGATCACGCCACCCTCGGCGGTCAGCGCCTGGCAAACCTTCAGCAGTTCAAATGCGTTCAGCGCGCGATTGTCGGGCACACCGGCGATCCGCGAGGCACGATTGACCACGGCGCGAGCATCCGATGTCGAGGTCACTCCAGCGAGTTGCAGCGCAAGCTGATCCAGCGTCAACGTCTGTGCCATGGTTCGACCTCCAATGGTCGCGCGGAACTGATCATGTGGTGATCGTCGGCTGCGACCCCAACATCGATGTCGGGGGTTTCCCGATCGTCCGCGAGCATCAGAAATTGACCGGCTGCGTGACCACGCTGACAATCTCGTGGTGCGCCGTAGCTTCCTGATCGCTCCCTTCCGCTACCCGAGAGACGCGCGCCGCGCCGCGCTCCTGCTCGTGACCGCACTGCTTTCGCTCGCCCTCATCGCCTGCCAGGAAGAAGAGGTCACCCGGCCGCTCGAGTTCTCGCGTGACCAGCGCATCGACTCCGGCCCTCCGCGCAGCTACCAGATCGGCTTCTCCTCGCTGCCGGCCACGCTGACGGATGCCGCGTACATCGAGGCATGGGATACCGCCGCGGGCTTCGGGGAGGTACTGCTGCTCCAGCGTCCGCCCGCATGGGCCGACTTCCTCCCGGGCATCATCCTCTCCGACCAGCGCCGCGATGAGACGATCGCGGAGCGCACCGCAGCGGCTCAGCTTGACCTCGACCTGATGATCGCGCTCGACCCGTTCGACCCGACCGATCGCGGCCAGCTCGCGGCGCTGCCGCCGGGATACGGTGGTCAGAACCTCTCGAACCAGGATCTCCGCCACGCCTTCGTCGCCGAAGCGAAGCACATCGCGCTCAACTATCGCCCCGCCTACCTCGTGCTTGGCATGGAAGTGAACGCGGCATTCGAGCGCGATCCGGACGGCTATTTCGCCTTCGTGCGTGCCTACAGCGAGGCGTACGACCTCGTGAAGGAGGCGAGCCCGGAGACGACCGTCTTCGCGAGCTTCCAGTATGAGCAGCTACTCGGCCTGATCCCGTGGGAACCACCGCACGTGCCGCGCTGGGAACTGATCGATGACTTCGGCGAGCAGCTCGATGTCTTCGCGATCACCAGCTACCCCTTGTTCGCCTTCGCGGTCGCGCGCAAGGTGCCGCCTCTCTACTACTCGCAGATCAGGGAGCACACCGACCTGCCGCTGGGCCTCGTCTCCGTCGGCTACTCGTCGGCGCAGAGCCGCGAGGGGCTGAACTCGTCGACAGCGGCCGAACAGCGACGCTTCCTGCAGCGTCTGATCCGTGACGCCGACGAATTGAGCATGACGCTGCTGATCTGGTTCGCCGCCCGCGACCCGGAATATGCCACCGCACCACCGCTCGACCTGCTCGCCTCGATCGGCCTGCGCACGTCGACGAACGACCCGAAGGAGGCCTGGCCGACGTGGGAGGAGCTCTCGCTGCGCCCCCACGATCCGGAGGCCGTGGAGGTCACGCGCGCAGACTAGCGAGCTACGGGTAGACGAGGTTGGAGTCGAGCAGCGCACGCGAGATCACAACGCGCTGAATCTCGCTGGTGCCCTCCACGATCATTAGCTGGCGGGCGTCGCGGTAGTGCCGCTCCAGCGGGTGATCGGCCATGTATCCGGCACCACCGAGCACCTGTAGCGCCTCGGACGCCACGCGGTTGGACATCTCCGTCGCGTACGCCTTCGCGATCGCCAGCATGTGGGCGCTCTCAGGACCGAAGCGGCCCTGATCGATCAGCCAGCAACCCTGGTAGACGAGCAGCCGGGCGGCTTCGATCTCGATCGCCATCTCGGCGAACTTCATCTGGATCGCCTGTAGATCGGCGACCGCACCGCCGAAGACCTGCCGCTGCCGCGCGTAGTTGAGCGCGTACGTGAGCGCCCCTTCCGCCAGTCCCACGCCACGCGCACCGACGACAGGCCGCAGGCTGCTCAGCGTGCTCAGCGCGATGCGCTGGCCCTGCCCCTCCTCGCCGATCAGCGCGGACGCCGGGACGCGCACGTTGTCGAACGTCAGCAGCCCCGTCGGCACGCCGCGCACGCCCATCTTGCTGTCCTCGGACGTCACCTCGAAGCCGGGGGTGTTGGTGTCGACGGTGAAGGCTGAGATGCCGCGCCCACCGGCGTCGGGGTCGGTCTTCGCAAAGACGACGACTTCGTCGGCGAGCGGCCCGCCGGAGATGAAGCACTTCTGGCCGGAGATCAAGTAGTCGTCGCCATCGCGCACCGCCCGCGACTGCATGCCCGCGATGTCAGAGCCCGCGTCCGGCTCCGTAAGGCAGAACGCAGCGCGCTGTTCACCGCGCGCCACCGGTCCGATGTACTCCGCCTGCTGCTCGGGCGTCCCGAAGAGCTTCACGGGATGCGTCGAGAGCGACGAGAGCAGGAGCATCAGACCAGACGAGCAGCAGTACTTCGCGACCTCCTCGACGGCGACGGCGAGCGCGATCGTCCCGGCGTCGGCACCACCGACCTCGGTCGGTAGCGTGATGCCCAGCAGATCGGCGCGCTTGAACGCCTCGTAGACGTCCTCGGGGTACTCGGCATCGCGATCGATCTCTGCAGCCCGAGGCGCAATCACCTCCTGCGCGACGCGACGAGCGCTCTGCTGGATCAGTTTGTCGGCGTCGGAGAGTTCGAAATCCATGGGTGCCTCACATCAAGTGCCATACGTCGGTTGGGGCTGGGCGGGGGACAGTGTAGACGCGCGGGCGGGTAGGGTGGCAGGGCGAGCAAGTGACGCCAGCCAGCGTCCCGGGGAGCCGCTCGCGTCGGGCCGCGGACGGCGAGTCTGCAGCAGTCTCAACCTGTGGAAATCCCGTTGACAGGTTGATCGCCGCCGACTACGCTTGCTGTTCTGCGCCAGATTGCATATAATTCTTCATCTTGGGCGCGGCTTCATCTCAGTACGGCTCGAATCAGATAGCCCGGCAGCGGGGAATCGCTGGCGGGCGTTTCGTGTGTCCGTACCTCGCTGAGATCAGCCGCGTCGACGCTTGTGCGTCTCCAGGCAGCGAACCATCAGTGACCCATCTGAGGAGTCGAGCTTGACCACCGACCGTCGCATTGTGCGCTCCATTCGGACCATCCCAGACACGGTGAAGCACTACGGCAAGTCTGAACTTGTCCTTGAGATGCCCCACCTGATCCAGATGTCGAAGGACTCTTACGACAAGTTCCTGAATCAGTCGCTGCGCATCCTGCTCGACGAGATTTCGCCGATCGATGACTTCACCGGCGGCCGCATGTCGCTGCGTTTCGGCGAGTACCGGCTCGAGGAGCCGAAGTACAGCGAGCGCGAGGCACGCCTGCGGGATCGCACCTTCGAGGCTCCGATGCGCGTCACCGTGCAACTGGAGATCAAGGAGACCGGCGTGATCAAGGAGCAGGAACTGTTCATGGGCGATCTGCCGCTCATGACGGAGCACGGCACCTTCATCATCAACGGCGCGGAGCGCGTGGTCGTCTCGCAGCTCGTGCGCTCGCCCGGCGTCTACTTCACCGCCACCCCCGACCCGGCCACCGGCCGACGTCTCACCTCTGCCAAGCTGATCCCGAACCGCGGCGCATGGCTTGAGTTCGAAACCGACAAGAAGGACGTGCTCTACGTAAAAGTCGACCGCAAGCGCCGTCTCCCGGTCTCCGTGCTGTTGCGCGCGATCGACATGGACGACGACAAGGATGACGAAGACCTGGGCAGCGACGACGCCGTGCGCGCGATGCTCGCCGACGTCGACATCGACGACGACCACCACTACCTCGACGCCACGCTGGCCAAGGACACGACCGAGAACCGCCGCCAGGCGCTCGAGGAGTTCTACCGCCGCCTGCGCCCGGGCGACCCGCCGACGGCGGAGAACGCCCGCAACCTGCTGGACCAGCTCTTCTTCGCGGAGCGCCGCTACGACCTCGGTCGTGTCGGGCGCTACAAGGTGAACAAGCGGCTGGCGCTCGTCGATGCGCCGGAGGAGCGCACGCTGCGCGTCGCCGACCTCGTCTCGATCGTGCGCACGATGATCGACATCAACAACTCGCGCGGCGAGCCGGACGACATCGACCACCTCGGCAACCGTCGTGTGCGCGCCGTCGGCGAGCTGATCCAGAACCAGTTCCGCATCGGCCTGCTGCGCATGGAGCGGGTCGCGCGCGAGCGCATGACGATCACCGACCCGGAGGAGGCCACGCCATCGGCGTTGGTCAACATCCGCCCCGTCGTCGCGTCGATGAAGGAATTCTTCGGCGGCTCGCAGCTCTCGCAGTTCATGGACCAGGTCAACCCGCTCGCCGAGCTGGCGCACAAGCGCAAGCTCTCCGCGATGGGCCCCGGCGGACTCTCGCGTGACCGCGCCGGGTTTGACGTGCGCGATGTCCACCACAGCCACTACGGCCGCATCTGCCCGATCGAGACCCCTGAAGGTCCGAACATCGGCCTGATCGGCTCGCTGGCGACCTACGGCGTCGTGAACGACTTCGGCTTCATCGAGACGCCGTACCGCCCCGTCCAGCACGAGCTGGGCAAGAAGAGCCGCGAACTCAAGGGCCGCATCCTCGCCGCCGACGTACGGGACGATGGGAACCGCGTCCTCGGACGTGCCGGCGACCACGTGGACGCCGACGTCGCCGCCAAGCTCGCTGACGCGAAGGGCGACAAGATCGAGGTCGTCCCGTTCGCGGGCAAGGAGACCATCTTCCTTGATGCGACGGAAGAAGAGACGTTCAGCATCGCGCAGGCGAACACGCAGATCGATGCGAATGGCAACATCCTCAGCGAACGTGTCGAGGTCCGTCACGGTGCCGCCAACCTGGTGATTCCGGGCAACGAGGTCGAGTACATCGATGTCTCGCCGCAGCAGATCGTCTCGGTCGCGGCGGCGTTGATCCCGTTCCTTGAGCACGACGATGCTAACCGCGCATTGATGGGCGCGAACATGCAGCGACAGGCCGTGCCGCTGCTCCGTCCCGAAGTGCCGATCGTCGGCACCGGCATCGAGGCGCAGGCCGCGAAGGACTCCGGTCAGGTGCTGATCGCGGAGGAGGACGGAGAGGTCACGCGCGCAACCGCGAACTTCCTCACCATCAAGTACAACTCCGGACGCGAGCACCAGTACCCGCTGCTGACCTTCGTCCGCTCCAACCAGGGCACGTGCATCAACCAGCGCCCGCTGGTGCGGCTCGGCGACAAGGTGAAGCGCGGCCAGGCGCTCGTCGACTCGTCGTCGACGCAGAACGGCGAACTGGCGCTCGGCCAGTCCGTGCTCGTGGCGTTCATGTCGTGGGAAGGGCTGAACTTCGAGGACGCGATCGTGCTCTCCGAGAGCGTGGTCCGCGAGGACAAGTTCACCTCAATCCACATCGAGAAGCACGAGAACGAGGCACGCGACACGAAGCTCGGCCCGGAAGAGATCACGCGCGACATCCCGAACGTCGGTGAAGAGTCGCTGCGGGACCTCGATGAAGAGGGCATCATCCGCGTCGGCGCTGAGGTTCGCGAGGGTGACATCCTCGTCGGCAAGATCACGCCGAAGGGTGAGACCGAGCTCTCGCCGGAAGAGAAGCTGCTGCGCGCCATCTTCGGCGAGAAGGCGCGAGAGGTGAAAGACACCTCGATGCGCGTCCCGCACGGTGAGCGCGGCAAGGTGATCGACGTCAAGGTCTTCCGTCGCTCGGAAGGGGACGACCTCTCCGCCGATGTGAACATGATGGTGCGCGTCGCCGTCGCCCAGAAGCGCAAGATTGGCCCCGGCGACAAGATGGCCGGCCGCCACGGCAACAAGGGTGTCGTCTCGCGCGTCAACGCGCTGGAAGATATGCCGTACCTCGCCGACGGACGGCCCGCTGAGATCATTCTCAACCCGATCGGTGTGCCGTCGCGCATGAACGTCGGCCAGGTGCTTGAGACGCACCTCGGTTGGGCCGCATCGACACTCGGCTTCCGCACGATCACGCCGGTCTTCGATGGCGCGACGGACGGGGAGATTCAGGACGCGCTGGCGCGGGCCTGGATCGCGATTCAGTCCGGTGCCGTCGAGACGGAGCAGGCGCTCACGAAGTCCGACAGCGAGGTCGGCGAGCGCGTCGATGTCGCCGCGATGGAGGCCTACCTCAGCGAGGGGCGCTTCGACGCCGAAGAGGTGCTGCGCACCGGCCCGGTGGGCTCGGCACGCCGCGCCTGTCTCACGCTCTGGATGGAGGGACACGGCGAGACCAACGTGCGCCGGCTCTCCGACGAGAATTTCGACACGCGGATCACCGAGGTGCAGGACCGCTCCGGCGATGCCGCCCCGATCTACGGGAAGCAGATCCTGTACGACGGCCGCACCGGCGAGCCCTTCGACCGACCGGTAACGGTTGGCTACATCTACATGATGAAGCTCGCCCACCTCGTCGAAGACAAGGTGCACGCGCGCTCAACCGGCCCGTACTCGCTGATCACCCAGCAGCCGCTGGGTGGTAAGGCGCAGTTCGGCGGGCAGCGCTTCGGTGAGATGGAGGTGTGGGCACTGGAGGCGTACGGCGCCGCGCACACGTTGCAGGAAATGCTCACCGTGAAGTCGGACGATGTCGTCGGCCGCGTGAAGGCGTACGAGGCGATCGTCAAGGGTGAGAACACCATGGAGCCCGGCGTACCGGAGTCCTTCAAGGTGCTCGTCAAGGAACTCCAGTCGCTCGGACTGAGCGTTGAGATTTTGAACGAAGAAGAAGAGGAAGTCTCCTTCTCGGAGGACTACATCGAGTCGATTCCGTCGCTCGGTATCAACCTTTCGGGTCGCGAAGCGGAGGATGCTCTTGCTTGAAGTAAACGAATTCAACGCGATTCGGCTCTCACTGGCCTCACCGGCCCAGATCCGATCGTGGTCGTACGGCGAAGTCACCAAGCCGGAGACGATCAACTACCGCACGCTGAAGCCGGAGAAGGACGGGCTCTTCTGCGAGCGCATCTTCGGCCCGCAAAAGGACTTCGAGTGCTTCTGCGGCAAGTACAAGCGCGTCCGCTACAAGGGCATCGTCTGCGACAAGTGTGGCGTCGAGGTCGCGCGCAGCAAGGTACGACGCGAGCGCATGGGCCACATCAACCTGGCCGCGCCGGTCGCACACATCTGGTTCTCCAAGGGCGTGCCGAGCCGCATCGGCCTGCTGCTCGATGTTCCGCCGCGCGCGCTTGAGCGCGTGCTCTACTTCGCGCAGTACGTGATCACCGAGGTCAACGACGAGGCGCGACAGCACGCACTCGAGCTGCTGCACCAGGAGATCGACGAAGAGGTGAGCCGCCGCGAGGGTGAGACGTCCAGTCGCATCACCGTCCGCGAGGCCGCGCTGGAGCAGGAACTCGCCGAGATCATTCGGCGCAAGGACGAAGAACTCGTCACCGCCGACGAAGAGCTCGCGAAGTCGATCGACGAGACGATGTCCGAAGCGAGCGCGCTGGAGCAGGAGATCAAGACACGCGACGGCGAGAAGCTGCGCGCGAAGATCACCTTCGGCAAGGAATCGGTCGCCTCACGCGGTGAGGTGCTCGGCAAGGACACGCTCGCCACGCTCAAGGAGATGACCCGCCAGGCCGTCGGTGCGATCGAAGAGAAGGTCGCCAACCAGAAGGCCGATGTGCAGATGGCCGCCGAGGCCGCCGAGCAGCAGAAGCGCGATGACGCCTTCAAGGAGCTCGAGCCGCTGCGCGATCAGATCGCGGAGGCACGCGCCGCCGTCGGCAAGGAGTACGAGGCGCTCTCGAAGCGCCTTGAGAAGCTCGCCGACCCGCTCGTCTCCGACGAGCTCACGATCCTGACCGAGGCCGAGCACGCCGAGATGGAAGAGCGCTTCGGCCTCGTCTTCAAATCGGGCATGGGTGCCGAGGCGATTCTCTCCATCCTCAACCGCCTCGACCTCAACCAACTGCGGGTTCGTCTCAACGAGGAGATCAACTCCACCTCAGGACAGCGACGGAAGAAGGCGACCAAGCGCCTTCGTGTCGTCGAGGCCCTGCGCAAGTCGGGCAACCGCCCGGAGTGGATGGTGATTTCGGATCTGCCGGTACTGCCGCCGGATCTGCGTCCGATGGTGCAACTGGACGGCGGGCGCTTCGCGACCTCCGACCTCAACGACCTCTACCGCCGCGTGATCAACCGCAACAACCGGCTGAAGCGGCTGCTCAACCTCGGCGCGCCGGAGATCATCATCCGCAACGAGAAGCGGATGCTGCAGGAAGCCGTCGACTCGCTGATCGACAACGGCCGGCGTGGCCGCGCCGTCAGCGGTTCGGGCAACCACAAGCTGAAGTCGCTCTCTGACCTGCTGAAGGGCAAGCAGGGGCGCTTCCGCCAGAACCTGCTCGGTAAGCGCGTCGACTACTCCGGCCGCTCGGTGATCATCGTTGGCCCGGATCTGAAGCTGCACCAGTGTGGTCTGCCCAAGAAGATGGCGCTGGAACTCTTCAAGCCGTTCATCATGCACGCGCTCGTCCGCAAGGGGTTGGCGCACAACATCAAGAGCGCCAAGCGCATCGTCGAGCGCGCCCGACCGGAAGTCTGGGACGTGCTGGACGAGGTGATCCAGGACCGCCCAGTTCTGCTAAACCGCGCACCGACGCTGTGGCGTCTCGGTATCCAGGCCTTCGAGCCGGTACTCGTCGAGGGTTCAGCGCTGCAGCTCCACCCGCTCGTCTGCTTCGCTTACAACGCGGACTTCGACGGCGACCAGATGGCCGTCCACGTGCCGCTCTCGTACGAGGCCGTCGCGGAAGCGCGCCAGGTGATGCTCAGCAGCAAGAACCTGCTCTCACCGTCGGACGGCGAACCAACCGTCGCGCCGACGCTCGACATGGTGCTCGGCTGCTACTACATGACGTACGAGCCGGCGGGCAACCGCGAGAACGCCGGGGACACCCGCGCGTACACCGTCGATGAAGTGAAGATGTCCTACGAACTGGGGCACCTGCGGATCGACAAGCCGGTGCGGCTCAAGCTCGACGACGAGCTGATCGAGACCACCGTCGGCCGCATCCTCTTCAACGAGGTCGTGCCTTCTGAACTGGGCTTCCTCGATCAGTTGATGGACAAGAAGGGTCTGCGCGAGCTCGTCGCCAGGATCTATAACGAGCTCGGGCCGGAGCCCACGATCGAGTTCGTGGACGCGGTGAAGAACCTCGGGTTCCGCTACGCCACCCAGTCCGGCATCTCGATCGCGAGCAGCGACCTCGATGTGAAGATCGGCAAGTCCGACCTGATGGCGGACGCCGATCGCCGCGTCGATGAGATGGCTGACCAGTACCAGATCGGCCTGATCACCGCGCAGGAGCGATACCGCGGCGCGATCGACATCTGGAGCGAGACGACCAACGACGTCCAGGACGCCATCTCGGCGAACATGGACCCGGACGGCTCGCTGGCAATGATGTCCAACTCCGGTGCCAAGGGAAACATCACGCAGGTGCGCCAGATGGCGGGCATGCGCGGTCTGATGACCGACCCCTCCGGTCGCATCATCGACCTGCCGATCCGATCCTCGTTCCGCGAGGGTCTCTCCGTGCAGGAGTACTTCATGTCCACGCACGGTGCCCGCAAGGGACTTGCGGACACGGCACTGCGCACGGCGGACTCCGGGTACCTGACCCGCCGCATGATCGATGTCTCCCAGGACCTCGTCGTGGGGCTCGAAGATTGCACCCCGGAAGGCGGAACCATCCTCGGCGTCTGGCTGCGCGAACACGCAGAGGCCGGAATCCTTGCCACGCTCACGGAGCGCATCGTTGGCCGCTGGTCGGCCTCCGCGATCGCCGATCCGGACAGCGGCGAGGTGCTGCTTGAGGCAAACGAGGAGATCACCGCAGAGATCGCCGCGAAGGTGGTTGAGCTGAACGTCGAGCAGGTGCACGTACGGTCACCTGTCGCCTGTCAGGCACCGCGCGGCATCTGCCAGCGGTGCTACGGCCGTTCACTCGCAACGGGTGAGATCGTCGAGATGAGTGTCGCCGTCGGCATCATCGCCGCTCAATCGATCGGCGAGCCGGGGACGCAGCTCACGATGCAGACGTTCCACACTGGCGGTGTCGCATCGGCGCTCGACATCACGTCGGGTCTGCCGCGCGTCGAGGAGATCTTCGAGGCGCGTGTGCCCAAGGGGCAGGCAGTGATGTCTGAGATCGACGGCATCGTCGAGATCAATCGTGACGGCGACCAGCGTCTGATCTCCGTGAGCCACACGGAGACCTACGACCAGGAGATCGAGATCCCCGAGGAACACGAGATGCTGGTCGAAGACGGCGAGATGGTCGAAGAAGAGACGCTGCTGGCCGCCGTGCCAGAGGACGAAGAGACGAAGAAGAAGAAGGGCCGCAGCAAGAAGGCCCAGCTTCCCTCCGTCTACGTCGGTGCTCCCGTGCACGGGCGCGTGGAATACATTCGCAAGGGTCGTACCCGCAAGCCGGTCGCGATCAAGCTGGTCACGGACGACACCGACACCCGCGAGTACCCGATCGCTGCTGCGTCTCGTACGCGCGTGGAGACGGGCGAATTCGTGCAGGCCGGCGACCAGCTCACCGAGGGGTATCTCAACCCCCAGGATGTGCTGGCGATCCGCGGTGCGGGCGAAGTTGCGAAGTACCTCGTCGATGAGGTGCAGCGCGTCTACCGTTCGCAGGGCGTCAACATCAACGACCGGCACATTGAAGTGATCGTGCGCCAGATGCTGCGCAAGGTGATGATCGATGACCCGGGCGACACGGACATGCTCAGCACTGAGATCGTCGACCGCACCGCGTTCGAGGATCGCAACGACCGAGCAGTCGCGGAGGGCGGCGAGCCCGCTACGGCGACCCCGGTGCTGCTGGGTGTGACTAAGGCATCGCTGAACACGGACTCGTTCCTCGCGGCAGCCTCCTTCCAGGAGACCACGCGGGTACTGACGGATGCCGCGATCTCCGGCCGCACGGACTACCTGCGCGGCCTCAAGGAGAACGTGATCATCGGCAAGTTGATCCCGGCGCGGGCTTCAGTGGTTGTCGATCGGCCAACGCCGATCGCCGAGATTCCGATTCCGGAATCGCTGCTGCTCCCGTTCCTCTTCGACTTCGAGCGCGAAGAGCGGCTGGCTGCGGAGCAGGCGGCAGAGCTCTCGGGCGAAGCCGACCGCACGCCGGAGCTCGCGACCTCGTTCGTCGCGGAACCGGACTAGCGACCAACGAGGGCCACGGGCCCTCGGGAACACGCTACGCAAGGAGCCCCACCGACTGGTGGGGCTCCTTCTTGTCTGCGCCGCGCTCTGTCTACGCCACGTCGCGCCGATGTCGTCGCGATCTGGCGTCGGACGTCGGCGCGGCCTACGGCTGCAGTCGGGTCGCCAGCCACTCGCCGGCGGTCTCGGTGCGTCGGAACTGCAGACGGTCGTGCAGGCGATCGTCGCGATGGATCCAGAACTCGATGAGGTCGGGGCGCACGAGATAGCCGCCCCAGTGCGAGGGCCGAGCGACCGGGAAGTAGCCCGCGCTCGCATCGAGGTCCGCGCGACGGCGGTCTAGCTCCTCGCGCGAATCGACGGGCTCCGACTGCTGCGAGATCGACGCCGAGATCTGGCTACCGCGCGCCCGCTCGTTCCAGTAGGCGTCGGACTGCTCGTCGCTGAGCAGCGCGGCCACGCCCTCGACGCGCACCTGCCGGCCGAGCGACTTCCAGTGCCACGTCAGCGCGACGTGCGGGTTCTCCGCCATCTCACGTCCTTTGCGGGACTGACGGTTGGTGTGGAACTCGAAATCGCCATCCTCGCGCAGTTGCACAAGCACGAGACGGCTGGAGGGGCGGCCCTCCGCCGATGCGGTCGCGAGGTTCGCCGCTTCCGCGAGGTCAGGCTCGCTGCTCGTCGCCTCGGCGAGCCACGTGCGGTAGAGGTCGATCGGATCGTCAGTCGGCAGCATTGGAGACCTCCGCGTTTGCTCTTCCGCAAGAGTCTTTCGCAGAAGCCGTGACCCGACAAGTAGCGAGGGCTAGACGAGTGTGATCGGCGCGCTCAGGCGCGTGTGTTGCTCGGCAAGGCGGTCAGCCTGCGTCGTCGCGCCGCTCTGCTTCATATCGACGAGATCGGCGATCTTGTGGCGGCATGCACCGTTCAGCCCCTGCTGCCCGCAGACGTTGCAGGGGTCGCGCTTGCAGTCGAGCGTGATCTCCTCGTTCAGCGTCTTCAGCCACTCGCCGCGCAGATACGACTTCTGCGTGCCGGAATCGAGATGGTCCCACGGCAGCGCCTCCCAGAGGTCGCGGTCGCGGTAGCCGTACGTAGCGGGGTCGACGCCATGCTCGTCGAACGCCTGCTGCCAGATCGACCAGTCGTGGTGCTCCGACCAGGCGTCGAATTTCGCGCCCAACCGCCACGCGGTCTCGACGACATCGGCGACGCGCCGGTCGCCGCGCGAGAGCACGGCCTCCAGCAGCGATTTCTCCGGAGCCTCCCACGTGAACTGCACCTTCGCCTTGCGACAGAGGTCGCGCAGCAACTGGTGACGTCGGCTGAGCGTCTCGGCGTCGCACTGACCGACCCACTGGTAGGGCGTGTGCGCCTTCGGGATGAAGTTGCTGGTCGAGACACGCACGCGGGCGCGCCCGCCGATGTGCTTCGTGCCAATCGCCTTCACCGCAGCAGCGACACGAGCGATCTCTTCGATGTCGAAGTCGATCTCCGTCGGCTGGCCGACCATGAAGTACATCTTCACGGACGTCCAACCGTTCGCGAAGGCGTGCTCGGCGGAGGAGAGCAGATCCTGCTCGGTTACGAGCTTGTTGATCGTGTTGCGCAGCCGCTGCGAACCGGCCTCCGGCGCCACCGTCAGCGTGTGCTTCTTGCCCCGCGCCACGGCATCCGCCACCTCGACGGAGAATGAGTCGACGCGAGTCGAGGGGATCGAGATCTTCAGCCCGCGATCGCCGTAGGCATCCATCAGCGCATGCACCATCGGCACGATGTCGCGGTGGTCGGTGGTGGAGAGCGACATCAGCGAGAGCTCGTCGTAGCCGGTGTTGTCGAGCAGCTCTCCGGCCTCGCGCACGACCTCCTCGACGCTGCGCTCGCGCGTCGGGCGGTAGATCATCCCGGCCTGGCAGAAGCGGCAGCCCTGCGTGCAGCCGCGCTGAATCTCGATCACCGCACGGTCGTGGACGACCTCCATGAAGGGCACGATCGGCTTCGTCACGGACGGCGGCAGCGTCTGCATCACGCGGCGCGTCACGCGCTCCGGCGCAGCATCATCGATCGGGTACGTCCCCTCGAAGCTGCCGTCCTCGCTGTAGCGCGATTCGTAGAGCGACGGCACGTAGACGCCCGGCACGGCCGCCAGCTTGCGATGCAGTTCGAGCCGCGGTCCGCCCCCCGCCGCCTTCCACGCCTGCACCACATCGACGATCTCGGCGAGCACCTCCTCGCCCTCGCCAAGCGCGAAAGCATCGAAGAAGGGCGCAAGCACCTCGGACTCCAGCGCCACCGAGCCACCACCGAGGATGATCGTGTCGCCATCGGCGCGGTCGGCGGTGCGGATCGGGATTCCGGCGAGATCGAGCATGTTCAGCACGTTGGTCGCGCAGACCTCGTACTGGAGCGTGATGCCCAGCAGGTCGAACTCGCTCACCGGGTGCCGCGACTCGAGCGAGCGTAGCGTCTCGCTATTCTCGCGAATCAGCTCCTCGAGGTCCGTCCACGGCGAGAAGACCCGCTCGCAGAGCGCATCCTCACGGCGGTTCACGATCTCGTAGAGGATCGAGAGCCCGAGGTTCGCCATGCCGAGGTCGTAGAGGTCCGGGTAGGCGAGCGCCACACGGACGTCGTGGGCAGCCCAGTCCTTCGTGACCGAGTGCAGTTCGCCACCCGCGTAGCGGGCAGGTTTCACCACACGGCCGATCAGTGCCTCATACGTCGTGGTCATCGGGTCCAGACGGGGTTTGCCAGGCGCGCGATTGGACTATCGAGGTTAGAGCGGCGTTGCGAGGGCCACAAGACGTTCAGGCGAGTTTGACCGCCGTGCCATAGACCAGAATCTCGGCGGCACCCTGCGCCACTGAGGCAGTCGCCATACGCAGGCCTACGATCGCGTCTGCACCGCCCGCGGTCGCGTCCGCGGCGAGTCGATCGAGCGCCTCCTCGCGGGATTCGACCAACAGATCTCGATAGGCGCCAATCTCGCCGCCCACGATGTTCTTCAGCCCGGCCAGGATGTCCCGACCGACGTGCCGTGCCCGCACGGCGTTCGCGGTCACGAGGCCAACCGTCTCGCCAATCTCGCGGCCTGGAACTGTGTCGGAGGTCGTCATGATCATCGTTCTTCCTTCCATGCCCGCTGATCTTCCGCCATCCGGTGCGGGGTCGTCCATACCGGAGGTCACGCAATCCGCGTGACCGCTCCCGTCACTGGTCTGGGAAGCAGATAGACTTGCTGCACGATGCCCGACCTCACGACAGCAGCCATCCTGCTCGCCGCAGGCAGCTCCGCGCGCATGGGCGGCGAGGACAAGCTGTGGGCCGACCTCGGCAGCGAGCCGCTGGTCGCGCACCCACTGCGTACGCTCGCCGCGATCGAAGCCGTCGACGTGCTTGTACTCGTCGCCCCAGCGCAACGGCACTCGATGCTGCGCTCGCTCGCCGGGGAGGCCCCGGTCGACTTGCAGGTCGTCGAGGGTGGCGCGCGGCGGCAGGACTCGGTTGCGGCCGGCATCGCTGCCGCGCCGCAGGCGGACCGCTATCTCGTGCATGACGGTGCGCGCCCGCTGGTCAGCGTCGCACTCGTCGAACGCCTGCTCGCCGCGATCGCCGAGCACGGAGCAGTCGTGCCGGCCGTGCGCATCGCCGACACGCTGAAGCACGTCGATGCCGACGGCCGCATCCTCGGCACGATCGACCGCGACGTCACCCGTGCCGTGCAGACGCCGCAAGGCTTCGACGGCGATCTACTGCGACGCGCGCACGCCGCCGACGACGGCCAACTCGCGGCCGATGCCACCGACGACGCCGCGCTCGTCGAACGGCTCGGTGAGGCGGTGTGGACCGTCGAGGGGGACGCCGCGAACTTCAAGGTGACGACGCCAGAAGACCTGGAGCGCGCGCGGGCGATCGTTGCCGCCGCTGCAGGAGAAGGGCCGTGATGCGCGTCGGCAACGGCTACGACGTCCATCGTTTCAGCAGCGACGCAGACAGCACGCTGCGCCTCGGTGGCGTCGACGTTCCGAGCGCGCCGCAGCTGGAGGGCCACAGCGATGGCGACGCGCTGATCCACGCGATCGCGGACGCGCTGCTCGGTGCATCCGGCGAGGGCGACATCGGCCAGCACTTCCCGCCGGGGGAACCGGAGACGCGTGGCGTCGACAGCCGCGTGCTGCTTACGCGCATCGTGCGCCTCGTCGCCGCGCGCGGATTCCGCGTGCACAACATCGACTCGACGGTGATCGCGGAACAGCCGAAGCTCGCGCCGCACATCCCCGCGATGCGCGACTCGATTGCACACACGGTCGGCATCGAACCCTCCTTCGTGAACGTCAAGGCGACCACAAACGAGGGGCTGGGCGATATCGGCGAGGGTCGGGCGATCGCCGCGACTGCCGTTGTACTGCTGGACGAGCAGGCGACGTAGCGCCCGGTAGCGTCGCCGCGACTTCGCGCAGCTACCGCTCGTGGCGCTCGACGGAACCGTACCCTGACGGGGTACCATGGAAGCGATGATTGCAATCCACGCCACATACAGCCGTTCGGCTCGCTGCGCATGTTGTGAGGGGCGTTACTAGCTCCCTTCAGGGCTCTGCCGACGCAGGAACCCCAGGGTCGCCCCACCTCCGCAACTCACCAACCACGACCACGCAGCACAAGGAACCGAACATGGGCTGGCTCTCGGCCATTCGGGAAGACATCGGGGCCGCACAGACTCGAGACCCCGCGGCACGCAACTCGATCGAAGTGCTGCTGACGTACCCCGGCGTCCACGCGCTGATCATCCACCGCCTCGCGCACGCGCTCTGGCTTGCCGACATACCGCTGCTGCCGAGGCTGATCTCCAACCTCTCGCGGCTGCTCACCGGCATCGAGATCCACCCCGGCGCGATCATGGGGCACCGGCTCTTCATCGACCACGGCATGGGCGTCGTGATCGGCGAAACGACGGTGATCGGCGACGACTGCCACCTCTTCCAGGGCGTCACCCTCGGCGGCACCTCAACGCGACACGAGAAGCGCCATCCGACGCTTGAGAACAACGTGGTCGTTGGCGCGGGCGCGAAGATCGTCGGCGCGGTGATCGTCGGCGAGAATTCGCGCATCGGCGCCGGCTCGGTCGTCGCCTCAAACGTTCCGCCGAACGCGACAGTGGTCGGCGTGCCGGGTCACGTGATCGCGTTCCGCGATGAGAGCAACGACACAATTCAGCGTCTGCCCGACCCCGAGTGGGACCGCATCGACAGCCTCGAACGCCGGCTGCAGCAGATCGAGCAGCAACTGGCGAAGGGCAGCATCACCGACGCCTCGACAGCACGCTCGACGGACGCGCCGGACATCGCCGCCGCCGAACGGGACGACCGATGAGATTCACGAACACGCTCAGCGGCAAGGTCGAGGACTTCGAGCCGCTTACGCCCAACACCGTCGGCATCTACGTCTGCGGCGTCACGCCGTACGCCGACGCCCACGTCGGGCACGCGATGTCGGCGATCGTCTACGACGTGCTTGTCCGCTACCTGCGCTGGCGCGAGTGGACCGTCACCTACGTGACGAACTACACCGACGTCGACGACAAGCTGATCGAACGAGGGCACGAACTCGGCCGCGACCCGCTGGAACTGGCGCAGGAGAACATCGATCGCTGGGAGCACGAGCAGGCGGCGCTCAACCTCGACACGCCGAACCACCGGCCGCGCGTGACCGAGGAGATCGAGTCGATCATCACCCTGATCGAACGCATCATCGCGCACGATCACGGCTACTCAACCGCAGAGGGCAACGTCTACTACCGCGTGCAGTCGAAGGACGACTACGGCAAGCTCTCGCACCGCAACATCGACGACCTGATCACGGGCACGCGCTTCGAGCCCGGCGACGACAAGCAGTTCGCACTCGACTTCGCGCTCTGGAAGGCGACCAAGCCCGGCGAGCCCTCGTGGGACTCGCCGTGGGGGCCGGGCCGTCCGGGCTGGCACATCGAATGCTCGGCGATGGCGCAGCGCTACCTCGGCGACAGCTTCGACATCCACGGCGGCGGGCTCGACCTCGTCTTCCCTCACCACGAGAACGAGATCGCCCAGTCGGAGGCGGCGGGCACCGAGTTCGCGCAGATCTGGATGCACAACGGCCTCGTCCAGCTCGCGGGCGAGAAGATGTCGAAGTCGGTCGGCAACATCACAACGGTCTCGGAGGCGCTCTCCGAGTGGCATCCGGACGCGCTGCGCCTCGCCATCCTCGGCAGCCACTACCGCAGCCCATCGACGCTGAGCGATGACGTGATGGCGGCCGCGAATGCTGGCATCGAACGCCTGCGCAACGCCATGCGTGAGTCACCGGCCGGCGACGGTGCGGTCCTCGACTCCTCCGCTGAACGCGAACGATTCATCGCTGCGATGGATGACGACATGAACGCGCCGCAAGCGCTGGCGTCGCTCTTCGACCTCGCACGCGCGATCAACCGTGCTCGCGACGACGGCGGGACGATCGACGATGCTCAAGCGAGCCTGCGTGAGCTGACCGGCGTGCTCGGACTGCGCCTCGATGACGCGCCCGCCGTCGAACTCGATGCAGCGACGCTATCGAAGCTCGCCAGCCAATTCGACGTCTCCTGCGGCGGCACCGACGTCGACGGCACGATCGAGGCGCTGCTGGCCAGCCGCGAGCAGGCGCGACAGGATCGCAATTTCGCTCGCGCGGACGAGATCCGCGATGCGCTGTCGGAAGCCGGTGTGGAGATCGAGGACACCGCTGAGGGCCCTCGATGGAGCGCTCGCGGATAGCGGCTCGCATCCTGTCCCGAATGCCTAGGACTCGCGTTGCCTGCGTCAGAACGCGGGCCTATACTCGATGCAGTCGCTTTCCGGCGGTTGACAGGTCGGGGAGCGATGTTTGCTGTCAGGCGACAACCGGTGGCATCGCGCCCGAGTGGCGCAATGGTAGCGCGGCCGATTTGTAATCGGCAGGTTAGTGGGTTCGAATCCCCTCTCGGGCTCCACTCTCGATTCACTCGAGTGAATTGACTGGAGCGGAGTCACCGAAGTCTCCGGGTCTGGCAGGGGTGGGAGAGTGGCTAATTCCAGCGGACTGTAAATCCGCCGCCTAACGGCTACGCAGGTTCGAATCCTGCCCCCTGCACCAACCAAACCGACAGCCGGCTGTATGGCGACGAGACGACGGTGACGAGACGGTCACCAGTCGCCCGGCCACCAGTCGTACAGTGAAATGAATGAGAACCGAAGTACACCAACTGAACATCTAGCCCTCATAGCTCAGTCGGTAGAGCGCGTTCTTGGTAAGAACGAGGTCAACGGTTCAAATCCGTTTGAGGGCTCCATAGAGAATCAACGCGAAGGCGTCGAACAGTCGTAGGAGCGAGAGATGGCACGAGAGCGATTTGAGCGGACGAAGCCGCACGCGAACGTCGGAACGATTGGTCACGTGGACCACGGGAAGACGACGCTGACGGCAGCGATCACGAAAGTGCTCGGTCTGAAGGGGTACG